>JAABVA010000417.1_pt1 | contig 54985 bp, 52 predicted proteins | sample 5560331 | NCBI WGS metagenome assembly JAABVA01 (sample SAMN12812661, study PRJNA571458) | rock metagenome | isolation source: Antarctica rocks | place: Antarctica: Victoria Land, Mt New Zealand sud | collected 2016-01-07
ACCGCTGTCGTCGTTGCGGCCGACGACAGCCGAGCGGCTGGCCGAGACGCTTCGCTCCTGGCTGCTCCACCACGGCCGGCGTGAGGACATCGCCGACGACCTGGTCGTGCATCCGCAGACGGTGCGATACCGGATGACACAGCTCCGCGAGCTCTACGGCGACCGCCTGAACGACCCCGAGACGGTGCTCGAGCTGACCCTCGCGCTGGCACGCCAACCAGGCAGCTGAGCTTTCGGTGGGTGACGGACCGACGGGTGCTCAGACGCCCTTCGGAGAGCTCGCCGGCCGCCAGAACAGCATCAGCAGCGACGAAGCACCGCCGAACCCCGCCACGAGCGCCAGCAAGGTCGACTGCCACCCGGGGGGCCCGAAGACCCCGAGAGCGCGGTCCAGCGACCACCGCCCGCCGCCCGTGCAGGCCAGGAGAACCCCACAAGCGGTGAGAGTCAGGACGTATTCGTAGCCCTCGCCGGGCCGGAAGATGAAAAAGCCGTTCCGCAGGTGGTTGGTAAGCCACGCGACCACCATCACGCCGATGACGGCACCGCCCGCGAAGGGCGTCAGCAGTCCGACGACGAGTAGAACGCCGGCCACCAGCTCCGTGACGCTCGCCGTCCACGCGTGGAGAAGGCCGGGACGCATTCCGAGGCTCTCGAACCACCGACCGGTCCCGGCGATCCTCCCGCCTCCGAAGACGTGGTTCCATCCGTGAGCCAGGAACACGGCACCTACAGCCAGGCGAAAGACCAGCAGCCCCACACTTGCCGGATCGCTCACCGCTGTCCTTCCGCAGGCCCGAGCATCAGGCAGCCTTCTCCAGGATGTGCACGCCGCAGGCCGATCCGATGCCGATCACGTGCGCCAGCCCGAGTCTCGCGCCCTCGATCTGGCGTGCTCCGGCCTCACCCCGCAGGTGGTGACAGATCTCCCAGACGTTCGCGATGCCCGTCGCCGAGATGGGATGCCCTTTGGACTGCAGACCACCGGAGACGTTGACCGGCAGGCACCCGTCCCGGTACGGCGCCCCGGACTCGAAGAAATCGACAGCGCCACCCTCCGGGCACAGCATCAGGTTGTCGTAGTGGACCAGCTCCGCCGTCGCGAAGCAGTCGTGCAGCTCCACCAGATCGAGGTCCTCCGGGGACACCCCGGCCTGTCCGTACGCGAGCTCTGCGGCGTTCCGAGTGAGCGTGTTGACGTTCGGCAGCACCTGGCAGCCCTCCTCGTACGGGTCGCTCGTGAGCACCGAGGCCGCAACCTTGACCGCGCGCCGCCGCTGGTCCGGCTCGAGGGTCTTGAGCTTCGCGTCGCTCACAAGGACCGCCGCCGCGGCCCCGTCGCAGTTCGCCGAGCACATCGGCCGCGTGTTCGGGTAGGCAATCATGACGTCGCTCATGATCGCCTCGAGCGGCATCGCCTTCGTGTACGCCGCGAGCGGGTTCAGAGTCGAGTGGCCGTGGTTCTTCTCGCTGATGCGGGCGAACAGCTCGGACGGCACGCCGCCGTACTTGTGTGCGTACTCCATCCCGACCTGGGCGAACGTGCCCGGCATCCCGTCGGTGCCGACCCGCCCCTCGAGATCCATGATCGCGCCCACCCGGCCGCTGGGCTCCCACGTGACGCCTGCCTGCCGCGGCGGCGCAACACCGAGCAGCCCGGCGCCGGCGAGCCTTTCAACCCCCACGGCCATGCCCACGTCGGACTCACCGGCCTTGATCGACATCATCACCGTGCGCAGCGCCGTCGCCCCGGTCGCGCAGGCGTTCGCCACGTTGAACACAGGAATCCCGGTCTGCCCGATCTGCTTCTGCAGCGCCTGCCCGAGCCCGCTGCCCAGAAGGTTGCCGGCCGCGAGGACCTGCACGTCCTGCATGGTGACCGAGGCGTCGCGGAGCGCCCCCAGCGCCGCCTCCGCCGCGAGATCGACCGTGTCCTTGTCCGGACGCTTGCCGAACTTCGTCATGCAGATCCCGAGGATCCAGACGTCACCACCGGCCATGCCGTGCTCCTTCAGGTCGTCCCGTGTGTCGTCTGTTGTGTCGCTGGCGCGAAGCCGAAGCCGATGGCCTCGTCCCCCGCCGAGTCGGTGCCGAGCGAGTACGTCGTCAGGGCGACCTGCATATCCAGTTGGACGTGCCCGGGGTCAGCGGGCACGTCCACGAGATTCGCCCGCACGGTCGTGCCTGCGCAGTCGACCAGGGCTGCGACGTAGGGCACCTCGACGCCGGGTGGGCCGAACGCCACGATCGTGAAGGACCGGACCTTCCCGGTGGTCGCGACGTCGGCGGCCTCGAACTCCGTCCCGAACAGGACGCGCACCCGACCCGGCGGTCGAAGAAGCGTGCTCCGCACTCGACGCACTGCTGCACGACCAGATGCGGACGCGGCGCGAGAGCGAGGTAGTCCACCACCGGGATCTTCGCCACCGGGCCTCCTGCCGCTCGGTACCACTAACAAATTCCACTCTAGGGGGCACAGCCGCGGCGCCGGCCGCACGAGCACGGCTCGCCGGACGACACCGCGGGAGTGACAGGCTCAGCCGCTCAGACCCGGTCCGGCACGCTGAAGAGCTCCGCGAAGGCGCCGTAGGTGACGCGCTCCCGGACGGCGGGGTCGGCCGCGTCGAAGAGCTCGTGCAAGACCTTCTGAGTCTCCGGGAAGGTTCCCTCGAGGTGCGGGTAGTCGCTACCCCACATCACGTTGGCGTAGCCCATCGCAGCGACGGCCTGCAGCGCCGTCGGGTCGTGCTGGAACGAGGCGTACACCTGGGAGTGGATGATCTCCCGAGGCGAGCGGGACAGTTTGGGCCGCACGAACATGTCGTGCTGCCGGTAGCCCTCCTCCATCCGGTCCGCGAGCGCCGGTACCCACGCGGCACCCGCCTCGGCGACGAAGACCTTCAGCCCGGGGTGGCGGTCGAGCGCCCCCGACGCCACCAGGTGGGTCACCGTCCGCATGCCCGGATAGAGCGTCTCGCAGTAGTTGATGACCGCACCGCCCGGCCCGTGCGCCACGATCTGCGCCATCATCCCGGTACCGATGTGGAAGCACAGGGGCATCCCGGCCTCCTCGGCCGCCGCCCAGAGCGGCTCCCACACCTCGGAGTTGTACGGGCGGTCCGGCGGCGGGGTGGCGGGCATGTAGACCGTCTGGAACCCCAACGAGGCCGCATACTCAAGCCCGGCCACCGCGTCGCCGGTGTCGAGGACGCTGAGGATCGCGGTCGGGATCAGGCGCGGCGACGCCGACGCGAAGTCTGCGGCGCACCACTCGTTCCACACGCGGGCGCACTCCCGGGCGAGCACGGGGTCGGTCATGTTGTGGATCCAGAAACCCCGTGAGGGGAAGACGACCTCGCCCCACACGCCCTGCTCGTCGAGGTCTTTCAGGCGAATCGTCACGTCCTCGGCGCCCGGCGGACGGATCGCGTCGGAGAACGAGATGGGGTCTCGGCGCATGACCTGGCCGTCGACATACACCGTCTCGCGGCCCTCGTCGCGCACGGTCCACGGTGCCCGCTCGGCGAGCTCGGCCGGCAGCCGGTCCTTCCAGAGCTGGTGCGGCTCCAGTGTGTGCGAGTCCGCTGAATTTGCCCAGATCTTGTCCACGAGCATGCTCCCTATATGTCGTATACCAATCACGCTACTTCTGTCGCTCGGTCATGACAAGGGCAGAGGCAACAGCATTGCGAAGGCGATGCGTGCGAGAGCCGGACTCGGCTGAGACGTCAGGCCGTTCGCCGTCTTCGCCGACCTGGGCACCAGGTGTGCCGCCCTGAGCACCCGGCGTGCCGCCCTGAGCACCCGGCGTGCCGCCCTGCGGCAGGCCGGCGATGAGAAGGTCGAAACCGTGCCGGACGTGCTCATCGCTCGCCAGCTCCCCCAGACCCGGGAGGCCGCTGGAGTGGGTCGGGGCAGGCCGCAGCGGGCGATCCGAGGCACGTGCGCGGAGCACGAGCCGACCGAGCATGTACGCGTAGATGTCGCTGTAGACACGCCGCGCCTCCTCGGGCGGCAGACCGGAGGAGGCAACAATTTCCAAGCCCAGTTGCATGATGCGGCGGCCGGGCTCGGTAACGGAGCCGGCGTAGAGGTGGTCGGCGAGCCCGGGGTACCGCGCCACCTCCCGGAAACTGCTCCAGAACAGGTCCCACAACCGCTCCTGCCACGTCCCCTCGGCGCGCACCTCGTACCGTCCGAGCACCTCGCCCACGACGAGGTCGAGAAGCGCCTGCTTGCTGTCGACGTACCGGTAGGTCGCCATCGGGGTGACCCCCAGGCGGGCCGCCAGCGACTTCATCGTGAGTCCCTCGACCCCGTGCGCCGCGACGACGTCCACGGCCGCGGCAACGACGACCTTCCGGTCCAGGCCCGCGACCCGCGGGGGTCGGCTGCTTGTCATCCACCCATCTTGCTGGCACCACTCTCGACACGAATACGTATACGCCATACACTTCGGCGGCCGAGACGTATTCAGGAGGCTGTTGTGACGCGCATCTTCGATTGTGACCAGCACATGTACGAGACCCGGGACACCTTCACGCGCCACCTCCCGGAAGAGTTCCTGGGGCGCGCCATCACGACGACGCGGCTGGCCAACGGCCGCGAGGTCGTGCTAGCGGGGGACCGGGTCGTGGTGGCCCTGGAGCCGGAGTTCGACGAGGCGTACAAGCCCGGATCGTTGAAGGAGATGCTGAAGTCGATGGCGTCGGGCAACCCCGACGAGACCTACGCCTTCGAGCCGATGGCCGACAGCTACCAGCACAAGACGGCGCGCCTGCGCGAGATGGACGCCCAGGGCGTCGATGGGACGATCATGTACCCCGGGGGCTGGTCGCTCATGGCCGAGGAGTACGTGCGCGACACTGAGGCGCTCTACGCCAACCTGCACGCACTGAACCTCTACATGGAGGAGGAGTGGGGGTTCGGCAAAAACGGGCGGATCTACGCCCCGGCCACCTTGTCGCTGCGTAACCTCGACCTCGCTGTCGAGGAGCTCGAGGACGTCCTCGGCCGTGGGGCGCGCTTCATCCTGCTGCAGACCGGGCCGGCCTACGGACGCTCACCCGGCGACCCGTACTTCGACCCGATCTGGAGCCGCATCAACGACGCCAAGGCGTCCGTCTGCTACCACATCACCGAGCACTGGTTCAACTCCCACATCGCTCCCGCGTGGGGTCACAGCCCGACGCCGATCCACTTCCGCATGTCTGCCTGGCAGTGGATGAACACCTACGGCGAGTATCCGATCACGACCACACTGTCCGCGCTCATCTTCGACAACCTCTTCGGCCGGTTCCCCGATCTCCAGTGCCTCGTCAGTGAGTACGGAGCGTCGTGGGTCCCGCATTTCGTCAAGCACATGGACAAGAGCCGGGGCATGGGCCGCAACGGTCCGTGGATCGGGGGCGTGCTGTCGGAGCGCCCGTCCGAGGTGTTCCGCAAGCACGTGCGGATCGTGCCGTACCCGGAGGACGACATCCTCGGGACGATCAAGGCGCTCGGCACTCACGAGTCCCTCGTGATGGGCTCCGACTGGCCGCACGCCGAGGGGATCGCGGAGCCGGCGGACTACCGCAAGCTGCTCGACGGGCTTCCCGATGAGCAGAAGGACGACATCATGTTCAACACGGGCCACGCGCTCGTGGAGCGGTGAGCCCCGGCCCGACAGGGGTGAGGTGAACACCTATGAGCTGGTCCTGCTCCAGCGGACCGGCAAACCGGTCGCCGAGGACGACGCCGCGTACGCGGCAGTGCACCAGCGGCACCTCGACCACCTCGAGGCACAGCGCCGCAGCGGGCAGCTTCGGATGTACGGCGGCGTGACCGACGCGGAGGGCACGACGCCGACCTCGGTCTACCTGTTTCGGACCGGATCGCTTGGGGCGGCGCGGGCGGCTGCAGAAGCCGACCCGCTCGTGGCCGCCGGATATCTGAGCATCAGCGTCCATGAGTTCGTGAGCGGGTGGCGGGGGTAGCCTCTAACCTATCCGCCAACTAGGTTAGAGGTATGGTACACGCCGACCAAAGCCAGGCCCCGCGGTACGTGGCGCCCGACGGGCACGCGGGCCGAACCGGCCCGCGACAATGACGACGTCCTTCGCCGCCGCGGTCCGCAGGGTGGCGGACGGGCAGGACGCGCTGGTTGGTGCCGCCAGCCTCTACGAGCAGTTGTCGGACGCGGAGCGGCTCTGGCTGCTCGATGGCGACGTGGAGTGCTGGCTGGGCCTGCTCGCACTGCTCACGTCGGGCTACAACCACGTTCCGATCGTCGCCGGCGAGGTTGCACGCCTCGGCATTCCCGGCCTGCGTTTCAGTGACGGCCCGCGCGGCGTCGTGATGGGTGCCTCGACGGCATTTCCCGTCGCGATGGCGAGGGGGGCCACCTGGGACGTCGAGCTCGAGGAGCGGGTCGGCCGTGCCATGGGCGTGGAGGCCAGGGCGCAGGGGGCGAATCTGCTCGGGAGCGTCTGCATCAACCTGCCGCGGCACCCCGGGTGGGGGCGGGCCCAGGAGACCTACGGGGAGGACCCCGTCCTGCTCGGCGAGATGGGCGCGGCCGCGGTGCGCGGCCTGCAGGACAACGTGATGGCGTGCGTGAAGCACTTCGCCCTGAACTCCATCGAGAACACCCGGCAGCGGGTCGACGTCACTGCGGACGAGGCGGACCTGCACGAGGTCTACCTACCGCACTTCCGGCGCGTCGTCGAGCAGGGCGTCGACGTCGTGATGTCGGCCTACAACTCGGTCAACGGCGAGTGGTGCGGTCAGAACCCGCAGCTGCTCAACGGCGTGCTCCGAGAGCAGTGGGGGTTCCCGGGCGTCACCATCACCGACTTCGTCGTTGGACTGCGTGACGCCGCAGCCTCCCTGCGCGCCGGCCTCGACGTCGAGATGCCCTACCGCCAGCAACGGGCGCAGCACCTGCCGAACGACCTGGCAGCCGGTCGTGCCCGCTGGGAAGACGTCGAGCGGGCCGGCGTCCGCATCCTCGCGGCGCAGCTCCGCCTGGTGGCCCGCCTCAGTGACGAGGTCCCGGACGCCGACGTGGTGGCCGGGGCGGAGCACTGCGCGCTCGCCCGGGAGGTCGCCGTGCGGAGCATGGTCCTCCTGCGCAACGAGCCGGTCGACGGCTCGCCGCTGCTGCCGCTCGACGCGGCTGGGGTGTCCTCCATCGCCCTCCTCGGGCGGCTGGCCAACCTGCCGGCGACGGGCGACGCCGGCTCGTCGGCCGTACGCGCCCCCCGCGTCGCGACGGCACTGGAGGGCCTGCGTGCGGCGCTCCCGGACGCCGACGTCCGCCACTACGCTGGCGACGACGCGGCCGCCGCAGCCGCCGTGGCAGCGGGCTGCGACGTCGCGGTCGTGCTGGCCGGCTACACCGCTCACGACGAGGGCGAGTACTTCGATGAGGCGGGGGTCGACCGGGAACTCGTCGCGCGGCACTTCCCGCCGTTTCCCGACGGGCTGGACCTGGCGACGCTGCAGGCGGCCGTGCGCGGCATGATCCGCGACGGCGCCGCCGGCGGAGACCGGGCCGACCTGGCCCTGCGAGGCGCCGACGAGGAGCTCATCCTCGCCGTCGGCGCGGCGAACCCGCGCACCGTCGTGGCCGTCGTCGCGTCGGGCGCCGTGCTGGTTCAGCGCTGGCACCGGCAGGTGCCCGCTGTGGTGCTGACGTGGTACGCGGGCATGGAGGGCGGCCACGCGCTCGCAGACGTCCTCCTGGGGCACCCCGACGCCGGATCAGGGCGACTCCCTTCGCCATGCCGGCGAGCGCGGCGCACCTGCCCGCCTTCCCGCCGTCCCCTCGTCGGATCCGGTACGAGCGGCTGCACGGCCAACGCCTGCTCGACCACCTCGGCGTCCGTGCCGAGTACCCGCTCGGCCACGGGCTCTCCTACACCACCTTCACCGTCACCGACCTGCAGGTGGAGCGGGTCGACGACGAGGCGTGTGTGGTGCGCGTCCTGGTACACAACGCCGGTTCGAGGACCGGTCGGCACCTGGTACAGATCTACGGCCAGACGACGACCGGGGACCGCGCCGGACGCCGGGCTCTCGTCGGGTTCGGCACCGCGGCGGTGCCGCCCGGACAGACGCGGGCAGTGACGGTGGACGTGTCACTGCGGCCGCTGGCGCGGTGGCAGCCCGAGCAGGGCCAGCTCGTGGTGCCAGCGAGCGACGTGCTGCTCGAAGTGGCGGACGACGCCGGCGCCGTTGCCATCCTCTCGGCGCTGCTGCCGGTGCCGGAAGGCGCCGGCGTCACTGCTGGCCGAGGTACCTGCTGAAAAGCCCGTCCTGTAGGAGTTCCTCGGCGGCACCGGCGAACGAGATCTCGCCCCGGGTCAGGACGTAGGCGCGCGTCGCCATCGCGAGGGCGCGGGCGGCGAACTGATCGACGACGAGCAGTGCTGTCCCGCCGGCGGTGACCCGCTGCAGGAACTCGAAGATCTCGTCGACCACCCGGGGCGCCAGGCCCAGCGAGGCCTCGTCGACGAGGATCACCTTCGGCTCGCGCACGTACGCGGACGCCATCGCCAGCATCTGCTGCTGGCCGCCGCTGAGCGTGCCCGCGACCTGGCCCATGCGCTCCCGCAGGACGGGGAACGCCCGGGTTGCCAGCTCCGCGCACTCCTTCTCCCGCCCACGAGGCGCCTGCATCAGGAGATTCTCCCTCACCGTGAGCGACCGGAAGATGCCGCGCCCTTCCGGAACGTGGCACAGACCGGCAGCCGCGCGACGGTGCGGACTCATCCGGGTGACGTCGGTGCCGAGCATCGAGATCTGGCCGGCGCTCGGCGACAGGAAGCCCGATACCGCCCGCAGCAGCGTGGTCTTGCCGGCTCCGTTGGGCCCGAGCAGCGCGGTCACCTCACCCGGGCCGAGGGTCAGCGAAACATCGCGCAGGATCGTGGTCCGCTCGTAACCGACGTCGAGCGAGCGGATCTCCAGTGCCGGCGTCAGCGATGCGACACCAGCCGGCGGCGCGTGCCGGGGCACCGTCATCGCGCCGCGTCCTGCTCCTGGCGCTGCTCCTGAGGCTGCTCCTGACGCTGCACGACGCTCTCCGAGCCGAGGTAGGCCGCCTGCACGGCCGGGCTTGCCGCGACGTCAGCGGCCTCGCCTTCAAAGATCAGCTGCCCGAAGTCCAGCACGTAGAGGTAGCTGCACACGTTCATGACGAGCGACATGTCGTGCTCGACAAGCAGGATGCCGCACCCGCGCTCCGCGACGACCCGCTGGAGCACCGCATCGAACGCCGCCGTCTCGGCCCGGTCAAGTCCAGAGGACGGCTCGTCCAGCAGGAGCGTGCCGAACGGGCCCGCCAGACACCTCGCCAGCTCCACCAGGCGGCGCTGCCCCGTCGACAGGGCCCCGGCCTGCACCCGTGCCAGGTCGCGGATACCGCACAGCTCGAGGGCTCCGTCGACGGCGGCCTCCGTCTGTCTCGACTGCAGGCGGGTCGCGATCAGCTGGCTCCAGGCGCCCGCTCCGGCGAGCATCGACTCGGCGCCGAGCCCGACGTTCTCCGCCACAGTGAGCGAGTCGCCGAGCTGCATGCGCTGGAAGGTCCGACCAAGCCCCCGCCGGCCGCGGGCGGCGGCAGGCAGCCGGGTGACGTCCTCGCCGTTCAGCCGCACGACGCCGCCGACCCGCCGGTTCAGCCCGCTGCATGCGTCAAAGGTCGAGGTCTTGCCGGCGCCGTTGGGGCCGATCAGACCGGTGATCCGGCCCGCGGGGGCGCAGAACGTCAGGTCGTGAACAGCTAGCAGCCCGCCGAACCGGACGACGAGCCCCTCGACCTCCAGCCCGGTGCGGCTGGTCGGGCGGTGCGTCCGGGCGGGCAGGAGCGCTGGCAGGTCCCGGCGGACGTGCTGCTGCGGCGGTCGCCGGCGACCGAGCCGGTCCAGCGCCCGCCGCCATGCGTGCGGCATCGCGAGCGGCCCACCCTGCAGCGCTACCGCCACCGCCGCGACACCGAACACGACGTTGAGCGCGTTCGGCGTCTGTGCATCGGTGAGGTAGCCGGATATCACGGCGGTGATACCGGCGAACACCGCGTACCAGGGCTCGGCGAAGGGGGAAAGCGCCAGCACGGCGAGCAGGATCAGTGAGTAGAAGGACTGGAAGTGCATGTCCGCGGCGGTGGCGAAGTGGATCGTGGACCCGTACAGGATGCCGCCGACCGCCGCGAAGCACGACGAGACGCAGAACACGATGACCCTGGTCGTGTTCGCAGACAGCCCGAGCGTGGTGACGGCGACGGGGGCGTCGGCCATACCGCGCAGCACGCGGCCGAGACGCGCGCGAGAGATCACCATCATCAACGCTGCCGTCGCTACCACGAAGGCCAGCACCACGTAGTAGTACGGCTGGTCCGTCTGCGCGAACCCCGGTCGCGGCATGGCCCGGCCCTCGCTCAGCGGGGTGAACATGATGTTGCGCGCGTACAGCAGCCGCTCGACCATGATCCCGAAGCCGAATGTCGCCAGGGCGAGGAACAGCCCGGACAGCCGGATGGCCGGGATGGCGACGGCAGCCCCGACCGGCACCACGATCAGCGCCGCGAGGAAGACGGCGAGCAGCCAGGGCATCCCGTGGTCCACGGTGAGCTGGGAGAAGGCGACCGCGCCCATGGCGGCAAAGGCGGCATGGCACAGCGAGACGAGGCCGGCGGTACGCACCAGCAGTCCCAGGGACAGGACACTGATCATCAGGGTGAGTGCCACGGTGAAGAACGGCAGCTTCGTGGCCGGGACGACCACCGGGATCAGCGCCAGGACGAGCAGCACGACGGCCCCGGTGACAACACGTAGCTCCGCCGGTCCACGCCACTGGAGCCGCGGCCGGGCGTCGTTGGCCGTGGTCGTGACGAGCTTGCGCTTCGGCAACACGAGCAGCGCGATGAACAGCACCACGAAGGGGATGCTGTCCGGGAGCCCGGACAGCCAGGACACGTCGAGGATGTACTTTTTGGATATATCGGACGCCACGCCGATGGCGAGGGCGCCGGCGAAGGTGCCCGGGATGCTGCTGAACCCGCCCGCGGCCGCCGCTCCGAAGGCCTGGACGACGAGGAAGGTCAGCGCGATGCCGTTCAGGCCGATGAAGGGCAACACGAGCACGCCTGACAGGGCCGCGAGTGTGCAGCCGATGATCCATGACACCCGGCGGATTCGGTTCGGGCTGAGCCCCTGCATCGCGACGAGCCCAGGGTCGTCGACGACGGCGCGCATCGCGATGCCGCTGCGCGTGAACCGGAAGAGGACGTAGAGCGCCGTCACGACCACGACGCCGACCAAAGTCACCCACAGCTGCGGGTACAACACGTTGACGCCGGCGACCTGGAAGCTCTCGAAGGGCTTCGGCAGGTACTGCCGCACCCGGATGGTGTCGTCGCCGTACTTCCAGGCGCCGAGCCCCTGCACCACGAGGATCAGGCCGACAGTGCCCACGATCTTCCACGCCGGCCGCTGCTGCGACAGCCGCCTCGCCACGGCTTCCATCCCGACGCCGATCACCGGCCCGACGACGAATACGGCCAGGACGAGCGCCGGCTTCCAGTCGAGCCCCTGGTCGATGTGCAGCCAGTAGAAGACGTAGGCCGCTGCGGTCGCGATCGCGCCGTGGCCGAAGTTGAAGATGCCCGACGTCTTGTACGTCAGGACCAGGCCGGTCGCCGCGAGCCCGAAGATCGAGCCGATCGCGATGCCGCTCACGACGAAGGGGAGCAGGTCATTCATGACGTCCTCCTCTGGGCTGTCCTCCTCGGGACTGTCCTCCTCTGCACCGCCCACCTACGGCCGCTACCGCCTGGTGCGTCGTCCCCCTTCGAGCGAACAGGAGGGGGACGACGCGGTTCAAGTGCTCGCCCGGCAGGGCTGACCTGGCGGGCTCGGGCGGGGCGCGCTCCGGTCACTAAGCCGACGGGCAGACCGGCGTCGCGCCGTTCGGTGCGACGGTCTTGCCGTCTGCAGCGCCGATCACGAAGTAGCAGGGCTGGCTGCTGAAGGCGACCGGCTTGCTGGCGCTGTAGGTGAGCTTGTTGGCCGCGAGCCCCCCCAGGTTCTCACCCTTGAACGCGTTGAGCCGGGCGGTAACGGTCGAGCTGGTGACGGTCGCGGGTGCCGACGCCAAGGCCTTGCGCAGCGCCTCCAGCCCGGTCCAGGTGAAGGCGGCCGCTCCCTCGTGCCAGTTGTCGTCCTTCGCGAACTTCGTCATCGTGTCGCGGAAGGTAGTGATGGCGGGAGCGTCGGCGACAGTCGGGAAGGCGTAGGCCGGGCCGAAGAACTTCGCCTTCGAAGCGGCGAGCAGGTCCTTGCCGAGCGCCTGGCTGGAGGTGCCCCACGTCGGCGTGTAGCCCTGCGTCTCGCAGTCCTGCACGACCTTCGCGCCGATCGCGCCGGACATGTTGAGCTGAGCGTAGTCGACCTTCTCCTGCTTCATCTTCAGGCACTGCGCGGTGTAGCTGGTCGCTGACGCGCTGATCGCCAGGCTGATGATGCCGACGCCGGCCTTCTTCGCGGCCCCCTCCAAGATCGGCGACGCCTGGGCGCACGCCGGGTTCTCCGCGCAGTAGAGGTTGGCGAACTTCGTCGCCTTGCCGAACTGCTTCGCCACGGCCACCTGTGCGGCAAGGCCACTGAGAACGTCCGTGACGGTGGGATAGAGACCGGTCTGCGTGTACCAGGTGACGGCGTTCGCGGTGCCGGAGATCAGCGGGATGCCCTTCTTCTTGGCCTGGGCGGCATACGCCGGAAGCAGGTTGTCCGACGCGACGACGATGGCGACCACTCCGGCGGACTCCAGCTGCGTCCCAGCGGCGGCAGCCTTGGCCGGGTCCTCGGCGTCGTTGACGACGGTCACCTTCACCGGGTGGCCGGAGATGCCACCGAGCGACTCGTTGACCCACTTTTCCCACGCTGGTGCGACTGTGGCGCCCTGGCTGCTCGACGAAGCCTGCGACCCCGTCTGGCCGCCGATCACACCGATGTTGATCGGCGTCCCGGTGGGGGCTGGCACCGCGGGCGTGGAGCCGCTGGCACCGCTGGCACCGCTCGAGCTGCTCGAGCTGCTCGAGGCGGCCTTGGTGCCGCTGCTTCCGCATGCGGCGAGCGTGACCGCCGCGGCAGTGACAGCAACGAGGACGGGCGAGCTACGCCCCAGCTGGGTTCGAACCTTCGTCACGTGGATGTTCCTCCGGATGAGCGGGAGCCGCCGCGATGCGGCTCCGTGGTGGCACTCGTCTGCACTGTGACTTACGACCGGTCGGCATGCAAGCGTTTCGGGTAGATTCGTCAGATGATTAGCCGAACGTGGCAAGCCTGATTCTCGAAAAGGTACGGACGTACTATCCGCTAACCCATTGAACCTGCGGAGGCACTCAAGTGGCACCCGACGAGCGGTTCCTCGAGCCCGAGATCGAGACGATGCCGCACGACGAGATCGACCGGCAGCAGGCCGAGCGGGTCCTGGAGCTGCTCCCGTACGCGTATGAGCGGGCTGGCCTCTATCGCGAGGTCTGGGACGCGGCAGGAGTGCATCCGCGCGAGATCACGACGATGACGGACTTCCACCGGCGCATCCCGTTCATCACCAAGGACATGATCCGCGACTACCGGGACCGGCATGGCGACCCGTACGGCGGGTTGCTGTGCGTCGACCCGGCAGACCTCCAGACGATCTCGGCCAGCAGCGGCACCACCGGCGATCCGACGCTGTTCCTCGAGCAGTGGGACGGCGTGACGCTGGCTCCGCTCGTCGGGACGGAGTACCTGCGGGCCTACTGGCACATGGGGCTGCGGCCCGGCGACAAGGTGCTCGCCAACGCCGCGGGCTTCCGCGGGACGGTGGAGAACAGCTTCCGCGCGATGGGCCTGGTCCCGATCCTCGTCGACACCTGGCTGGGCAACTGGTCAGAGGTGGTGGAGGTCATCCTCGCGCACCGGCCGGCCTACACCCAGCTCATGGGGCCGCAGCTGCCCGAGCTCGAGCGCCTGTCACTGAAGTACGACATGCGCGACGTGTTCTCGTCGTTCAAGGCTGTCGGTTTCGCGGGCGAGCCGCTCGGCCTCAAGATGCGCGAGCGCCTCCGTGACCAGTGGGGCATCGAGCTCTACGTCTACGCCTCGGCGGGCGACACCGGCCTCGCGTGGGAGTGCCGGCAGCGCGACGGCTACCACCTTCACGAGGACGTCCTGCTGCCGGAGTTCCTGGAGCCGGGAGCGCGTGAGGTCGCGCGGCCCGGCGAGGTCGGCGAGCTCGTGAGCACCTCGATCGACAACCCGACGGCGCCGCTGATCCGGTACCGCACTGACGACCTCGTCCGCTTCTCGCGGACCACCTGCGCCTGCGGGTGCACACACGCACGAGTGTGGGTGCTCGGTCGGGCCGGGGACGAGACGCTGGTGTCGGGGCGGGTCGTCGTCCCGACGCAGATCTGGGCCGCCATCGAACGGGAGCCGGAGACCGAGACGGCGCTGTTCCAGATCATCCGGCCGCAGCGCAACGTCGACGAGTTGCGCCTGCGGGTCGGCTACGCCACCGACCGCACCGGCGACTTGCCGGACCTCGAGCGACGGCTGAAGGCCGCCGTCGTTGATGCCGTAGGCGTCGAGCCCGTGCTCGAGCTGCTGCCCGAGGAAGACTTGCTGGCCCGCGGCAGTGCCGCCAAAGTCCCGAGGATCTCCAGGACATGACGCACCTGAGCACCCTGACCGCCGTCCAGACCCTCGACCGCCCCGACCTCTGGGGCATCGGCCACTACCGGGTCGGCTCCCAGGTCGTCGAGTGGGACATTCGCGTCGCCGACATCGAACGCAACACGGACTGGGCGGCGGCCATCCTGCAGGGGTACGGCATCGGCCGCGGCAGCGTCGTCCTCGCCATGGGAAACCTCGGTCCGGACGCGCCGCATCTGGGGCCGTTCCAGAGCGCCGTCCTTCGGCGGGGGGGCACGCTCTGCCACGCCGACGTCTTCGGCTGGGACGCCCGGCGGTCCGACATGTTCGCCCGCCGGCTCGTGCCGAGCATGGTCGTCGGGCTCAACAACGACGTGTGGCAGGCGCTGGTGGCCGCAGACATGACAGCGGCTATCGGAAAGGTTCCGCACCTGCTGGTACGACCCGATGCGCTAGTGGCCGTACGCGAGGCGGGCCTGCAGCCAGCCGTCTTCGCCCCGCTCGGTCCTGCCACAGCTGTCTCGAGAGCCGGGCAGGAGCGGCCGGTCGTGAACCCCGCCTCCTTCACGGTCACCGAGCGGGACGGAGAACTTCGGGTCAGTGACACCGACGCGAGCCGAAACAGGTTCGAGACCGTGCCGACCGGCGTACGCGGCTCGGTGGCACCCGACGGCTCGCTGCGCCTCGCCTGATTGTTACCGGCGGGCCTGTCGCCGAGGTCCGCTAGCCGCCTGAGCCGATGTTGGCCCCGCCGGGGTACCCGCCGCCGCCGAACGTGTCGTCCAGCGCGGCGTAATCCTTCGCATACCCACCCACCTTGGGCAACTCGTCGAGGAACTCCACCGTCTTGGGCTTCTTGTAGGACGCGATGTGCAGCCGACAGTGCTCGATGATCTCCTGCTCGGTGGCCGACGCACCGTCCCGGAGAACGACGACGGCTTTCACGTCCTGCAGCCACCGCGGGTTCGGAACCCCGATGACGGCCGCTTCCTTGACCGCCGGGTGCGCCTCGATGCAGTTCTCGACCTCCGCGGGGAAGATGTTCTCCGCGCCCGACTTCAGCATCCGGGTCATGGTCCCGACGAACGACAGGGTCCCGTCGGGTTCCCGGCGGCCCAGGTCGGTGGTGTGCCAGTAGCCGTGCCGAAAGCGCTCGGCGTTGACCTCGGGGCGGTTCCAGTACCCCAGGTGCACGACGTCGCCGCGCGCGCAGATCTCCCCCACCTGCCCGTCGGGCACCTCGTTGCCGTCGAGGTCGAGCAGGCGCACGGACACGAAGGGCCCGGGGCGTCCGGCGTTCCCGACCCCCTTGCCGCCGAACGCCGACAGGATCGGCATGCCCGCCAGCTCTGTCTGCCCGAAGCCCCCGAGCCCCGTGGCCGGCCAGCGGCTGGTGTCCTCGCCGGCCATGCCTTCCCACAGGTGCGGCGTCATGGCCGCGCGCAGGCTCGACAGGTCGTGACCGGCCGTCCGATTCAGGGCGACGAGCTCCACGACCGTCGGCGGCATGAGGAACGCGTGCGTGCATCGCTCGGCGGCGAGGACCGGCAGGATCTCGGCGGCCACCGGCCTGGGGACCACCACGTTCTTGCCCCCCAGCACATACACGGGCAGGCCCCAGAACTGGAAGTTGCCGATGTGGAACATGGGGCCGCTGTTGAGGAAGGCGCACGAATCGTCGACGTCTGTGGCCCAGGCGTTCTGCACCGCCATAGCTAATAGGTTGCGGTGGGAGAGCACGGATCCTGCCTGCCGGCCGGAGCTCCCGGCCGTGTAGATCACCAGCAGCGCCGCATCCACGTCGACCGCCAGGTCGGGGTCGCCGGACTCCCCCGCCGTAAGGAACGCCTCGTACGAGCCCTCGCCCTGCCCGTCGTGCTGCAGCGCGAGCGGCGTGGCAGTGCCCTGCACCAGGCTTGTGGCCGCGCGGTACGCGTCACCGACTTCCTGCTCCTGCCAGATGATGACCTTCGGGTCGAAGTCCTCGATCGCGAACGCCATCTCCGGCGGCGCCCAGCGCCAGTAGCCGGGGCAGACCATCGCGCCGATCTTGGCCGCGGCCCCGAGGAGCTCGTACACCCGCCAGGAGTTCTGCCCGAGCCACAGGATCCGGTCGCCCTGGCCGACGCCGGCTGCGCCTAGGGAGTTGGCCAGCTGGTTGACGCGGTCGTCCAGCTCCCGCCACGTCAGCGTGACGTCGCCGTCGACCATCGCCACGCTCGACCCCCGCGCCCGGCGGTGCTCGCGGAGGATGTCGCCGAAGGTGACGGGGGTGGTTGCCATCGGTCCTCGTCTCAGCGGCGGTGAAAGAAGTGCCTTACGAAGGCGCCGGCCAAATATATAACTGATTATGACGATGCGACAGAAGGGACCGGCTCCGGTTCGCCCGTACGGCTGAGGCGGGCTGGCCGGGCTAGGACCGCGGGATGTCGCTCCACGCCAGGCCCTTGTCGACCCGGGCGTCGCCCGGCAGCCCGAGAACACGCTCGGCGAGGATGTTGCGCATGATCTCCGTGGTGCCGCCCTCGATCGAGTTGGCGAAGGCTCGCAGGAACTGCCACTGCGTCCCCCGGTGCTGCAGCTCCGCGGTGGGGGTCCGGGCCATCGTGTACCCGTCGGGGTAAAGGGTGCCCTCCATGCCCAGCAGCGTGTCGGTGAACGCCCAGATCTTCTTGTTCAGCTCGGCCGACAGCAGCTTGCCGATGGAGCCGTCGGGACCCGGTGTGCCCGAGGTCCGCGTCTGGCCGGCTCGGATGTTCGTCAGCCGCAGCACCTCCGCCTGCACCCACCAGTGGGCGAGCTCGTCGCGGAGAACGACGTCCGGGGCACGACCGGAGGCGATGCGCGCCTTCCACTCCTGCAGCGCGGCGCCGATGGGGCCGCCGCCCCGGGCAGGTACCGAGCCACCCAGCATCACGCGCTCGTTCATCAGGGTCGTCATGGCCACCCGCCAGCCGTCGCCGACCCCGCCGACGCGGTGTGAGTCGGGCACGCGGGCATCGGTGAGGTAGACCTCGTTGAACTCCGCGTCACCGGTCATCTGCACCAGTGGTCGCACGTCGACGCCGGGCTGCTGCATGTCGAGAACGAAGAAGGTCAGCCCCCGGTGCTTGGGAAGGGCCGGGTCGGTGCGCGCCAGCAGCATGCCGTACCGGGACTCGTGTCCCATGGTCGTCCAGACCTTCTGGCCGTTGACCACCCACTCGTCGCCAGCCGGGAGGGCGCGCGTCGCCAGACCGGCGAGGTCGGATCCGGCGCCCGGCTCGCTGAAGAGCTGGCACCACTTCTGCTCCCCGGTCGCGATCGGACGCAGGAAACGATTCTGCTGCTCGGCGCGAGCCCCACTCGAGCAGCGTGGGGGCCCCCATGCCGTAGCCCAAGCCATTGATCCACATGATGTCGGGAGCGCCGGCATCCGCCAGCCGCCGGTTCACGAGCTGTTGCAGGGACGGCTCGAGCCCGAGGCCACCCCGGCCGACCGGGAAGGACACCCAGGACAGGCCGAGGTCGAACTGGCGACCGAAGAACGCCGCTGGTGCCACTACCCGGGGATCCAGTTCGTCGAGCAGCTCGGTGACCGCTGCCTCCACCTGGGCCGTCGAGTGCCGTGCGTGCGTCATGCGAATCTCCTGCCGTGGACGTCGCCCGGGTGGTGACAGTATATTAGGGTAGATAATTGATTTGCGACCTGGAGGAACGTTGAGCCTGGACGGCAAGGTCGCCATCGTCACCGGCGCCGGACGAGGTCTTGGCCGCGCGCACGCCCTCGCCCTGGCCGCTCACGGTGCCCGGGTCGTGGTCAACGACCCCGGGCGCACCCGCGAGGGAGCGGTCGAGGAGGGCCGGCCGGCCGAGCAGGTCGTCGACGAGATCTGCGCGGCGGGCGGTGAGGCGGTCGCGAACTTCGACAGCTGCGCCGACTGGGCGGCCGCGGAGGGGCTCGTCCGGCAGGCGGTCGACGTGTTCGGCGGCCTCCACGTGCTGGTCAACAACGCCGGCATCCTGCGCGACAAGATGAGCTTCCGACTCGACGAGGACGACTGGGACTCCGTGATCGAGGTCCATCTGAAGGGGCACTTCGCACCGTCGATGTTCGCGGCTCGGCTGTGGCGGGCCCAGGCGAAGGCGGGCGACCCGGTCTACGGCCGCATCATCAACACCACGAGCGAGTCCGGGTTGTACGGCAACATCGGGCAGGTCAACTACGCGGCAGCCAAGGCCGGCATCGCGGCGATGACGCTGGTGATGGCCCGAGAGCTCGAGCGGTCCGGCGTCACGGTCAACGCCATCTCGCCACGGGCGCGTACCCGGATGACCGAGAAGCTCAGTCGCTACGCGGACCGTCCCCCGGGGGACTTCGACGACCGGGCGCCAGAGCACGTCTCGAGCGTCGTCCTCTGGCTTGCCGGTCCCGAGGCAGCCGACATCACAGGCCAGGTCTTCTCCGTGCGCGGGCCCATCGTGCAGCTCGTCCACGGCTTCGAACCCGGGCCCCTGATCAACGCCGGCAGCCGCGGCTGGACCGCTGACGAGCTCGTCACCGAGGGCAGGAGGCTGTTCGTGGACCGCGGTCCTGGGCTGCCCCCGAACTACCAGACACTGCCCGACTGAGGTGACGGCCGCCGGAGAAGACGGGACGATGAGTGATGAACTGTGGGCCGGTACGAACTTCCAGCGACGCCCCATAGGTGAGGGCGGGGTCGTGCTGTGCGGCGCGTGCCGCAAGCTCGGGCACTGCCGGCTCGGCCTCACGAAGGAGGAGCTGCTCTCCGACGGCCGCGTGCACAGCGAGCTGATCTGCTCGGCCGACAATGAAGGTGGGCCGCAAGTCGCGCACGGCGGGTGGACGGCCGGCGTCTTCGACGAGCTGCTCGGGCATGTGGCCCTGCACCACGACCAGCTTGCAGTGACCGGCCGCCTCACGGTGAGCTTCCTCAAGCCGGTGCCGATCGACCGCGTGCTCGACGCGTACGCCTGGGTCGAGACCAAGCAGGAGCGCACCTGGCACGTCGGAGCCGAGCTGCGGCTCGCCAGCACGTCTGTCGTGCTCGCCGCGGGTAGCGCCGTCATGGTGCTGCGGGATGAGGCCCACTTCGAGCGGCATCGCGCGTGGCTTGCCGCGCAGGACGCGACGGTTCGGTAGCCGCCCAGTCAGCGAGCTGCCAGTCGTGGACCTCTACAGCGGCGGGCGGCCCGGTCAGCCGCGCTCGAGAATCGTGCCCGTGCCGAGGCCGCCACCGCAGCACATCGTGACCAGCGCGTACCGGCCGCCTGACCGCTCGAGCTCGTTCAGTGCCTTGGTGAGCAGGATGCCGCCCGTCGCGCCGAGGGGGTGTCCGAGGGCGAGGGCGCCACCGTTGACGTTGACCCGGTCCGGGTCCGCGCCGGTCGCCTGCTGCCACGCGAGGACTACGGAGGCGAACGCCTCGTTGATCTCGAAGACGTCGATGTCGTCCATCGACAGACCGGTGCGCGCAAGCAGCGACTCCGTCGCAGGGATCGGTCCGGTCAGCATCAGCACGGGGTCGCTGCCGACCAGCACGGAGTCCACGATCCGGGCGCGCGGACGCAGCCCCAGCTCCTCGGCGCGGCGCTCGCTGGTCAGGAGCAGTGCCGAGCCGCCGTCGGCGATCTGGGAGGACGTGCCGGCGGTGTGCAGAGCGGGCACGCGTTCGGTCAGGTTCGGCCTGAGCGCGGCGAGGCCCAGCGCCGTCGTCGGTCGCGGACCCTCGTCAACCTCGAAGACCTTCGTGCCGAGGTAGTTGCCCGCATCGTCCATCACGGGCGCGTCAAGGGGCACGATCTGGCTCTGGAACCGCCCCTCCACGATGGCGCGGGCGGCGCGCTCCTGGGAGCGGACCGCGTACTCCTCCAGCTGCGAGCGCTCGAAGCCCCACTTCTCGGCGATGCGCTCCGCGGCTTCGAACTGCGTGGTCAACTCGTACTTCTCCGCGTACCGAGCGTTCCTGGCGGCGCCCAGCTGCGGCATCGCCGAGGAGCCCATGGGCACCTGGTCCATGGACTCGACGCCTGCTGCGACAGCGACGTCCACCAGGCCCGCGCCGACCAGCGCATGGGCGAGCGTCGTCGCCTGCTGGGACGAACCGCACTGTGCATGCACCGTTGACGCCGCAGTCGTGAGCGGCAGCCCGGCGCCCAGCCAGGCGTTGCGGCCGATGTTGTTCGACTGCTGCCCGACCTGGCTCACGCACCCCGCAACCGCCTGCCCGACCACCGCCGGGTCCACCCCGGTGCGGGCGAACAGCGCGCGGTACACCTCGGCCAGCAGGTCGGGAGCCTCGAGGGTGGCGAGCGACCCCCTGCGCTTACCGACGGCAGAGCGAACAGCGTCGACGACCACTACTTCAGGCACGGGGGCTCCCTCGTCAGGAATGAGTTAGATGTTAGACCTAGCCGTGGCTCCAGCGCCCTCAGTCGGTCCGTAGCGTCACGCCCTGCGCGTTGAAGAAGAACCCACCGATCGTCAGCAGCGCGGTGCGAGCGCCGGCAACCTGCCGGTCCCCGGCGCGGCCCTGCAGCTGGTGCACCGCCTCCCGCAGGTGACCCGACCCCTGCGTCCCCCCCTCCGACAGCGCGCCGCCGTGGCTGTTCACCGGGACGCGGCCGCGGAGCAGGACGCGGTTCTCCTCCGCACTCCAGTGCTGCTCCAGGAAGGGGCCGGCCTCCCCCGGCCCGCAGAGACCGACGTTCTCGATCCAGTTGAGCGCGATCGGCGTGAAGCCGTCGTACGGGTAGTAGAGGTCCATGTCGTCGATCCATACGTCGCTGTAGCGCCGCAGCGCGTCGACGACGACGTGCTGCCCGTGCCGGCGCAGGCCCGGCGTCTGGTCCTCCTGGTTGGGCGCGACCATCCCCATCGTCATGGCGTTCACCAGCACCGGCCGGTGCGGCAGGTCGCGCGCGCGCTCGGCTGTCGTGAGGACGAACGCGTCCGCGCCGTCGACCGGGACGTCCATGTCGAGCAGGCACAGTGGCCAGCGGATCATCCGCGCCGACAGGTAGTCCGCCATCGTGATCGGCGAGCGCATCGCTGCCGCGGGGTTGCGGGCCGCGTTCGTCCTGCCGTTGATCGCGACGTACCCCAGGTGCTCCCTTCGCACGTCGAACTCGTACAGGTAGCGAGACGCCCAGGCGGCATACCCGACGCCTCCGGCGATCGACTCCGGCGGCGCCGGCGCGGCCGCCACCCCCGGCGTCAACCCGCGACGCCAGGGGTCCTTCAGCGCCGACGCGGTGTTCCAGGCCAACCGGTACGCCGCGTGGTAGGCGAGCACCACCTCGCACTGCCCGCTGACAATCGCGCCGACGGCTGCACTCAGGTGGTTGCCGAACGGGATGACCGGGTTGGCGAACCACGTCACGGCGGGGATCCCCAGGGCGGACTGCAGGTACGCCGCGTCCGGGGTCGAGCCGCAGAGACCGTCGACGTCTGCTGCCGTCAGGCCGGCGTCGCGCAGGGCCGCCACGCACGCCTCGAGCGCGTACGACGCCTGCGAGCGTTCAGTGTTGCGGGGGGTGAAGCCGGTGGTGGCCGCCGACGCGATGGCGACCCGGTCCTTCAGGGGCTGCGCGCGGGTCACGGGCCGACCGCCGCTCGGGCGAGCCGGAAGACCGGGTACGGCAGGCCTGCCCGCTCCACCCAGCCGAGGGCGACACGCTCGCCGATCGCGATGTCGTCGTTGTCCGAGCCCACGACGGTGCTGGTGAAGCGGAGCCCCGGCTGCTCGTCCAGCTCCACCGTCACCACCGGGTGCGGGGTGCGGTAGTCGACGCCGTCCGCGGACGGGCCCTGGTAGAGCAGCACGAGCAGGTGGATCGTGCCGGCGCCCCGGACGGGCGTCGGCTGCACGTTGGTGGACCAGCATTGCGGACAGATGGGGCGCGGCGGGTGGTGCCAGGTGCCGCAGTCGCCGCAGCGGTTCATCCGGAGCTCGTGCTCGAGCCACCCTCGGTAAAAGGCGGCGCTGTCGCGCGTCACCGGGTGTCCGTCGAACCGCTTGACGACGTCCTCGTCGCTCAGCTCTGCCACGGTGCCCCTCTGCTCGTTCCGGCGGCCAGTCGGGACTCCCGCACGCTGCTGCCGCCGCCCGGCGATCAGCGTCGTCGTGACCCCAGGCAGCCGGCGCTCATTCCGAGGTGGCTGAACGTTGGCCCATCATGTCCGCGTTACCGGCGGCACCGGCGACGAGGTCCGGGATGACCTCACCCAGCTCGCCCGGCAGCCACGGTCCGTCCCGGTGGACGAACGGGCCGCCCACCCACCCTTCGTTGACAGTGATCCGCCCTCCCCATACCGAGAACACGCGTCCGGTCACCTGGCGCGAGCCCGGGCTGCCGAGCCACACCACCAGCGGCGAGATGTTTTCCGGCGCCAGCGCGTTAAAGCCGCCCGCCGCGCCCTCCTTCGCCAGCTGCTGCATCGCCTGCAGGTCCTCGGTCATCCGCGTCAGGGCGGTCGGGGCGATCGCGTTGACCGTGACGCCGTACCTCGAGAGCTCCTGGGCCGCGATGATCGTGAACGAGGCGATCCCGCCCTTGGCGGCTCCGTAGTTGGTCTGCCCGACGTTGCCGAACAGTCCGGACGGTGACGTGGTGTTGATGACGCGCGCGTCCACCTCCTTGCCCTGCTTGGACAGCTCACGCCAGTGCTCTGCGGCGTGCCGGAGCGGCGCGAACGTCCCCCTCAGGTGGACCTTGATGACGGCGTCCCACTCCGCCTCGGCCATGTTCACCAGCATCTTGTCGCGCAGGATGCCGGCGTTGTTGACGAGGACGTCGAGGCGCCCGAAGCTGTCCAGCGCCTGCTCCACGAGCCGCTTCGCGCCGGACCAGTCCGACACGTCGTCGGTGTTCGCCACCGCCTCGTGCCCTGCCGCGACGATCTCGTCGGCGACCTGTTGGGCGGCGCCGGCTGACCCGCCGGTTCCGTCGCGCGCGCTGCCGAGGTCGTTCACCACGACTTTGGCTCCCTCGCTGGCGAACGCCAGCGCGTGGGCGCGGCCGATCCCTGCACCGGCGCCCGTCACGATGACGACGCGCCCCTCGTTGATGCCGCTCACACGTCCTCCATCGTCGTCGGGGACCGGGACCCGGCCCTGAGAGACCGCCCGCGAATATGGTTGTATCAGATAGATGAACGGTGTCGCTGGGCCCTCAGCGGCTGCCGGCGGCCCCCTCTCCGGCCTGCTTGTCGTCGCACTCGAGCAGGCCGTGGCGGCACCGCTGTGCACCCGGCATCTCGGTGATCTGGGCGCACGGGTCGTGAAGATCGAGAACCGCGACGGTGGCGACTTCACCCGGGACTACGACGAGTCGGTACGCGGGATGTCGGCCGCGTTCGTGTGGCTGAACCGGAACAAGGAGTCCGTGACGCTCGACCTGAAGCACCCAGCCGGCCGCGACCTGCTGGATCGCCTCCTGTGCCGCGCCGACGTGTTCGTGCAGAACCTTGCTCCGGGGGCAGCCGCCCGCCTCGGCCTGGACGCCGCCTCGCTCGTCGCCGTGCACCCGCGCATCGTCGCCGTCGACATGTCCGGGTACGGCGAGGGCGGCCCGCTCGAGCACAAGCGCAGCTACGACCTCCTCGTTCAGGCGGAGGCGGGCTCGTGCTCCGTCACGGGAGTTCCCGGCGCCTACGCGAAGCCGGGCATCCCCGTCGCCGACGTCGGCTCGGCGATGTACGCGTACTCCAGCATCCTGGCGGCGCTGTACCAGCGGGAGCTGACCGGCCGCGGCACCGCGATCTCCGTCAGCATGATGGACACCATCGCGGAGTGGATGGGCCCCTTCCTGCACTACACCCTGCACACCGGCGAGGAACGGCAGCCCAACGGCATCAGTTCCCCGACCGTGGCGCCGTACGGCTCCTACCCGACGTCCGACCAGCAGACGGTCGTACTGGGTACGACCAATGACCGGGAGTGGCAGCGGCTGGCGACGGAGCTGCTGGGCAGGCCCGACCTGGCCGCCGACCCACGCTTCGGCTCAAACGACGCCCGCTGCCGGCTGCGAGCCGAGCTCGATGCCGTGATCGCCGCCTGGACCTGTGAGCGGACGCTCGAGGCGGTCCAACGCCTCGCCGACGCCGCCGGCATCGGGAACGCTCGCCTGAACACCGTTCGGGATGTGCTGGACCACCCCCAGCTGACCGAGCGAGGTCGGTGGCACGAGGTCGATTCGCCCGTCGGACCGGTCCCGGTGCTGGCGACCCCGCCGGTGTCACCTTCCTGGGCGACGCGGATGGAGCCCATTCCCGGCCTGGGGGAGCACACGGACGCGCTGCTGGCCGAGCTGGGCTGCTCTGCCGACGACATTCGTGCCCTGCATGCCGACGAGGTCGTGTGACCAGCCCATCCGGCCGCCGTTCGTCGAGCCGCCGCACCAGTTGGGCAGGAGGCCGAAGTGGGAGCATGTGAGGGCAAGGTAGCCATCGTGACCGGCGCAAGCCGCGGGATCGGCGCCGCCATCGCGGCGAGGCTCGCCTCGGAGGGGGCGCGCGTGGCGGTCGTTGCCCGGACGCTGCACCCGGACCCGCGCTACCCGGGGACCCTGCAGGAGACGGTCGACGCCATCACCCGCGACGCGGGCGAGGCCATGGCGGTGCAGGCCGACCTGTCCAAGGAGGCGGACCGGCAGCGGCTCGTTGCGCAGGTGCAGGACACGCTGGGTGGCATCGACATCCTGGTCAACAACGCCGCCGTCACCTTTCTGCTCCCGACCGTCGACTTCCCGCCCAAGCGGTTCGACCTGATGGTCGAGGTCCAGCTGCGGGCGCCGTTCCAGCTGACGCAGCTCGTGCTTCCCGGGATGTACGAGCGCGGCGAGGGATGGGTCCTGAACATCTCCTCGAAAGCGGCCGTGCATCCGCAAGGACCGCCGTACGAGCAGATCCACACGCTGGGCTTCTCCGTGTACGGGATGGTCAAAGCAGGGCTCGAACGGCTCACGACCGCGTTGGCGGCCGAGGGGTACGCCAAGGGTCTGCGGGCGAACGCGCTGGCGCCCACGGACAACGTCGCCACCCCAGGGGCCAGCAACCACGATCTGGTCGAGGGGTTCCCGATCGAGCCTTCGAGCGTCATGGCCGAAGCCGCGCTGGCGCTCTGCTCGGGCGACCGGGACCTGACCGGCCGCATCGCCTACAGCCAGGAGTTGCTCGCCGAGCTGGGGCGCTCAGCACGGGACCTGCCGGCCGGGTTGGCCGGGTAACTTCGTGCGAGCATCCACGTAACGTCTAACTGATCTGCTGGATTCCTAAAGGAGGTGTGATGGCGCAGCCCGCGCGCGATGCACTGATCGTTGACGGCGTCCGATCGCCGCGTGGGAAGGGCAAGGCCAACGGTTCCCTGCACGCGATCCACCCGCAGGAGCTGCTCGGCCAGGTGCTCAACGCGCTGCGTGACCGCGTTGGGTTCGACGCCGCCGACGTCGATGACGTGATCGCCGGCAACGGCAACCCCGCCGGCGACCACGGCTCGGACATCGCGCGCCTGACCGTGCTGGCTGCGGGCTGGCCGGTCGCCGTCCCGGGCACGACCCTCAACCGCTTCTGCGGCTCGGGCCAGCAGGCGGTGACGTTCGCGGCGATGGCGGTCCAGTCCGGGCAGCAAGAGCTCGTGGTCGGTTGCGGGATCGAGTCGATGTCGCGCTGGCCCGTGGGCGAGGGCGTCGGCACGATCGACGGGTACAACCCGCACCTGCGCGAGCTGTACCCGATCGTGCCGCAGGGCATCTCGGCCGACCTTATCGCGACGCTAGAGGGGTTCAGCCGCAGCGACGTCGACCACTACGCGGCGCAGAGCCAGGAGCGTTGCGCCAAAGCCATGGCAGAGGGCCGATTCGACGCCAGCGTGATCCCGGTCCGGTTCGCGGGCGGCAGCATCGCGCTCGACTCCGACGAGTTCCCGCGGCCCGGCACCACACCCGAGGCGCTCGCCAGCCTGAAGCCGTCCTTCGAGGCGATGGGGAACACCGTTCTTCCCGGCTTCGGCCGCAGCTTCGACGACATGTGCCGCGAGGTCTACCCGCAGGCCGGCGAGCTGCAGCACGTGCACCACGCCGGCAACTCCTCGGGTGTCGTCGACGGCGCAGCGGCGATCCTGCTCGCCTCGCCGGAGTACGCGGCCGCACATGGCCTGCGGGCACGCGCGCGCATCGTTGCCACCGCCGTCTTCGGCAACGAGCCCGTCATCATGTTGACGGCCCCAGGCCCCGCCGCCGAGCTGGCCCTGCACAAGGCGGGCATGACGACGGCCGACGTGAACCTCTGGGAGATCAACGAGGCGTTCGCCGCCGTGCCGTTGAAGACGATCCGGGACCTCGGTCTGGATCCTGACGTCGTCAACGTCAACGGCGGCGCCATTGCCCTCGGGCACCCCATCGGCGCCACCGGCCCGATGCTCATCCAGACAGCGCTCGACGAGCTCGAGCGCACCGACCGGTCCACCGCGCTCATCACCATGTGCACCGGCGGAGGCATGGGGACGGCCACGATCATCGAACGAGTCTGATCCCCGAACCCGGAATTGATTCAGACGCCGAGCTCGCGACCGATGATCTCTTTCATGATCTCACTGGTACCGCCGTACAGGCGTTGGACCCGGCCGTCGCGCCACAGGCGCGCGATCTCGTAGTCGTTGACGTAGCCGTAGCCCCCGTGCAGCTGAAGGCAGCGGTCGAGGATCTCCCACTCGGTCTCGGTGATCCACAGCTTTGCCTCGGCAGCCTCTGCCGCCGTCAGGTCGCCCGCCAGGACGGCGCTGATGCACGCGTCGAGATAGGTCTGCATCACCGACACCTTCGCCTTCATCTCGGCGAGGGAGAAGCGGTTGGCCTGGAAGCTGCCGATCGGGGTCCCGAAGGCATGCCGCGTCTTCGCGTGCTCCAACGTCACGGCGAGCGCGCGTCGTGCCCGCGCCACACCGTGCGCAGCGATGCCCAGCCGCTCCTTCGGCAGGTTGCGCATCAGGTAGTAGAAGCCCTGGTTCTGCTCACCGATGCGGTTGCTGACCGGGACCCTCACCTCGGAGAAGAACAGCTCGGTCGTGTCTGCGGCCTTGCAGCCGATCTTGTCGAGCTTGCGCCCGCGCTCGAACCCGGGCATGCCCTCCTCGACGACCAGCAGCGTCACGCCCTTGCGGCCGGCCGCCGGATCGGTCCTGGCTGCCACGATGACGTGCGTCGACAGCTGCCCGTTGCTGATGAAGGTCTTCGACCCGTTGATGACATACTCGTCACCCTCCTGCCGCGCGCTCGTCACCATGCTCGCGAGGTCGGAGCCGGCGCCGGGCTCCGACATGGCGATCGCGAAGATTGTCTCCCCGGTCACGAGGCCCGGCATCCAGCGCTGCTTCTGCTCCTGCGTCGCGAGGCTCTGGAGGTAGGGCATCACGATGTCGTGGTTGACGGCAAAGCCGAGCCCGGTGCAACCGGTGGCCACCATCTCCTCGGCCAGGATCACGTTGTAGCGAAAGTCGCTGACGCCCGAGCCTCCGAACTCCTCGGGCACCTCCCAGCCGAGCAGTCCGGCCTTGCCGGCCTGAAGCCACACCTCGCGGCCGGTGTCGCCCCGCTCCGACCACTCCGCCTGGTGCGGCGCGCACTCCCGCTCGAGGAAGGCCCGGGCGCTCGCCCGGAACTGGTCGTGCTCGTCCGTGAAGATCGTACGGCGCATACCAGGTAGACTAGTCAAAGGATTTGAAGACTCGCCCGCGGGCGTCGGTTGACCGCCGGTCCGGGGATAGGCTCGCGCTTCAGGCTGGCAGTCCCCTTGACAGGAGGTCGGGCGGTGGCGCTCCTGCGCGAGGCAGTCATCTGCGAGCCGCTACGCACCCCGGTCGGACGCTACGGCGGCAGCCTTCGCGACGTTCCCGCCGCCGCGCTCGGCGCGACAGTCATTCGCGGGCTGCTGGATCGCACGGGCATCCCGGTCGACGCAGTCGACGACGTCCTCTTCGGCCAGTGCTACCCCAACGGAGAAGCGCCCGGCATCGGCCGGGTCGCGGCACTCGACGCCGGCCTCCCGGTCACCACCACGGGGCTTCAGCTCGACCGCCGCTGCGGGTCGAGCCTGCAGGCGCTCATCTACGCCGTCATGCAGGTGCAGACCGGCGCCAGCGACGTCGTCCTCGCCGGCGGGGCCGAGAGCATGAGCCAGGCCGAGTACTACACCACGACGATGCGGTGGGGGGCGCGCGCCGAGAACCAGTCGATGTACGACCGGCTGGCCCGTGGACGCGTCACGTCCGGCGGCATGCACCATCCCGTCCCCGGCGGGATGATCGAGACGGCCGAGAACCTGCGTCGTGAGTACGGCATCACCCGCGAGGAGCAGGACGAGTACGCCGTTCGCTCGCATGAGAGGGCGGTGGCGGCGCAAGCGCGAGGCCTGTTCCAGGACGAGATCGTCCCGGTGGTCGTCCCGCAGCGGAAGGCCTCCAGCGTCGTCGATAGTGACGAGCATCCACGCCCGGATGTCACCGTCGAGTCGCTGGCCTCCCTGCGTCCGATCATGGGCCGGAGCGACAGCGCGGCGACGGTGACCGCAGGCAACGCCAGCGGTCAGAACGACGGCGCCTCCGTGGCAATCGTGACCCATCCCGACCGCGCTGCCGAGCTCGGCCTCCGGCCGCTTGCGCGGCTGCGGGCGTGGGCCGTCGCGGGTGTGCCCCCCGAGACCATGGGCATCGGCCCGGTGCCCGCCACTGCCAAGGCGCTCGATCGGGCCGGACTCACGCTGAGCGACATAGAGCTCATCGAACTGAACGAGGCCTTCGCGGCACAAGTGCTTCCGTGCACCCGCGAGTGGGGGTTCACCGAGCGCGACTTCGACCGGCTCAACGTCAACGGTTCGGGCATCTCCCTCGGTCACCCTGTGGGGGCGACCGGGGGGCGCATCCTCGCGACGCTCCTGCACGAGATGGACCGGCGCGGTGCACGGCTCGGTCTGGAGACCATGTGCATTGGTGGCGGACAGGGCCTGACCGCGGTGTTCGAGTCGTTGTCGTGAGTTGCCGCCGGTTAGGCGTTATCCTGCAATTCCGTACCCCTGTTCAACCTGTTCAGCGGTAATCCCTGCGCCCCGACGTTTTGCAAGCCGTTCTGAGGAGGAAGCTGTGGCCGTCAGCAAGCTGGACCGCCACCGCCAGGTCCAGGTTCCCAAGATGGCGGAACTCGTCGCCCGGCAGTTGCGGCGACAGATCGTCCGGGGCGAGTTGACCGAGGGCGAGGCGCTGCCCTCAGAGGCTGCGCTGATGACGCGTTTCGGCGTGTCACGGCCCACGCTGCGCGAGGCGTTCCGGGTGCTCGAGTCGGAAGGCTTGATCAACGTACGGCGAGGCGCGCGCGGAGGCGCCCGCGTGCAGACACCGCAGGGGCACGTGGCGGCCCGCTACGCCGGGCTGATCCTGGAGTACCGCAGCGCGACGCTCGAGGACGTGTTCGCCGCGCGGGTGTTCGTCGAGTCGCCGTGCCTAGGTCTGCTCGCCAAGCGTCGGACGGCGGCCGACCTCAAGAAGCTGAAGGCGTCGGTGGAGCAGGCCCGGGCGGCGCTCGCCTCCCCGGAGGAGTTCATCGCCCTGCACAACGACTTCCACGAGCTCGCGATCAGCCTGGCTCGTAACGAAACCCTGTCGGTGCTCAACACGATGCTCCGGGACATCATCGTGCGCTCCTCAGTCGAGCACGTGGGAACCGACGCTGGTTCCCCCGCGAACACCCGCGCGAACCGCAAGGGACTCCGGACGCACGAACGCGTCGTGGAGCTGATCGAGGCTCGCGACTCCGAGGGCGCCGAGAGCCTCTGGCGCGTTCACCTGCAGGCCGCGCAGGACTACCTGCTCACCGGCCACAGGCGCAAGACCGTTCTCGACCTTCTCGAATGAGCGGGCCAGCGTGGAGACTGCACGGCAAGGTCGCGCTTGTCACCGGCGCCGCCCGGGGCATCGGTGCCGCGCTGGCCGCTCGCCTGTCGCAGGAGGGCGCCTCGGTCGCGCTGTGTGACCGCGACGGTGAGGCCGCCACGGCCGCGGCGGAGCGGTTGGCCGCGGGGCCGGGCCGTGCCCTCGGCGTGACGCTCGACGTGTCTGACGACGCGGCAGTGCGGGCAGCCGTGCAGCGAATCGCCGGCGAGCTCGGACCGGTGGATGTGCTCGTGAACAACGCCGGCATCGACCGCATCCAGCCGTTCGTCGACAGCGTTCCGGCGACGTGGGACCAGCTCATCGCGGTCAACTTCCGTGGGTGCGTCGCCATGTGCCATGCGATCGTCCCCCGCATGGTCGAGCGAAGCTACGGCCGCATCGTCAACATCTCCTCCGACGCAGGGCGCGTCGGCTCGTCCGGGGAGGTCGTCTACTCGGGGACGAAGGCAGCAGTCATCGGCTTCAGCAAGGCGCTGGCCCGGGAGGTCGCGGCCTCCGGGGTCACCGTCAACGTCGTCTGCCCGGGGCCCACCGACACCGCACTGCTCGACCAGGTGGCGGCACAGAGTCAGAAGCGCTACGACGCGCTGGCCCGGGCCATTCCGATGCGGCGCATCGGGGCGCCGGGCGACATCGCGCCAGCGGTTGCCTTCTTCGCCTCCGACGACGCCGCGTACATCACGGGCCAGACGCTGTCCGTCAGCGGCGGTCTGACCATGGCGTGACGGCGGCGTGACGGCGGCATGACCGCGCCCAAGGGCCATCCCTCGCTGCTGTCGGAGCAGCACGGCTTCGTGCGTCAGCTCACCCTCAACCGGCCCGCTCACCTCAATGCGCTCGGCACACCTCTCGTCAGCGCGCTGCACGAGGCGTTCGACGACATCGCGGGCGATGCCACGGTGCGAGCCGTGCTGATCAGCGGGGCCGGCCGCGCGTTCTGCGCCGGGGCCGACGTCGCCGAGCTCGAGACCTTCACCAGCGCGACGGATTTCCGCACGTTCGTCGGCCGGCTCACCCGCTGCCTGTCCCGGCTGCAGCGACTCCCGCAGCCCTCGGTCGCCGCCCTGCACGGCGTCACCTTCGGCGGCGGCCTCGAGCTCGCCCTGGCCTGCGACCTTCGGGTGGCGACCCGGTCGGCGAAGCTCGGGGTCCCGGAGATCAAGCTCGGCGTCCTTCCCGGAGCGGGCGGGACGCAGCGGCTCCCCCGCCTCGTCCCCCCTGCCGTGGCCAAGCAGATGATCCTCACCGGCGAGCCCATCTCAGGAGAGCGGGCGTATGCGCTGGGGCTGGTCAATGAGGTGGGCGACGGCGACATCCTGCCGACAGCGCTCGCGCTCGCGGCGTCACTGGCTGCGGGAGCGCCCCTGGCGCTGGAGGCCGGCAAGCGGCTGGTCGACGACGGGGCGCAGATGCCGCTCGACGACGCCGTCGCATACGAGCGGGAGACCGTCTCCGTGCTCTTCGGCACGCAGGACCGAACCGAGGGCCTGCTCGCCTTTCGGGAGAGGCGGCGGCCGCGCTTCGCCGGCGGCTAGAGGGGCGGCGGTGCTGCGGCGGCAGGCGCGACTTTTTGGCCGGCGGCGGCATCGACGTACTCCCGCCCGCGGATGAGCCGCACCGGCATGGACACGAGAACGGCTTCCCGGTTCTGGTTACGGATCGTGTTGCGCGTCGTCACGACGCCACGGGAACCCCGGCTGGCCGGTCGCGCCTCGAGGACCTCCACCTCCACGTGCAAGGTGTCGCCGACATAGCTGGGCGCCTGCACGCTGAGGTTCATGGACATGAAGGCGAGCCCCGTCCCGTGCAGCACATTGGTCTGCAGGACGAGCCCCTCGCCGATGCAGTACACCATGGCGCCCGGAAGCAGGCGACCCGTGTAGCCGCCGGCCGACGCGTGTGAGGCGTCGTAGAAAAGCGGCTCGGTGAAGCCGCCCCAGGTGATGAAAGTGACCAGGTCGGTCTCGGTGACCGTTCGGGCGGCGGTCCGGAAGGCGCTGCCGACGGTCATCTGCTCCCACGTCTGACCGTGAACGAGCGACGGGATGTCTGCGGAAGCGCGATCAGTCATGCGCTGTCCCCGACCTCAGCCCGGTTGGCCTCGCTGACGGCCACGAAGTCGGGCGGCCGCTTCTCCCGGTGGGACGCGATGCCCTCGTGCACGTCCGGCCCGGCGAAGCCGAAGAACTCGTAGCCCAGCGACGCGTCGAAGATCGGCCCGAACTGGCGGTACCAGTTGTTGAGGGTGTACTTCGTCCACCGGATCGCTGTCGCCGATCCGGCGGCCAGGTCCGCCGCTACTTGCAGGGCGACGTCCTGCAACTCGGCGTCCTCCACGCAGAGGGAGACCAGGCCGATGCGCTCGGCCTCCTCACCGGTCAGGGAACGGCAGGTGAGCAGGTAGTACTTGGCCTTCGCCATGCCGCACAGCAGCGGCCAGCAGATCGCTGCGTGGTCGCCCGCCGCCACCCCCAGCCGGGTGTGCCCGTCGACGATCTTGGCATTCCTCGCCGCGATGGAGATGTCGGCGAGCATCGCCACCGCCAGGCCGGCGCCCACCGCCGGTCCGTGAATGGCCGCGATGACGGGCTTCGAGCAGTTGATGACGCCGTAGACGACGTCGCGCGCCTCCTGCATCACCCGGGCACGCACGTTGTGGTCGCTCGCCATGGCCTCGATGGAGTCGAAGGACCCGCCGGCCGAGAACGCCCTGCCAGCGCCGCAGATCACCACGCTGCGCACCGCGTCGTCCTGGTCGAGCGCGCGCCAGACGTACGCGAGGTCACGGTGCATCCGCGGGCCGACGGCGTTGAGGTTCGGCGCGTCGAGCGTGATGCGCAGCACCCCGGGCGAGGGGGTGTCGAACGCCAGCGTGGGAAAGTCGCTCTGCCAGTCGCTCACGCCTATGTCCCGTCTCACGTCCAGCTTGCGGTGTGTCAAGTGCAATCATATAGCGAGATGGAACGCCTGGGCGGCCGGTGCGCGGTCGTACGCGACGCGGGCTGCGAGCGAGGAGAGCGGATGGACGTCACCTTCAGCGAAGAGCAGCAGCAGTTGCGGTCGAGCGTGCGCGATTTTCTGCAGGACAAGTCACCCGAGGCGGCGGTCCGCAGGGCGATGGCGACACGGGAGGGCTACGACCCGTCGCTCTGGCAGCAGATGGGGCAGCTGGGACTGCAGGGGATGGCGATCCCCGAGAAGTACGGCGGGACCGGCTTCGGCTACGTCGATCTCGGCATCGTGTTCGAGGAGATGGGGCGGGCGCTGCTGAGCGCCCCGTTCTTCGCCTCCGTCGCGCTGGCAGCGGAGACGCTCCTGCGCAGCAGCGACGAGCAGGCCAAGGCCGACCTGCTGCCCGGCCTCGCATCGGGAGCCTGCATCGGGACGCTGGCCCTGCTCGAGAGCTCGGACACCTGGAGCGAGTCCGGTGTGCACATGACCGCGGCCCGAGCCGGGGGTGACTCATGGACGCTCACCGGGCGCAAGCTGCACGTCCTGGACGGCGGCATCGCCGACCTGATCCTCGTCGTCGCGCGCACCAAGGCCGGCGTTGGTGTCTTTGCGGTCAGCGGCGACGCTCCGGGCCTGACGCGCACACACCTCGAGACCATGGACCAGACGCGAAAGCAGGCGCACCTGGAGTTCGCAGCGACGGCCGCCCGCGTCGTCGGTGAAGCAGGAGGCGGCTGGGCAGCGGTGGAGCAGGCGCTGCAGGCCGCCGCGGTTCTGCTCGCTGCCGAGCAGGTTGGCGGCGCGTCGAGAACGCTGGAGATGGCTGTCGACTACGCGAAGCTGCGCCGACAGTTCGGCCGTCCCATCGGCTCCTTTCAGGCGATCAAGCACAAGTGCGCGGACATGCTCACCGACACCGAGTCGGCCAAATCGGCCGCCTACTACGGCATGTGGGCACTGGCTGCCGGCGACGCCGACATGCCCGTTGCGGCCAGCCTCGCCAAGGTCTACTGCTCCCAGGCCTACGCCCACACAGCCGCCGAGAACATCCAGATCCACGGGGGCATCGGCTTCACCTGGGAGCATCCGGCGCACCTGTATTTCAAGCGCGCGAAGACGTCCGAGCTGCTGCTCGGGACCGCGTCCTACCACCGCGGGCTGCTGGCGCAGCGGCTTGGCCTGTGAGGACAGGTCTCGTCAGTGGCGTCAGGTCCGCATGTAAGAGCCACCGGACACGTTCAGGATCTCGCCGGTGACGAAGCGGGCACGGTCCGATGCGAGGAACGCGATGGCCTCGGCGATGTCGGCTGGGGTCGGCAGCACACCGAGCGGCCCCATCGTGCCGGGCATGGACAGGATCTCGGGGTGGGCGTCGATGAACCTCGTCCCGGTCACGACGCCCATCGACACGAGGTTCGCGCGGATCCCGTGCGGGCCGCCCTCGTGCGCGAGCCCGCGGGTCAGCGCGTTGAGCCCGCCCTTGCTGGCCGCGTAGGGAGCCTCGATCCCGCCGCCGCCCACGTGGGGCGCGAACGTGCCAACGTTGACGATGACGCCCCCCTTGCCGGCATCCCGCATGATCGGCATCACCAGCCGGCAGAGGTACCAAGGACCGGTCAGGTTGACCCGTAGGACCCACTCCCAGTCCTCCGGGTCGTAGTCCCAGATCGGCGCTACCACGTTCACGGCCGCGTTGTTCACGAGGATGGAGATCGGCCCGAGCTGCGCCGTCACCGCGGCGACCACCCGGTCCGCATCTGCCCGCTCACCCACGTCGAGCCGATGCCCGACCACGCGTACGCCGGGGAAGTCCGCGGCGATCTGCGCGGTGACCGACCTCAGCCGGTTCTCGTGGCAATCCGTGACGACGACGTCGGCACCGGCTGCAGCCAGCCGCCGCGCAGTCGCCTGACCGATCCCCTGCCCGGCCGCCGCTGTCACGAGCGCTGTCCTACCGGCGAGCTCGCGAGGGTCGACCACGATCTGCAGCGGTTCCGACGTCATCGCACGGCTCGTCCCGCTCGAGGGTGGGGCCCAGGCCGCCGCTGAACCGCTCCGCCGGACTGTAGACCACCGCCCACGGACGGGGCCCACCTCCGCGGGTTCCCGGTGCATGACGACGTCATCCCCTGTCGAGTACATTCCGCTAACTGATTTGTAGCAGCGACGCGGAGGAAGCCATGACCACCACCAGCGGATCGACGGCGGACAGCGTCGTGAGCGAGGACCGCCCGACCACTGCCGAGGTCGACCTCGTGCTGTACGAGGTCGACGACGGCGTAGCGCTGTTCAGGCTGAACCGGCCCGAGGGCCGCAACGGCTGGAGCCACCAGATGGAGCGCCGCTACTTTCAGCTTCTGGCGGAGGCGGATCAGGACGACAGCGTGCGCGCGGCCGTCGTCACGGGGACCGGAAGGGCATTCTGCCCAGGGATGGACATGAGCCGGCTGAGCAGCGTGGCCGGTCAACCTATGGAGGTCGGTGGCCGCGCTCCGCAGTACACGCCGCGCCTGTTCCGCAAGCCGCTCATCGCCGCCATCAACGGGGCATGCGCCGGCGTCGGCCTCGTCCAGGCCATGCAGTGCGACGTGCGGTTCGCCGCGCGCGGTGCGAAGTTCTCCACGTCGTTCGCCCGTCGGGGGCTCGGTGCGGAATACAACATGTCGTGGGTCCTCCCGCGCTACGTCGGCGTGGAGAACGCGCTGGACCTGCTGCTGTCCGGCCGAACCTTCGATGCGGACGAGGCGAAGGAGCTGCGGCTGGTCTCCCGCGTGGTCGCACCGGAGGACGTGGTCGCTGCCGCCACCGCGTACGCGCGAGACCTCGCGAAGAACTGCTCGCCGAAGGCGATGGCCGTCATCCGGCACCAGGTGCTGGCAGACCTCGACCGCACCTTCGAGGCCTCGCTGTACGGCGCCTACGCGGTCATGGACGCGCTGGTGCAGGACGCTGACTTCGCGGAGGGCGTCGCCAGCTACCTCGAGAAGCGGCCGCCGGAGTTCGCACCGCTGTCGGACGACTTCGACCCCGAGGGGCTGGTGGGCGCGCCGGTGTCGGGCGCCCGGCTGACAGCGAGGGAGCTGCTCGGCCGGTAGCCGGCAGGCGAGAGTGCTCAGCCGCGCACCTCCTTGGGCAGGCCGAGCACGGTCTCAGCGAGGATGTTGCGCTGAATCTGCGACGACCCCGCGTAGATCGTGCCGGCCCGCGCGTTGTACCAGGCACCCAGCCACGACCCGGTGGAGTTGGGCGCCCCGGGGTCGTCGGTTCGGTAAGCCCGCAGCGGAAGCCGGCCCTGCAGTTCCAGCCCGGCAAGACCGCCGATGTCGAGCGCCAGGTCGGTCACCCGCTGGTGGTACTCCGACCAGAACAGCTTCGACACCGACGCGGCCGCGCCGAGCTCGTGCCCGGTCATCATCTGCGTCACGATCCGGTAGCCGAGGAAGCGCATGATCTCGACTCTTCCGTAGCACCACGCGAGCCGCTGGCGGATCAGGGGGTCACGCTGCCGGCCGTTCGCGACCGCGAGCTCGAACAGCCGGTCCAACTCTGCACGGAACAGGACCGGGTTGGTGGCGGCCTCCTCACCGCGCTCGTGCCCGAGAAGCGTCATCGCGACGGCCCAGCCACCGCCGACCGAGCCCACCACGTTGTCGGCCGAGGTTCGTGCCGCCGAGAAGAAGACCTCGTTGAAGTCCGACAGGCCGTTCATCTGCCGGATCGGCCGCACCTCGACTCCGGGCTGGTCCATCGGGCACAGCAGGAACGAGATCCCACGGGACCTGGTCGCTTCGGGATCGGTCCTGGCAAGCAGGAAGATCCAGTGGGCACGGTGGGCAGCAGACGTCCACACCTTCTGGCCGTCGATGACCCAGTCGTCACCGACGCGCCGCGCGCGCGTGGACAGGGCTGCGAGGTCGGAGCCCGCATGCGGCTCCGAGTAGCCCTGGCACCAGCGCTCGTCACCAGACAGGATCGAAGGCAGAAACCGCCGCTTCTGGTCGTCGGTTCCCCAACGCAGCAGCGTGTTGCCCAGCATCTTCAGGCCAAAGGTGTCGTGAGGCTCCCCGTATGAGAGGCCCGCGCGCGCGAGCTCCTCGACCAGAACCACCTGGTGGAGCTGCGACAGGCCGCGCCCGCCGAACCCCACCGGCCAGGTGATCCCCAGCAGGCCGTGGCGGTACAGCGTCTGTCTCCACTCGTGGGCGACGTCCTCAGCGGCTTCAGGGTCGGCGATCCCGCCGACGCCCTTCCAGTTCGGCGGCAGCTCCGCCAGGACCCGGCGCACCTCCTCGCGGAAAGCCTCGACCTCCGCCGGGTAGGCGATGTCCACCGCTGCTCCCCCTGGCAGGCCCGCCGCTATTGGTGTAGATAGTTAAACCAGATGACGACGAGCGTATGGCACGTTCGTGGTCTGCGCGGTCGTGCGCGCAGGAAGAGGGTAGATCCGTGGCCGCTCGACGGTTCCCCATCGAACGTGGCCACGTGATGATGTTCGCCCGAGCGTGCGGGGACCTCGCTGCCGGCAACGAGGGAGCCGACGTCGCGGTGCCGCCGACGTTCGTCATGGCGGCCGCGCACTACGACGACGACTATCCGCTGATTCCCCGTGCCGGCCGGGAATGGTTCGGCTCGGGGAAGCAGACTGGGACACTGCCGCCGGGCGGCGGCGCCCTGCACGCCGAGCAGCACTTCACCTACCACCGCCCGTTGCGCGTCGGCGACGTGCTCGCCGGCGAGGCCCGCATGGGGAATTCCTGGGACAAGCAGGGGCGTTCCGGCACTCTGCGCTTCACTGAGCAGGTGGTGGACTACCGCGACGAGCGCGGCGAGCTCGTCGTCGCGACACGCAGTGTCGGCGTCCTGCGGACGGCTAGCTGATGGCGCTCAAGGTCGGGGACTTGTCGGTCGGACAGATGTTTCGCAGCGACGTCGTCCACGACCTGAAGCGGACCCAGGTCGTGATGTACGCGGGCGCGTCCGGTGACTACAACCCGCTGCACACGGACGAGCCGTTCGCACGGGAGGCGGCGGGGTACCCCGGCGTCTTCGCGCACGGGATGCTGACCATGGGGATGACGGCGCGGGCCCTGACCGAGTGGCTGGGCGACGACCGGCTGCTCCGATTCGGCGTTCGGTTCACCGCGCAGGTCTGGCCGGGTGACACCCTTACCGTCAGCGCGACGGTCGACAAGGTCGAGAACGAGGACGGCGAGCCGGTCGCGTCCCTGACCGTCCGGACGACGAACCAGGACGGCAAGGACGTGGTGTCCGGCTACGCAGCTGCGCGACTGGACCCGTAGTGCAGCGTGCCGACGAGCTACCGCCGACACTCGCTCGCAGGTGGTCCTTCCTCACGATGCCGCGGCGCCGAGCGACTGCGGCGCGGCCCGCGTGAACTTCGCCTTCAGCGACGAGCAGGAGGAGCTGCGGCGCACCATTCGGCGTTTTCTCGCGGCCACGTCACCGGAGGCGGAGGTCCGTCGCGTCAGCTCCACCCTGGATGGCTATGAGCCGTCGGTCTGGCGCCGGCTGTCCGACCAGCTCGGCGTTCAGGCTCTCGCCGTGCCGGAGGCGTACGGGGGCGCCGGCTTCACTTTTCTTGAGCTAGGCCTGGCACTGCAGGAAGCGGGTCGAGCGCTCCTTCCGGCCCCTCTGCTGTCAACCGCCTTTGCGGTGGCGACGCTGCTCTGTGTGGACGACGAGCAGGCGCGGGGCGACTACCTGCCCGGCATAGCGACCGGCGAGCTGCTCGCGACCACCGCTCTCGGTGAGGGCGTGGCAACGAGCGCGGCGAGCGTGCAGGCCTCGCCGGCGGCGGCCGGCTGGCGGCTCGAGGGTCAAGCCGGTCTCGTAGTCGACGGGAACGCGGCGGCCCTGCTGCTGGTGCCGGCGCGCGTCGAGGACGGCATCGCCCTGTTCGCGCTGGTCGGCGACGCAGCCGGTGTCAAGCGCTCGATGGCGGAGGTTCTCGACACGACCAGGAGGCTGGCGCACGTCACCCTGACGGACGCTCCGGCACGCCGGCTCGGGAGTCGGGCGCAGCCCTGGACCGGACTCGAGCAGGCTGTCGACCTCGCCAGCATCATGCTCGCGGCCGAGACGCTGGGCGTGGCCGAGCGGTGCCTGGACATGGCTGTCGACTACGCGAAGGTGCGAGAACAGTTCGGACGGCCGATCGGGTCCTTCCAGGCCATCAAGCATCTGCTCGCCGACGTGCTGATCGAGGTGGAGGCGGCGCGGTCGGCGGTCTGGTACGCGCTGTGGCAGTCCTCAGTGGGCCACGACATCCGAACCGTCGCAAGCCTCGCGCTGGCCACCGGCTCCGAGGCCGCCTACCTCGCCGCGTCCGTCAACCTGCAGGTCCACGGGGGTCTCGGTATCACCTGGGAGCACCCGGCCCAACTGTTCCTGAAGCGGGCCACGACATCGCGCCTGCTCCTCGGCGACCCCAGCGCCCACCGGGAGCGGATGCTCCGGGCACTGTCCTACTGAGGTCCGCGGCCGCCGAGCACTGGGGCGATCAGTCGCGGAAGGCCGCCACCACGGGATCCCAGATCTGCTCGTCCACCTCGTACGGCGTGTAGAAGCTGAAGCGGTCGATGAGGCCGTCGAAACGTGCAGCGATGGCGGCGGCGACCTGGTCGGGCTCCGCGACGACCGCGAACGTGTTCAGCACCTCGTCGTCAATGAGCGTTCCCATCGTCCGCCACCGGTCTGGGTCGGCGCTCCGGGACAGTTCGTGCAGCGCGACCGCCAAATCATCCCACCCGTGGAACTCCAGGACCGACCGGTACGCCGGTGTGCTGCCGTAGAAGGCGATCTGGTCGCGCGTCTTGCGGACAGCGTCCGCCATCGCCTCCTCCGTCGGTCCCGCCGCCACGAGGCCGGGGATGGACAACGCCAGGTCCGCCCGGACGCGACCGGCCTTCGCCATGCCGCGCGCAAGGGCCGGGAGCGTCCGCTCACGGAGGTAGCGCTCGGTCGTGAAGGCGTGCACGAGCAGTCCGTCGGCGACCTCGCCGGACAGCTCCGTCATCTGCTCGCCGACGGCTGCCAGGTGCACCTCGGGTGGACCGGTTGGGCTGGGCGGTGGCGCGAAGAACGGTGACATCAGGGTGTGGGAGTAGAACTCGCCACGAAAGTCCAGGTCTGCGCCGTCGTTCCAGGAGCCCCAGATCGCGCGCAGTGCCTCGATGAACTCGCGCATGCGGCGGGCGGGGTGGCTCCAAGGCATGGCGAACCGCCGCTCGATGTGCGGCCTGACCTGGGTACCGAGCCCGAGCAGGAATCGTCCTCCGCTCATGCACTGCAGGTCATGAGCGGTGTAGGCGACCGTCATCGGGGTCCGCGCGAAGGCGACCGCGATGGCCGTGCCCAGCTCGAGGCTGGTGGTGTGCTCCCCTGCGACCATCAGCGGCAGGAACGGGTCGTGCCTCGACTCCGAGGTCCACAGACCGGCGTAGCCCACCGCCTCGTGGCGCAGGGCGGTGTCGCGCTGCGCCCCGTAGCTCGTCGCCTGAAGCCTCCCGTCGATCCTCACGGCTTCCCTTCGAGCGACCCGGATACGCTAGATGCTTAAGATAAGTCAAAGGATATAGCCGGGGGCGCGCTGCATGGACTTTGTCTACTCGGACGAGCAGGAGTTGCTGCGCAAGACGGCGCGCAGCTTCGTCACCAACGTCTGCCCGCCCGAGAAGGCGAAGCAGTGGGACGAGGCCGGCGAGGTGCCGGAGGAGCTGTTCCGGGGACTCGCGGACCTGGGATGGTTCTCGCTCCCCTTCCCGCTCGATGCCGGCGGCGACGGTGGTGGTGCCGTGGAGCTCGCGATCATCGCGGAGGAGCTCGGCCGGTCGAGCTTCGATGTCGCCATGTGCTACCTCGGCGTCCTGATCCCGGCCATGACGGTGTTCCGTTGGGGCAACGAGCGGCAGCGCACCTGGATCCGGGGGCGCGTGATGACCGGTCACGAGCGTATTGCCGTGGCGATCAGCGAGCCCGACACAGGCTCGGATGCGGCAGCGCTGCGGACCGTGGCCGAGGACAAGGGCGACCACTACCTGCTCAACGGGCAGAAGGCGTGGTGCACGGGAGCAGGCCTGCCCAACACGACCATCGTCACCTACGTCCGCACCGGCGCGCGCGAGCCGAAGCACGAGGGGATCTCCATCCTGCTCGTCGACCCCAGTTCGCCCGGCGTCCAGCTGAGCAGGACGCCGACGCTGGCACGCCACATCCTCGGCACGAACGAGATTTCCCTGTGCGACGTCGTCGTCGCGAAGAAGCACCTCGTGGGGAGCGCCGGCCACGGTTGGTCCGTGCTGCTGTCGAACCTCGAGCTCGAGAAGGTGCTGCTGTCAGGTGGGTACGTCGGCGCCGCGCAGTCGACCCTGGACGAGATGCTGGCCTTCGCGAAGACCCGTCTGGCCTTCGGGCGTCCCATCGGCACCTTCCAGTCCCTGGCGCATGCCATGGCCGACCTGCAGACCGAGATCGACTCCGCGCGCCTGCTGACGCAGCGGGCGGCGCACCTGCTCGCAGCCGGCGCCCCGTGTACGCGGGAGGGGTCGATGGCCAAGCTGAAGGGCTCCGAGACCTACGTCGCGGCTGCACGGCTCGGGATGCAGGTGCTGGCCGGGCACGGCTTCTCGACGGAGAGCGTCATGAGCTTTCGCTACCGCGAGTCGATCGTGGCCACCATCTCCGGCGGGACGAGCCAGATACAGCGCAACGCGATCGCGCGCAGCATGGGCCTCAAGTCCTACTGAGCGTGCTGGTGAGATCAGCGCCCGCTACGCGGCACGGTTCCACGGAGTGTCGGCCCGCTCGCCGGCGATGTTGACCGCCACATGACCGCGGGCGACCTCCTGCCCCGAGCGGGCGCCCGAAACGACCACGTCGGCGAAGTGCACGCTGCGCCCACGCCGCGTGCAGATGCCGGATGCGACGACGTCCTCGCCGCGCACCGCGCTGAGGTACTGCACCGACATCGAGATCGTCGTGCTGCGACTGCCCTTGGCGAAGTCGTGACCCGCCATCACGGCGCCAGAGCCGCAGGTGTCGATGAGCGCCGCCAGCACCCCACCGTGGAAAATCTCCTCGTGCGCTGAGAGCTCCTGTCGAAAGGGCAGGTGAAGCACCACCGCCTCGGGGTCCCACCTCGTGGCGCGCAGCCGGCAGTACCGGTTGAACGGCACGCCGGTCTCCCAGCGCGACCGGAACCACTGCCGCCGTGCCTCCTGCTCCTCGTCGGTGAGAGCCACCAGGATCTCCAAAGAACTGTGCTCCATGATGTCGTTGGGGGGTCCGTCGACCGCGACGAGGTCGTCGTGCGCGCCTACTGACCGAGGGCAGCCTCGCCCAGCAGCGCGCGGGCGATGATGACCTGCTGAATCTGGCTCGTGCCCTCGTAGATCCGGAACAGGCGCGCGTCGCGGAACAGCCGCTCCACGGTCACGCCGCGCATGTACCCGGCGCCGCCATGGATCTGGACAGCCCGGTCGACCGCGCGTCCGACCGCCTCCGAGGCGAAGTACTTGGCCGCCGACGGCCCGACCTTGCGGTCCGTCCCGTCATCGAACCGCGCGGCGACGTCGGTTACGAGGGCCCGCGCGGCATAGAGGTCCGTCGCCGTGTCGGCGATCAGGCCTTGGATCAGCTGGAAGGCGCCGATTGCCTGGCCGCCCTGCCGCCGCGTCGAGGCGTAGGCGACGGACTCGTCCAGTGCGCGCTCGATCATCCCCACGCACAGGGCCGCGATATGCACCCGCCCGTGCGCGAGGCACTTCATCGCCGTGGTGTATCCGGTGTGCACCCCGGTGTCCCCACCCACCAGCGAGGCGTGCGGAACGACGACGTCGTCGAAGGAGACGTCCGCCGTCCACGCGCCGAATTGGCCCATCTTGTGGTCCCGTGGCCCGACTGTGACGCCGGGCATGTCCCGGGTCACGAGGAAGGTCGAGATGCCGCGCCTGGCCGGCCTGTCGCGGTCGGTGCGGGCGTAGGTCATGAACAGCTCGGCGACCGGCGCGTTGGTGATGTAGCGCTTCGTGCCGTTGAGGACCCAACGATCTTCCTCCCGACGTGCGCTGGTCCGCATGTCGGACGGGTCCGAGCCGGCCTCGGCCTCCGTCAGCGCGAACGACGCGACCGTCCGGCCACTGGCGATCCGCGGGAGCCACTCCTGCTTCTGCTCTTCGGTGCCGCCCTCCAGCAAGGTATGGCCCGCGATGCCGTTGTTCGTGCCGAACAACGACCGCAGCGACGGCGTGGTGTAGCCGAGCTCCATGACCAGGCGGGACTCCTCGACCATCGACACCCCGAGGCCGCCGTACTGCTCAGGGATCGCGAAACCGAACAACCCCATGTCGCGAGCCGCCTGCTGGATCGTCTCGGGGATCTCGTCCTTGTCGTCGATCTCCTGCTCGAGCGGAAGGACCCGCCGACGCACGAACTCGCGCACGGAGGCTAGAACCTGCGCGAAGTCGGTACTGTCCACGATGACCTCCTCGGCTCTGCTCAGTAGAATGATATGACTACTTGTCGTGGAGACGTGGACCGCGCTGGTCAGCCGCGCGCAGGACACCGACGCCGACGCCGTGATCTCCAGCACGGAGACGCTGTCCGGTCACGCTCTGCTCGCGCGCAGCCGCGGCGCGGTCGGCTGGCTCGATGCCCTGGGCGTCGACCGAGGCGTCCCAGTGCCCGCCCTGCTCGGCATGAGCGGCGACGCGCTCGCCCTCACGATCGCCGGCGCCGCGTCCCACCGGCCACTGGCGCCGCTCGGGGTCCGCCAGACCCAGCACGAGATCATCGGCTGCCTCGAGCGCCTCCGTTCGCCGGTTCTGCTGGCACAACCGGAGTTCGAGGAGCTCGCCCGCGCGGTAGCGGACCGTTGCGGGCGGTCGGTCGTGCTCGTTGATGCCTTGCCGTCGTCAGAGGAGCCGCTGTCGACCCCCTCGGCCGGCGACGCGGCACTGGTGCTGCACACCTCGGGAACGACAGGACACCCGAAGTCGGTCGTGTGCCGGCAAGGAGCGCTGGCTGCCCGCGTGCAGGTGAACATGGCGCTGCTTGGGCTCAAGCCTGGTCACGTCTACGCCACCGCGTCGCCCTTTCACCACGTGGCGGGGCTCGGCCTGGTGCTCGTGGCCCTCGGCGCCGGCGCGACCACGTGCGCGATGCCGCAGTTCACCGTGGAGGCCTGGCAGGGTCTTGCGGACTACGAGGTGACGCACGCGCTGGCCGTCCCCACCATGGTCGAGATGCTGCTGCGGGAGAACGCCCTGGCCCTGCGCTCGCTCCAGACGCTGCAGTACGGCGCCGCGCCGATGCCGCCGGAGACCTTGCGTCGCGCCATGCAGGCCCTGCCCGGCGTGGACTTCACCGACATCTTCGGGCAGACCGAGGGCAGCCCGATCAGCTGCCTGACCCCCGCTGATCACCGCCGGGCCGCGGCTGGCGACGAGCACCTCCTGCAGTCCGTCGGGCGCGCCGCACCCGGCGTCGAGCTGGTGATCGCGGACCCGGACGAGACCGGCGTGGGCGAGATCGTCGTGCGCGCCGCGCAGGCCTTCGCTCCCGACCCGGACGGCTGGCTGCGCACCGGCGACCTCGGCCGGCTGGACGACGAGGGCTACCTCTACCTGGTGGGACGCAAGGGCGACAAGATCATCCGCGGCGGCGAGAACATCTACCCCATCGAGGTGGAGAACGTGCTGGCCGAGCACCCGTCAGTGCTCGAGGTCGCGGTGGTGGGGCTGGCCGACCCGCTTCTCGGCGAGTCGATCAAGGCGTTCGTCGTGCCGGTCGACCGCGACAACCCGCCCGGCGAGGAGGCGCTGAGGCAGTTCGTCCGCGCGTCGCTGTCCGGCTTCAAGGTGCCGCAGCAGTGGGAGTTCCTGCCGGCCCTTCCCCGCAACCCCAACGGCAAGCTGCTGCGGCGCGCCCTGCGGGGCACCAGCGGCCGGTGACATGCTTCGACGGGCTCGAGCCTGCCGCCGCTGGTCAGCGCGGAGCGCTGCCGACCCGAACGGCCCCTTCCGGACAGCTCGCGGCCGCCGTGCGAGCGTCCCGCTCGAGGGATTCCGGCACCTCCTCGATCAGCACGACACCCCGGCCCTGCTCGTCGGCATCGAGCAGTCGAGGAGCGATGTCGTAGCAGACCCCGTGACCGCTGCACGCGGCGCTGTCAACACTGATGCGCATTGCTTCGCCCTTTCGTCTGGTCCTCTCCTTTCTCTGGTGCTCTCTTTCCTCGTCAGCGGGAGGCCGTGAACACCAGCGGCAGCACCTGGCACGCGCGGACGCCTTGGAGCGTGTACGTCGGCTCCTTCCCGGGTGCGATGGCGTAGTCGGGGATTCTGCGGTGGAGCGCCTCGAGGGCAATCCGAAGCTCGAGCCGCGCGAGGTGCGACCCCAGACAACGATGCGTTCCGGAGGCGAAAGCAAGGTGGGGGTTCGGTCGCCGCGCCAGGTCGACCGCTCCCGGGTCGTCGAAGGAGTCCGGGTCGACGTTGGCGGTGCCCCATCCCAGGAAGACAAGCGAGCCCTTCGCGACTGGTACGCCGTTCACCTCCATGTCCTGAGTGGCCCAGCGTGGCCCCCCGTACGGAACGGGGCTGAGGACCCGCAACAGCTCCTCGATCGCGGTCGGCAGCAGGGCTGGGTTGCCCACCAGCCGGCGACGCTCCTCGGGATGAGTGGCGAGCCAGGCGACGAGCAGGGACAGCGAGGCGGTGACGGTGTCGAGGCCGGCCACGGTGAACATGTGCATCAGGTTGACGATCTCGTCGTCGGAGAGGCTTTGCCCGTCGAGCTCGAATGTGAGGAACCGGCCGAGCAGGTCGTCGCGCACCGGGCCCTCCTTGCGCTCCGACAGCCGACGGCACAAGAGGGCCCGCAGCTCGTCCCCGGCCATGCGCGAGGTCTCCTCCGCGGCTGCGAGGTCGGCGGTCTCGTGCTTGAGGATGCGGTCCTTGAATCCAACGAGAGTCTCGAGGTCGCGGGCCGGCAGGCCGAAGATCTGCAGGAAGGTCTGGCCCGGCAGTGGCGCGGCAAAGGCCGACATGAACTCCGTCTCACCCGCAGCGACAAAACGGTCGATCAGCGCGTCCGCCAGTGACCGGATCTCGTCCGCCCAAACCGCAACCTGGCGGGCGGTCAGGAGCGGATCCAGCAGGCGGCGGTACGCAGCGTGCGCGTCCCCGTCGATGTGCAGCGGGATGAGCGGATCGCGGGTGCCCATGCCGAACCCCTCGCCGCTGGTCGGCTCGGTGGACACGATGCGCGGGTCACGGGCCGCAGCCACGACGTCGCGCCGGCTGAAGAACGCCACGCCCAGGTCCCACTGAAGCACCGGCGTCGTCGCCAACAGGTCGGAGTAGACCGGGGCCGTCTCCTGAACGTCGAAGGCGCCGTTCTGCTCGTACAGCACCATGGCCCGCAGCCGGGGGTCCAGGTCGGCGAACCCCCGCACCTCGACGTCATCGCGCAGCATCGCCGGAACCCCATCCTATGAACCTGGCCGGGGTTGGAGCAGGGCACCCGACGCCATGCGCTGCAAGCAGACGCTGTTGGCGGGCCTTGTCAAGAGACTGGCGGCGGAGAATGCCCGCTAGCATGCAGCGGTGGCCCCCGCCAAAATTTCCGACGGTCGCCGGGCCGCGGGGGACGCACCGCAGGCCACCCGGGCGGCCCTGCTCGAGGCGGCGCTCACCCTCTTTGCGGCCAGAGGCGTCGACGCCGTGTCCCTCCGCGAGATCGGGCTCGCTGCCGGGCAGCGCAACACCGGCGTCGTCAACTACTACTTCGCTGACCGCAACGGCCTGCTCGACGCAGTCGTACAGAGCTTCAGCGACCGGCACCCCGGCTTCGCGGCGGAAGCCGCGTCGTACCTCCCTGGCGGGAGCCGCCCCTCGGCGCGTCAGGTCGCGGGCGCCCTCGTACGGCCGATGGCCCTGCTGCGGCTGCGCGACCCCGACTTCATCCAGCTCGTGGCCCGGCTCGCGAGCGACGAGGGACGTCGCCCCCACCACCTGACGCGCCCCGCCGCGTCGTGGTACTTCGCCGTCGAGGAGCTGATCGCCGCTCGGTTCGGCGGTGGCGTGCACCGGTCAACACGCGCGCGGTTCGCCGAGACCTTGACCGTGCACGCGCTGGCTGATGACGCACGCCGGTCGCGCCAGGCGGATCCGGCCGTGTACGAGACCTTCGTCGAAGAGCTCGTCACGGCCGTCGCAGCCATTCTCTCGGCTGCCTCTCCTCGCACCTGAACGCCGCATCTAAAGCATCTGCTTGCGTTTAACTGGCTGATTACGCTTGACTCGGGTCAACACGTCCGGCGCCGTCCATGCGACGACAGCGCGCGCTCGACCCGAACAGGGAGGGCTCATGGCCAGCCCGGCGAGCCCGAAGGCCGTCTCCTTCTCAACGGGGCTTTTCGGGAAGCCGCCTCAGGCGCCCGTTACGACGTTCTCAGCCCCACGGACGAGACCGTGGTCGGAACCACCGCCGACGCGGCGCCCGAGGACGTCGCGAATGCGGTGGCCGCAGCGCGCTGCGCGGCTGACGGGACGACGTGGGCGCAGGACCATGACTTCCGCCGGCATTGCCTCGGCCAGCTCCAGGCGGGGCTGCGCAAGGAGGCGGCCCGGTTTCGAGAGATGGCCGTCGCCGAGGCGGGTATCCCGTCCGGCAACCTCGACACGCACGTCGACGTGATGATCGAGGACATGAGCTACTCCTCCGAGCTCATCGGCCGCTGGCCTTGGGAGCGCTCGTTCGGCGCGTACGAGCTACTCGGGCTGCGCAGCGACCGGCGTGTGCGCTACGAGCCGTACGGCGTGGTCGGCGCCATCACGCCCTGGAACGCGCCGTTCATGACGAGCATCTGGAAGATCGGCCACTCGCTCGCCACCGGCAACACCGTCGTGCTCAAGAGCGCCCCCGATACGCCGATCGCTGCCGCGATCATCGCCGAGGTCACGCTGGAGCACACCGACCTGCCCCCGGGAGTCCTCAACACGATCAGCTCCAGCGACAAGGCGATCGCCGGCGAGGCCCTCACGACCGACCCGCTCGTCGACATGTTCCACTTCACCGGCTCCCCCGCGGTCGGGCAGTAGATCATGCAGAACGCCGCCGTCGGCATCCGCAAGGTCGTGCTCGAGCTCGGTCAACGGAATGATCTACAACCGGGGCAACCGAGCCGACTTTGACGCGCTCGTCGCGCTCGGCAACCCTGGCTGGGGATGGGATGACGTCCTCCCGATCTACCGGCAGATGGAGAACCACGCGCTCGGTGCCGGACCCACGCGTGGAGCCGGCGGCCTGCTCGACATCTCGACGGCAACGGACCTGCCGCAGCTCTGCGACGACACGATCGAGGCCGGTGTAGCGGCCGGCCTGAAGCGGACCGACGACGTCAACGACAGCGACGAGGAGCGGATCGGCCCCGCGGCGCGCACCATCACGCGCGGCACCCGGGTCAGCAGCGCCCGCTCCTTCCTCCGCCCGGTGCTCGGCCGACCGAACCTGACGGTGCGCACGGGCGCGACAGTCACCCAGGTGCTCGTCGAGGGCGACCGAGCCGTCGGCGTCCGCGTCACCGACGGCGGCACCATGACCGACCAGCGGGCCGCGCTCGAAGTGGTGCTGTCACTGGGCAGCCTCGCGACGCCCAGACTGCTCCAGCTGTCCGGCATCGGCGATGCCGCACACCTGCGCGGCATCGGCATCGACGCGCGGGTCGACAGCCCTGACGTCGGGCAGCGCATGCGTGAGCACCGCACCGTCACACTGCAGTACCGCCTGAGGGGCAGCGTCCAGATCACGTCCGCAGATCCCACTGCGCCGCTCGACATCGACCCGCAGTTCCTCACCTCGGCCTCCGACCGCCAACGGACGGCGGCACTGTTCCGGCGCATCCGCGACCTGTTCGGGCTCGAGCCCGTGGCGAGCAAGATCAGAAGAGAGACTGTCCCGGGGCCGGGAGTGCAGAGCGATGATGAGATCGTCGACGCGGCCCTCGACCTCGGTTACTGCGGCTACCACGCCGTCGGGACCGCCGCGATGGGGCCGGATCCGGGCGACGTCGTCGACAGCCGGCTGCGGGTACGCGGTCTGCGGGGCCTGCGCATCGTCGACTGCTCGGTGCTGCCGACCATGGTGGCGGGGAACCTCAACGCACCGATCATGGCGATGGCGTGGCGCGCGGCGGACCTGATGCGCGAGGACGCCTGACGAGTTACTTTTCTCCCGGCGACACGGCTCAGTCGTGCAGACCCACCGGGACGCCGGACTCCATGCGGTCGTGGTACTCCACCGCGCCTGCTCCGACGCGACCGTCGCCCCACACCCAGTCGGTCGGCGACTTCACGATCCGCAGCAGCTGCGTGGAGCCGTCGGCTTCGGTGTGCCGGTGCCGCAGCGGCAGCCAGGTCGCCGGCGTGCCCGTAGCGGTCCACACGCGTCCCGCTGCCCGGATGGTCAGCTCGACGTGGCGCAGCGCGTAGTACGGGCCCTCGTCGTAATGGTTCCGCATCGAGAAGTCGTCGACCAGGTGGAACCGCCCGTCGCTCCAGACGTGGCCACTGCGGGTCTGTTTCGTCGGTCCGACCGCGCGCATCAGCATGAACCCGGTGCCGTCCTCCAGCACGCAGGTGTGCCACCGCAGGTAGATCTTCGCGAGCCAGTTGCGGGCCCCCCACGAGTGGTCCCTGCCGCCTGCCCCGTCGACCTCGTACGTGGTGTCCCCGACCCGGACCTGGCCCGTTGTCCACGCCAGGTGCTGGTAGTGCAGGTCAGCCTGACCCGGCAGGAAGATGCGTCCGATGTCATCCTGGTCGGCTCCCATCACCCCGGCCAGCCCGCGCGAGGTGACGTCCAGCTCCAGCGAGCACGGGGCCACTCGGCTGGAGGCTCGCGCGGCAGCCGGGTCGGTCAGCAGCCATGGGTCGGTCAGGAGCATGGCATCGCCGTCGAAGCGCACCCGGTTGCGCTCGAACGGCTCGACCACCTCCCAGGACTGACCACCCGCACTGAGGCCATTGCCGTCGATCGGCGCCCGCCGGAAGGCAAAGGCGGTGCGCCCGTGCGGCAGGTAGACGCAGGCCGTCACCTCCGCCCGGCCCTCGTTCGGGCGCATGCCGATGCGCAGCCAGCCGCCAATCCGGCGCGAGCTGTCCCAGAAATCGACGTAGCGGCTCTCGTTCCAGCTGGGGTCGGAGCCGACGTCGTGCGTGCCCTCGTCGACCTCGGTGAGCCGCAGACCCACGCGTTCGCCCTCCCGATCCGTCAGGTGCCGGTTGGTCAGCTACCGGTATGTCACACGCCGACGCGGTCGGCGAGTTGCTGCAGGTGCTCCTCGGAGCTGCCGAGCAGCTGCTGGGAGTTCTTGGCGCGCTTGAGATACAGGTGCGCAGGGTGCTCCCAGGTGAAGCCGATGCCGCCGTGGATCTGGATGTTCTGCCCGCACGCCGCGAGGAAGGCATCGACGCAGAACGCCTTGGCGAGGCTGGCGACCACCGGGACGTCGTCGGAGTCGACCGAAGCGGCCCACAGCGCGTAGTACGCGGCAGAACGCGCGGCCTCCAGGTCGACGAGCATGGCCGCGCACTTGTGCTTCACGGCCTGGAACGAGCCGATGGGCCGGCCGAACTGCTCGCGCACCTTGGCGTAGGCGACGGCCATGTCGAGCACCTTCTGCGTGCCGCCGACCGCCTCCGCAGCGAGGGCGATGGCGCAGCGGTCGAGCATCGTGGAGACCGCCGCCTGCGCGCCATCGAGCGACCCGACGAGCCGGGCGGGTGTGTCCTCGAAGGACAGTCGGGCCTGCTTGCGGGTCTGGTCCATGGTGTGCAGCGGCTCACGGATCAGCCCCGTAGCACGGGCGTCGACCGCGAACACCCCGACGTCCTGTCCTGCCCGGGCGACGACGAGGACCAGGTCGGCGACCACGCCGTCGAGCACGTAGAGCTTCTCGCCACGCAGTCGCCACCCTGCAGCGGTCTGCTGCGCGGTAGTCCCCACGTCCGAGGTCGACCACGAGCCGGTCGACTCGGCCAGGGCCACGGTCGCGATCACCTCACCCGAGGCGATCCCCGGCAACAGCTCCTTGCGCGCCTGCTCGTCGTCGTGGGCGAGCAGCAGTTGTGCCGACATGACGCAGGACGCGAAGAAGGGCGAGACGACGAGCGCGTAGCCCATCTCCTGCAGGACGACGCCGAGCTCGACGAAGCCGAAGCCGCCGCCTCCGTACTCCTCCGGGATCGCGAGGCCGTGCAGCCCCAGCTGGCCGGCCATCTGCGTCCAGAGGCTGCGGTCGAACGCTGTCGGTTCGTCCATCTGGTCGCGGACGGCGCCCTCGGACGACTTCGTCGAGAACAGGCCGCGCAGCACCTGCTGCAACGTGGCCTGGTCCTCGTTCAGGGCGAAGTCCATGCCGACCTCACGCGTCCCTGCGGCGAAAGCTCTCGGGGACGGCCGCGAACTCGGCCGTGTCGTGGGACTGGCTCTCCGCGGCGAGGCCATACCCGAGGACCGCGACAGCCGCCTGCCTCAGGTGCTGATTCAGTACCGACTTGGTGTCCTGAACGGCCTGCCACGGCAGAGCGGCGACGCGTTGTGCCCACGCGGTCGCCTCCCGCATCAGGTCGTCGGCGGCTACGACGCGGTTCGCGAGGCCGATCTCGACAGCCGCCTGCGGGGGAATCCGGTCCCCGGTGAGGAGGTACTCCTTCGCGCGCAAGAGCCCAGAGTTCAGCGGCCACGTGACGGCGCCGCCGTCGCCGGCCACCAGCGCTACGGCGACGTGCGGGTCGGCGAGGAAGGAGCGCTCAGACAGGAACACCATGTCGCACGCGGTCACGATCGTGCACCCCAGCCCGACAGCAGCTCCGTTGACCGCAGCGACGACGGGCAGGTGGACATTCACCAGGTCCTCGAAGACGCGCCGACCCTCGCGCAGTGCTGCGCGGCGCAGCTGCAGGTCCGCGGCGAGCTTCGGGAAGTCGTCGATGTTGCCGCCGGCGCTGAAGGCGCGACCCGCGCCAGTCAGAACGATCACACGAGCGCCGGGGTCCTCCCCGACCTCCCGCAGCACGCGCGAGAACTCGCGGTGCATCTCGGTGTCGAAGGCGTTCATCGCCTCCGGCCGGTTGAGCGTAACGATGCGGACCGGGCCATCGGCCTCGACGAGCACCGCGTCGGAGGTCACCTCGGCCTCCCCCTCGCTGCACACCGGCTCGGGACGCCCGGCGGCGGTGCCCCTAATAGTTATACAATAGACCCGTTGCTGCCGCCAGTGTTCGGCCGAGAAGCGGTCTCAAGCAGGCCGAGGCTCCCGCGGAAGCCCGAGCGTCCGCTCCGCGAGCACGTTGTACTGGATCTCCGTGGTGCCGCCGTAGATGGACTCGGCCCGGCTCGAGAGGAAGATCTGCTGCAGCCGGTCGAGCTCGTACGCGGCTCCGACGATCTCGCTGCTCGCACCTTGCACGCGCATTGCCGCCTCGCCCATGCGCTTGTGCGCCTCGCTGGCGAACACCTTGCTCACCGTCGCCTGCAGGGCGGCGTCACCTTTGGGCTCCTTGATCGCTGACATCAGGCGCAGGGCGTTCCACTCCATGATCTTGGCATCGCTGTAAGCGCGCGCCAGATCGGCGCGCACGACGCTGTCCTGCCGCCGGCCGGAGGCAGCGGAGCTCGCGATCATCTGCTCGACCTCGCGCCGGATGTTGAGATGCTCGGCCAGCAGGGTCGTGCCCCGCTCGGTCCCGAGCGCCCCCATGGCAGTCGCCCAGCCGCTCCCGACCTCTCCCACGACCAGGTCCGACGCGGTCCGCGCCCCGGTGAAGAAGATCTCGCAGAACTCCGCGCCCCCCAAGATGTTGCGGATGGGCCGGATGTCCACCCCCGGCTGGTCCGTCGGAATGAGCAGCATCGAGATGCCGCGGTGGCGGACGGAGCCGGGGTCAGTCCTGCACAGGACGAACAGCCAGTCGGACCGCGCCCCGACCGACGTCCACACCTTTTGCCCGTCAACCACCCACTCGTCGCCGTCGAGTGCGGCGCGGGTGCGCAGGGCAGCGAGGTCGGACCCCGCCCCGGGTTCGCTGAAGCCCTGCCCCCAGAACTCCTCACCCGCGGCGATCGCCGGCAGGAACCGCCGCTTCTGCTCGTCGCTGCCGAAGGCGAGCAGGGTAGGCCCCAGAAGGTCCTGACCCTGCACCCCGGCGCGGTAGGGGGCGTTGGCGCGGGCGTACTCCAGTTGGAAGAGGAGCTGCTCGTCGACGCTCGCCGCTCGCCCGCCGTACTCCTCCGGCCAGCCCAGGCACAGCCAGCGTCCAGCGGAGAGCTCACGGTCCCACGCGAGCCGGACATCCCAGTAGCTGTCGTCCCAGGAGAAGCCGACCCCGCGGTGCGCGGCGAACTCCCCGACCAGGTGCTCGTCGAGCCAGGTGCGGAGCTCGTCGCGGAAGTCGGTCAGCTCTGGGCTCAGCGTGAGGTCCATGACTGCCTCTCGGACGGCGGCTCAGTGGCGCGGACAGCTCTCCGGGACGCGGACCGGGGAGGAATCCTGAGGCCAATCGTCTATCTCTATGGGCAGCGTACGCCGTGGCAGTGGTTTGACCATTGCTGAGTTGAAGCCTGCTGCCCGGGCAGCGTCCGTGATGTCGTCGATCCGTATGGCGTTCCTTACCGAGTGCTGCTGAACCTCGTCAATCCTCGCAGTGGCACTGACGTGACCGAGGCGTGACAGTTGTTCGACGCGGCCGGGTACCGACCTTCAGCACAGCCGTGCGCGAGTACAAGGCGCACGCCCTCGCAGCGCGGCCGGTCGTAGGTGATGTCGATGTCTGCCCTGGGTGTGCACGGTGACCGGCACCGAGCCCAGGGAGCGGATGAGGTTGTTCAGCGCCCGCCGCGGAGTCCCGAGCTCGAACCGGGTCACCGACCGGGCCAGCGCAGCGAGGATGGACTCGGTCTCCATGCGGGCCAGCGCCTGGCCGGCGCAGCCGTGCTCGCCGTAGCCGAAGCCGAGCTGGTGGACGGCGTCCTTGCGGGTCACGTCGAAATCGTCAGGATCTACCCACTTGCGCTCGTCCCGGTTGGCCGAGGCGTAGCTGACCACGACCCGAGAGCCAGCAGGGATGGGCACTTCGTCGACCTCGGTGTCGCTGACCACCAGCCGGCCGAAGGAGCTGATCGGCGACTCGAAGCGGATGACCTCGTTGACCGCGGTGGGGATCAGCTGCGGGTCCTCGCGGATGCGGTCCCACTGGTCCGGGTGCCGACCGAACAGCCAGACGGCGCTGCCGATGGCGCTGATCGTCGTATCGAGAGAGGGAGCGAGGTAGTCGAGCATCAGCATCATCGTCTGCTCGGTGGTGACCTCGCCGCGGTTGCGGGCCT
>JAABVA010000419.1_pt1 | contig 54772 bp, 42 predicted proteins | sample 5560331 | NCBI WGS metagenome assembly JAABVA01 (sample SAMN12812661, study PRJNA571458) | rock metagenome | isolation source: Antarctica rocks | place: Antarctica: Victoria Land, Mt New Zealand sud | collected 2016-01-07
CAAAATTTATAAATAACTATAGTGAAATAACAATGCTATCAACTTAATTAAATACTTTGTTCAAGTCTGTACAACAAGACAGTATTTACACTTAAAAATTATATATTTAACTACATTTAACGACCAGACGGCAAACTGGCTGCTGTTTTCGGCCAGTTTCGTCGCTGCTTTCCGCAGCCGACTTGCCAAAATCTCGCGCTGCCCTAGCGCTCGCGTACCTCATGGCCAAGGCGGCACGGCGGTGGGGACCCCTGGCTGACCTGCCGCAGGAACACCGAAAAAAGCGAGTAGGTCAAGTCATCATTCGGAGAACCGCTTCTCTCATCCTCGTTCAACATTTTCTGAGACGGGGAGCAGAAAATGGCTGCCCACCATCCTCTGAGTGACCCAAGATGGCGGCCATCCTATATCTTCGCTCATCCTCCCTCCCTTCTCCATCTTCTTTCCTCCAAGCCTCTCATACTCAACCATCACTGTCCCACGCTCTACCTCTCTCCCCCACCTCCGCTCGCTGCCATTGCTTGGGCAGCAGGCTCCTCCTTCACATCTTCGGCCTTACTTCTTTACTTTTAATCGTCACCGCCGTCGTCCCCTTCGGTTGATCCAGTCGATATGCGTCGTCGCCAACAGCCAACACCAAGCTCTTCCTCCTCCAACAGCGATGGATCAGACATCGAGAGCTGCTTTGACACGGGGGATGAGCAAGAGGAGACCGACGCTGAGACCGAGCCGACGGACGTTGATACCGACGTCGACGGAGACGGCGAGGCAGACCTGCCAGATCTGGAGTGGCTCGCTGTAACGGACAATGCTCACACCGTGCCGATGGACGTCGATACCAATGTTGACGGAGATGACGAGGCAGATCTGCCAGATCTGGAGTGGCTCGCTGGAGGGGGGAACGCCCACCCGCCAGAGTACTACCTCGACCAAGAGAATAACTCCGACGAATCCGAAGATGAAGATGAGGACTACAGCGATGGCAGTCTCCTCCTCCTGGATATGATCGAGGGAAATTTCCATCGGTGGGTACCCCATTCTCTTCTTGCCTGCCGTCTTCTGCTATCGAATCACTGATCTGACTCTCTTCACAGGTACTGCGAGTATATACGAAAGGATCCTGCCCGGGTAATACAGGCCGTCTCTCGCCGCACCCTCAAGGCCTTCTTCGAATGGATGTTGAATCAACGTCAGGGGAAGGGTGGGAGGAGGCTTGCAGGCATCCAGTCAGCCAGCACGCTCGGGACATACTGGAAGGTCTTCCGGCTCGTGTACGAACGAGCGACTGGAGAGAAGATCGAGGGGAAGATGAACCGTCACATGCACCGGGTGAGTAGCGTTTCCTATCTGCCTGCTCAAGCCAGTCCGAATCATCGTAGATGAGAGCTAATGAAGCGTTTGTCGCAGGTCCTCAGGAAGCTGGCGAAGAAGTACCGCCTGTCGACGAAGAAGCGCGACAACGTCGCGATGTATATCGAGGATCTCGCAGGCGTCCTGCAGACCAACTTGACCACGACGAAGCAGAGGTATACACATGGCCAGCAGCGGATCCAAACCAGCCTCTTTTGCCAGCTAGCTATCTTCTCCGCAAACCGTCCTTCAGCGCTCCTAAAGCTCTGCTATAGTGACGTTGCGGTGAACCTGCTCCGGGACCCCAGTGGCGGGCCCCATCGGATCCTGATCGAGTTCACGTGCGAGTTCACGAAGAAGTATCTCGGTACAAAAGATGCGTAAGTCTGACCTTGGGCCTTTTCTCGTCCCCCCCCCCCCCCCCCCCTTCTCTCCCCCTTCCCCTCTTATTCTAGCCGAGACATACGACTTACATAGAAGCTAGGAATACGTTTGTACTCCCCGAGATCATCTTTGATCCGTCCCTGGTCCTCAGTCCGCACGTCGCCCTCCTGGGCCTCATCTTTGCCGACAATGCGTTCTTGGCTCCGAGTCTCACATCGGCCGAGAGGATTAGTGAGCTGGATATCCCGCCTGGCTATGAGCAGCTGCCCTTGCATCTGAAGCCGGAGATGGCTGATATCCCCGTCTTCCGCAAGTCTGTCAGGACGCCGTATGGCTGGGAGATCTCGCCCGACCAGCCACTGCCGTACACGACTCTCTTGAAGTGGATGAAGCGGCTCGGCGTGCTCACTGGGTTCCCGCAGATCACGCGTCCGTACTGCCTCCGATACGGCGCCGGTAACGCCTTCAACCAGAGCGGTGCGTATCATGCGGCCCCCCTCTCGCAAGCCCACCCCTACCCGCAGTGCGATATGCTAACCGTAGACTGACAGGTGACGTGAGCGACGCACTCCAGAACATGATGATGCAACACGCCAAGATTGACACCTTCATCAAGCACTACCTCCGACGGACAGTCACCGCTGACACGCGAGCTATCGTCTCCGGCTACGAACCTCAGCGCGACCTGATGCGGGCGGCCTGCCGGATGACTCGCTGGATCGATCCTGACCGGCCGCAAGAACTCACGCCCGAGGAATCCCTGTCCGTCAATCAGGATCCCGTCGTCCGCCGCCTCGTTGCGGAGCGGGAGAAGTGGAAGCGCCGCTTCCAGGGCACGGCGACACAGCAGCCCGGGTACCGGATCATCGGCCGCGCGATCTTCAACACCAGGCAGCGGCTGAGAGCGGCGCTCCTCAAGTACGTTCAAGAGCGCTGGGATCTGGAACACCCGGTCGACGAGATCGAGCGGCAGCTCTCTGGGCTCAAGCTCAGCCAGGACGTGAAGACCACCTTGGACCAGAACGATGAGATGCCCCCGCTCCAGAAGCGCTTGGCGGAGACGGTGATGACACTCCCAGGAACCACTATCGAAGAAGAGTTCCGCCGCCGCAATGCGGCTATCGATGCAGTCGCTGCCTACTGCCACTTCCAGGAAGGGGGAGCTGCTGCCCTACCACGCAAAAGGTCGTCTACGCGACGGACGAGTCCAATGCCATCGAAGGAGACTAGCCCCCAGCTGGCAGCCGCCCAGGCCGAGAAGCAGGCGTTAAGTGACGCTATGTTGTTAGTGTTTACCGAGAAGAGGACCACCACCTGCTTCCTCTGCTTAGGGGAGCAGAGCTTGCCGTTCGAAAAGCGTACTTACAAGTTTGCTAGTCCGGGAGACTTGACGAAGCATTTCAAGCGGAAACATCTGGCCCATATCAGAGAAGGAGATCGGCTCCAGTGCAAGGTCTGTCGAATGGGGCTACAGCACAAGCAGCATCTCCAGAATCACGCAGAGAGCATCCACGGGACCGTTTCCTAGTACTTTAATGATATACCAAGAGTGCATGTCACAGAGCTTGCGTTTGCCCCGTCTTTTCTTTCCTCCTCTGCTCTTTCTCGGGTACGTGCTATTCCCACGGCGTGCTTCCTAAGTAAACTCATAGCCAGGTATACGTTTGCAGGGTTGCTTACTTGTTCCGAGCAAGTTTCTTCAGGGCTAGACCAAATTAGGCGAGGCCCTAGCAGCTGCGTGAGAATGGAAGGACTGTTTTTAAGGAGGAGCCAGTTTGTAGGCTACTGGTATAGCCTCGTAGACCTTCTTTTGCTCGTAGTAAGCTTAAGGCCTACCCACATTGATTCAAGGCTATAAAGGACATTGTATACCAGTGCCTGCCGGGCTTCGACCTTATCACTATATGCTCTTGATTTGGCTCGACAGTTGCCATATCCTGGACTAGTGAAATCGCCACGAGCAAGACATGTCACGATAGGAGAGATCGATTGAGATGGGATAGTGCAGCTTTCATTTCTTATACTAGCTCTGTATTTAGAATCCACCGCAATTTTGACCTCTTCCCAGCTTACTCCCAGGAACCTATAAGCTCCCAGGACCTACAAGGGTCCCAGGAGACTTGTTCCCAGGACTGCAGGAGGTCCTGGGAGCGGTAGTCCCAGGACACGCCGCTATCCCGGGACTCTCATCAGTCCTAGGAGCCGGCAAGTTAAGCATGCCCTTGGGCGGCTATGCAGCGTACGGCTATAAATACAGGTCCTCCCACTTCTTCGTTTCTTGAAAGTAAGCCGTTCCTGCACAGAATTGCTTCTCCCTCAACTAACAAATGAAACTCTTTGTATGTATAGCCCTTATAGTTGCTCTGTCTCTCTGAACGTGTCGGGCCTTTCCTGGCCTTCCTTTACTTCTATATGCTAATAATCACTCGTCTACGTGTATTTGAGTACTGTAGACGGGACTGCCCTAAAACGCTCCAGGAGTCCCGTCCGGAGGATCATCTTTGCTGCTTGTACCGCCATTGTCGAGCTACAGAGTATGCGTTTGATGTCCACACATGGACGCTTGCCTGCCCACATCTTGTGTCTCTCCTCCGTCCAGTCCCTACACTCCAGGAGGATATAGCGTACCGTCTGCGGTCCGAGTCCACACTGGCATTGGTCCGTTTCGGCCTGGTTAATAGCGTGGAGGTAGGCACGGAGACTGATCTTGCCCGTACGCATCTGCGTGATCACTGAGCTGATCGCTCTGTGTGTGTCCTTGTGTATTTTGAGAGTGTTTTTCCCCGGCCGGACCCCGAGTCTAAAGAGCTCTCTGCCATGTTTTGCGCTTGCCCAAGATGAGTCCCATTCGGCTCTCATCATCTGGCGGATGGTAGGTTTTGTTGTTGCCATCAGGACCCGTAAATACTCTGGCTCTGGTGGTGTTTCCGTATGTCTGTTCGCGTCCAGGTCATGGCCAGCGGCTTCCTTCGCTGCCCTGTCTGCAGCTTCATTGCCTGGCACCCCGACATGTGCCGGGATCCATCGGAACTGAATCTCCCACCCTAGGTCACGGAGTTCGTCTAGTAACCGGATAGCCGTAACCAAGATGTACTGCCCGGATGGACACTTGGGGTTCCGCATGGCCTGGATAGCGGCCTGGTTGTCCGTGAAGATGGTGCACTTGCCGGGAGTGATTACGGTGATGTGTATGTCGAGTAACATCTGTAGTGCTAGTACCAATCCCCTAAGTTCTGCCGCGTATACTGTAGAGGTGGTCGATATACCCATGTACTCCTTCCGTGTCGTGCGGATGCCGCTGATCTGGAGCGCAGGGGCTGTTGCAGCTGCCCCAACATGATCGTCAATACAGCTCCCGTCAGTGTAGATGCATATTGTTCCTGGTTCTGTAGCGTCGTGTTGCTTGATTGCTACTTCGGCACATTCGGCAATATGGACGAATGGTGGTATCCACCATGGTGGGACAACGTGTTGTTGGCGTTTCTCAAGTCGGTCGAGCTGCACCCGGTGTTTGCGTTCTAAGATGCTTGAAAATTGATCAAGGGGGCTCTGAACGCCATCGTGTTCCCCAAGCGAGGCCATGTCCTTGTGGAAAGGGGTGGTTCTGATACGCATTGTAGCTTCCAATGCTGTTTGCTCAAGTTGTTGTTGTGCGGGGAGCAAGTGTGCTTCCACATCAACAGCAGCACCAGCAGTTGTCCGGAAGGCTCCAGTGATGATTTGCGCTGCGCGTCTCTGGATTCTGGAGATTGCAGTTACCATGGCGCTACCCCTGCCTCTGCCCTTGCCTCTCTTTCCTGGGATGTGCCATGCGGAGCAGCCGTATAGCATCTGAGGTATAATCATCATTCTATATACTTGTCGGAGGTTGATCAATCCGGTGCCCCATGTTGAGGATGCCAGAGCTGGTAGGGCTGACAATCGTTGTGTTGCTTTAGCCTCTACCTTCTCTCGGTGGTAGTCCCATCGGAGCCTGGAGTCCATCTGGATGCCTAGGTATCGGCATGACGGTGAGGCTTTGATAGTGGCGTGTGGTAAGCGGAGAGGGTGTGTCGTGTTTGCCTTGGGATCTCTAGTGAAGTGCACAAGCTCATACTTTGCTGGTGCGAATTGTGATCCATGTTGTAGTGCCCACTTCTCCGCGGTCCGATGAATGGCCTTGAGGGTCTTACAGTTCCTTTGAATTGTTGGGCCTACTGCTAGGATCGAGACATCGTCGATGTATCCAACAGCTTCTGTGTTCTCTGTCTTGCATGCTTCGATCAGGTCGGCATTATAAAAGAGGTAGAGGATCGGGGAGAGCGGCGATCCTTGAGGTATTCCGGTTTGAATGGGGGCCGAGGGTGCTGTGTACTCTTGGAGCTTGAGTGTAGTAGATCGGTTACTCAGGAAGGAGTCGATCCACCTCACCAGCGTTTGGTTTACTCTGCGCTTCCTTAAGTTGTGTATCAACCGCGGTCGAGAGACGTTGTCGAAGGCTCCTGAAACGTCAAGTAAGAGCAGTGAAGCCACCTTCCCATCAGCCCAAGCTTCGTGTATTCGTTGGAGAAGAAGGTGTATAGCATGATCCGTTGATGCGAGCTTTCGACCTCCTGTATGTCGGCTTGGGAGGAGGTGGTGGGCGTCGGCAAGGTAAGTGAGTCGGTTGGCGATTACTGCTTCTAGTGCTTTCCCTAGAGTATTGAGGAGGGCAATCGGCCTGTACGACTTGGGTTGTGTATAATCATCTTTTCCTGGTTTCCGGAGAACTACTGTAATAGCCTCCCTGAAGTGTTTAGGACAGTATCCATATTGGAGGCATGCGTTGAAGAGCTTGTGGAGGTGTGGGAGGAGGATGTCCAGGGTCTGATGCAGAATACCGTTTGTGATGTTGTCTGTACCTGGTGCCTTGTTTGGGGCAGCTCGGCGCACTGCTTTCTCAATCTCTGGCATCGTAATCTCTGGGCATTCAATGGGTTGAGGGTATCCATATCCGTTAATGTCTGAGAGGTCGGCTTGAATTGGCCGCGGAAAGAAGGACTGGCGTAAGGTTTCTGCCTTCTCTTCTGACTGACAGGCAAGCTCTCCATCTGGCTTCATTAGTGCCGGCGTGCAAGTAGATGCTGCTGTGTGTCTGTTCTTGGCCCACTTGACTAGCTTCCAGAGGCCGGATTCAGAGGCTGATGCTTCCTCCACTCTGTGTCGATGGGTATTGCGGAGCATCTTCTGGATATGTCGGCCCTTCCTGTTTCGTGCCTGTCGGTAGGCCTCGTAGTCATCTTCGTGCCTTGTTCGTTGCCACCTTCGGCGCAGCTGCTGGACCTCTGTGCAGATGTCCTTGCATTCTTGATCAAAGCCCGGGACAGAGCGCGGCGATGGGTTGGACCATGGTGTTGATGCATCAATGCCAGCGTTGAGGGTATTGATAATGGAGTGTACATATTCATCGATCGTCTCATTGTCCCTGAGTTCGGTAATATCAGGCACGAGACGTAGTTGATCCTTAACCGTCTGCCGCAATAGTGGCAGGTTCGTCTTAGTCCAGAGCCGCTTCTTTGGTAGGATAGCGGGTTGCCATCTCCAGTCAATGGCTATGGAAATCGGAAGGTGGTCAGAATCGTGGTCCAGATCTGCGTCAACCTTGCAGTAGATTGTACGAGCTGCTAAGTCTTCCGAGGCAAAGGTTAAGTCGATTGTTGTTTCCCCCTGCTTCCATCTGTGTGTTGTTGTGCCAGGGACTGTGAGCAGCTGCAGTTGGGATTCTTCGATAATTGTCAGTAGAGGCTGGGCAGCTGGTATTCCACGGCTAGCATGGCGATGTATTGTCGACCAGAGGGGGTGGTGTAGGTTGAAGTCTCCGAGTACGAGGAGTTCCTCGTAGGAGTCTAACTTGGCGATGGCTTCTCCTAGGTCAGAGATAGCGCTAGTTCCTGCCTCATTGTAGACGTTGAAGATACGGATCTTGTTGTGTGAGCTTGGATTAGTGATCTCTAGAGAAGTAATGTCGCCAGTGATGTGCTGTGCACTCCAGGTGCTGGGGTCGATCCGTGTGTTGATATAAAAGCATACCCTCGTTGTATCATTATCAAGGTAGGTTAGTTGGAAGTGTTCTTTTAGAGGATGGTACGTTGTGGCGATGAATGGGTTGCGCCAGGGTTCTTGGATTGCTAGGACGTCGTATTTCAGGATCCTAGGGTCCTGGAATAAGTTAGCTAAGACGACATCCCTCGACTTCTGAACATTGTACTGTAAGATGCGTAGCTCCTGGTGTTCTACCATGGGCGTGGCACAGGGTTGGCGCTGTTTGTAAGGGATTGACTCCGAGTTCTTCGGGTATTTGATAGACGGATTAGTGGTTCAGAATCCGATCGATGCGTTGGGGCTTCTGCATGTGTCCAAGCTGGGGTGGTAGAACTCCATTTCCCTCGTGTCTCCTGGCGTATTGTCAAGTTTCGTCGAGCATAGTCTGAGTTCCTCATGTGTTTGCGTAGTTCTGCCGCAGATGTGAAGTCTCTGCCGCAGTACACGCATATTTTCATGCATTGGGCAATTGTTAGCTCGGCGTTGTGTGTTGGCCAGTTGCTATAGATTTCCTGGTGTAGAGGGCATTTGCACCCTTTGTAGATCTTCCCCAGAGCTGTACGGGTATCTGTTGCCATGGAGGTGGGTGGGGATGGTGCAGTCTCTACCGTATTGCGGATCCATTCGCCGTCGTTGTTGCTAGCTATATTGTCGAGCCAGTTGTCAGCATCCTGTATTGTAAATGCTCCTTCTATTCCAAATGATTGGAGTTCATTATCATCTAGTTGTTGAGTAAAGGAGAAGGGCTCCCCTGTAACCTGGATCTGAAAGTCAGTTGGTGCGTCCAGCCGCTGTGTAGGTTCCTGTTGGGTTGCTGGCGTTGCCCAGTCTTCTTCCACCGAGAAGGCACCGGGTGTCCGTGTCATCGTTGCTTCGGAAGGCGCCTGGGCTCCTATTTGTGTTTGTGTTTGCAGAGTTGTTTGCGCTATCGACGACCGGTCAGTAGGTAAGGGTCCTTGGGGCTCAGTCTGTCCAAATGCGCTGCTGTCTGGTACTGCGGGCTCAATAGCTTCCTCTGGCCTCTGGGTTGCCGTTTGGGCCGGGATCGGGGTCGCCGGGATTCGGGTTGTTTGGTTGAGCGTACGGTTGCGTGTAGTGAGATCTCCTGTTCGTCTATTGTTGTCCTTGGGGGTGTCGTCCTTAGATGGGACATGCCAGTAGATACTCCGGATCTGCTTTGCTTGCTCCACTCGTCCCATCTCCTTCTTCCTTGCTGGGCAGGCATTGCTCCATGCTGTGTGGACACCTTTGCACACTGTACATTTGGGAGTAAACCCTTCTACTCCTTTCTGTTTACAGTGTTTAGTCTCGTGCTGCTCGGTACAATAGCCGCATGTCTGGGCTGCGTTGCATTGAGTGCCGATGTGGCCATAATTGTAGCAGCGGAAGCATTGCTTTACTCTACAGGCTCGGTCATAGAGTTGGCAGATGTGGATGTGTCCGTCCCATACCATCCCAGCGTAGATGATAGCGTTAGCCATTTCTGGGTCCGTGAACTCAACCACAATTGAGGATGCGCGCTTGTGGGGGGATTCTTTAGTCAACCATCCTACAAATGATATCTCTGCTTTGGGAATGACTGTATAGTTGTCTGCAAGTATCTGTTGGATAGTTGCTTTCTGGTGCTTGATATTGATAGAGTTAGTAGAGATGCCGTGGACAATGACTCCGTAAGTTGGTACAATGAGTTCTGCATGCTCTCCAAGACCTCTGATCCAATCTCTGTTCTCCTTGAGCTTTACGGCCTCTGCTGTAGAACTAGTAAAGATCTGTACGTCGCCACTCTTGAGCTGATGTGCAGCAACCACCTTGACTAGTTTAGTAGCTGCGTTGTCGCGAATTGCGGTCTCTACTTGGTGTCTCATCCTGGTGGCAGAAAGCGTCCGGAATCGCTGAGCAATTCCGTGGTCCTTCAATTTGACTGTTACGACTCGGTCCTTGTATGCTGTGACTGTAGATTGGGCCTTGGTAGCACGCATGCTCTGTGAGACTGGTGGAGGAGGCGGTGGAGAGCCTTTGGCCTGTCCTGCTATCTGTGCCCACGTCGCAGCTGTAGCTCTACCTCCGCTGAAGTTGGCTGCGTTCAGCGGGGCAGTACTCAGTCCTACGGAGCTCTTGATAACTGTAATATCCCTCTGGATGTTCTGTGTGCATTTTGCGGCGTCCTGAATGTGGTGGAGGATCTCGCTCATTGCAGGCTGCTGGAGCACCTTGCCAATGAGCGAAATGGTGGATGCAATGTATGACTGTACTGTATTCCATGGTACTTGGTTCTGCCTGCCTCTATCTACGGCCTGTAGTTGGTTGCATGCTTCTCTGAGGTATGTGGCGTGCTCGTTGATGTGTTCTGGGCCATTGTTTACCTGCGGCCACTTAGGCGCCATTACTACGAATCGGACGCGTTTTCACGCGTTAATTGCAGTAATTGCCTACGAGGACACAGGCTAACTATATAGAATATAAAATATCACGCGTTTTCAAAAATTTGTTCTGAGCTGTTGGTGGTGTTTTTTTTAAGCTAAATTCCATGATTGATTTGATTGATTTGATTGGTTCATAGGCTGTCCCAGCCGCCCTTGGGCGGCTATGCAGCGTACAGCTATAAATACAGGTGCTCCCACTTCCCGCTTTCAGAAAACAAGCCCTTCCTGACCAGAATTGCTTCTCCTTCCGCTTTGCCGTGGTTGTGCCTCTACTTATAGCCCTTGTGGTTGTTCTGTCTCTATATTTAAGTACTGTAGATGGAACTGCCTGGAATTGCTCCAGGGGTCCTGTCCGGATAATCATCTTTGCTACTTGTACTGCCATTGTCGAGCTACAGAGTATGTGTTTGAGGTCTATACATAGTCGCTTGCCTGCCCACATCTGGTGTCGTTCCTCTACCCAGTTCCTACACTCCAGGAGGATGTGTCACACCGTCTGTCGTCAGCGGCCACCTGGCATTGGTCGGTATCAGCCCTGTTGATAGCGTGGAGGTAGGCACGGAGGCTGATCTTGCCCGTACACATCTGTGTGATCACAGAGCTGATCGCTCTGTGTGTGTCTTTGTGGTGTGCAAAAACTAAGTAGTGTATAGAAACCAAGTAGTGTGCAAAAACCATGTGGTGTGCAAAAACCAAGTGGTGTGCAAAAACCAAGTGGTGTGTAGAAACCAAGTGGTGTGCAAAAACCAAGTGGTGTGCAAAAACTAAGAAGTGTGCAAAAACTAAGAAGTGTGTAAACACCAAGTACTGTGTAGAAACCAAGTGGTGTGCAAAAACCAAGTGGTGTGCAAAAACCAAGTGGTGTGCAAAAACTAAGAAGTGCGCAAAAACTAAGAAGTGTGCAAAAACCAAGAAGTGTGTAAACACCAAGTACTGTGTAGAAACCAAGTGGTGTGTAGAAACCAAGTGGTGCGTACACACCAAATGTGCAAGGGTCTCCATTTCACCTGGATTTTTGGATGGTCTCTATCAGAATGAACCCCTTAACCTTCAGTGGGCCCGTTAGACGTCAATGATCACCTCGCCTTTTAGATGGCCTCTATCCAAGATGAATCCCAGAACTTCTATAGTGGACTGCCTGATCTAGAGTCGTTGTAGTGCAGACTGCAGAAATGCTTTGGATTTTTATATTATTAGCTGGAGTAGTTTGGGCTTCAATGCAAATTTTCAGCTTACTCAAAGTTCTACTAGGCTGAATTCGTGTACTTCAAGCCAAAGCAGTCCGAATTGCACTAAGTTACTACAATTCGGACTGCTTTGGCTTGAAGTTTGAATAAGGCACATACGCGATCTTGTAGTAAGCTTACTCACAGGGTGGTTCGTTGCACTGCATTTTTTGTGTGATTTCCGGGGTTGCCCGTCCTGTGCTTGAAGGCCCGAATTGGCAAGGCGCTGGCGTTGCGAATGGGCAAAATTCGGCTCCCTGACGCTGGCGCATCCATTTCGCTAGCGCTTGAACCCAGCAAGATTCGGCTCCCAACGCCGGCGCATCCATTGCGATGGCGCTTGACGGACGATAGCGTTGAGAGGGAGCAAGAAATGGCTCCCTAACGCTGGCGCATCTATTGCAATGGCGCTTAAGGAACGCTGGCGTTGAAAAGGCAGAAATTGGCACCCTAACGTTGGCGCATCCGTTTCGCTGGCACTTGACGAACGCCAGCGTTGGGAATAGAGCAAAATTCGGCTACCCGACGCTGGCGCATCTGCTCTCGCTGGGAAGCGCTAGCGAAACGGATGCATCAGCCTCAGGCCGAAATATTTGATATTGATGATCTGACCAAAAAGGTCAGAACATCGTTAGTTCTATTAGGATATTTTTAGCGTTAATGATCTGACCAAAAAGGTCAGAACATCGTCAGTTCCATTCCATTAACAGATATTTCTAGCTCTGATATTCTGACTAAAAAGGGTCAGTTAGTTCCATTCTTGAGGCCACACTTTAACACGACGGAGCCTCGATATCAAAGCAAACCCTCCGCCTCAAACCCAAAAAGTAGAGATATGTATCTTTCAGCAGATCTAGCAGTTTGTGCTGTAACATCGCACGTGATTCCGGTATTGGGACTAGAGCAAAATTCGGCTCCCTGTGGCTGATGTTCTGACCCCTTTTGGTCAGATCATTAAATGTCAAAAATATTTCGGCCTGAGGTACAGTATAGAACTAACAATATTCTGACCTTTTTGGTCAGATCATCGGCGCTAAAAATATTCTGATAGAACTAATAATGTTCTGACCTTTTTCATTAACACTAAAAATATCCTAATAGAACTAATAATATTCTGACCTTTTTGGTCAGATCATCGACGCTAAAAATATTCTGATAGAACTAGTGATGTTCCAACCTTTTTAGTCAGATCATTAATACTAAAAATATCCTTAATAGAACTAATGATGTTCTGACCTTTTTGGTCAGATCAATCTAATTTCTACATAAATTGCCGATGCAGGTCCCCTGGTAGCTCCTCGGTTATTATGACGACCAGGTCAAATCTTTGAGGAGAGTAGAAATTTCAAGAGGACGCTCCTAAGAGAATATAATAGCGGGGAGAACGCTCCTAGAAGAATATAATGGTGGGGAGAAAGCTTCTGAGAGGGCTGTCCCGGGAGAACGCTCCCTTGAGAAATCTCCCAGCAGAAGGCTCCCAGGTCAATATGGCGGTGAGGAGAATGCTCTCAAGAAATCATGGCACTGCCGAGACCAGGACAGAACTCCTATGAGGGCAAGGCTTCCAGGAGAACGCTCCTGCGAGTTTACAGCTCCTGTGAGACAACTCCTGGTCACTATGCTCTCGGTCGTCATGATACCCTAGGAGCTTTCTGCTAGTAGTATTCTTCCAAGAATCATAACGGAAGGCTCACAAAGTCACATGTATACTGCAATCAAATGAGAGGACATGGATGTAACTACACTAAAGAGGTCCTAGGCTCTGAGCTTTGTTACTTTAATTGTTTATGTTGCCTAAATGTTGACCAATGCAAAATACGCAAGAGTATAGTTTTCCTAGTCGGAACTACCAGGAAATACAGCCTGTATAGCACACAGACAGAGCACATGTGAGTTTGGTATTGATATAAAAGTAGCCGTTACCACCTCGCAACGTATATAAGAAAATGTCTCGTTTAAGTGCTGCTACTGTCTCTCTACTTTAAAGGTAGAGACACGAAGGTAAATATCAATTAAGAGCTAGTAGGGGTTTTATGATTTCTGGAATCATAAAACCCTTGTCTAGTCTTATGAAAAGAACAAGAACTAAGCAGAATCGTATATCGTGAGGACAAGTAGCACTATAAAGGGGCTTATAGATACCTATTTTTAGATCTGAAGGGTCCAAATCTGGCTCCCACCACTTGGATTCAAGGGGGCTGATTCAGGCCCTCCATTGCTCAATTAAGCCCTTCCTTCGGCTAAGATTTTGGGAGGATTGAGGGTTTAAATGCGGCTCCCCACCACTTTGATTTGGAGGGGATCAATTTAGGCCCTCATTGTGCAATTAAACCATGGGCTCAAAATTGGCTCTTATGTCCCTGTGGGCCACTGATACGAAAGTCCTCAAAGACAACTATCAGAACAAAGGGTCTTTGACAAAACACAGCCTAGAATAACGGACAACTCTCAAATGCTTTAGGCTTAATGCTAGAAGTGCATCAAAACTGACCTAGGCAAGTCACTTTTTAGTATCAATGGATAATACAAACATTAAACGAAACGACGAGGGAAAAAGAAGAAAGAGAAAGAACGAGGGAATAAACAGGAGAAAGGATACTTTGATTAATAAAGCTTATGAATTAGGGGAATTCGATGGTATTAACGTGGCTCTAATCATTTGCAAGCATGGTCGATATACTACGTACAGATCCAGGGACCATGCATCGTGGCCACTATCTATAGCAGAGATAGTAAGTAAAAGCGATTACTTGCTTGAAATATATAACTAGTACTAATACTCATATAGCAGACTACTTATCCTCTCCCAAAGAATATACTACCGGAAGATATCAAGAAGCGCCTTTCTAAACATATAGGAGAGAAAAAATTGCCTGGGGAGAACAATGGAAAGAATAATAAACAATAGGCAGACTACTTGCAACTAGATGGATAATTAAGTCAGCAGTTTCACAAAAGGGCAATAAGACCATAGCTATAGATATCAGTAAATGAAGTCGCGCCGAATTCTCTTCAAGCTCTCTTCCTAGGCAATTGAAAGTAGACTATTTAGAGTCCTCCTACAGCGTGGAGAGGGAATCGAATATGGTTATTAAATTCGTCCCATTTGAGAATGAACATTCCTCGCAAATCGGGATCCTTGAGGAGCTTGCAATCAGCCTTATGACCTTTCTCATTCCAGCCAGCTACTTAGCAGGCCTTATCACACCCATATTAGCACCCAAGTCAATATAATAGAGGAAGTTTTTCAATGGCAGTCTTACCCTATCACAATACCAGAAAGACGAGCACTTGCCGCACCGTTACAGAGATGCTGCCTTCTTACCGCACCCGTGACACATTCTAATACCGCTAAGCTCTATTGAGAACTGTTGGACCTGGTCATTCAATGCCAGTAACTTATCCAGTGATAGTGGAAAGACCTATACGACGTCCCGTTTAGTTAGCGAACATGAATCAAGCTATAGATTAGTAATTTTATAGTACCTTGATCATTTAGGGATCCTCATAGCGGATCCCGGGGGCCCTAAACTTAAATACGTGACGTTTTACGTATAGAATTACGACTATGTACCCGCTTCGAACCTGAGCAGGTGCTAATTCACTGCCTCGGCCGTCGGTGTAGAAGTGCAGTGGAATTTTCCCGCCGTCAACATCCTTGGTTTCCATCTCTAGATGATGGAGTGTGGTGAAATCCACAATCTCACCCAAGAAGCACCAATGGCGTCGCGGTCAGTAAGGAACCATGTCGCTGCTTTCATAGAAGTCCGGATCGACGTCGTTCTCGTCTAGGAGGTCAATGAACCTGGGGAATGTCGCACGGCTCCGCAGATTCGCCAGCTGTCCCAGGGCTTTTGGCTTCTCCCTCCTCCAAAGCCAGTCTTCGAAGTCGCTCGGTTCAAGTCCTTACGGGGCTTCATCCACTTTCGTCCTCCACTTCATTGAGACTCCGTATAGCTCGTACTTCGAGGGGTCCTGTGCTAGAGCTCCGTGCTTGATAGCTTGCGTACTGTCACCGCCAAGGGTCGTCTTCCAAACAGACACCGCCCTCTCCGCGAAGATGCGTCCTCTTGCCAAGTCACTATTAGCGATGGCGAGCTGAGTGGCATTGATAATGGCCTACGCGAAACCAACGTCCTCTCGTCCTTGCTCGTTATAGAGATGTACCTGTTAATCAACGTAGCGGAGGGTCCGGAGTGGGGATACCAAAACCCCCTCTGTGCCGAGTTGGTCGATGACACCGTCTAAGCGGTGGATCTCCTCCAATCTCCTGTCGCTTTCCTGGCTCTGCTCTGGCAGTAAGGAGCAGAGAGGGCACAAATATGTAAAGCCGAACCTTTCCTGAAGAGCCTTCTGTCGGGCTTTGCGGTTCTTGAGAGGGCCTAGGTAGGTTATCGTGATCTCTTCACCTTTGTTAATGTCTCTCAGAGCATGCACTGTGTATCGTTTGATCTTCTCGTTCTAGTTCTTCTGTGCGTTATTATCGCAGGCGTGGTTGATACGGTATGCTTCTAGGAAGATTGCCCCTTTATCTCCAACGGCTTCAGCAGGCAGGGAGTTTATTCGAACGATCCCAAGATACTACTCAGTAGTATTCCTATATAGGTGGATGTTGTGCATAGATAGGAAGGCTCGCCGCTAGTGTTCGCTGAGGGCTTTAACTTGCTAGTAGATGGATGTTCGAAGCCGCTCGCTGCCGACCGGTTCACTAACTGTAACGACGGCCTCTTCGGAAAGAATTCGCGTGCCCTTAGAGATCTTCTCCATTGCAACGAGACCTTTCCCTCTCCCTGGCACATCCTACAAGGCGTACATGGAATTAGCCGTCGTGCTCTGCATCTTTACGTCTCCTGCCCCCTCCAAGTTCCCACTATTCTCATTTACAATAGAAATTGCCGCGGTGAACTCAGACGAAAGTTCTGTCTCGTCCCGCTTATAGTCAATCGTGATCTTACTAGATATAGCTTGAGGCAACAGGCCGAGTAATCCGAATACCTTGTCGTGGGGGAGAGTACACTGTGCAGATCCTGCCAAGCGACGTAAGTCGTCCACTGCCGTGCCCTTCAGCCCGTCTTCCTTATCAGATAAGACCCCCGACTTCTGCCACTACCCAATGGAGTTCAGTAGTTACAGACAAGGTGAAATTCTGGTCACCGCGCGAGAATCTAAGATGCTGCCGTCGAAAATTCTGTTGCAAGAGATATCCGTAAGCGTTAGAACTACTTGAAGGGGTACCCTTGAATGACCCCAGTCGAGCATCGAACAGATCGGGCTGACGGCTAGTTCCTGAATTATCCACAAGCGGGTCCAGTACGGATTCTGAGCGAGGTGAAAGAGTACCACAGCGACAAGATCGCGAAAATACGGGGGTCCAAATTCATCCTCGTCATCTGAGTCGGCCCACCATTCGTTGTCAAAATACAAGACATCCCCTGATAAGGGTAAGCCCTCTAGCTCGTCATAGTTATGATCGGATTCCCATGTCTTCACGTCGATCCCCAAAGCTACTTCCAATGTTTGCCTGCCGTGGGCCTCCAAAATTGTGTTACAAAGGCGAAGGTTATCAAACGAAGTCTCAACCCATGAGTCCAGGCCTGTACCACTCATTTCATCTTCTCCGAGCCAGACCGTTACTACTAGCGACTGGCTGAAGATATCTCTTATCCTTAGGACCTGAGCATTACGCTCGTCGATGTCGTCCTGATTGATGCAAACGGCGTCGATCCAGACCTTGTCCACGAGGGAAGACCGAAGGCAGTCCAAAGCAGCAGCCAGGTTCTCCCCAACGGTAACGGGCATCCCATTAATGGTGATTGTCTTCGTATCTTCTGGGCTTCCCCACATGTAACTGATTACTGTGTAGTCGCCCCATGTGAACCTAGCAATAGTGCGGAACACGTCTGAGGATGTTGACCCTAGTTCAAAGTCAAACTGCTCACACCAAGCGTCGTCAACCTGACTCCTGCTCCATTGCGTAGGGCGTTCGGTACGAAATGTTGTATATTCTGGCTTGAAGTCGTCTAAAGATACGTGCTCAAGTATCAGGCGCAAGGGATCGAGACGTAGACCCAGAATGCGATCTAGGCGACTGCTCAAGTCATCGGGTGTCGAGGGAGGCTCGAAGGATAAAACTCGAATCTCGTTGCGAGAAGCGTCGAGAGGCTTGTACTGAATGCGTTGCAAGGGAGAGCCCGAGGCTGGATCCATATCTAATCGTTGATGTCGATGAGCGTTTGGAATGACCTGATGGAAGTAAACATTTCAAACACTATAGAAATAAATTGTGGTTGGGATTAGTAAAGACCACGTCGATTCATCCAACTGGGATGGGCAGTGCGTGTCCTGCTGTGCGACACCACCGACAAGAGGATTGGCTGCACCTATGCGTTGATACCCGAAAGGATGTACTGTATCCTATTCAATGCAAAACGACAAATAGAGTTGGTCGGTTCGGTAGGGCCATTTGCGAAGTCCTTCCACAGGTGTCCCTGCTGTATGTTCTCTGGCGTCATCTTCGGCGAGGATTTGTCGTAGATCCATTTGTCTTGAGAGTGAAGTTGTTCTCAGCGCTTCACTCATCCTACATGCATCTGAATCAGCATTCTACTACGTCTTGGATAGGGCTATTGTGTATAAAAAGAACATACGTATCGAGACGGGTACGTACAATGCTCTTCTTCGCAGTCTAGTTCTGGAGTTCATAGATTGGATCATTCGCCGCAGCCAACAGCGCTTAACAGCTAGGTTGACCAATAGCGTGAGGTGCAAAAGCGTCCAAGGAGTCCGTACATAGTAAGAGGCCGGAGAATAGGGTCGAGAGATTCAGTGAGAATCGTCAAAGAGAATCCCAAATACGGCTGGAGAGAAAGTTGAGAGATTATCGATCTAACCTAAAAAGTTTAGCTTTCTATATCTAAAATTAGATCAAGAAATGTGGCTTGTGGCTGTGTAAATTCTCGAATATTCTTTTCTGACTGCGGCTCACTCCCACGACCCGCCAAGGACCCCAGGAGATTTTTTGCGGCGAGGCTTGGCAGCGCCTTGCAGTGGTCGCGGCAATTGTCCACCAAAGGCCGTCAGCGAACCTCCTGCCGGCGTGAAATGTAACCCCTTTCACTTCGTTTCAACAAGAAAGTACCAAATATCTCTTTGTGCTCAGATTTTCATTGGTACCCGCTGTTTTCTATGTACCATGACCCTGGTATCCATCCAAAGATCTGCCTCCCCTTCGAATATACAAGCTTCCAACCATCTGCGGATCCGTCAGCTCTTGATTTCGTCCGCAGAATCGGAATTGACCTTTCGCAGTCAGCTCTGCCCTGGAAAATGGCAAGAAGATTCTGTCATCTTCAGTCTGTTACCATTGATGTCACAGCATCAGCTCTGCCCTAGAAAATGGCATGAAGATTCGGTCATCTCCAGTCTGTAACCATTGATGTCAGCTGTGACATCGTATTATCTAGTAAGACTTCTTCCTTATCTTCCGCAATTGAACGCTGACCGAAATCAAGAAGATGAACTCGAAGGCAAAACACTGCAGCTTCGATATAATATATCGAGAAGAGGTAAAATGTACGCGAGTTGTGGAAATATTCTTCATCGGATTATCGTAGGACGCCACGAAGGGAGCTCGAGAACCATTGCATCGAATAGCCTATAACACTTTAGGAGGAATATTCTAAGTCTCTTTGAAGCATGGAGAAGCTGCGATCTCAACGGCGCTCGACAAAAGGCGTGACGGATAATTTTCGGAGAAGGAAAATCACCTTTATGGAAAAGGCAGACGAGCTGAGGAGCGAGTTCGGCTGTGACATTTACGTTTTGGGACGGAGGAACGGAAAACTCTTTGATTACACATCTAGAGATGGATCTAGAGATGGACCTTCCTGGCCGCTCAGCTTGACAGAAGTCGTGAGTGGCGTTCTTTTAATCTAAGGCCTATAATCTAAAAATTTGTAGGATCAGAGTTATCCTAGGGCAGAGAGATATACACCGGCTAGCTTCTTAAAACGAGGCACCAAATCTCTGCTCTGTGAAGGCCGGAAGGGACGAGATAATACCATGGTAAGAACTGAGGACTTTCAGACTGGAGACATAACGGGTGCTGGGGGATAGATTGGCTCTTTAGGTTTGAGGACTTAATACGCATTGGAGAAGCGGAGGATCTACTAGATAGAAAATTATTTAGTCTGCGCTGTATATACATTGGATAACGTTAGATGTCGAGGTCTGGGATTGCTCAAAGACTTTCTCTCTGGATGCTCATCCTTTACAACTCTTATGATACAAGTTCTGGGATCCAGACTGGCAGTATCTGTCAGCGTCGTCTTGGCATCTTCTATATAAAAGACAGTAAGCTGAGATTCTGCAACCTCAGTGGTAGAAGCCTGTGCTTGCACCGCTCGTAGTAGTCTTTCTTGCCTTCGAATTGCAATTTCAGCTTGTGGTTGAAGTTACGACAATGGGTTGCGGTTCCACTCTCACAGCCACATTTGTTCGCTTAGCGCTTGAAGCCTGCCAAGATTGGAAGTGGCGGCAAAGTCGCTCCAAAAATAATTGCCGCCGGGCCCATGCTAAATAAGGTTTCAACGTTTCTCCGCTAAGACCGGAAGCCGGTTCTGCCATCGCACCTTTGCACCTCTTCCAACAAGCAGCCAATTCTGCTGCCACACCTTTACATACTTTGAATAAGCTGCTATTTTGATACCAAACCACTTCTAACAAGCAGCCAGTTCTGGTACCACACCACTTCCAACAAGCAGCTATTTTTGCAGTCACACTTTTGCATCCCTCGAGCAAGCAGCTATTTTTGCTACCACACCTCTTTCAACGGGCAGCAAGCAACTATTTTTGGTTTTTGGCAGCCCAAAATGGCTTTCGTTTTCAGTGTCACTTGATGCAAATCACGTGTTGCCACAATCACTAGCCGGCTGGAGGTGTCCACCTTGTCGAAGATGTCCGACACTGGCCGGGATTGGACGTGACGTCTGCAGAAATTTTATAGGGAAATGTCTTGGTTTTTGATGTATATGGAGATGCTTTTGTTTGAATTAATAGAAAAGGATTATGAATGCTACGACATTATAGCCCCTCCAATCAACATTTGATTCTGTGATGTGTGGGCATTAAGTAGAAGTTCCCAAGGATTGCTAAGCCGTTTTTGGTGGGGCGGGATTGAATTACCTCGCGATTCTCCTCCCTACGATATCCAAAGTTGGAGAGAGACGAGAGGAAATGAGAACTCCTTCGTAGGTGGGCGATCGCAAACACCCTGAAAATGTGCTGACCAAAAACCAAAGTACCCACTCATACTAGTGCCCCACTCCTTTAAACCAATAACTACGAGGATGTCCGCACTCAAAATAGCTGACCACGAGAGTGGGTCATTGCCACCTGCTGACATTTGACTCTTCTGGGGCCCGACTTGAGGCGAGGACAACTGGTGGGTCGTTGGCCCGTTGCTGATTTCCACGATGACGTACAGTTGCACCGTCGACGATAGCTGAAGCTCGACAGAGTTCCCATCGCTGACTTTAAGCGGAGAACTGCTATCGCTCAGATCGAAAATAACCAAAAGGTAGTAGATTGCTGACTTAGGGAGGTTTACGATCCATACTTCAGGATGATAATGTCTAAGATTACTTCTGGCCGACTATCCCCGCATCTCTGTTTTTGAGAGCGAAATGCTCCTGCCATTAGTAATCTCGCGAATCTCGCCTGTGGAGCCTCACCTCGTGGCTGATCTCCCACCAACCAAAGCTACCTCAACGCCTAACTCTTCTATCCGGCCCAATTTGTTCAATGTTATGGCTACATCTCGAGCACTTCAGAATATTGTCTCTACTGAAGCTGATCGACAGGCACAAGTGTCGATTTAACTCCCTTGCGCAACGCCGTCACCGTGTTCGGGGAAAGATTCTTTGTTCATACAACTTGCATTGAAGACTTGGAAGTAGGGAGTGCGAGGAAGAGAGCTAGTAATGGCGTTGTCCCCTTCTGCCTCTTCCTCTCTCTCTGAACAAGTCACTTGGGACTCGGCGAGGAGTTCCGACACGTGCCTCTTCCCTACCTTAAGTCCTATGGCAGTTGCACAGAAACGCGAAGTAAGGCGGTCAGGAATAGGATAGTATTAGAATAGATATAGGGACCTTTAGAAATAACCAATACTATAGAATCTACTTCTTGAAATGATTAAGGCTTTGGTGGAATGAAGTTCTTCTCTTAGCGAAAAACTCCACAACCGTTGTGGGGTTTTGATCGCTTAACGCTTCGCGTTCCCACTAGAAGATTTGGAAGGTTCTAGAAGATCTCTGGAAGTAGTACGGTTTCTTTTCGACCACCATCATCATTTCTCTCAACATCATCGTCACTTCCCTTCCTATCTCTCGTGGTATGGCCTCCGCAGTAGATAATGCGGCCTCACGAGCCGCGCGATTCACGGAGCAGACGCGAAACATGTTTCGCGCCATACTTGTGGAGAATGGCATTGCTGATACCGATGACACCATACTGCAGCAGGAGATGGTCATGTTTTTTAAACTTGGTGAGTAGCATTTGTAGGCAATTAGGTTCGAATTAACTGTCTTCAGCCCGTTCACATCGAATCAAGCTAGGCCGCCCCGGTGACTTTGCTGATTGTCCGCTAAGTATCGACGACGACGACGACGGCGGCGAAGATATCAATGGTACTGTTATGAAATCTGTTATCCCTTCGCTACCACGATCTCCCACGTCGCCGCCTCCGGCATCTCGTCGTTCGTCGTCATCATCCCCTCTCTCCTCTGCTCCAACCTCTCCGCCGACTTCTCCGTCTTCACCTTCTCCTCCTCTGACACGGTCTCGAATTTCATCCCGGCAGACAAATCCTGATAGATCTGACAACGTTGTGAGCTACTCCGGCATGGATGGACCGAATAAACGGAAGCGCAAACGAAGATTATCTGAAGCACAGTCGGAGGACTCGAGATGCAAGTCGCCATCGATCGTCCCCTCAATCGAGGGCTTGGGCTTGGTCGTTTCCGTGGACGAGTCTCGACAACCAGTCGAAATTTCAGCACAAAGATCTCTCTCACAATCGCTGGATATGGCCGTGGAGGGCCGCGCAGCACCAGAAGACGACACGTCAACGCCTGATGTCACGGACATTCCAGGTCCAACCTCTCAAACAACTCACTTTTTGGAAGGAACTATGTTGGAAATACTGCGATTTGAAGATGCAGTGGATTTCATGACATCTGTGCTGCGAAAGGCGGCGAAGATACGTATTCAAGTCGGCAGGTTTGGCCTCCAAAATATAAATATAGGGACCACAACAAATACGGCCGAAATCCAAAGGTATACGGAACAAAACCTTGCAGCGAAACCTTTTAAAATTGCGATTGAAAAAATTACAAAGTCAGGAGCAGGTTGTGTAGGCATTGGCCTTCAGAAAGCATGGGAGGAAGCTTTCTACTGGGACATCATCAAGAGGCACGCCGAGACCCTTGACCCAATGTCGCTTGTAGCCGGTAGAGGACCTACTGGCGGATCTACGCAACAGGAAAAGGCTGCAGCGGCTGAATTCATTGCTCTAGTCGGCATCGGAACAAGCGACGAAAACCAGCGAAAATGCCGACTGTGGTGGAAGGATTTGTGTGATATGAAGAATGCTGGTGTGGTAACTATCCTGCTCTATCGAGATACTAAATTCAACAAGTATTGCAAGTCCTTCCCTAGAAGGAAGCACTCTCCAAGAGAACTGATAGACACTATTGTGTCCTGGGAAAAAGTATATTCTGGCTACATCAGACAGATCGAACTCCGAGCGCTCGAGCAGGCCAAAGGTGACTTCTCAGGCAGGCTGGACCTGCTGCATGCATCTATTGCCGAGATACTGAGCATACCAGAATCAGCTTGGGATAATGGATCTAATACGTGGTACTCCGATGAAGAAGAAGCGTCGTATAAGCTTACAAGCAGTTGCATAGCTACCTCAACCGAGAGCAATCCGAACCGACTTACAGAAGATACGTACATAGAATCGGGGACGAATAAGTCGTTCTTCGTATCAATTCGACCTGGCGCTGAGAAGCTGGTCAGTGTCTTTCCTATTGTCCCCGTATTCCCAGGCGACCTGTTGGGTATTTTCTCTGGCAAGATTCGATTCTCAGAGCACTGCGATGTTGCGCAAGCCTTTGAGGGACCTATACCAAATCTTTGGTTGGACTATTCACAGGTCACGGGAACCCTGAACCAGATGCAGGTCATTCAGTCCGGCGGTGCGGCAAATGTGCACTTGGAATGGGAAGGTGTCAACGAAAATGTAGAGACTGGTCCCTGTAAATCCTGGAGGGTTCTAGTCTTGGCTATTCGGAAAATTATGCCTTTTGAGCCACTCATTCGTGCGGCTGCTTCAGAGAAACAGTTTGCACTTCACCAATCAATTGACTATGCGAGGAGGGGCTTCTTGGGAGAGCCTCTCGATTGCACAACTAGCACAACTTAGCATCATATCCGAGATAATGCAAATTTTATTCACTTGCCCTATTTGCATCAATTTTCAATATTTCCTTGACTGCTAAACGAAGGGTTTCAAACGTGAAGCTTTACTTTCGGGGTCTCGCCGCGGTCAGACAAGCGTAACCATAGATTCGGGAGTGGTATGCCACCATATATCCGTTGACCATCCAACACCTACACGTTCATATACGCCGGTGGCTCCGGTCGCGCAGCGTAGAAGCAATCCACGACAATGATGGAATTCCATCCCAGAAGTGCAGGAGAGCCTAAGGTAGAAGAAGTCTGTTTCAGTCCCTCTTTCTCCGTCAAACCGGCACACATTGCGCTCGCCAGGACCCTGCGCGCTCATCAATCTGCCTTCTGTTATACGAAGTAATGAGATACCTGGTGCTTCGCCGTAGAGATCGTAGGGGCTAGTTTCGATGGATGCTTGATACTCAAGAAGCTTTGATTTATCTTCTGCAAATGCATATTCATGTGGTGTAATGGGTATCTCCTTGAGCTTGCGATCACTTCGACATGGTTTTGGCTGCGGCTGTAGATCAAGTGAGACGTAGCATGGGCAGATCTGACCCTCCAATTTCAACGCTCCTCGTAGTTGGCTGCCCTCAGATATATCGTTGAAGCGAATTCTCGAATCTTCAACTGGGAAATAGTTCTCGAACATGATCTCACCTTCCCAAGCGGCCCATGACCACGACGGCGCTCTCCATTCATCAGCTCGATGTATTGGGCGGCTTACAGGTTGCCAGAAGAGACCGTATGGGAGGTTGAAATTCCAAATACCATACAAATACCGGCATCTAACAATACGTTCTACTAGTGAAGCGAGACCTGATAGTGCAGGAAGCTTGTCACTAGGTCGACTTATGGAAAGTGTTGAGTACCGCGACAGAATTTTGGCCCATATTCGGAAGAATATCATGGCATGATGCTCTAAACACATTCCGCCTTGGAGCGCAGACAACATGTTCAGAAACTCATGTGTGTGTTCCCTGCAATCGACATCATTTGTCGTGTCGTCCTCTGCCCCAAAAGTACTGCCACATTCCCAGTATATTTGCTTGCTCGAAAAGTGCACTGTGCGACGCGATAGAAGCGTTTCTTGTAGCACCCAGGCCCTTTTCTGTAGTGGGCTATTAAGAACATACTCTTGATGATCCCGAAGGAAATCGGAGAGTTGTCTAAAGTACACGCTGCCTTCACTTCCGGAGGTTGCAGAACGCCGAAATGGCATCGAAACTCTGCTAAGCGTTCGAGGCCATAGAAAACCCTCCCCAGAGTCTTTGGCGGCCGTTGCTGCAATAGTAAAATATGAATTTGCGTATATTGCACCCATTCGCCTGGCTTCGCTATTCCAGTCATCGTCATTGTCCTGGATAATGCACAACGCATCAATCCAAATGTACCGTATATCCAACTTTTGAGCAACGAAGAAAGCGTCTCGGATGGTCTGTGGAAGTATTTCCACAGGAATTGACTTCTGCATTTCACTGAAGTTCTCGTTTGTAGTGCGGAAATGCTGCACTGACCCCCAGCAGTAGCTTAGAGCAACGTACTGTTCTTGGCGTCCTCGGGTGTGAATGATCTTGGGTTTGGTTGATGAGGCATCCGAAGCTCCGAGATCAATGAGTCGCTTCGGCATATATGATGTACCAACAAGTTGTTTGATACGTTCTAGAGAACACATCTCGTGTTTGCGTTTACATAGTTCGAGCCATTTCCTTAGCCTTGAAAAGTTGGCTTCGCATGCAGCATGACTTTCAACCTCCCTCAGTCTAAGGATTCCAGCTTCCTCAGCAGAAGAATCTAAATAAAGTGAATAGATGCTAACAATCGTCGCTGCAGCGACCTACCTTTCAATACATACATCTCAAGCAGGATTGACCAAGATGGGTCCACAAACAGCTTCTGTGGAAGTTTGCCTACAGTCACGAGTACATTTTGGGACAGCTGCCTCTCTCGAAGTACTTCGAAGGTTCGTTCCATTCCCGCAAAATTGTCCTTTCGGCCTGTCGCAAACAATCGAACGGGGCCTAAATTGCCAGTTGCTACATTAATGTTCACCCTTCCCTTATGCAGGTGGTGAACACAAGCCTCTGCAATCAATTTGCATAGCATGCAACCACTTGCGCTGTCCACAAGGGCCTTGAATGATGGTTGATGTACGCAGCCGTCTGCTCCTTTGAGATCCTCCAGGTTTATATGATTACATCTTTCACATAGGCGTTCTGGGTCGGAAGGCTCCGCCATTATGCGTATTCGTTAATGGGTTTGTGTAGTTGGGAGGTACTAGCGGTACCATATAGAAGTACAGTATTGTGAGATAAAAATTTGTTCAAAAGCGATAGCACACAAGGCTGAGCTTATAAAGTGGGCCGACATTCCATAGGAGAGTGTCTGCAAGAAGTCGGTTTCTGGTTCTACTGTACTGAATACCATGCTGGTCTCTGACGAATTGAAGGTGCTTTAACTGACATCATCCTGATTTGGAGCTCAATTTGGCGCCTCCAGGGCGCAGGTGCCAAACCAGAACACGTGACCCTCCGTACTGTAACTGGCTTCAGGTACCAAGTACTAGAAACACGCTAGTACTCCGGGGATTTTCGCCTCGCAAGTCGTTTAAGTCAGTAACGTAATCGCCACCCAGTCGAGCCAGCCACCCAGTCGAGCCACCTCGCTGTCGCTTAATTAACCCACGTCGTAACACCTTGAATTATTGAGATTACCACCCCCCTAGACTAATTACATGAAAACTGAATTATCCATGGGCATTTCCTTCCAAACCAGCTTCGCAAATCCAACTTTGCCCCTTAATGCATGATATCTAGCTGATTTATCAGCCAATTCCTTCGCCTTCTCCTCTGCCTCCTGCATCATAGCCCTACCCTTGTCGACAGTAAGGACTCGGGCATTTCCAACACCCTTTCGTGACTGCTTCTTCCGCTGTTGCTTCTGCTTGTCAAGCAGCTCCTGATTAGTCCGCTGTAGGACTGTTCTATCCGCCACAGCTGTCAGAGCTGTGTCTTTTAGGCCTAAGACACGTGTATGCAACGACGGTGTCATACCTGCTATGATCTCATTCACAAACTGATTGATTCGGGTTGCTGTACTAGGTGTGACAGCGACGTTGACTTGGACTCCATTGGAATTCGTAAAGGAGGCATAGGGTGGGGTCTTTGGCCGAGGTAATTTCGAAATAACAACGGAAGGATTGAACGGAATAAGGCCTGCACCTCGCCATGCACTCAGGACGTTCTGAGTCGTGATTGCTGTCGATCTAGCCTCCTGGTAGTAGCGTAGGAAGTCCAGCTTGTTGACATTGACGGCCCCATAACGTGAGTGAGTATAAACACACTTCTTATAGGCCTTGCTCAATGGCCCAAAGACTCCGACATCCAATGGCTGCAGCAAATGGGTCGAATGCGGAGGAAGACACAAAGCCACAATGCTGTGATCACAGCAGTACTGAATAAAGTCAGTGGAGACATGACTTTCGTGGCCATCCAGTACTAGTAGTCGATGGGTGCCTTGAGTCTGGGTCCTAGTGTGTAGATCGAAGGCCTCAAGCCACTGAAGCCCTATCGCATTAGTAGTCCAGCCATTGTCACTGACTTGTAGGACAGCCTGACCATCCTTAACAGGGTCCAGCCATGCCTGCTGTATCAGCTTGCCCTTGAAAATGAAGTAGGGTGGAAGAGTGATGCCATTGGACGACACACACTCAATGAGGGACACCCAGTCCTGGTTGCCAGCCTGAACACTGAAAGCTTGTGCTTCTGTGCGTCATACTAGGACTTTGGAGCTGTCTGCGATGCCCATTGCAAATCCCTTTTCATCCATGTTATATATGTCCGACTCCAAAATACCATGCTGAATTCGCGTGAAGTTGTATAAATCGAACCATTTTTGGATGGTTTCAAGGTTCCCGGCATCCTTTCAATCCTGATTGAGGTTGCGGCTATACCGTGTCTTGAAGTCTGGATGTCGACGCAGAAAATTCTTATACCAATGTTGTCCTAGAGGATCCAGATCGCCTTTGGCCGTCATTAGGTGCTTTGCCATGGATTCCAGCTGTCCAATCCGTGGAGGCCACCCCCAAGCTGTCATAGTATCGATCCATCGAATTAGAGCATCCTCCTCATGCACTGACAGCCGTTGTTGACCTGTCTGAAAGGCCTTTGCTGATTGTCTTCCTTTCCAACGAGCTTGTAGAGTAGATCGAGGTAGGTCATAGATTCGAGCAATCTCGCGAAGGGAAACTGATGGATCATTGTTCAAATCAGCTAAGGCAAGGCTATATCGCGTGGAAAGATCAGGAATTGACTTAATTGATTCATTTGAGGCCATTGTGGATGTGTGGCGACGACGAGGTGGACGACAATGTTGATGAGGATGTTTGTGGCTAATGGGGTGGCTCGACTGGGTGGCTGGCTCGACTGGGTGGCGAAGACGTTAGAGCCAAACTTGTCGGTCCGATTCTGATCAAACGATTGCTACACGTGACAACGGCACCTCGCTCCGGCGCTAAGGTTAGACGCTGCCCACCAAACATGCTCTTCTCCAACATCGCCAATGTAGGTTTTCCATGCTCTCATCGTTGACTCTCCACCACAAATTACTTCATCTACACTAGCACCTGCCGTATCAGCTTCGCATCTCTGTCAATCGAGCATCTCATCATCCACCAATTATGAGGTCCTACTATTCTCTACGAGTTGGCCGTCTCGCAAATGAAGTTCAAAATATTATAAAGTCAGGATAAGATGATATGGAACAGGAAGAAGCGCCAGCTTCAGGATTCGCGAAGATGTAAGCAAGAATGAGAAATCATGTGAGCCTGTAGCACGTTTGGGTGGTTGTATGCTGATCACGATTCCAAAGCAGGGCGAAAAAGTGAGAGTCTAGTTCAAGCAACACCTCATCAATTGAAACCGTCGTCAGCTCTCGCCAAGCGACTTGATCCTTTCAGAATGCTAGCTGCGACAGCATGCGCTCACACATACCATGCCCTAGCGGCATGCCTTTTCGTGCAATCTGCACTGGAAGGACGCCGAAGCCTCGGTCGAGGGTTCGACTCCGCTATCACAAGGTGCCTGGCCGTCTTCCAAGGACTTGGGCTCAATTCAAGGCAGATTACCCACCCTGTATAATTCATCAACGACGACACAGCCCACTTCATCAGCCATAAGTGATACCTCCGTACAGATGGAATGGGAAGCTAGGAAGTCTGGTCAGAAGGAAGTCTGTGGACCTGTTCGACAACATCCATTTCCTCATGGAATCGAAACAAGAGTCAAAAGCTCGCGAGACTTGGTGATCGCAGAACGACGATACGTAAGCTTCAATGGGTGCGCTGCAGGGAAACAGTCTTCGTCCGAGTGCCACTTCTTCCTGGATGCTGTCAGTCGCTGCCTGCACGCATCAGCCATGGTCGTCAAGTCTGAGGGCGTTTGATGCAATGAGCGCTGCATGCTGTCACCGGCAAGGGGATTCCTGATCAAGAAACCGATGGTGCAGGCCTCCGTCTGACCATTCTCCAACGAGTTAACATGGCCGAGCTGAAGGCATCCCATGAAAAGGCTCATGCAACTGTATTGGTGGGGTTGATCCTGGAGTCTGTCGCAGCGGCGCTATCCGACCCTCCGTTCAAGTATAAGAAGGCTGCAATCCCCTCTCCAAACTACTTCCCTCCCAGCTTCCTTTCCATTTTTCCAAACACCGTTACCCACTCCATATCATCGCGAAGATGGCATCTGCAGAATCCGACTTGGTGAGATGCTACGACAATGGACGCGCACTCCATGCCAATATTGGTCTGAAAAGGGCCCAGAAGACATGTGACAATTTGATCGCGGGCTCCAAGTCAGTGAAGAGGCAGGCATCCCCACCGGAGGGTTCTCGAGGTAGGAGGTCCAGATGCAGTATCATGAAGCCTTGCTGATCGTGGAATAGACCGGCCAATTGTGATTGACGATGATGAGGATTCGACAAAACGGACGGCTTCCACTCAGGGGCCAATCAACGAGAAGCACCGGATTAGAAAGAGAGCCCGAAAAATGAGAGGATCGCTTCAGACCATCCGTGAACCCGTGGATGACTTCAGCCGATTGAAGGAGCTCATACGATCAAGTGAAAAGATTGTCGTCATTAGCGGGGCTGGTATCTCTGTCAGTGCAGGCTGTAAGTTGAAGCTCGTTTGTAAATTCCTTTATTGATACTAATTTACCTAGTTCCCACCTTTGAGGACATGCGGAAGTCCAAACAGACCTCGTTCGACCGCTCTCTCTATTCCTCTTCCGAAGAGATGACCAGCTTCCACTCCACAGTCCGTGGCATGTGTGAACGCCTTCATTCGGATTTGACGGAGCCTTCTCCTTTCCACAAGGTTATGGACGAGCTTGCGCGGACTTGTCCTCATTTTCGGCACTACACACAGAATATCGATTGCGTCGAGCGCCTGTTACCTGATCTTGACGCCAAGACGGTACGCCTCCATGGTCGAGTTGATCAAGCCCGATGTGGGATATGTAACTGGGTTTGTGACTATAAGCCACATCTGTTCCAAGGTTCCGATTCGCTATACTGTCAAAGGTGCTTGCAAAGAAGCCAAGCCCGGACATTGCAGGGTAAGCGATCATTGAAAGTTGGCAGGCTGAGACCCAATGTACTTTTATACGGCGAGCCTCACCCAGACGACGATGAGATTCTGGAAACTACTGAGCACGATTTGGGAATATCCCCAGAGCTGGTGTTGATCGTTGGCACGAAACTAGCAATTCCCGGGGCTCGGTCGATAGCCGCAAACTTTTGCCACGCCGCTCGGAGCGTGGGTGGGGCAAGTTTTTGGATAAGCAAGGAGGAGCCAGTGTCGAGTGTGAAGGCCTTGTGTGATTATGTCCTTATTGGAGATTGCGACAAGGTTGTTCCCCTAGATATTTTCAAATTGTCTAATTAACTCGGGTTATATCACTGCAAGCTATTCTCAACTTCACTTCGCATATACACTCGAAGAGGATCCGTTTCCCTGTTCCGCTGGCTTGGATCTGTCATATCACAGCAGGCAGACTGCCTTGTCATTCCATGGCTTTCACGCAGAGTCTCATGTGTACGACGTCCAACTCCATCCATTTGGCCGACATGCCTGCTTTGAAGCCTCACTCGCGGTTGGACCGGAAAGCAATTCCCATCCCTGGCAGACCAGAGCCGGTGGCGGCGACGCAGATATGCCTCATCCATTACGGATAGAATCTTGTCACTGGCGTAGTGGGCAGGCCAGCCTCCCACAAATCCTCTTATCAGTCCTCAACGTCTCCATCCAAGCCACGGCGTCTCTTCCGGGCATAACCGGGGTCGCAATAGAAGAACTCCCCATCATCCGCGAGCTGCTTTGGATTCGCCAAATAGTCTTGAAATCTCATGGGCTCTACTAGCGTGAATGTACCGTCTACAAAACAGTACACGACCTGATCGTGCAATTTGGCAAGCATATTCTCGAGATCTTCCATGGCGACGTGGTCCACCCCTCTTCGATAGCCAGTCCTTGCACTTTGAAATCGCACTTTACGGCTTGAGCATTTCAGGACTTCGACCCCCGTCTGAACGATGCCATCTTCGACTCGTGCGATGTCTGCGCGGATTTCCGCTTCTCTCCGCATGAGGTCTCCAAGGTCTTTGGCACGTGACGCGTCAGCCTTAGCCTGAGCCACAGCGGCCTGCGTGGCTTCCAATTCAGTCTCGTGTCTCGATTTCTCCCGTTCCAAGTCTATCAAGCGATTCACCTGGAGTAGCTGAGCCTTCAACCGCCTCACGCGCTCATCTCCTTCGTTCGCCTCAGCCTTCAGGACTCTTAATTCTTCTTCCATGGTCCTCGCAGATTGCCGGGCCGTCTCTAGATCTATCTCTAGGCCTGTCACTCGAGCTTTGGAGGCCTCCAATTGTTTTCCGGACGTGTCTCTCGCTGTCTTGAGATCCTGAATATACGAGCTCGATAGCTGTCTCAACTCATCGAGATCCGACTGTGCCTGGTCCAGTTCCTTCTGTACATTGCTTGTGGCCTCTAGTGACGATCTTGCCTCGGTCAGGCTCCGCTCGAGGTCGCGAATGCGAGCTTCTTCTATCCTCCAGGCTTCAGCGTTTCCTCTGATCTGTCCATCGAGTTCTGCTTCACGATTCCGCAATGCCTCGTTCTCGGCTTTGGCAGCGCTCAATTCTGCCCTGAGGTTGCTAGTACCTTCTGCTTCTTTCCGCACGGCTTCGTTTTCATCTTGTGCCACTTTCAATGCTTCCTGGAGACTGCTGATCGCCGTCTGATGTTCCTCTTGCAACGTAGTTGCTTTATTCCTGGCTTCTCTTAGCTCTTCATCAAGAGCTTCGAGGCGTTGCCGTTGGGCGTCTATCGTTTCTCTCGCAGCCTCCAAGTCGGTCTGGAGGTCGTGCGTGTTGCGCGCTTCTTGCTCAATGATTCCAGCTCGTCTCTTCACCATGCTGAGCATTCCATCCATCCCTGGGGTATTTGTCTCCAGCCCACCACTAGCCTCATTGATGGTCAGCTGGGCCTTTGAAACATCCTTCTGCCACTCGAGGATTTCAATGCCGGAGTTGTGATGTAGCACATCAGCACGCCCATAGAGTGCAATGAACGCGGAAATCGACCTTTCTAATGCCTCAATCTCGTCACGGTACTTCCCGGTCATGGCGAGGTCCCCCGCGGATGGAAGTCCATCCTCTGAATGAATCGTCTCGCAGTCGCCGCCTTCATAGTTTGGCTCGAGTCTCAGCGTCGTTGCGTAATATTCTGTTATCTTCTCTACGCCTTCTCTCAGGCCCCGGGTCTTTGCAAGTATCATCTCCAACCCTTCACCCTTCAGAGCGCTCTCTGCTCTAGCAGACATCAGAGCCTTCGCTTGCTGCTGATTGGCGGAATCCAGCTCCTCAATGCGTGCCTGTAGTTCTTGAGATGACGGTCCATCACCGGTCATATCAGCATCAGTTGCCACCCGTCTGTCGCCCCTTTCCCACTCGCCAAGCATCGTTTGCAGCTCCTGTTTCTCTGCCATCGCTTCTTGCGTCTGGGCTGCCAGTTGCTGTCTTAAATATTCCGAATCCAGCGCTTGTCTATCGCACTGAGATTGATGCTCTACAATCCTCTGTTGCAATGATGCAACCTCTGAGCGAGATCTCTCCAGGTCGCGGAGAATCTGCTGCCGATCTTGTGATGCTTGTACCAAGCTGACTTGAAGTTCTTGGTGATCTGCGATCGTCTTCTTTAGTGAGTCTATCGTTACCTGCCTCTCATGCAGCTGTTTGGCCGTCTCGAGCTGCTCTCGGGAAGCTTCGCGTGTCCGGGCTCTATTGGCAGTCTCTAGCTCGGCAATTTTCCTTTGACACTCCTGAATCTGTTCCACTTGCCTCGCAGATCTCTCGTGAGACTCGGATAGTCTTGACAAGTTCGTCGAATTCTCCTCCTGTTGCTCAGCGATTCGCCTTTGAGCTTCCTCGAGCTTTGACGCGATAGCAGCATGGGATGTGGCTTGAGTTGCGTTATCCCTCTGCAGCCTCTCGATCGTCTCATGAGCCTGGGCGAGGTCGTCGACCTGTGCCAGTACGGACTCAGCCGGCGCTCTGACTGCAGCTTCTCCCACACCCTGCTGAAGCACGTGCTCGAGACGCAGGCGCGGCATGCGAAAGAATAGCCGAGCAATTCCACGCTTGACAAACAAGTTGGTCATAAATCTACCACGTTCTGGATCTTGGCAGATGTAGTGAAGGAAGAAGTAAGGGGCGCACTCTTTGAGTGCACCGTCGTATGGTCGCCCATGTCGACGGTCTACCTTGACATCAGTCGCCGTAGTGGTCCAGAGAGGAGGGCTTTGATCGAATCGCGCCTCAAGACTGTGGATCTCTTGGAGAATCTCATAGTGTGCTTGCCCCTGGCGTTCAATATCGTAGTCAAATTCCTCTCGCGATCTAGCCTTCGTTAGCATTTCACGAATGTAAATACGTGTAGGATCTCCTATGAGTAGATCACTAATCAAAGTTGATTTGAAGCCGAGGTTGGCCGCAGTCCTAGCAAATTCTTGCAGACACTTTGGGTCCGGACCGACGACGGCAACCTTGTACTTTCCGTCTGTTAATGGGCAGAGGTTTGTTAGAAGGGGATAATTTCGCATCGCAAACATCCAGAGCTGAATACATGCTACCTCGAACTGGCTTTCCTCGTCTATTATGACGCTAGCCTTCTTGGTGAGGCCGTCTGCATATTCAAGCACTACGAAGTTCCTCTCGAACCCGTGCCACGCATGTCGTAGTGCATCTCTGAGCTGAAGTTTCCCAGGGTCGATGAGCTTCTTCATTGCGGCGAGGCTGTCCTCGAGCCACAACGTGTCTTCGGTGAAAGTTCTGATCGAGGGGATTGTTCCACCGATTGATAATACATTTTGCTGCAATCGCGCCCTTGTCACCTCGTCGTTGACATGGGGAAAGATCGAGTTGTTTTCAAATTGCTCTAGTATGTACTCCTTGTCTGCGGATGATGTGGCCGGGGCCCTCGCCTCTAGTATATCTACCGTATTACCGTCTATTCTTCCTGCAAGGTTGTGATCGCCACCGATGATAGTTATCCAGGTATGCTTGATGTCGTTCAAGTAGTGAATAAGTTCCTGGATCATCAGTTGACGTCCCTTAGTCGGAATGAGAGGAGCCTACATGATCACACTTAAGGCGGTTGAACCGGTGCAAGGTCCCTTTTTGAAAGGACTCCCACAATCCCACAAATGGCCTTAAGGCACTAAATGCAGCATATAACGCTGGCCGTTTCTCGATGGCTTTCAGGTCCACCTCTGCTTGTTTCGAGCACCACCCCCTCGCCCATGCCCTGTCAGCCTCGATGAGCCGAAAGACGGTGCCGTCGTCGTGTGGAAAGGACTCAATGTTGCGGTCTTGTTCTTGGATGGCAAAGTCCGGTCCAAGAGTATCTGTCTCGTCAGCTAGGTCGCCTCACCATACAAACATTGAGACGGACCATCTTCGAGGAGCTCGACAGCCCACCACACGTTGTGAGGATAGACATGCTGTCTGGCAGCCTCTAACCTATGCTGCCCATGATTATACGCCAGAAGGGCACCTTCGGGAAGTTCAAGTTGCTGCAGAGCCTCACCATCTTGCAAGTCATCGATGGTTATCCTAGACAATGGTAATGCGGCGTTGAGAAGAGATTGAGAGATTTTGGCACGGATGCGATTCCTTGGAATGCTAGGAAAACATCCTCCGAGACTGAATTCTCTGAGCCAGTAGTCAACCTTTCTAGGTTGCAAAGGGATAGATGGCCTACCTGGCGGAGACTGATACTTCAGGTTCTTCAGTCTCACCAAAGCAACGCCGAGTGTGGCTTCGTGCACTCGACGATCTAAGGACTCAGCGTCTTCCCGTGAATCGTCCATTTTACGAGAGGCAGTCAATGATAAAAGAGGAGCTGGCCTGGTGATGCCTTTACATTATCACACCAGTCTCTGCTGACCAAGTGGTGCTGACCAGGCCCTGCAGACCGAGGCACCCTAACACTATAAGACACCAGTGCCTCTTCCAAAGTATAATCTCAGCAAAGATGAAGAACCCTTCCGGAGCAGTTGCTAGGCGGGACACTGGTATTTGGAAATTGACGGGGAAGTATCATGACCGAGTATCCGAAGAGGCCTCGCCGCCTGAAAAGCTCTCGGATCTGGCAGAAATTATAATCGGCCCTGACCAAAATAACGGCACGATCGAGTTTGGCGGCATCCGGGTAAAGCTTGTCACATACAGGACTATTCCAGGAGTTATCTTAATCAACGCTGCTAAGACTATGAGCGAATGGATGAAGTTACGTGCGCTTAACCATCCCAACATCATTGGCTTTGATGATGAGGATTCTGGAACGGGGCACTGGTTACCAACGTCAACCGAGGGTATGAGTGATGACCCAGAAGGGCAATGTGAACTATACATCATGAGGCCTCCCCTTCCTGTTTCAGTTGCTGCAGCTGCAGCTCAATATCCATTTTCTATCATGGATGCTCATAGAATGTGCAAAGATGTATGATTTTTTAGGAAGTCCCTGCTTTCCTCCTTGTGCTAATAGTTTATAGCTCCTCAATGCTCTCAAATACCTAGCCAGCCACAAATTACTCCGCGGCGACTTCGACACGAACCATGTCATTGTGACTCGAGAAGGATTCAAGCTTGGTATGCACCCGAAGTTGAGGCTCTGAAGATTAGCTAATTTAATAGCGAATATCCATCTTTGCGAGGACGCTTCACCGCATAGTCGGGTGAAGGATCTCCAATCCGTCGGGAAAATTTTGCGGGATACTCTAGTAGGGAGGCGTCAGGTTCCGAAGGCAGCAGAATGGAGTGACTTCTATCACAGTGCTATGGAGGAGCTGATATTTGCAGCGTACACTAATACGTTGTCAAGAATGCTTCTGCTACCTTGGCATTACGAGCACGGACAATACGAAGAACAATCTCAGCAGGATCGACTCGGTGGGGTTGCTTATGAAGTTCACCAGAAACAGCGCAACACTTTTCAATGGTAGTGCCTCTATGCTTTTTCTGTTATAATTTTGGTACAAGAGGAGGTTGTTAGATTTCCTTAGTTAAAAAATGATTCCATAGGCTAGTTATTGAGTTTATATGCATTTGTGGAGATTTAATCGAGCTGTGGGACGTTTTTACTTTCGTTAATGCAGGTTGGTATGGACTAAAGTTGAGTTTATACAAGGTTTAGCACACAGTCACATGACCGACTTTTGGTACAGACGAGCATTTGGTGCGGACCAGGCCTTGGTATGGACCAGGCCTTGGTGTGGACTGGACTCTGGTGTGGACTAGACGTTGGCATAGACCAGACTTTGGTACAGACCAAACTTTGGTATGAACCAAAGTTGAGTCTGTACTTGGGGTGGTGGCTCCCTTTCATGTGGACCCGTCAGAGGTGACAACCGAATTTTGGTACGGACTAGACTTTGGTATGGCCCAGGCTTTGGTATGAACCAAAATTTGGGCTGTCCTAGAGTGTGGTTCCACTTCCGGCAGAAACACGTTGTGGTATGGACCGAATTTCAGCTCCCTTGAGGGAGGAGATTAAGATTTGTGAAATGGCTATACGGTCTTCAATCTCCTAAATTTTTCAGGCCATTCTCCTAGTCTATCTCACTTCATTTCACAACGTCAGGCGCAACTAATTCTTATTCATTAAGTTCTATTACTGCATAGAGCTGCTAACAAGTCTTTCATATCATTCAAGTAGATGTAAAGTCTCTGGAAACTGGCTTCACCAACCAACTTCATTTCTCTCCATGAGGCGTCCAAGGGACTGGGCAGCGGTGTGGTATAAAGCATTTATGTCATCCTTAAGAGATGCTATGAAGTGTCAGTGATGACCAACTACTCGTACACAAATCTGTCAGCTGTCAGCTGTGTTTAGACTATGTGCGAGAAGCCATCCGACTTCACGTCAGCAGGATTGACAGTCCTTTATTTCTATTTTATTCTCCTTGAGAAGTCAGTCAGCTTCTACTGTTTCTATTTGAGATGCCTACTTCAACTAAATCTTTGCCCGAAATAGCGTCGGCATGAGCGCTATAGATAGAATAAGCCATCAAGAATAAAATGTTCATGAACCTCGATGGTTATCTCAGTACTCTGAAGAATCCATCTCAGTCTGACATTCATAATGGATCTTACTATTGCGTCGATGATAATCCCTGGTGGCGCTCTCTTGGGCATCACTCTCTTCCTTTTCTTACGATATCACCTATCACGTTCCGTTCTTCCTAGCCTTAAGCACTTCACCCGAAAATATGTCTCTAACCGCCCACTCCCCCGCTTTATGAGATGCCTAGGCATTACATCGCCACTATATCTCCTCGCTCTTCTAGTTATCCTGGCTCTTAATATCACGCTTCTTGCAGTTTGCCGAAGTCGTCTTATTCTGATTGAGAGATCTGGCAATGCATTTCTCATCAATCTCATTCTGTTGATCTTTGGCGGTCATCCTAACATATTCTCTGATCGCATCAATGTCCCAAGGGAGTTTAAGTGTTTTCTTCACAACTGGCTTGGTGTTATCGCGCTGCTTGAGTGTATAGTGCATATAGCAACCGCGCTGAGCTTGACTCGGTTCAGGGTCGGTATTTTCTCTTCATCATCCAGTATAGCTGGTTTTATAGTAAGTTTGAATCTGTCAATCCAGCACCAAGGTGGGCGAGGCTAAGAGCATATAGTCTGCCATTTGCTTAGCTACCTTGGGAGTTTTCTCACTACCATTCATTCGTCGACATGTGTATGAGTTGTTTCTCACGGCTCACCTTGTTGGGACCATCTTCACCATAATAGTGCTCTTTATGCATCTGCAACCACTCGACATTTCCAGCCTCTCAACAATTTTAATGATCGTGTCAGCTTTAGTGGTTGTTGTGATAATGACAATTCGCCTAGGACTAATCTTTTGGATGAAGGCGGATGTCAGCATCGTTGAAGAGAATGGCTTGCTTCGTGCAGAGCTCCATCTGAGAAGGCCATGCAAGATTCATGCCGGCCAATATATGAACTTGCGAATACCTACGTCCCTTCGGTCTTTTAATGAATCGCATCCGTTTTTCATATCATCGTGGGAGAACGATGGCAATGGCAATGCCAGGAACATTACAATCCTAATACAGCGCATGAGCGGATTTACTCAAAGACTTCGAGCAACTCCCACGACGGCAAGAGCCTTCGTCGAAGGGCCGTACGGCCATTCGCCTCTATCAGGAAATGATAGCAATTTCATCTTCTTCGCATCAGGAATTGGTATAACAGCCCACTTGGGTAGTATCAAGCAGTTATTGGACGCTCGGGATCAGGGGCCTACTAACACCCGGGTAATTAGCCTCCTCTGGGAGGTCGACGAGATTGAGCAGTGGGATATGGCAATCAAAATGGTGCATCAGCTTCTCGACCAAGATGGAGATCGATGTCAGAAAGAAGCACCAGACTGGCCGCATGCGAGGAGTCGATATGTTAGTTACCTAATTGAGTTGAGTTGAGTGATGCTAACATTGGTGGGCCAGATTTTTCGGTATATCATGTTCGTTCGCCATGGCCTGGGGATGACAGAGACCTTTAGTGAATCAAGGAGAGGTCGTCAAAGATGGGAGGCCGGGTCATTGAACATGGCTACCACTCTTAAGCAGGAGTTAGCCAATCTCGAGGTCCAAGACCAGCTTCGAGCGCGTACCTTGATCTCTGGTAAGTCGGTAAAAACAGACTCAAAATACCTCTCTAACCTTGTTAGTTTGCGCGAACCAGGAAATGACGGATGCTATTCGAAAAGCTTACGTGCACACACTCAAGATGGAAGCGGGCAAAGGAGATATTATATTTCATGACCATGGCTTTCATCCAGAGGCCTAAAGCCTACTAGAGCAGCACTTGGTCGTCGAGTACACAGTAGAGAAAATCCGACAAGAGAAGTCAAAGTGTGAGCCTTGGGCGAGCACCCATGTAATCTCGGTTAAGTTATATAATAAAATCTGTGGCTGCGACGCTTGTGGCTGTGCGTACCCTGCCGGAACATTCCCGTGTCCCGATTTTCTCCGACCAGAGCGAAAATTGGCCCTGTGGGGACCTAAGAAAACATTCCAGGCTAGAGAGGGTGGCGTAGAGTCGAATATGGCCGCGCAGGTAAGACTACGAGCTAGGCAGGAACAGCGAGTCAAAGACGATCAGCTCCTAGAACACTCTAGACTAGAAAAGCTTCGGAGTAGAGAGCTACGAGGATTGCTTCTTCAACAAGACGAGAGGGAAGAATGTATCACTGGGGATTGATGGTGTCCTTCCATCTTTCCTCGATAAGGAGTACCAGTATATGAAACAGTCTTCGGCCATTTTCCCTGAGGAGATCACCTCCTATAACCAGATGAGGTGTTCCACTTACTGACTGCTATTCTAACGATTCTCGATTGAGATGCCATTGCTCTAATCAATTTCGAAGGCTTCGTGTGAGCAGTGGGCGAGCACCCATGTAATCTCGGTAAAATTCTACAATATGTGGCTGGGGCACTTGTGGCTGCGCGTATTCTGCCGGAAATATCCGTTTCCCGACATCCTCCGACCAGAGCGCACAAATCCTTGCGGGCTCCACTTTTGAGTATCAGGTGGACTTTGCCTCGGTTTTGGCTAATTCTCAACCTTATTACTGCCTAAGGCAACACACTGTGACGACGACATTCCTGATTACAAATAGTGTGGGAAAACACCGCATCCATCTGTGCCCAACTTCAATGACCACGGAGCAAAATTTGCTCCTTCAACCTATCTAGTGTGAGGTCCACAATAGTTATTATGTTTGATCCGGATCTTACTTTGTATATATAATCCTCCTATACAGCACCCCGAAAAACATCCAGCAGCGAATTCAACGAGATCATGGGGGTGCAAGAAGAGACTATTATTAGTGTAAGTTTCGTTAATGCAGCGGTGCTACACTCTTCTGACTAGCATGGCAGGGTTTTCAATCAATCTCCCCCGAGGAAGTCGACGAAGTCATGAATAATGGTTCTCCTAGGAAGTGGATAGAAGGGAGAGATCAATCCATATTCTGGGCCGATTCTGTTGTCCGACTGTTGAGAAAGGATGGCGACGAGTGGGAGGAAGTTAAGGAACTCGAATCTAGCATGAAAGGGGTGCTGCCGCGAGACTGGGCGCTTGAGTTCTCAGGCGGTAAGGTGCAGGAAAGCTGAAAAGCATTTCAAGAAGACCAAATATATACGCAGCAATGAGAATAGTGGGTACGGACTTTTGATTTAAATAACTTCTCGTATAGCTGAGACGCTGCTCTCCTCCCCAGGGTTAAGGTGATAATCGCTCCTCTGTTAGCATCCGAAAAGTCTGACATTGTTACACAGCGAGTAGCTACTTGCGCATCTGCTTCCGATACTTCACGCCTGCGATAAGGGGCTCGATCAAGTGCAGCAGCAGTTGCACGACCGAATACGTTGGTGACAGATTCCGGAGGACCACCTTGTAGCTGGATGGCTATCGCCTTCAGTCCGCCTGGTATAACAAGTTCTCGCACTTCGCCATTTGTCTCCAAGTGCGCATTGAAAATGAGTAACGCAAGACGCTCCACCTTGTTAGGATACACTTCCATGGTCATAATACAATCAACATCCGCGATAATTCGAGGCGGGAAATTCATGGACACCGCAGCAGTTTTATGCCCACCCGTATCGTTTCTCCTGATCGCACCGCGTAGGTATTCGGGAAACAGATCCAGTTCCTCGACATCGGCACCTGACGTTATTTCTTGGAGGTAGTTCGAGTTTGACTTCAAGGCATAGGAGTCCGGCTGCCCGTCGTTGATACATACGGAAGGAAGTTCATCCATGCCTTACTTGTCAACAGACCATAGCATGCTATCGATTGAGATACTTACGACGGCGCTTTGACGGTACAGTAACTACTACAGACTGTTGGATCTGTTTTTGCATCGATTGAATGAGATTTGCGACTGTCGGATGGGGTAACACTGCGTTGACCCGTGTAGCAAGACTTGCTCTCTCTTGAGGTGACCGATTATCGAGTGAAGTAAACAGCTGACGTCGAGCGGACTGCCCATTGACGTTCGGAGTAGAACTGGTGATGCATCCCCGAGTATGACAGTGCCGTGGTTCGGTGAAGGTAATGGACAATCGATCAGTTCAAGCGCATAGAACTTGCTTCTGACGATCGGTGCCTTGTGGATATATTGTTTCCGGAACTTTGATGCGTAACCATCAGCAATGATGGTAAGCGGTGCAAAATAGTAATCCCGTTCCTTCTCTCCTGTTGAGGGGTTTAACGTTTTCGATACCACGCCCAAAACTTGCGGTTTGTATGTACTCGTGATTGTGTCCGTAACTTCAGTCTCGACAATGGTGATGTTTGGTTGACTTGCGCATGCTTTCCGTAACTGAGAAATGAATCGACCATGATGGAACGCCCTCCCTTCCGGTCTCCCACCCTTCTCATTCGTATATGCTTGCGAGTCGTCACCGTTCGCCGCGCCAGTGTTCATGGGATATGGAATTCCGACTCCTGTCCCGTAGTATATCACTTCGTATCCCTTCACGACGATTGAGTCAATTCCTTCCAGGCAGTGTGCAAGACCAAGTTTCTCCAGCGCAGAGACTCCTCCAGGTTGTAGCAGTTCTCCTACTATGCGATCCGGTTCTTTCAACCAACGTTCCAGGAGAAGTACACTTCGACCTTGCTTTGCAAGAGCGAATGCCGCAGCGCACCCAAAAATACCAGCACCAACTACTACCACATCTGCCTCATGATATAGACGTCGTCGTTGCTCATTGGAATGTTCCATTGCGGGGAGGGACATTGCTTTAGGTTTGGGAGGTGTCGAGGTATCGAGGAGAACGCGGGTTTCTTTGGCAGAATTGCCCTCAGTAGTGCACAAAGATTTGATCGAATGAGTGAGGAGGTACGTAGGGAGCGACATTTAGATATGTGTTCGGCTCGGGACGAGTTCGGGACGAGAGAATTAGGAAAGAGAGGAATGAGCTGATCGACTGATGATGAGGGTCAAAAAAGTTCCTTTAGACGCGGTGACATTGCCCCCCGATGGTGCCCGCCCGCACAATCAGTGGTCCATTTTACGCTTGAATCGAGCCATAAATTGCATGTTGAGAACTCGGAATCCCGGCGCAATTTGACCACAAAGAAAATCAAGGAATTGGACTTCGCGTTCGTATGTGAGAGTTATCTTCTGTTTAATTGGCACACTTCTGACAATTGTCTGTACCTTTTGTACCTGCATGATTCAAAACGCTCTTTCGCACTGACAGCTGGTATATCACGTGATCGTAACTCTTATTCGTATCGGCCCCTGGCCGGCAAAGTAGTTTCCGAGTGGTGTGAGTGGCCGACGAAATATTAAACGCAGCCAATTCCGCGTTTCTCCTTCAACACCTCACTCCTGACCACCTCGAATTCCTCACCCATCCGCCCAGCCATGGACATCCTCTCGAATTCTACTCTGGCGGCTCCAGATACCTACTTCGGTATCTACAATGAGCTGTCAAAATACAATGTTCATCTGAATCTGTTTGAGCGACTCTGGGCCGTAAGTATCGCAACCAGACCGCCACATCAAACATGCTAACATCCAACCCAGAGTTGGTACCAATTCATGCAAAACGATGTCCTTGCAACCGGAATCATGAGCTTCGTCATGCACGAACTCGTCTACTTTGGACGCAGTCTCCCATGGATCATCATCGATCGCATCCCCTATTTCAACAAGTACAAGATCCAGAACCAGAAGATCCCAACAGTTACGGAGCAGTGGCAATGCACGAAACTGGTCCTTCTCAGCCATTTCACAGTCGAGTTACCTCAGATCTGGCTGTTCCACCCAATGGCGAGATACTGCGGCATGGATACTGGTGTTCCCTTCCCAACCTGGCAGACAATGGCACTCCAAATCGCGATTTTCTTCGTGTTGGAGGATACATGGCATTACTGGGCCCATCGCGCGATGCACTGGGGTCCTCTCTACAAGAATATCCACAAGATCCACCACCAATACTCTGCTCCCTTCGGACTTGCCGCCGAATACGCGTCTCCAATTGAAGTCATGGTTCTCGGTTTCGCAACTGTCTCTGTACCAGTCCTTTGGGTTCTGATCACTGGCAATCTTCATATCCTCACCATGTATATCTGGATTGTGTTGCGCTTGTTCCAGGCTATCGATGCCCACAGTGGCTACGAATTTCCTTGGAGTCTTCACCATTTCTTGCCTTTCTGGGCTGGTGCTGATCATCACGACCTCCACCATGAGAAATTCATTGGGAACTACTCAAGCAGCTTCCGCTGGTGGGACTACCTCCTTGACACCGAATACACTCCGGATGCCCTGAAGCGCCGAAGAGGGAAAAAGGTGAAGGCAAAGAAGACACAATGATCTGAACGTTAGCAGTGACGGTCTGCCTATTTTCTCTTCAATTTGGGCGTTGGCTCTGTCTGGAGCTATTTACCTGATAGATGATAGCCTTTCTTATGGTACTGTTCAAGGGTTGATTTACCATGACTAGACTTAGCTATTCTTGAAACTAATTGGTCTTCTAAACATCGCTAAACTCATGCCGTAGCCGAGAGATTCATGGCAAAAGATGAAGCGGGCTGTCTCGATTAATATACGATTTGTGGCTCTGTGATGAGAACTGACTCTTCGAACAATTTTAGAAGAACGTCCATGGCGCGTTTATGAGTGCTAGGACATGATTGGTCCTCAGCTACTCCTTGCTCCACTTTGGAGAAGCATAATCCCCTATAGTAGCATTGTGCTATATACTGGCCAGTTCAACACAATTTCGAGCCGGTATGAATCAGCATCGTACTAGCTTTATCGATGTCGGCGCTTTTTACGTTCGGCACAGGGAAAATGGACATCAACAACGATGACAGCAACTCCATCAATTTGAGACTCATCCAAGCTCTGCCGCTGCTGGCCGCCCCCCGCCGAATATGAACCACGCAAAAATAGACATATAAATGACAACTATAACCTCTTGTGATCACGACCAAGAATGAGAGGATTCAGAGAGTTCGGCATCTTGAGTATTTGTGTGCACCCAAAGATCTGTGCGTGGAGCAGCATAATCACGCTGCTGGGTATACCGCGATACATTTCTTTTACACAGGGGGCTACGAGACGGTAGCTCGCCTCTTGACGGAGGCACATCAGATCTCGTTATAGAGTACAAGAGGAGCGGTTTAGTCTACCATGCATCAAGGGCTTGGGGTCTTACTGATGAGGACCATTGACCATGGTTGCAGCGAGTTGGAGGCTATAAAGGAACATGAGTGTGCCTCCGGTGATAGTCAAAATGCCTGTCAAGTCGATAGCTTCGGGCTCTTGTATAAACGACATTCGCTCAAGTTTAATTCTGAAGAAAAGACCAAAACCACAAGAGCAGCACCATCAAGCGGCACTAATTTGATTAGGAATGATTGAAAGAATTCTCTGTAGAACAGAATAAAACATACAATTGATATAAAAACACCATCTCCAGGATAATCTTTGCGTGAAAGGACCTTCAATGATGGAGCCAATTGCGCTGGCTAAAGCCCATACCATCCCGAGAATGCCAAAGTATTGAGCGCGTTCTCTATTTCGTACCAGCTCCGACCCCTTATTTCGCTAAGCTTGCCCCAAAGCAAGCTTGATGCTGCATTAGCGAGAACAAATGATGAGCTGATCCAAGTATAGCCATCCCCAGAGTCATGCGATTGTTCGGAAGTTGTCGGCAATGCCGTTGTAATAACTGTCTGTCAACCAGTAAGCGGGGTCTTGGTTTATCACATGAAACAACTTACCACGTCCAGAGCAGCAAGAAGAAGAACCAGCTTTAGGAACAGTTAGCTGAATTTTCTGTTTTAATTAAAAAAACAGGGTAGGGGTGGATATCGAATATCGAATATTCGAATATTCGAAAATGATTGAATTTCGAATTCGAATAATCTGTAAATTCTCGATGACTAATGTTTTTTCGAATAAAACTTCCTTTATTCGAAAATTATTCGATAAATTCGAAAACCAAGCACATTCTCATTGCTATGACCTCCGATTTATATATATCCCACAGCAACATCAGCCGTCTCAATGTTTTTCCCTGCAGGGAGTGTCTTGGAAGGTGAGGTGGAGAAAAGATACTGCTATCGGCCATTGTCGAGAAGACGTTCAGACTTCAGTCTTAATCTACGACATCCATATGTATGTTAATGGAGTTTGGGGTAAACAAAACGCAACGCGCGCTGCTGCAGATCCACCTAGTTCCATTCTAATCGGCAGGTCTGATCTAACCCGATTTAGGTACTTTGCATTTCTTGCGTATAGCGCTCTCTGCTTAATTGGAGGAGGTATTATCCTTTGTGGCGACGTCGTGTGACAGGCCACGCCCCAGCCGCCACAAGAGTGGCAATAGCATTTTAGCATTATATTAGAACCTGGATATCCATATTCATCGATCTATGTATTTAAAAGGTGAAAAAAACTTAATGTTAGTGTTATATATTAAGAGGTCTTATTATGGTGTAAAGGGAGGCTCTTTTTAAATTTAAGGGGCGGCGATAACGCAATAATAATTTTCGGAATTGATAGGTTAGGAGTGCTCGGGGGAGGTATACAATCCAACTGAAATGAAAATGGATAGAAATTTTAGAGCGTTCATAGATTTTATATCGCTTGAACTCGAAGTAAGTTAACTAAGGCAAGCTCCAAGAAGCTTTCACTCCACCATAATTTCAATCATCTCGATTAGAAGCCACACTTGTGGAGCTTGCCACATACAAAAGATCAATGCGTATATGTAAGTCTATGACATATTATTGACTTCATTCCCACGAATCCCGTGTCTCTCGGATTCGGTAGCACAGACTCGGAAAGCATGGAGAAACTCTAGAAGCGTGTGTCCATCCCAGCTTTCGGATCCTCCCTGCTCCGAACTGCACGCCGCTAATCACTATCAACGCTGACAGTACGCCACGACGCACTAGCGGTGCCTGCTACCACTTGTCCTGAAAAAAACCAAGCTTAAAGTTAAGCTTAGCTGATGTGGAACCCGGGAAGAGGAGTTCGCGCCTCGTGCATCTGTTTCCATTGGTTGCACTGCGAATGCGGGATGCAAGATGTCGATATCAGCTCGCTTACCCAATGTCGTGTTTGCTTTCAGTTAGACATGCGTATCTTTGTAGCTTCTCCTGCGTCACTAAGGAATGGAATACGGCAGCTTAGAGGTCTTTCTGGGCGGAGGCTAGCGATCATGCTTGTAGACTGAGGGGGAGTGAAGACCTTTTGCATATGCAGGGTAGGATGGGTATTGCTTCTCAACAGGGCGACGACCGAATCCGTCCAGGAACTCCAGAACTGCCCTGGCTTCCTCGAATCAAGAAGCTTCCCCTCTCCCCGGTGAGACTCGTGAAGGGAACGAAGGGCGATCATGAACTCTTGTGTATGCAGAGTTCGATGGATTGCCAGATCCACCCAAAAGCCACACATATGTGATTCTTCATCGAATCAAGAAGCTAGCCTACTCGGGGGGATGGCAATTTCGAATAGTTTCCCATCCTTGCTTGGCCCTCGTGGTGGCAGAGTTTTTTGTCCGGAGCTGCGGGCTTCCAGGCCAAGCTGTCTTTGATTTGTGATCTTCCAGTAGTGCTGGATGGCAACATGGCATCCGCCATCGTGAATGTTGTCTTAGTGCTCATCCGGAAAGGTCGATGGCGGTATCTATTCCACAACGACTTGTTAAGCCCTGCCTTGAAGCATCTTCTCCTCGCTTTCTTATAACAGAGCTGCTCCCTTCCAATTTTCAATCCTTCACCTCCGCACCTTCACTCTTCCACTCCATCCTTCACTTCGATATCTATCAAATTCCAAATATTTTCCCAACTTTCCTCCAAAATTTCTTCCCCGTGTGTTTCCATTTCCTCATGCCGTTTTCTGAGTGTAATTTTTCCTTCTTTGATTGTTGTTCCAATGAATTTTTGAGCGACGTTCACGCGCTCGACTGAGGATATGGCCCACTGATCCATTTCTGGAAGAGTAGTGAGGATGGTGACATGTCTACCCTTTCCGTCCGCGATGCCTTCGATTGCTCTTTGATAAACTGCCATCAGCTCTTGTTCAGTGGAAGAGAGAACAAGTCCCTGGTTATTATGTACTTGATCTGTGCTTAGAATAAGAGGTTCTTGCGGTGTTTCGAATGAGGACTTGACGACGACTTTCGAGGCCGGCCGGAGCAATTCTTCAAGATCGTGAGAGCGAACCCGAAACTCTGAGGCGGCATTGCGAACTTGAGTTTTGTCAATATTGGCAGTGGCCTTGCAACACTCCTCTCCATTGACTTGAGCCACTTCCCCCTCATCGGGTGGTAATTGTTCACTCGCGGCTCGAAGCGCAACTTCGTGGTAGTTGTGGTTTCCCATGAAACCGACCATAACTGCATCGCCTTGGCTCGGCTGAGGATCAGGACCAGTATCGGGAATTTCCGGCACAGGAACTGCTGGTGGAGGACTTGGTGAAAGCTGAAGATCGACTTTCTTGATTTCGAGGGGTGTGTTGCATAGACGCGAGTTGTAGGAGTTAGGAACAAGTTCCTCAGTCCTAGATTGAAATTCTTCCCACTCGATTTGTGCGTCTTTTGGTATTGTCAATTTGGTGGATAGCACTGCAATAGTACTTTCGAGGCTCGTTTGTGATTTATTTGTAAGACATTGCCCATACATTGGATCGCTCGAGCAGTGATCGAGACCACGCAGTGGATTTTGTAACACGTGATTCTCCATTGGGCTCGTGAGGATAGGAGGATCAGGATTGTAGTAGTCGAATCAGCATCAGATATATGGTGTGAGGCTCAGAAAGAGGGGTAACAAGGAGGCCAAAGACGCCAGTTGGGGGACTGCATCTCGCCCTACTAGCTGTACGAGAATCAGAAGACTTGTGACCGCAACGGGGCCCACGGCTGTTGACGGCCTGCCTTAGCTTGGTATAATTGATGCCTGACATATCAGGTTGTGAACTGATACCCCGCGAGAGGAATGCAGTTGAGTCCTCGTACCCTTTGAGGGCCTCTGCATTTTGACACAAAACAGACCACCACCGCCTATGGCATCCGCAATATACTCCGTAGAGGCCGCGAAAGAGACTCTTTTTAAATATGGCTTCCTGGACTGGAAAGACCCGACGGTTGGGGATGGTATCCAGGAAATAGAAAAGAAGGGCTTCGAGTCTTTCTTTTTCTCGGAATATGGCCTGGAATTTTGCCAGCAATACGTCCTCAATACAGTGAGTATAACGAAACATTTATGGTATCTATCTAATGCCTTTTAGCACATTCTATCTATCGTGGAGTCCTTCTTCGGCAACGAGACCTGCATTCTTGCACACGGCCTGAGATATATGGCATACCCGGGCCATATCGTGTGCTTCAGGAGGGGTGGTCCAAAGGCTGGACGGCGGGTTTTAGCAGTTCATCTGCTGGCCAAAGGATCGCGAGTTAGCTATTGCGGCGGCTCGCATGACCAGTTCTTGCCTACTACAGAAGGAAGAAGGTTCTTAAACGAAATTTCTCAATCTGCACTGGATGAAGTGGGCTGCCAATGCGAGGAGAAAACATTTCCTGATGGTGGCTTGTAAGTTGTTGCTCTATAGTGTAATTGTATGTATTAATATTTTTCGCAGAACAATTTTCGATGCTCGAATTGGTTTCGAACTCAAGGAAGGGTATGCAATCACATTTGAATTTGCGACAGCCGATGTAATCAAGACATGGCCAAAGATGGTTCTTCCGAGCTCACCAGAGTTGATACAAAAGGTGGGAGACATGGAGCGCGACTTGGAAAACAGAAAATTCCAAAAGATCGGAATGAACTTTGTATTTAGAGATTCTGTTGCAAGTACAAACACATAGTTATTAATTACTGCTTAAGGCATTCCGCTCCCTATGTTCCCAGCCGTATTCTCTGTTTGTATCCATCCCGTCCATGGCCCAGGCCAGTTTATAATGCCAAATATAGGAGCGTCGAAGTCGATATCGTCCAGAGCTGAGGTTGGTCCTTCGATAGACCCGGGATAAAACGCCTCTGTCGAAATGTTCGGAAAGCCGGCTCTGGCTACGGGTTCGGCAACATTCGAGGGAGGCATAAGTGCTGTAGCCGACTGCGTGAAGGAGACGGCTGTATGTGCATCTTGTCTGATGTGAGCTTAGAGAAGACATTTCAAGAGGGTCAATACCATTGGCAGGCTGAAAACCGAGCTCGTTCATGATACCAACCGAGTGCAACTTGGCGCTTTGAACTCCTGAAGTCTTTGAGCCTACATCTCTCACCTCGCGGGCTCTTTTATTGCTCCTCTCAACGCGGGAGAGGCGTCCCCCCTCTGCAAGATCTAGTTCGTCGGCGGCCCGCTTGCGCAACTCATCACACATCTGGTTTATATAGGTAGTCTTGATCGTACCCACGTCCTGGTGCCGTTCGGCATGTCTTATATAGTCCCTGGCTCGTCTTGAAACGTGTTGACAGCACACACATACCTCTTCGCACTTGACATCTGCATCAAAGTTAACAATCCCGCTTGGAGGAGGAAGATAAAGGCCTACGTTGCTCAAAATGCCTCCGAAGCCTCTGTCGAGTTTTGAATGATTCGTTTCTATCGCAATCTTTGAGAGGACAATTATATGTTTTACCACCGCAATCATTCTCTATTCCAGGCCTCTCGGCATCTTCGTATACATCTGGGTCGTGGTCGTCGCTATCTGGATCGTCGTCATTTGCTTTCGAGTGAGACCGGTATATTTCCAGCTGAGCGGACAAATATCCTTCGAGAGTCTGGAGAAAGTCAGTTCTGTACCTGCAGGTGATTGGATACTAACTCGGTATTCGTTAAGGTGAGCACGAAATGCATCGCTCGTCGGAAAGAAAGCAGAGCAGGTACATTGTAGCCGCATATCGTTCGACATGCTGAGGGCGATTGATCACGGTCGGGACGAGAAAGCGAAGGAAGTGGAGTCCTCCGGGGAAATCCGATCTTCAAATCACCCATCCAGCCAATCAACATTTGTTAAGATCCAAAAAGATAATTAGCCAAAGATGCCCTCGTGGCAAATGCGGCAGGATCTGAACTTATTTAACCCTTCGCAACTCCGCTGAGAGTTGGGCTTCCCACCTTGATCGACATCTCTCTTTCCACGCAACAGCACTTTTGTCCGTATATCTTGAAAAACATTAATAAAATTATTAGAGTCGCGCATCGTTCCGCCAATATCCTCTCCACTCCATTAAACAAAAATATGGCTCCCTGCGAAACTTGCCACGGCGAGGGTATCCAAGGAGGCGAATGCCCTACGTGCGGCGCGAAGGGCTGAGCATCAAAGGATTGAGCATCAAAGGGGTTAAGCATCACCTGAGAGGTAAACAAATCTGGGCTTTGAATACTGGCCATCTATCATTTATCGGGAGTGCTTGGTTGACTATTTTCAGGGTGAAGAAAAGGATTAAGCTGGAGATTCTAAGACTATCAAACCTGTCGCCTTTTTTTTTTCTCTTTCGCAGTGGCAGAAGCTACTACCTCGGAAAGCCTAGGAAGGTGCCTGTGACAAACGAGTGGGTCGCGCTGAGCCGATAGAAGCCGACCCTCGCTCGACGGTAGAAGAGAGGGAGGTGGTTCGCATGCAGGACGAAATGGACTTTGCAAGTGGTGAGGCTCGATGCCATCTGATTTCCTTGGCAATCCGATACTAGACCGAATATACATCTGTCCGCTTTAGGCTCCAATCTTTCAGATAAGTAAAAAGTGGACTACGTGTCTACGCAGTATGCATGTGACTCGGCTACCCATTCTAGTGTCTGATTGCGTTGCCTCGACAATACGTTGTAAACAAATGGCCTCGCCCAATTAAGATCTCTTGTTTGCAACTCGAGAGGTTGATGAGGATATTATTTGCAGGAAGAGTTGTCGTTTTGCGGGCTTTGCAAGAGTGGTGGGGCTCGATGCTATGTGATTTGCTCTGCAATCCCGACAACTGACCGAAACACCCCGGTGAATTTAGGCTTCAACGCGTTCTCGAAGCCTTCAGGCTGAAAATACACTAGGCTTCGGCCGCAAGGTCCCAGAAATTTAACTCTTTGGGATCCTCACATAGCCTTCCGCCAAATTGAAATCCTCCTAGCACCATCAAAAACAACTGGAGGGTGTGCAGAATTTGCACAACAAATTATGCGCCTATTACGACGGTCGCAAAGTTTTCGAGCTGGGACGGTGTGAAGAAAGCTGCCTCGAACGCACCATCCTCAAGATTATCAGTCGTATGGCAAAGAGAGGTCAGGTTCTGGTGTGTGTGGTGGTGCGCCGCCCTGTCTGCTGCCGCTATAATTCCTCTTGATTGACGAGGCAAAGGTTTCCGTCCACTCTTGCGTCGAACGACGAGACTGCGTCGCTAGAAATGTCACGAAACATTATGTAATCAAGGCGGCAACCAACCGTACTCGAACTCCTTCTCCCAATTCACCTCTTTCACCTTCACAATCATCTTCTTCATGGCTAGTATCTCCGAACTGGAAAATGTCAGACGCAACCCCATCAAAGAAGGGTTAAATGCCTTTCGAGATCTCTTTCATTCGACATGCGCAGATCTGAGCATCGCTGTCTCTTCCGATGCAGTGCAAGTCGTCTTTTCAACAGCTGCTGTTGCAGGTATGGCCAACTTCTTCTGCCTATACTCCTTGCTAATCTATATAGCTGCCAAAAACCTAGTGCTCGACCTCATCCTAGCTCTGGCAAATGAACCAGCAGCTCGCATCCTACCTTCGCGAATATCCGACAGAACAGTCTCCCGCGACCTTGGTATATTATACAGTCGCGTTGACGCAGGCCAGGTTGATACTGCATTATCTATCCCTCTCGTGGAGCTGATTGTCAGGAATGAACCTGGCACGCCGACTTCGAATGACGCGGATATTTGGCGTACGGTGTTTGAGTTGATTGGGCGAACAAGTTCTTCGACGCCACCGACTGCCTTCGAGAAAGCCGTCTTCGACACGCCGCTACGATCCAGCTCGGCTTCTCAGAGAGGGATTGAGCAAACACACGATGAAGTTGACCAGCGGATACTTGAGGAACTCACAGGGCGCGTCTACTACGATGTTGAAGGCTTCTACGAGCGATACTTCGAAGGGAAGGTCTGGACGAACAACGCAAGGGATATCTACGAAGAATCGAGGACCCAATATACAGAAGGTCGCTGGAGCGATTGGCCAGAACCTTCACTTCAGGGTCCCTTTTTTGAGTGGTTCATGAAGTTACAGGATATTGTTCTCAGCGGACTTGGCCGCAGGTATTACACATCGGCGAACAAAGTGTTGAGGGGCTCGGAGGCTGATCGCAAGCTTGACATTTTCCTCACTCCCACCGACACTGCCTTACCGGAAGGCGAGCACGACTGGTCAAATGTACTTGCTATTGGGGAACACAAACAGAATCCTGATGAGGATCGATCTGCAAAAACACTGGTGCAGTTGGCAGGGTATGCGCGCGAAGTGTTTGGAAGTCAACCGGAGCGGCGATTCGTGCCTGGTTTTACGATCTGCGGAAGTCTGATGCGGCTTTGGGTGTTCGACAGATCTGGACCCTACAACTCCGAGAAGTTCGATATTCACAAAGAGCCGGAGCGATTTGTCAAGGTCCTTGCCGGTTATGCGCTGATGTCCGATGCAGAATTGGGTTTGAACACGTTTATTAAGCGTGACGGCAATGGCAAGTACATCGTCACACGAGATGTGAGGATCTCTTTGGAGAACAAGCCAATCGCCTCGACAAAAGCGATAGTGTGCCGGGGAACAACGTGTTATCGAGGAAAGAGACCCGGCTCAAAGGACTGGGAGTACGTTGTAAAGTTCGCTTGGCCGTCTGACAAAAGGCAGCGGGAGGGAGAACTGTTGAAGTTGGCAAAGGAGAAAGGAGTCACGGGCATTGCTGTGTGGTTCAATCATGAGCAGATTACTATCGACGGCGACCCGGACACCATTTCACATTTGCGACGAGCCATGAAATTTGGGTCGCCACGGAGGCCATCGAAGAAAGCTTTTTGGGTCGATAGTAGTCCAGAATCCAGCCGGGCGTACTCGAAAACAAGCCTCAGGGGAAGGTCAGGGAGCAGTGTGGCTCACTTGATTGGCCTAGGAATCGGTGCAGGTAGCGCCACAACTTCTTCCTCTGGGCAGAAAAGAAAAAGAGATGGAAGACTTGATGAGGGTAGCAGACTGAAGAGGTCCAAATCCGACGGTAGTCATGCCAGCGCGACAAATGTGCGCAAAGAAGACCAGCTAGACGCAATCGGCGCTCCTAGTATTCAAGAAACAGTGGTCGACAGTCTGGCAGACTGCCGGAATGAGTGGCAGCGGAATAATGTCGACAGTATTCAAGAAGCCGAAGCTGACAGTCTGACAGACTGCGAAAGTGAGACGTACGGCAACCGAGTAAACTACTGCTTGGTAACTTCACCAGCTGGACGACCTCTCCACGAATATCAATCGGCCAGAGAGCTTTTGGAGGCGCTGCGCGATGCTATCCGAGGTCATAGGTCACTGCTCGAGGATGGAAAGATTCTTCATCGGGATGTCTCCGAAAATAATATCATCATCACCGAACTCCCTGCCGAAGATGCCCCGAAAGGAAGACTAATTGACTTGGACTTGGCAAAGGAGCTGGACGGCATGCCGAGTGGGGCTCGTCACCGGACTGGCACTATGCAATTCATGGCTATCGAGGTTCTTGAAGGCAAAGGTCACACATATCGGCACGACCTCGAGTCATTTTTTTACGTTTTCGTATGGATGTGCATTCGATATGGCTACGGAGGTACGGGCAGGCAAAAACCCAAGAAGGTGATGAGACCGAAGACAAATATACTGCGAGGTTGGTATACTGGGGTGTATACAGAAATTGCCAATACAAAGCAGGGCCACGTGGGCAAAAATCGATTTGAGAACGTTATCGCGGAGTTTGCGCCAGAGTTCGAGAACCTCAAGCCGTTGGCTCGCGAGCTCCGATCCACTCTCTTTCCAATTAGGGATGGGGACATCTTTACAGGCACGTTCCACGACCACAGTATAATGTACGATGGGATGATCGAGGCGTTCGATGGGGCAATAACCTCTTTGAGAAAGGAGGAACAGGCAAATGCATAGGCAGGAGTACTGGGAATCAGCATTGTTGTTTTGATTGGGGGGGGGGGGGGATTTTTGAAAAGGATAGAGGGA
>JAABVA010000420.1_pt1 | contig 54744 bp, 59 predicted proteins | sample 5560331 | NCBI WGS metagenome assembly JAABVA01 (sample SAMN12812661, study PRJNA571458) | rock metagenome | isolation source: Antarctica rocks | place: Antarctica: Victoria Land, Mt New Zealand sud | collected 2016-01-07
CGGACGGTTTACCGGATCAAGCGCGGTTTGCTCCACGACTACTTGGTGCAGCAGCTCAAAAGCCCCTCTGTTGAGATGGTCCTTGCGTAAGTCCTACTAACAATGTCACCAGGGGCCGGGATGTAACAGCCCCGGCCCTTGCGTTACTCATCCTATCTCTCGCGCATCAGGAAGTTTCGGTGACGGGTAGCGATGCCGGATTTGAGTGAGCCGTCCAGCAGAGAGACATAAAAGCTGATCGCTGCGAACAAGAGCGGCGAAGCCGCTCTACCACGCGACATAGCTCCTGATCTTCGGGTCGTCCTCGAACGGGGCTATAGCATAACCGCCGTGGTGCTCGGCGAAGTCCGAGTAGTCGTTCACTACGTAATCGACGGCCACGGGTAGCGGCGCAGACTTCGAGTAAGCAGCCGAAGACAAGGCTCGAGAGTATTCGCGGCGGAGGCCGCGTAGCCGGTGCCTGCGCCCGACCACAGGTAGACGTCGTGTCCCATCTCGGCGAGTTCGACAAACACACTCCGTGCGAGGAGACGGGGTGTGCCGCCGGAGATCAGAGTACCCAGGATGTCGATGAAGATCTTCATAAGGGAGTGACGCCCATCATACCGTCAGGTTCTAAACCTTAGCAGGAAATCTCCTCGTCCTGGCGGGGGAGCAGGATGTTAGCCTGCTGCGAGAGGCGGGCGCGCAGGTCTTCGAAGGTCACGCCTTTGAGAGAGGGTAGTTCGAAGTCCCTGAGCATCCGGGTCAGGACGCCGCCGCCGCCGAGTTCTATCCACTCATCGACCCGCATTCGGGAGAGAGTGTCGACCACCTGTACCCACCGGACGGGCGCTACCATCTGGCTCTTCAGTGCCTCCCGCACCGCCTCCGCCGTCTCCAGAACGCTCCCGTCCACGGCGCTTACCATCGGGACCTCGGGCATACGAAACTCGACCGAGTCCAGCACCTCGCGCATCCTCTCCCCGGCGGTGGCGACGTACGGCGAGTGGGCCGCGAAGGAGACGTTCAGACGCACGGCGCGTCCCCTTATCTTCGACACCGCGTCGCCTAAAGCGTCCCTGAGCCCCGAGATGACGGTCTGGCGGGGAGAGTTGTAGTTGGCAACCACAGAGCCCTCCGACTCGTCCAGAGCCTTCTCGACCTCGGCCGGGTCGGCCTTTAGGATGGCGACCATGCCTCCCGGGGTCTTCTCGGCAGCCTCCGCAAGAAAGCGGTCGCGCTCTGCGACTAGCCAGATCCCGGTCTCCAGATCGAAGCATCCGGCGGCGTAGGCAGCACCGTACTCACCTAATGAGTGCCCGGCGACCACGTCCGGACAGAGGTTCATCTCGCGGCTCTCGTCTGCGTCTTGCGCGGCCCTCGCAAAGACCTTTACCTGCTCCGGTATACGGTCGCCGACGACCTCCCGGATCGCCGGCAACAACCGTCCCTCCGGCTCGACCACCTTGCCGCCCTGACCGGGAAATACGAAAGCCCTCATACTCTCTCCACCCATCGTCCTCTGTGGCAATCTCATCTGCCCTCGCCCCAACCCTGGAGCGTGGACGAGATTTTTATCACAATCCAACGGTCTTTAGAAGACCTTGCCCCGGGAGTTCTTGTCCGACTATCCGGACTCTAACGACCTTCTGCGTGTCGGCGCATCCGCTGATATTCCTCTTCGCTGATCTCACCACCCACATAGCGCTCGTCGAGGATCCAGCGGGCGCCGCCGGCCCGGCCCGTTTCCTTACCGGCAGCATCTCGCATCCCGTCGGCGACGCCACGTTTGACTGCCAGATACATCAGGAAGACCGCCATCAGGAACACGACTGCGTAGCCCAACAACGTTACCACCAACTCAGTCATCCCATACGCCATAAAACCTCCGTCTCGCACTGGTCCTGTAGACCGTCTCTGAAGTCACCTCCAATACCTTCTTCAGGGAGCGAGCACGCGCAACGCGCCGGGCAGCACCCGTACCCGGAAGTCGCGGGTGGGGGGGAGCATCTCGCCGTCTACATGCGCGGGGGTAGGCTTCTCCAACGACACCTCGACCTCCGCCGTCCGCGCGAAGCATATCTTCGGACGCCCTATGTGCGCGCCTCGCAGCACGGCCGGTATGAGGCGCAGTACCTCCATCCGGCTTAGTTCCTCGCTCCACACGACATCGAACATACCGTCGTCGAGCCTGGACTCGGGCGCTAGCCTGAACCGCGCCCCGTAGGTCGTTCCGAGCGCCGCCGCGACGAGGATGGTCTCGACCTCGTGCTCCTCTCCGTGAAGCTTCAACCTTCCCTCATGGCACTTCATGCCCCATAACAGACGTCCGACAGACCACAGGTATCCCCCGAACCCCCCGAGGTACCAGGGCGCCTCTGCCACCCCCTCTGCAACCTCGGCGTCGAACCCTATGCCGAGACCATTGTTGAACCGTATCCCGTTGACCTCGCCCGCGTCTACGTCCCGAACCCTCCCCTCGGCGACTACCTCGAGCCCCCGCTTGAGCTGCGTCCCCACCCCGAGTGCCTTGACGTAGTCGTTGCCGCTGCCCACCGGAAGGACCCCCAGCACCCGTTCGGTTCCAACGCACGCCGCCGCAACCTCGTGTACCGTCCCGTCGCCTCCCACCGCCACGACCAGCGACTCGTCAGACAGCCCCGAGACGATCCTCCCCGCATCCCCTGGTCCCTCCGTTACGTGCCACACGACCTCGATACCCCGCCCCTCCAGATACGCAGAGATCTCCGCGCGCCGCGCGGAGGCGCGCCCCCCGCCAGCCGCGGGGTTCAATACCAGGTGTGCCAGATGCCGCTCGCCCAACATTCAGCGGAGAATACCAGTCTCTTAAAGAAGCCGCCCGGCCTACAAACCAGCACGCTGAACCTCTATTACAGCTTTGCTCTGCTCCGGTTAACGGCCTTCTCGTACATCCCGTCTACGCCCCTAGATAGCCTGGGAAGGGCATCCTCCCTCTCGGCTGGATAAGAGGGAGCAAATAACACTCTCTTGCAAGAGAAACCGTCGGATAGCGCACCCGGCGTTCGCCGGTACCAAAGCCAGACTTGCGGCATCACTAACCTTCAAGGTAAGGTGCATCGTATAGCTGATCGTCAAGTTAGCTGCGCGTTTCGCTCGGAACAAGGTACAATGGGCGACCATATGGGAGACTTTGTGGAGGATTGCCTGCATTCTAGTGGCTTACGGGTCGAACAGGGCTCGGAGTTTCGATGTCCTGTCTGTGAGGCGCGCCTGGATGTTGAGGGGGTCCAGCGGTGGGTTCGGGCGGCTGAGAAGGCCCGCGACGAGGTTTACTCTCTGATCGAGGGTGACGGATCGCGGCTTGTGTTGGAAGAGCGGCAACGGGAGGTCTACCGGCGCCGGAAGGTGTTGTATGAGTTGCGCGATATTCCGCGCTCGGTTGCGGCTAGGCCAGAGATGATACTGGTCTCTTACGATGTCGGCAAGAATGCTTACGAGTGCCGAATCTTTTATGAAGAGCCGCGTCCGGTGTGGGGGCTGGAGCGTATCGGCGTCGAGGCTGAACTCCACTCTATCCTGGCGCTGCGCGCGCACCCGGACCCTAACGTCCGGCTCGCCTCTGGCAAGGTCGAGGAGTTTCACGCCTTCCGGCAGCACTCAGACGGTCGGGAGGGGTACTCGCCGCAGAGAAGGGTATTCTACCAAAATGAGATCTAAGGCCGGAGGCTCTCTGGCGGTCTGGCCGTCCTAAGGATAGAATGTCGCCGGAGCGAAAAACGGGTCGAAAGGTGTGGCCGAGATGAGTGGGCTCAACTTCATAATGATGACTATCATGATCCTGATACTACTCTTTATCATTATGTCTATAGGCCCCCTCGTAAGCTTCTAAAGCCTAGCTCTTCTCTCCAACCAGAACGAAGTCCTCGATGGTCCTGTAGGTCGGCCCTCCGTAGGTAAGGGTACTCTCTGTCAACTCGCTCCGGCGTACCTCGAACAGGAGGTCATCGCCTACCTCCGCGGGCAGGTCCAGGCTCACCGGCCGGCCGCGCACGCGGCCGAGCGTCAGGTGCGGCTCGTAGGGTCTCGTTTCGCGCTCGAAGCCCAACGAAGAGAGGGCGACGTCAACGCCGGCGGCCAGGGAGCGCAGTTGTTCCAAGCCCGCGCCGATACCGGCCCAGATGATGCGAGCGCGCCGCGCCGACGGGAAGGCCCCGAGCCCTGCCAGCCGAGCCTCGAAGGGCGCGTCTCCCGCGCAGGCGTCCTCCAGAATGGCTCGCAGGTCATTCAGGCTCTCCTCGTCTACGTCGCCCAGGAACTTGAGGGTCAGGTGTACGTTCTCGGACCTGGACCAGCGTATGCGGTCGTCGGGGAGCATATGCCGCGCCGTACTTGACGCTTCTTCTCTGACCTCGGGCGGCGGGAAGACGGCGACGAAGAGCCGCACCGGAGTACCTAGCGTTCCAGACCGGTATTCCGGCCGTTGCCCGGGGCGCTGGTGCTCCTGGGGACTTTGCGGTTGTGGGCGGCGCGGTTGGCTATAAGGGCGGCGGTCGCGCCGGCGCCTACACCATTGTCCACGTTGACGACCGAGAGGCCAGGGGAGCAGCTCTGTAGCATGCCGAGTATCGCGGCCGTGCCGTCCCCGCCGAGACCGTAGCCGGTCGAGGTTGGCAGCCCCACGACCGGGACGGCGACGAGGCTCGAGACCACGGTTGGGAGCGCACCCTCCATCCCCGCCGCGACGATCACGCAGTCCGGGTCGAAGGCGTGTATCTTCTCCAGGGGACCGGCGAGACGATGGATGCCCGCGACACCGACGTCTTGGAAGCTCTCCACGGCGACTCCCATTTCACGGGCGACCGCGACGGCCTCCGCCAGGACCGGCAGGTCCGAGGTACCGGCGCTTATGGCCACGATGCGGCCGCCGGTTGGTTCAGGGGAGCCCTCGCCAACGACGAGTGCATTGCCGGCGCGTCTCAGGGGGATACCGGGGAGGGTCTCGCGCAGGAGGCTCTCCTGCTCGCTCGTCGGGCCGCTGATGATCGCGCGCTCCGAGCGGTCCAGGATGGAGGCGCAGATTTTTGCTACCTGGGCGGCCGTCTTGCCAGGGGCGTAGACGACCTCGGGGACGCCCTTGCGGACGACGCGGCCGAGGTCGAGGACGGCGAACTCATCGAGGTAGCGGACCTCACCTCTCTTCAGGCGTTTAGCGGCCTCAGAGGGCGAGAGCGCGCCGCGCGCGACGGCGGCCAGCGTTTCGTCCAGGTCTTCCGGAGGCTTTCGCATCGGGCATAGTGTAACCTCCTTGGTAGGAGGGTAGAATTCTCTACGTCGCGGGGCAGGCGACTCGACGAAAGGAACCTTTTTGGCTACGGTTATAGAGTTGGTTCTCTCCACAGTTGCGATCCTCATCGCGGCCGCGCTCTTTACCAACTCCATCGAGATGTTGGGCGACCGTCTGAACCTCGGGCAGGGAGCGGTTGGGAGCGTGCTCGCGGCGGTTGGCACCGCGTTGCCGGAGACCATGATTCCGGTCGTCGCCATTCTGGGCGCCGCGATTGTCGGCGGCGATTCCGGTTCGAGCGGCGAGATAGGCGTGGGCGCGATCCTGGGTGCGCCGTTCCTCCTTGCGACCCTAGCTGCGTTCGTTGTCGGCGCCGCGGATATAGGTTTCAAGGGACGCCGGGAGACGGGCACGGAGTTGAACGTAGACAAGAGGACCGCCCGGCGTGACATGGTGTTCCTCTTTATCTGCTTCGGACTGGCCGCGGGGATCGGTGTCGTGAACAGTTTTTTCGCGGTACCGTTCTTCGTGGCGGTGGGGCTGGTCGCGGCGTACATCGTCCACGTCGTGCGAACGGTAGTCGCCGGGGGGGAGAGCCTCGAGGAAGTCCCAGACGACCTCACCTTCTGGCCCGAGTTCCGTTTCGGGGAGAGGCCGACTTAGGCCGTCGTGGTGCAGGTCCTGGGGTCGCTCGCGGTGATGGCGTTAGGGGCTCATTACTTCGTTAAGGCCGTGCAGAGCGGCTCGGCGGCTCTGGGAATACCGGCTGGGTTTGATCTCGCTGGTATTGGCGCCCCTGGCCACGGAGCTGCCGGAGAAGTTCAACTCAGTGATCTGGCTGCGGGGCAATAAGGACACTCTTGCCATCGCATCGGCAACATAATCGGTGCTATGGTCTTCTAGAGCACCATACCAGTCTCTCTGGGCCTGGTGTTTACATCGTGGAGCCTGGATGCCCTTAACGCCCTCTCCGCGGGGCTGGCCCTCCTCGGGGGCGCAATCATCATCGCGACGCTCTTGAGTAAGGGCGGACTGCGGGCGAGCTACCTCCCGGGCGGCGGTCTCCTATACGCCGTGTTCCTTGGTGCGGCGATCTACCAACTCGCCTTGTAAGAGTAGAGTCTCCAACGCCGCGGCCGGTGCCTCTCTCAGAGTTTCGGGCTGCAATTTCTATGAAAGAAGACCTCGCGAAGTAGACTACATGTCCGAGAAGCACGAGAGTTGTTCTTGATTTTGATGGGGGAGTTTCTCGCCCGTTTTCTGGGCGTACTCGCATCGGCCTTATACTGTCCGCCAGCAATGCCGTCGTCATCGCGCTTACCGCGCGGCAGCTTCAGGGCGACACGCGCCGAAAAGGGATCGTTCTGGGCGCTATCGGGCTGTGCTTCTGCGCCTCTTTTTCACGGCCATCGTCACCTTCTTGCTCCAGATCCCGCTCCTCCATACGGTAGGAGGGGCGCTACTGCCCTGGATCGACTGGAAGCGTAATGACAGCACGGGAGGTAAGTAACACGAGACGCGGTCCGGGGGGAATATACGGGAAGCTGTGCGGATAATAATCGACGACATCTTGGTGTCCTTGGACGCTACGATCAGCGTCGCCAGAGGCAACCTGCAGCTTCTCGTGTTTGGCCTCGCGCTCACGATACCGCTAATGATCTGGGGCAGCGTGTCCTTGAACGCCCTGCTGGACCGGTGGCGCTGGCTCGTGTACGTGGGCGCGTGCATCCTTGTGTACGTGGTCGTAAAGATGTTCTTCGAGGACCGTGTCGTCCACGAGTTTGTCGGAGACTCACTGCGGAGCTTAGAGAATACGATAGCTGAGAAAGGATCCGTGAAACGGAGATCCGGACCTTCTCAGCGGTTCAGTAGCCGGGTCAGCAGCCCTCTGTCTCGCAGCCTCTCCAGTTCCGTCTGCGCCTGCTCTAGCGTCTGCTCGACGTGGGCGATGCGCTCTACGCGCTCCATGAGCATCAGCCGCTCTTCGGCCGCCGCTCGCAGCTCCAGAACCTCCTCTGTGAGGCGGCGGCGTTCCATGACGGCGTCCCTGACCTCCTTCTGGAGCCGCAGGTTGGTCGCGCGGACCTTCTTTAGTTGGCCCGAGAGACGCCCGATCTCCTCCTCGGCGCGGGCCAGCTCTCGCGCGAGTTCCAGCGTTGCCGTACCCGCCCGGTCGCGCACTGCCTCAAGCGGGACGCGGCCGTCGGGGCGGGCTAGCTTACCCGCCTCCTCCTCGGAGATGCCCAGGAGACGCGCCGCCTCAGCCGGGGAGAGGCAGGTCTCGTCCACCTAACCACCCGCGTTCTTGGCGCCGGGGGTCGATTCGATCTCGAACCCCGCGTCCCGGACGGCTTGCTCGATCCTCTCTAGCTCCGTCTCTCCCCCCTCGTAAGAGACGGCCAAAAGCTCCTTCTCCGGATTCACGGAGACCGTTTCGACGCCCCCGACCAGTCCGACGGCCTGCTCCAGCCGTTCGTTCTCTCCGGCCTCTGCAAGGCCATGCACCACTAGCGTTACGTGTGGCATCTTCCTCCCTTCAATTAAAAGCCTTGACATCAACCCTCAACTATTGGCTTTTTTTGGTGTGGCCGATCCCCGTTTGCTCGCGTCGCGGTTTTGGATCTTAGTCCTTTCATCACGTCCGATCGGCTCCTTCGGGGGCATCAACGACCAGCTCTTCGCTGAGAACTGCCTGCTTTTTCACTCCGAGGGCATCTCCCGCGGCCTGACCTGGAGGGTCCTCTCGCTCCTGCCGCGGCGGATGTGGAGTTGCGCGTCCCGGCCTATCGCCGAGCCGTCCAGGAGGTTCAACAGGTCGTCCATCGAGCGCACGGACCTGTCGTCGAAGCCGACGATAACGTCCCCGGGAAGCAAGCTCGCTACCTCCGCGGGGCTGTTCGGAGAGACGCTCTCGACCTGCGCTCCGCCCGGCGAGTCGCCGCACGCCTGCCGACTCTGCACCATCACCCCGAGAAAGGCTCGCCGTACCCGCCCCTCCGTTACCAGCGCAAAGACCACGCGCCTGAACGCCGCCGAGACCGGCACCGCGAAGCCTATCCCCTGGGCGCCCCCGATGATCGCCGTGTTGATGCCGACGACCCTCCCCGAAGCGTCCGCTAGAGGTCCGCCCGAGTTGCCCGGGTTGATCGCCGCGTCAGTCTGGATGACGTTCTCTATAAGACGCCCGCCCTGGCCGCGCAAGCTACGGCCCAACCCGCTCACGACCCCGGCCGTCACGGTGCGCTGGAATCCCAGAGGACTGCCTATCGCCACGACGAGCTGCCCAACGACGAGGTTCTGGGTCTCGCCTAGAGGCGCCACCGTTGGCTCGCTCTCCGGGGCGAAGCGCACTACTGCGAGGTCGCTTGACGGGTCGTCGCCCAAAGCCTCCGCGTCCGCCCGCGTGTCGTCGGCCAGCGTCACCCGCAGGCCCTTGCGGCCCAGGCCGCGCACCACGTGACTGTTCGTTACGGCGGTCGCCGTGCCTTCGGCTGCGCCCAGGATCACACCGCTCCCGCCCCCGCGCCCCGTGCGGGTCCCGACGGAGATCACCGCCGGCCCCAGCCGCTCGGTAACCTCGCGCACGGTTCGGGAGTAAACGTCTAGCTCGTCCGGCTCCAGCCGCGAGCTTGCCGAAAGGTTCTCAAAGATCTCCATATGGATGTTTTTACCGCATCCCGTGAGAAACGGTACCTGCACAAACGACCAGGTATGGGAGATTGCCCGGACGCAAACCACCACGACTCGTGCCTACGGTGCGTGACGAGTGAGGTCGCCCTTAGCCCGTCTTGCGGTCGCTGACGGTAAGCCAGACGCCGCCAATGACAAGGACGAGGCCGCTCACGTTCTCAACCTCTACGGAGCTGGTAACGCTGCTGGTCGCGGGACTCACCCGGGCCAGACGATGGATGTAGGATTCGAGGGAGTTGACGTCGATTCCGCTCGTGCCTCAGACGATATCTCCCAAGGCCTTCACGTCGAAGGAATAACCACCCAAAGAGACTTCGACGAGCATCTGGTTCGTCGAAGTCTCTTTGAAGAGCTTGCCGCCGTTGATGCACGTGACCCAGACAGTGTATTCTTCTATAGCGGCGTTCTCCACTGCCCGGTTCTGGCGGGCTCGGAGCGAACGCCTCCCTCGTAGTCCTCCGGCGTTGTAGTTTCGAGGGGGACGGAAGCCGCGTTTGCGGCTCACACTCTACCGGAGCGCTCGTCCACTGCGATATCGCTCGCGCGCCGCTCATACATGAGTGCACCCTCCGCCTATTGGCGCAATTTCTCGGAAGCTCAGCGTCGATCTATCATCGGACTGTAGCAGCTATTCAAATGCTCTCCTAGGCACCTGCGCCAAATCTCCTAGCGAACCATCCGTGGTTGATCTCCTGGTCCTTCTCTATCTCGTTCTTGAGCTTACGCTGACGTTCTTCCTCGGCGGGATCGGAGCCCGCCTTCGTCGTGCCAAGTAGTTCCTCGTCTGCGTTTAAGCGCCTCAGGCTTTCCTCGCGGCTCGCCCGTATCTCATCACGTTCTAGCATTCGGGCCTTGTCCCTTGCTTTGTCTAATGCAACTATATTAAGGGAGTGCTTCGTACGCAAGAGTCCGAGACCTTGCACAGCCGTTCCCTCTTGCTGGATATAATTACCGTCTATGAGCAAAGCACCAGACCCTCGTCTCTCGGCCGCCCTCCTCGCAGCCTGGACGGCGCAGGTCGCGAGCCGGGCGCTGAAGAGGGGCGGTGGATCGACGGTGCCGGGCGTGGTGGCCCGACGCGTGGACCCGAGAGTTCTTGAGAAACTCTCGCGCAGGCTCCGGCGTGGCTCCGTGGCTATCACGGGCACGAACGGCAAGACGACCACGACCCGGATGGTCTCCAAGATCCTGCGTACCGCCGGCGTCCGCGCGGTGAACAACTCGACGGGCGCGAACCTCGTCACCGGCGTGACCGCGGCGCTCGTCTCGGACACGTCTCTCTCGGGCCGTCCGGCCTCGGAGATGGGGCTCTTCGAGGTGGACGAGGCGAGCGTGCCCAGGGTGGCCGAAGAGGCGCAACTCAATCTGCTCGCCGTCCTGAACCTATTCCGCGACCAGCTCGACCGTTACGGGGAGCTTTCCTACACCGCTAAAGTTATCGCCTCGGCCTTTTCCGACCTGCCTCCGGATGGCTCCGTCGTCCTGAACGCCGACGACCCTCTTGTAGCGAGCCTTGGCAGGGACGCGAAAAAACCCGGCTTCTTCGGGGTTGAGGATCCAGCCCTCGACACCGGCAGGCTCCAGCACATCGCCGACTCCAAGGACTGCCCGGTCTGTGGTACGGCCCTCTCCTACGAGGCGGTTTACTTCGGGCACGTGGGCATCTACCGTTGCCCGAGCTGCTCTTTTGCCCGCCCGGAGCCGGCTTACAGGGCGACCCGCATCCGGATGGACGGGCCAAGAGGGACAGACTTTTTGCTCACCACGCCCGGCGGGGAGTACGAGGCACGCATCGGGCTGCCGGGGCTGTACAACGTGTACAATGCTCTGGCGGCGGCGGCGGTGGCTATCGAGGCCGGGGTAGAGGCGGAGGATGTAGTCCGGGGGCTGCGGGAGTTCGAGGGGGCGTTCGGGCGGGTCGAGAGGGTGCGGGCGGGGGAGAAGGAGGTCTTCCTGCTCCTAATAAAGAACCCCGTGGGCTTCAACGAGATACTGCGAACCTTCGTCGCGAGCCCCGCCGAAAGAGCAAACGCCGACAGGGCCGGGCACGTCCTCATAGCCATAAACGACAATGACGCCGACGGCCGGGACGTCTCCTGGTTGTGGGACGTGGACTTCGAGATGCTCGTCGAAGCCGGAACGACCGGCGGGGGTGCACCCCGGTTCTACGTCACGGGCAACCGGGCTGAAGACATGGCCGTGCGCCTCAAATACGCGGAGCTTCCGGTACACAGCGTGATCCCGGACTGCAAGAAGGCGCTTCTCGCTGCCCTCCACGCCACCCCACTAGGCGAGACGCTCTACGTTCTGCCGACCTACACCGCGATGCTGGAGTTGCGCCAGACTCTGAGCGACCTCGGCCACACCCACCCCTTCTGGGAGGATAAGTAAAGTTATCAGCAGGAGGTAGAGGTTATCGAGCTCGGGAGCCGGCACCGAACGTGATAGAGGAAGCTCGCTTTATGTAGGCCGGGACGAGAGTACTCGGAGCCCGTCGTGAATAGCCAAAGGGTACCAACCGAAGGAAGGACCGAGATGAAGCTAACCATTCATCACCTGTATGCGGCAATGATGAACCTCTACGGCGACCGCGGGAACGTCATCGCCATAAAAAAACGTGCCGAGTGGCGCGGCATTGCAATCGAAGTCGTGGATGTGGGGCTCGGCGAGCCAATAAGCTTCACCTCCTCCGCGGACCTCTTCCTCTTCGGCGGGGGGCAGGACCGAGAGCAGACGCTCCTCGTCGAGGACCTCTCCGGCACGAAGGGCGCTGACCTCCGGGCCATAGTCGAGGATGGTGGCGTGGTCCTCGGCGTCTGCGGCGGCTACCAGCTCATGGGACACTACTACGAGACGCCGGAGGGGCAAAAGCTGCCCGGCATCGGCGTCTTCGACATGTACACGAGGCCGCGTAAGGGAGACGAGGCGCGTCTGATCGGCAACGTCCTCGCCCGCGTCCGCGCTCCGGAAGAAAATAGCGTAGTCCACGAGGTCGCCGGCTTCGAGAACCACGGCGGTCGCACCGAGTTGGGAGACGAGGCGGAGCCCTTCGCGGACGTGATAGTAGGTTACGGCAACAACGGCCGCGACGGCACCGAAGGTGCGCGCCGCTTAAACGCCTACGGCACCTACCTGCACGGCTCGCTCCTCCCCAAGAACCCCTGGCTCGCCGACCAGCTCATCCTCAAGGCCCTGCGCCGTGTGGACGAGCGCACGGAGCTCGAACCACTTGACGACTCAGCCGAGAGAGACGCCTTCGCCTCCGTCGCCAACCGTCTCCGGAAGGCCTAGCGAAACCGTCTCCGCCGCCAAGAAGAGTCCGGGTGGGGACGCCTCCCGTGGTAAGGCAAGAAAGGCTCTTTGGGAGGGTTGGATCTTCATCAGAAACGCCACCCAGGGTGAGAAGGTGTAACCCAAGAGCCTGTGTCATGGCCTCCGGCGCGGTCTATTCACGGAGCCAGTCCTCCAGGAGCCGGATGTAGCCTTCGTAGTCGTCCCGGTGTACGCCGTGGCCGGCATCGAACACCTCTGTCCTTCCGTGGCTCAAAGCGCCAGCGATGGACGTACGCTCGGGTTCGGGGAGGGCCGAGCCCCGTGCCTCGTTCCCCAAAATGAGCAGGGCCGGAACCTCTCCCGACCCTACCAGTTCCTCAAGGTCGTAGCGTAGACTTTTCCGGAGCATCGCGGTCACCGGCCCGGCGTCGCACTCTCGCATGCTCTCCGCGTTCGCCGCGGAGTCCTCCTCGGACCATAAGGGGTTCTCTGCGAGTTGCTCGCGCTCGAAGGCTTCGGGGGCTTCCCTGGCCCGGACGGCGTCGGCATCCACTCCCCGGGCGATTTCCTCGAAGTCCGTGCTCTCCGAGCCTGGCGGCTCTTCCAACACCAACCTCCCGACGAGGTCTCCACGCCTCTGGCAGAGTTCGAGGGCGACGAGCGCGCCCAAAGAGTGCGCGAGGAGCACGTCCACGCGCTCCCCCGGCAGCCCGGAGATAGTCTCGTACAGGTCTTCGGCCAGGTCCTCCAGCCCGAGGTCCTCTGTAATTCGCGGGCTCCCGCCGTGTCCTCGCAGGTCAACCGCGACCGCGTGCAAGCCTCTACTCGCGAGCCAGGGGCCGACCCGCCACCAGGTGCGTGAGGAAGCTGTCACCCCGTGAACGAGGACGGCGAGCGGACTGCCCTCCTCGCCCCACGCTCTGATAGCCAGCCTCAAAAGCTCTCCACTGCCGGGCGGAGGTCCAGCTCAAGGGTCCAGGCGGTCCGGTTCTGGTCGTGCAGCCGCCAGTAGGCCTCGGCGATGGCGTCGAGGGAGAGCATCGTGTGCTCCTCACGGTCTGGCGACATCTCGCGCACCCTCGGGGTGTCGATCTGGCCGTCTATCACGACGTGGGCGACGTGTATCCCCTGCGGCCAAAACTCGCGGGCCATCGACTGGGCGAGCGCCCTCAAACCGAACTTGCCCGTCGAGAGCGCCGCGAACCTGGCCGAGCCCCGCAAGCTCGCCGTCGCCCCGGTCAGGATGACCGTGCCGCTACCCCTTTCAGCCATCGCCGGGAGCACCTGCTGCGCCCCGTGGAAGGCCCCCGAGCAGTTCGCTTGGAAGCAGTTGTCGAACTGCTCGGGGCTAAGCTCCAGGATACCCCCCATCTGGAAGGCTCCGGCGTTGTATACAAAGACTTCCGGATCGCCGAGTTCGTCTCTCACCCGGTCGAAGGCATTAGCCACGGATGTCGCGTCCGTAGCGTCCGTCTCCACCGCGAGCGCCTTCCCGCCCTCGCCTTCGATCTCCTCGCGCACGCCCGACAGGCTCTCCTCTCGCCGCGCCATCAGGCCCACCGCGAAGCCCTCGCAGGCGAAGCGCCTCGCTATCGCAGCCCCGAGCCCCGGTCCCACGCCCAAGACCGCCGCCACTCTCCCGTTCTCCACGTAACCCTCCTTGCTCGAACAACAAAGTCTCGTCCACAACTCTACCCCGACCGTGTTCCCGCCACTACCACGGGCCGCCGACGCTCCGGGTTTCGGGTAGTCCTCGACAGGGTACCGGCGAGAAGGAAGAGGGGGTGGTCACCGTCGGGTGACTGCGTAGTCCACTCTCCTCACACTCGTCAACGAAGTTATCGTACAGGAGGAGCAAGATGAACCGCGAAGAAGCGACCGAGCAGATCCTGGAGGCCAAAAAGGAGCAGGAGCTCACTTTCGAGGCCATCGCACAGAAGGTCGGGGCACACAAGGTCTGGACTACGGCCGCCCTGCTGGGGCAGCACCCGATGAGCGCGGAGCAGGCCGGGACCGTCGTGGACCTCCTCGGGCTCGACTCCAAGGTTGCCCGGGCGCTGCAGGAGATTCCGTTGCGCGGCAGCCTGGAAGGGGACGTGCCGGTGGATCCAACCATCTATCGCCTCCATGAGGTGACCCAGGTCTATGGCACCACCATCAAGGCTCTCATCAACGAGGAGTTCGGCGACGGCATCATGAGCGCCATCACCTTCAACCTGGACATAGAGAAGGTCGAGAGCGACGAAGGTCCCCGCGTCAGAATCACCTACGACGGCAAGTTTCTCCCCGTCTCCTGGGACTGAAAAAGCTCCAGAGTCGCATACATGCAGGAGGCGTAGTCCCCGAGGCGGGAGGCTGTCTTGTAGATTCGCGCTTTGCGTCGAGCGGTGTTGTGGTAGCTTGGAGAGAGTTGAATCTTGCGAATAGGGATGAGGGAATGCAACTTTTCGAGAGGCTCATAGATCACGCGCAGGCCGTGCGGCTGGTCTTGGAGAAAACCTCCCGCCTTCCCGCCGAGCGCGTGTCGCTGATGGACACACGGGGGCTCGCGCTCGCCGAGGACCTGCGGGCGCGGTTCGACTCGCCGCCATTCGATAACTCCGCGGTGGACGGATACGCTGTCAGGAGCGCGGACGCGAGCCAGGCTGGATATATCTTCAAAGTTATAGACGAGGCCCCTGCGGGCCGCCCGGCGCGGAAGGAGGTGGGGGAGGGGGAGGCCATCAAGATCTTTACGGGCGGCGTGATCCCCGAAGGCGCCGACGCGGTCGTGATGGTCGAGAACACCTCCGGCTGGGGCGAGGAGTTCGAGCTCAAGAAACCAATCAGAGCGGGGAACAACCTGCGTGCGGCCGGCGAGGAGGTGCGAGAGGGAGACGTGATGCTGCGCGCCGGCACCGAGATAGGCGCGCCGGAGATAGCTCTCGCCGCCACCCAGGGCTACGGTGAGCTCCCGGTGTACCGGCGTCCCAAAGTCGTGGTGCTTTCGACCGGCACCGAGCTGGTCGAGCCCGGGGCACGCGACCTTCACCCTGGTGAGATCTTCGACTCCAACTCCTTCGCCTTGCTCGCCCAGGCCCTCGAAGCCGGCGCCGACGCCCGCCGCATGCACGCCGCCTCCGACGAGGCCGAGACTTTGGGCGCCGCGATGCAGGAGGCCCTCACGACCACCGACGTAGTAGTTACGAGCGGTGGCGTCTCCGTCGGCGAGAAGGACCTCGTCAAGGGCACGCTCCTCGACCTCGGGGTTGAACAAATCTTCTGGGGGGTCAAGCTCAAGCCGGGCAAGCCGATCTTCTTCGGCGCGCGGGAGGACGCCCGCTTCTTCGGTCTCCCAGGCAACCCCGTCTCCGCGATGGTCTGCTTCGAGCTCTTCGTCCGTCCCGCCCTCATGCGGATGATGGGCCGCGAGGACGTGCACCGTCCGTTCATAGAGGTCTACTTCGACGAGAACCTCGAGAACAAGTCCGGCCGCATGCACGCGATGCGGGTGACCTTGAAGCGAACGGAGAGGGGTTGGAGGGCCGAGTCCGTCGGCGCACAGGGATCGGGGCTGGTCAGCTCTCTCACTAAAGCCGACGCGTTGGCGCTCATCGGTCCCGAATCAGAGGGCATGCGGGCGGGCGAGCCGGTCGAGGCGATCGTGCTGCGCGAGGAAGTCTTGCTCAGCAAGGGTGCTTGATCTCTTACAGGGTTGAGGACAGTGCTGGTGGTAGAATCTAATACTGATGTTCGAGTCTGATTTCGAGGACAACGTCTTCCGGCGCCGCCTGATGAAGGAGGTCGCGCCGGATGTTCCCGTACACTTCTCGTTCTACTCGCCGATGGTCAAGGTGCAGGTCCAGTCAGCCGCCGAGCATCTGCCGGGGGCCAACGGCCGTTACATCGGCGAGGCGGTGACCATAGAGTTCGTCCCCGAGGACGCCGCGGCGGTCGAGCGGGTCCGGGAGTTCGTGTGGAGCTGGGAGGAGCACAACGAGTTCACGGCGGTGCGGAAGATCAACCACCTCAGGCGTGGCGTGGGCCCTGCTAGCGTCCAGGGCGTCCTCGAACGCGTCCGTGGCGTAGACAAGCGGGCCGCCGCCAAGGCTGCCGAGGCGATAGACCCGGACGAGATCGGGGAGATGATAGAGGAGGAGGATGCGAAATTACTAGCACGCTTGCCCGGTCTCGGGGAGAAGCGGGCGCACGCGGTGGTCGAGTTCTACAAGAACGAGCGCAGCCCCCGCCGCTTCCTCTACACCGCCAACCGCAACGACCGTTTCCGGGGTGCGCCGATCTTTACGGAGCTCGACCTCGATGGCGACCTCGAAGAGCAGGTCTTCGCACATGCCGCCCGGGCCCAGTCTTTAGGTGACCCGGACCCTCTTAGCCCGAATGAGCCACCGGGCCACACCACGGTCCGCAACGCGAACCTTTCGCCCCCTCTACCGATGACCCCGTCTCTCATGGGCCGTAGCGTCTACTACCCGGAGCAGGTAGCGCTCTTCGCTGACGTCCTGCGGCGTATCCTTATCGCGGGTGAGAAGCTCGCCGGGGTGCCCAAGTTGCGGATACAGCGCGGCAAGCTCTTCCACACTACCAAGCTCCCTGGAGTGGGCACAAAGACGCGCGCTCGGGTGCTCGCGAGCGGTCTGCTCGACTCCGAATATACCTACGAGAACCTCATCGGCATCCCCGGCATTACCGAGGCCCAGGCTTTCACCATCGTCGAGGCAGCGGCAAAGAATGAGAACCTCGAACAGACGGAGGTCCGTGTCCCCTAGCCTCTATGGCTTCGTTAAGGGTCGCGAACCCGTAACGTCCAAGGAGATCGCCCGAGAGTTCCTCGCCCTACCGCAGGACGGCAGCACCCGCGCCATCGTCGATGAGCTGGTTGTTGGCGACCCGCGCTTTCTTTGGGAAGAGGGCTCTCTACGCACCGTGGACGCGGCTTCTCTACCTTTAGGCGACGCGCCATACGTGGTCTTCGACGTCGAGACCACGGGCTCGTCGGCGGAGAAGGGCGCTATCACGGAGATCGGGGCGCTCAAAGTCGTCGGCGGTCAGGTGGTGGACGAGTTCGCCACTCTGATAAACCCGGGACGTAGGATAGAGTCATTCGTCGTCCGTCTGACCGGGATCACCGAACGCATGGTAGCGGACGCACCAGTAGCCGCCGAGGTCATGCCCCTCTTCGAGGAGTTCGTCGAGGGGTGCGTCCTCGTCGGCCACAACATCCAGTTCGACTGCGCGTTCGTCGCGGCGGCACGCGCGGCCAACGGCCTCCCGCCTCTCCCGAACCCCGTTCTCGACACGTTGAAGCTCGCGCGCACACTCGTGCCGGGTCTCAAGCGGTACCGGCTCGCCTCACTCGTCTCGCACTTCGGGGTGCGGGCGGCGCCGAACCACAGGGCTCTCGCCGACGCGGCGGCGACCGCCGAAGTCTTTCTCAAGCTCTTGACGCTGCTCTCCTCGGCCGGGGTGAAGAGCGTTGGGGAGGCGTTGTCTCTGAAGAAGGCGGATACGAAGATCAAACCACAGAAAGTGCACCTTGCCGAGCACCTCCCTCGCACGCCGGGCGTCTACTACTTCGTGGACAAAGGGGGAACAGTCCTCTACGTCGGCAAGGCGAAGGACCTCAAGGCGCGTGTGAGGACGTACTTCAACGGCGGCGACGGGCGGCGCAAGATCGGTCGCCTGGTCAGGGAGGTCGCCGAGGTGCGCTACGAGGAGACCAGGAGCGAACTCTACGCCCTGATCTTCGAGGCCCGCGAGATAAAGCGCCTCCTCCCGCGCTACAACTCCGCTGGAAGGGACGAGAAGGCGAGCTGGTTTATAAGGTTGGACCTCAACGAGCCCTACCCAATACCGGAGAGGTCGCCGGAGAACGGTCCACGGTACGGCGTGACCTACCTGGGTCCCTACCGGAGCGCGAGCGTGCTCGACACCTGTATCGAGGCCCTAGGTAGGATCTTCCCTCTGAGGCGCTGTTCCGGCGACTCTCAGAGCGGCGTCTGTTTCTACGGACAGATGGGCCGCTGCGCACCCTGTCTCGGGATGGGCGAGGAGGAGTATCGGGCCGAGGTGGTAGGGGGCCTGACCTCCCTACTGCGCGGCGAGGGTGGTGAGGAGTACCTGCGCGCGCTCGTCGAGGAGCGCGCGCGGTTGGCGGGCGAGCTGGAGTTCGAGGCCGCCGCCCGGCTTCGAGACTTGATCTCCGGCATCGAGCGCATTCGTCTCACGCGCGCCGTCGTGAGCGCCGAGGACGTCCAGGCGGTCGTCGCCCCCTCGACCGAGCCAGGCATGATCGAGGTCTTCGCCCTCGCCGAAGGTCGCCTCGTCGCTCACGCAGGCTTCGAGTCCGGCGATACGGCCGGCCTTAACCTCTTCGCCGAGGAAGCCCTCTCCGGCGCCGGGCCGCCCTCCGGCGGGAAGGGCGCTGACGAGGCCCGGGTCGTCGGCGCGTACCTCAGGAGGCGCCAGGCCCCTATCGAGGCGGTACGGCTGTTGGAGCCGGAGGATCTCGTGGAGGCCGTGGAGAGAGTGGCTGGTAGGGTCGCGGGGGCGACCGCTGGAGCATGATAAAATAAGCGTCAAGATGTTTGGAATTTTGGGGTAGTCTTAAGGACGGTTGTCGAATATGGTGCAGGGCGTACAGGGAACCACTCGCAGGATACTTCTGGTGGACGACGAGCCCTCGATCCAGAAAATGCTCGTACACGCTCTGGAGCGGGAGGGTTTCCAGGTACATGCCGTGGGGGACGGGGAGGCGGCGCTGGAGGCGTTCGAGTCCTACGAACCGCACCTCATCATCCTGGACATCATGCTGCCCAAGATAGATGGTACGGAGGTCTGCCGCAGGATCCGGGCGCAGAGCGACGTCCCTATCATCATGCTCACCGCCAAGGACGACGAGATCGACCGGGTGGTGGGGCTTGAGCTTGGGGCTGATGACTACGTGACCAAACCTTTCGCGGTCAGGGAGCTAGTCGCTAGGGTACGCGCGATCATGCGCCGCGTCTCCGTGCCCGCCGGACAGCGTCAGGATGAGCTCTCCTACGACGGTCTGAAGATATACCTACCGAGCCGCCGGGTCGCGGTAGTCGATGAGGAGGTGGACCTCACGTACACGGAGTTCGAGCTTCTCGTAACGCTCGCCTCCAACCCGGGCAGGGTATTCTCGCGCAGCACGCTCTTGACACGGGTGTGGGGCGACGAGTTCCGCGACGAGCGCACCGTGGACGTCCACATCCGCCACCTCCGCGAGAAGATCGAACGCGACCCCCGGAACCCCGAGTTCATCCACACCGCCCGGGGCGTCGGGTATGTCTTCCGTTAGAGACCGGCTCCTCCCGAAACGCAAGAAGCCCCGGAGCGCCTCCGGCGGACTTACCCCCCGCCAGAGCAGCCGTCCCGAGCAGGTGCTTTTGACATGGCTGAGAAAGCTTGGGGCGCGCCTGCGCCGTTCCCGCGTGAGCATACAGGTATGGCTCACACTGCTCTTTCTGTTCGTGACCGCGTTCGCCGCTGGGACGGCATACTCGATCATCTACCCCCGGCTCGAACTCACCCTGGAGCAGTCCGCCGAGGCGAGCTTCAATTTGGCGTTCGAAAACCTGGAGGGTTATATAGCGAAAAATCCCCAGCTCGACGAGAAGTACATAAGCACCTATGCGATCACCCGGGGCCTGAACTGGGGCATAGTCCGCCTCGCGGACGGGGAGGTTCTCATGGGAAACCCGGTCGATTACAGTCAGGTGGCCGTGCAGACCGCTCTGGCCCAGGGGAGGCCCGATACAGAGCTCAAGGAGGTAGACAGCGGCGAGCTCCAGGGCCAGACACTCGCGACTTACGCCGCCCCGGTAGTGGTGACCGGCGAGTCCGAGACCGCGCTCGTCTTCACCAGGTACTACACTGAGAGTGATATCTCCACCGCCGAGTCGGATCTCAGAAGGATCAACAACTTGGCATTGCTCGCGGGAGCTCTGGCGCTCCTGATCGCCGGCTTCTCCGGGTACGTGGTGGCGAACCTTCTCGCCCGCCGCTTGAACCGCCTCGATGTCGCTGCCCGCCGTCTCGCCGTCGGCAACTTCGAGGAGCGCATTACTACCAGCGTCGAGGACGAGATAGGCTCTTTGGGCGATACGTTCAACACGATGGCCTCCTCTCTAAAGGGCGCTTTCCGGCAGGCACAGCAGGAGAAGGCACGCAGCCAGGTTATCCTCGACGGCATGACCGACGCGGTGGTTGGCGTGGATCAGGACCTGAACCCCACCTTCTTGAACCTCCGCGCCCGCGAGCTACTCGAGAACTCCGACTCCGCGTTCCACGACCGTCTCCAGCAGGCTCTCGCCAAGAGCCGCTTCTCTGGTCCGATCACCGAACCCGAGGTCCAGGCGTGGGATAGGATCATCGAGGTCCGGGCCGCCCCCCTCGAAGATGGTGCTCTAGCCATCCTGCGCGACGTCACGGAGCAACGCCAGATCGAACACGCCAAGGCCGAGTTCATTGCCAACGCCTCCCACGAGCTGAAAACCCCCCTCTTCGCCCTCTCCGGTTATCTGGAGATGCTCGAAGACGAGGAGGACGAGACGGTTCGCAAGACCTTCCTCGAAGACATGCGTGTCCAGACCGAGCGCCTGAAGAACCTCGCCCGCACCCTCCTCGACCTCTCCCGCCTCGACGCGAACGCCGTGACCTTTCGCCTCGAAGATGTAGACCTCGAGGACCTTCTCCACGAGTTGAGGCGGGACTTCGCCTACACGGGACGTGAGATCCGTATTCATGCCGAAGACGGCGTCCCGCCTGTCAGGACGGACCCCATACAACTCCACCGGATGCTCGCCATCCTCCTCGACAACGCGCTCAAGTACTCGGGCGGGCGTGAAGGCGAAGGGCCCGTGGAGATTGATCTGCACCGTGAGAACGGCCACGCCCTCGTGAGCGTTGCCGACCGTGGCTGCGGCATCCCCGAGACTGAGATACCGCACATCTTCGAGCGCTTCTACCGCGCCCAGGGCTCCTCCCGCGCCGACGGCACCGGCCTCGGCCTCGCCTTGGCAGGCGAGATAGCCCACCATCTCGGCGGCGACATCCGCGTCCAGAGCAAGCAAGACCGCGGTAGCACCTTCTCCGTCGAGCTCCCGATCAGCGCTCAACCCGACGAGTAAACAAAGTTCAATATTTTCTTAGTTTTTATTAAGGTTTCCTCTACCGCTCCGAAACCTGGTTCTGTAGAATAGGAGCGGGGCAGCATTTGGTTCGTGGATTCTCCCCCTCCCCGCGAACCGCGGCTGCCCCTTTTGCGTGCTCTGTGAACCTCTCGTAGAAGGTCAGCCAAATAGAGGTGGAATCCCGAACAGTAGGAGGAGCGGTTGCACCGGGGCCAGCAGGAAGCCGAGTACGTAGCTCCCTCCGGGCAGGAAAGTGAGTAGAAAGATGACCAGCAGGATCTGGGGACCGTACTGGTTCATAAAGCTCACGAAGCCGTCCAGGGAGCGTGGCAGGAACGGGAAGAGCACCTTCGAGCCGTCGAGCGGGGGGATGGGGATCAGATTAAAGACGAACAGCAGCGCGTTGACGAACGCCACTCCCGATATGGAGAAAAGCAAGAGCCGGCCCTGGAAAGGTTCGAGCCTTATAAGGATGGCGCAGAGCGCGACTATCGCAAGGTTCGCGGTAGGCCCTGCGACCGCGACGGCCACCGAACCCCACACCCCTCCCCGTAACCTCGCCGGCTGGACCGGTACGGGACGACCCCACCCGAACCCGGCCAGCACGATGAGCAGGCTGCCCAGAGGGTCCAGGTGCGACGCCGGGTTGAGCGTCACCCGCCCCATGCGATATGCGGTATCGTCGCCCAGCAGGTAAGCTGAGTAGGCGTGGGACGCCTCGTGCAACACGATTCCGACGAGAGCCCCGACCAGCAGCGCCACCGCAGCGAGCGGGGATTGTTGGAAGACCTGGAGGAACATCGCCCGACTATATTACGCGAGTGGAAGCGTAGCCGGGAGTGTGGTGGATACGGGAGGCGCGCTCAGTTGGCCCTCGATATCGAGACCGTGACGTGATTGCCGGCGTCGGAGGTGTAGGAGGAAAGCTGGGGCTTGAGTACCTGCGCCGAGTCGGCCACGCTCCCGAGCTCCGTCGTCCCGGCAGTTACGGGAGACTTCGGTCCTATGCCGCCGCTCAGGTTCTGCACTAGGGAGACGAAGACCCGCATGTTCGAGTCGTCGGCGGGCTTTATCTCCACTACGCTGGCGCCCTTCTGCAGCATGGGGTCCGGGCGTATCGCAGTGATTACTCCGGTTACCGGCGCGTAGACCGTGGCACCCACCTTTGCCCCGACATCGAGGGCGCCCGTGTCCGGCCCCTGCCGGTTAGCGGAGTCCATTACGTAGTATCGAATCTTTTCTTGGGTAGAACCGCCCGCAAAGAGGCCCGTCACGGCGTTTGCGGAGAGACTCTTTCCGCGAGGTGAGATCTCCACAAGGCTGTCACCCTCCGGGTGGTAGCCGAGACCCGTTATGTCCTTGGGCCGAACGGGAGTAGAGATGCCTATCCCGGCGGCCTCGCCAAGCACGGCGTCCGGCCCCGCGTTATTCGAGTCTATTGGAAGCGCCCGGTCCCTCGCCTCCGAGGACTGCACGAGCATCGCGAGGACGAGCGCCGCGACGCCTAGCACGACCACGAAGATGGCGACCAGCCTCCTCCGCCGGTACACGTTCGTCTTTCTCGTCTTGCGCTCCTCCCGGCTCCCGACGGTAGTGGCGTAGTTGGCTGGGCCGCCGCGCCGGGAAGCAGGATGCCGCTGGCTCGTCGCCGCGCCGGTCCTGCCCGGTCCCGGCCCAAGATGTTGGGTTCGTTGTGCGCTAGACCCATGCATAACGGTGCGAGATTATACAGAAGGTACGCCCGGAGTGTAAACGGGCTTACCGGCGCCCGGGCGGCTGGTATATTTCTCGAAAGAGTTGGGCATGTAGGCAAGAAGTGCGTCCCCACCCGGCACCGGAGAGAGCGTGTCAGCCAAGAAGCTAGTCGTATCAACCTATCTACAATATATATTTATCGTCCTGGGCGCGCTGCTCCTGTTCGCGTTGGTCCGGCAGTTGGGCGGCGTCCTCCTGACGTTCCTGCTGTCGGCCGTCCTAGCCTACGCGCTCAACCCCGTGGTGCGATTGCTCGAAGGGTGGCGAATACCCAGGGCTGCGGCGGTTCTCGGGGTATTTCTGACGCTCGTCGCGGCGGTGCTGGCGGCGCTGTTGTTCCTCATCCTCCCCGCTATCAGCCAGGTGCAGGCCCTCGTGCAGAACCCGGAGGCCCTGACCGATGGGGGAGCGGGTCTCGTGGAGCGTGTGCAGGAGTTGCCCTACGTGGGGGAGCAGATCTCCTCCATGGACCAGTCGGTACTCTCGGAGTTTGTGTGGAGTAACGTGCCCTCGGCGGGACAGGTCCTAAACGGCGCTTTGGGGTTTATAGGAGGGGTCTTCGGCGTCTTCGGCACGATACTCAACCTCTTACTCATGCTCATCGTCGCCATCTATCTATTGCTAGATAGGGAGAGGATCACGCGCGTCACGCTCTCCATGGTGCCGGAGACTATGCGGGAGCAGACTAAGGAACTCTATCACGTCGTCGAGGACACGCTCATGAAGTACCTCAAGGCGCAGCTGTTGCTCTGCGGAATCATGGGTACCATAGGCGGGGCCATCGCCTTCCTCACCTTCCGCGATTACGCGCTCCTGATCGGGCTGCGGGTCGGCGTCATAGAGATCTTCCCGGTTATCGGCGCCTTCCTCGTTGCGGTCCCGGCGGCAGCGATAGCGCTCTTTGCGGGCTGGCTGGATCAGGCCCTCCTGGTTTCGGCGTTCTTCCTCCTCGCCCAGCAACTCGAAGGGAACGTTCTGGTGCCGAGGGTCATGAGCGGCTCCGTCGGCGTACATCCTCTCTGGGTGCTCTTCGCGACCCTGGCCGCTACCGCTCTCTACGGCGTCGTCGGCGCGATCTTCGCCGTGCCCATCGTCGCCATCGTCGCCGCTACCCTACGCTACCTGCGCGAGACGCTCCTCTGCGAGCGCTGGCGCAAGTCCCTCGTCACTCAAGCCCCCCCCCGAAGATCCGGCTGCCGTGTCCCCGGACGGGGAGACGCTGGCCGTCCGGGGCTCCGCAATGGGTGAGGTGTAGCCATGAGCCTGCCGCACCAGGAAGAGCCACGCCGGCCCTTCTCCTACAAGGACGCCTTCCGGCGTCTGATACGGCCCCTAGCCCGCGTTCTCTCGGCGATGCGGGTCCGTCCGGACTCCCTCACCACAACGGGATGGGCCCTTGCGGTAGCTGCCGCGGCTCTCTTCGCGCTCGGCTATACGAAGACGGCCGGCGCCGTGATGCTCTTCGCGGGGCTCTTCGACGCCCTCGACGGCGCGGTCGCCCGCGAGTCGGGTCGGATGAGTACCTTTGGAGCCTTCCTAGACTCCACGCTGGATCGGCTCTCGGAGTCGGCGATTTTTGTAGGTGTGATCTTCTTCTACGCGTCTTACTCGCGGCCTTACGAGGCTCTACTGGCCGGCGTGGCGATGATGTTTTCGCTTATGACATCCTATACTCGCGCCCGCGCCGAAGGCCTCGGCTTCGAGTGCGAGGTCGGTCTCCTCGAACGTGCGGGACGCGTGGTGATCCTCTCCCTCTTCTCCATCGCCGGATTCTTTACTGTCGGCATCGGTCTCGTCGCCGCCGGTGCCCTCGTGACCACCGCTCAACGTATTCTCCACATCCGCCGCCTCACAAAGAACAAGGAGTAGAGAAGCCTCCGCATGTCGAAAAAGGCCACTACCGCTCTCCCCTCGTCGAGAGAGTACGCGGCGAAGACCTCTCATGAAATTTCCAGCCTTGTCCAGCGTGGAAAACACACCGCCCTAGAACCCTTTGGCGATCCTCTCTCCGGCATCGTACTCGTCGCGGAGCCGCCCGCTGGAGAGGCTGTCCGGATTGTAGACGCCCTCCGTCGTAGCCTCGCCGCCGTGAAGCTAGATCTAGCCTACGTCACCTGGGCCCCCCTGAGCCTCGAAGAGATACTCGCCCTTGAACCAACCGTCCTCGTCGCGGTCGGTCCGGACGCCGCCCTCTCTATAGACTCTCTTCACTATCCGCTCGCCAAAACGATCTTCTCGGAGGCCCCGGAGGGCTCGTGGTTTGCCTGGACCGGGGGGACCGCCGGCCTCAAGCTCCCTGCCCTCGACCCTGCCCTCGACGACGCTGGTGCCAAACGCTGCTTCTGGCGGGCTTTCCTCGCCCTGCGTGTCCTCTCTCCTGATGGAGGAGGCCCTAGCACAGGGTGACAACGCCCTTATGTCTCCCCCTCTAAGTGGTCGCCGTGCTCCTTGCGGCCCTGGGTGCGGTTGTATGAGGCCGTCATGATGGCGATGCCCTTTTGGGTAATCAAGCTCACGGGCTACCTACCTCCGCTCAGCAGATCGAGGCCCACATCCTCGTCCTCCTACTTGTGGGCGCGCTCTTCTACGGACTGCTCGCCCTGCCGCGAACGTAGAGGTGCCAAAGCTTCTACTCGCCGTCGCCGGAACCGTAGGCTTCGCTATCGGAGACCGCACTCTTGTTGTTTCTCGCGCTCCTCTTTCGCCGGGGATAGCCGTCCTCGCCACCGCCTCCAACCTATTCAGCGTCTTCCGGCCCCACTAGAGCTCTCACCAGGAACACCGATAGGGGCGCTGTCTCTTTGCGGCAACCTTCTTAGCCTCCTGCTGTTGCTCTTTCCGACTTTTCGCAACTCCCTCGTCGTCTCCGACCTTATCTTCCTCGGACTCTCCGCCGCCATAGCCCGCCGCCTCGAAGGCGTGCGTCCGCGCATGGCGCTCGCCCTTGGTTGCGCCTCTATACTCCTTGCCATGCTCGCCAGCCTCCTTCTGAACCGTCCGCTCCCAGCCCTGCCCTTCATCGCCCTCTCCTTTCTACCCGTAAACCTGCACTCTCCGATTAGCTTTCTGCTCAAGAAGTCGTAGCTAACGCTACATTCGACTAACGTTAGCGTTACAAATGTTAAAATTTATTAAAAAAAGGTTTCGGGTGAGAAACAGGAATTTCCCTTATTTAAGCTGCATTCCCCCTATAGGGGGTTTGTTTTGTGACAAAAAGGACTTTGCGCGTAACGTTCCGCTCCTCTAAAGTGCCGGACTTAGGAGGGGGGATCCGAAGAATCCCCTTAAAGAAAAACTGCAGATATGACTAGCGGAAGAAAGGAGTCTAGACGCCATGCCTCGGAGGGTCAATCTTGCAATGCTTCTTGGCTTGATTACAGTTGGAGTGCTTTCGTTTGGCCTCACGGCGGGGGCTCAGCCTACGAGTGCCACTGAGGATGACGTTCAGGCCGCCCAGAAGGAACTCGGGAATATTAGGATGCAGAAGGGTGCGGCGGAGGGGGCGTACTCCAACGCGACCGCCCAGCTCAATGCGTTGAACAATGATATCTCGTCGACGACCGACAAGCTCGCGAGTGCCGACGCTCGTCTCGAAGAGTCCCAGAAGAGGCTATCGGGCCAGGCGCAGCAGCTGTATGAAAGTGGCAACGTCGCCTTCCTCGACGTGCTGGTTGGTGCGAAGGACTTCACCGACTTCGCGAACAGGGTGACACTGTGGGCGCAGCTCCTGGTTCAGGAGCAGGAGAAGCTTCAGCAGCTCCAGGCGGCCAGGGATGCGGTCGCGGCGGAGCTCGGCCAGCGCCAAACACTGCTTGACCAGCGCGCGGCGGCCGTCTCCGATTCAGAGGCTCAGAAGGAGAAGGCCAAGGCCCAAGAGACGGCGTCCCAGGGGTTCCTCGACTCCTTGAGTGAGGATTTGAGGGCGCAGCTGGAGGCCGAGGAGGCCCGCCAGGTCGCGGAGGCACAGGCGAAAGGCAAGCAGGCCCAACAGGATCTCGCGGATCAGCAGGCCGCCGCGGAGCAGCTGGCCGCGCAGCAGTTAGACGCAGCGAAGGCCCAGGATCTAGCGCAGGCGCAGGCGACAGCGAAAGAGGCCGCGGACCAGGCCGCGCTCGCCGCAGAAAAGAAGAAGAATGAGGAGCTAGCCGCCCAGCAAGCCGCAGACCAGGCTGCCGCCGCCCAGCAGGCCAGGGAGCAGGCAGACCAGGCCAAGAACGCTAACGCTGCGGAGCGGGATGCTGCACTGGCGGCAGCGAAGGAGGCCGAGAGGCAGGCCAAGAAGTCTGCAGAGGAGGCCGCCGCCGCGCAGGAGGCCACGAAGCAGGCGGAGCAGGCCGCCACTCAGCAGCGGGAGGCCGCCCAGAGGGCCCTCGCGGATCAGGCCGCCGCAGCGGACAAGGTTCTCGCGGACAAGGCTGCTTCGGACCAGCAACAGCAGGCCGCCGCAGTGCAGAAGGCTCTCGCTGACAAGGCTCTCGCTGACAAGGGTCTCGCTGACAAGACTGCGACAGCTGACAAGGCTCTCGCTGACAAGGCTCTCGCTGACAAGGCTCTCGCTGACAAGGCTCTCGCTGACAAGGCTCTCGCTGACAAGACTGCGACAGCTGACAAGACTGCGACAGCTGACAAGGCTCTCGCTGACAAGGCTCTCGCTGAAAAGGCTCTCGCTGACAAGGCTCTCGCTGACAAGGCTCTCGCTGACAAGACTGCGACAGCTGACAAGACTGCGACAGCTGACAAGACTGCGACAGCTGACAAGACTGCGACAGCTGACAAGACTGCGACAGCTGACAAGACTGCGACAGCTGACAAGGCTCTCGCTGACAAGGCTCTCGCTGAAAAGGCTCTCGCTGAAAAGGCTCTCGCTGAAAAGGCTCTCGCTGACAAGGCTGCGACGAGTCCGGGCGATGTCGCCGGTGGCAAGAATAACAATCCGGCTACCGGAGCCCCCAAGTCCGCTGATACCACCAAGACCGATCCGGCCGCCGGTGACAAAGCGGCGAGTAAGCCCGCCCCCTCGACCGCTTCGACCCCTACCGGCTCGGCTAGCGGCAGCGCGATCGTCGACGAAGCAAAGACCTACTTGGGTACGACGTACATCTTAAATGGGCCCTGTAAGCGCAACGAAGGGGTAGACTGCGCTTGCTTGACGATGCTGGTCTTAGGGAAGTTTGGCATCGTGCTTCCAAAAGATCCGGCGTCTCAGTACGGCATGGGCACTCCGGTTAGCGGGCCGCCCCAGGCCGGTGACCTGGTCTTCTGGGCCGAGGGTGGCGGCGGCATAACCCACGTCGGTATAGCAACCGGCAATGGGACCACCATTCACGCCTCCAACTACTTTGGGGACGTGACCGAGACGCCCATAGACAACATACCCGGCTACGCGGGCGCGAGAAGGTTTATCTAAAAACCCGGCGAAGAACCGCCAGGGTAGGAGGGGAGGCGCCATCGGGCGCCTCCCCTCTTTCGTTTGATCTGTGGGAGACCGCGCCGATGGTATAATTCGATACGTGCAGAGCGACAGCGGGTAGGGTGCCCTTGCCACTCTGCGGGCGTTAGAAATCCCTGATAAGGAGCGTACGGGTGGGCTTAGGGTTGTTGCAGGTGGCGGGCTTCGGTTTCATTGTCATCGCGTTCGCGGCGCTTCTGTTCGTAATCTTTCTCGTGGGTAGCGCGGTGCGCATCGTTAACGAGTATGAGCGCGGTGTCATCTTCTCGTTGGGGAGAATCAAGGGAGCGAAGGGGCCGGGGCTATTCTTCCTCGTCCCCATACGCGACAAGATGATCAAGGTGGACCTGCGAACCGTTACCATGGACGTGCCGCCGCAGGATGTCATCACGCGCGACAACGTCCCCGCCCGTGTCAACGCCGTCGTCTATTTCAGGGTCATAGACCCGAACAAGTCTGTCATCGAGGTCGAGAACTACGTGCTGGCGACTAGCCAGATCTCCCAGACTACCCTGCGCAGCGTGATCGGCCAGAAGGATCTCGATGACCTCCTTACCAACCGCGAGCAGATAAACGACGAACTTCAGACTATCATAGACGAGCAGACCGACCCCTGGGGCGTAAAGGTCAGCGTCGTCGAGGTCAAGGATGTCGAGATACCGCAGCAGATGCAGCGTGCGATGGCTCGCCAGGCTGAGAGCGAGCGCGAGCGGCGCGCCAAGATCATCGCCGCCGAGGGCGAGTACCAGGCCTCACAGCGCCTCCGGCAGGCCGCCGACAGGCTGGAGAGCCCCACCGCGCTCCAGCTTAGACTCTTCCAGACCCTGAACGAGATCTCCTCGGAGAACAACTCCACCGTTATAATCCCGGTCCCAATGGACCTCTTCAGGCCATACCTCCAGGGACCGAGCGGCTCTGGCGATGGTTACTCTCAGAAGTCGCAGCAGGAGCGCCGCAGAGAGGAAGAGGAGGCCGAGCGTCGCTACGAGGAGGCCGTTGAGAACCGGCCCACTGAAGAGAACCTCCTCTAAACCCCCCCAAGTAGAACCTTATATCCCTCGGCGCGGGTTAAATCTTTTGGCCCCTGGGTAGAGATGTCCGCGAGAGCACAGGGATGAGTAGAGTGGTTGGCACCTGTATAGGCCGTCACGCAGGCTCCCTGAAGGATAAACGATATGACTAGCGAAACTATGGAGAATAGCGAAAAAATAGGGCTTGAGCCCCCGAATCTTATAGTACTAGAGCTGCCGAGCAGCTCGGGGTACATACTGCTCGCCCGGCTGGTCGTCTCCTGCGTAGGACGGCTGGCGGGCTTCGAGCCCGAAGACGTCTACGACCTGAAGCTGGCCGTCACCGAGGCTGCGACCAATGTCATCCGGCATGCGGCGGTAGAGAAGTTCCAGGTCGAGTACAGGATACTCTTCCGGGCTGTCGAGGTCGTCGTCATGGATAGGGGCGGCGGCTTCGACGTGGGGAGCCTCAAGTCCACACCTGGCGAGTACGGGGGGTTCGGCCTCGCGGTTATACAGAGCCTCGTCGACGAGGTGGCCGTGGATTCGACGGCGGAGGGCGGTACGCGCCTCAGAATGGTCCGGCGCGCGACCTCTCTCTAACTGATTTCTCGGACCAAAATAGCGCAACCCACGGGAAATCCTTGCGCACGGGTTGCGCTGTTCTTATACAACAATATACTGTTGCCCGTAATCGGTAAGGAACCTAACAATGATCGGGGAGGGTCTTGCTACAGCGGGTAAACGCGGGGAACAAGTCTCTGGCCGACTATCGTAGTATTGTCCGGCGGGACCTCTATGAGGAGTTGCGAGACCTCTCGGAGCGCCTGAAGGGCGCGCGGGTGTTGCACATCAACGCGACGAGCTTCGGTGGGGGCGTGGCGGAGATACTGTACACTCTGGTACCGCTGATGCGCGACGCGGGGCTGGATTGTGAGTGGGGCGTCATGTTCGGGGCGGAGTCCTTCTTCAACGTTACCAAGGACTTCCACAACGCTCTGCAAGGTGCCCCGTACGAGCTTAGCATCGAGAGCCGGGCGATCTACGAGGAGTACAATCGCCAGTCGGCGGCGGCGCTGTCCGAGGCCGGGGAAGAGTGGGACATAGTCTTTGTCCACGATCCGCAACCGGCCCTCCTCAAGCACTTCTCCGACGGCCTCTCGGAGACGACCAAGTGGATCTGGCGCTGCCACATAGACACCTCGTCACCCAATCGAGACGTCCTCGATTACCTCTCGCCGTACATCCGGGATTACGACGCCCAGATCTACACGATGAAGGAGTATACCCCGCCGGATATCGAGCTCCACGGTCTCGTCGTCATACCGCCTGCCATAGACCCGCTTAGCCCGAAGAACATGGCGCTCTCGACCGACGATGCGCATTTCATCACCAACCAGTTCGGCGTGGACGCCGAGAGGCCGTTCCTTTTGCAGGTCTCGCGCTTCGACCCCTGGAAGGATCCTCTGGGTGTCATAGACGCCTACCGGATGGTGAAGGAGGAGATTCCCGAGATACAGCTCGTGCTCATCGGCTCGATGGCGCACGACGACCCCGAGGGCTGGGACTACTGGTACAAGACCGTCAACTACGCCTCGGGCGACCGGGACATCTTCCTCTTCTCCAACCTGACCAACGTCGGCGCCATCGAGGTCAACGCTTTCCAGTCCGTGGCCGACGTGGTGATCCAGAAATCCATCCGAGAGGGCTTCGGGCTCGTGGTGACCGAGGCGCTGTGGAAAGCGCGCCCCCTAGTCGCGGGCAGGGCCGGCGGTATACCCATGCAGGTCAAGGGGGGCGGCGGTATCCTCGTAGACAACGTCCCCGAAACCGCTGCCGCCTGCACCAAGCTCCTCAAGGACTCGGGCTTCGCCCGCCAGATGGGCCGGCACGGCAAGGAGCACGTCCGGGAGCACTACCTGACCCCACGCCTCCTGCGAGACGACCTCAAGCTCTTCGCCAAACTGCTGGGCGTCTAAGAAACTACTCCGCGAAGGAGCGCGCATGGCCGAACGAGAGACGAACCCGAACGCGAGGCTCGTGATCGTCTCGAACCGGGGGCCGGTTACCTTCTCCCGGGACGACTCCGGCGAGCGGGAGCACTCCCGCGGGGCTGGTGGGCTAGTCACCGCTCTAAACGCTCTCTCCCGCCAGAGAAGTGAGGCCGTCTGGATCGCCTCCGCCCAGAGCGACGAAGACGCTCGCGTCGCTACAGAGACCTCCGAGACCGGCGAACCTCACGAGATTGAGGGCCTGAGGATACTGCTCGTCGAGCACGACGCCGAGGCTTACGATCTAATGTACAACCATCTCGCCAACCCTCTGCTCTGGCTCGTCCAGCACGGCCTCTACGATCTGCCGTACTCCCCCGCTCTGGGCCACGAGACCAGGAGGGCCTGGGAAGAAGGTTATCTCCCTATCAACGAGAACTTCGCCGAGGCCGTAGCGCGCCTCCTCGAAAAATCTCCCGAAGGCGGGGAGCCCATCGTACTCGTCCACGACTACCAACTCTATATGGTCCCGCACTTCCTCAGGGAGCGTCTCGGGAGGAACGCCTTCGTCTCCCTCTTTGTCCACATCCCCTGGCCCGAGCCCGAGGGCTGGCGCATACTTCCCGGGTACATCAGGGAGGGCGTCTTGAAGAGCCTCCTCGAGGCCGACGTCGTCGCCTTCCATACCAAAGGCTATGCCCAGAGCTTTATACGCACGGTCCGCGAGACGCTCGGCGCTGAGGTAGATGAGAAGGAGGGCGTGGTGAAGTACGAGGGGCGCTTAGTGTGGGTACGTCCGTACCCGATCTCCATAGACCCTAACGAGTTCGAGGAGCTAGCCAGAAACGAAGAGGTCTTGGATCAGGAGGGGACCGTAAAAAACCTCCCCGGCAAACTCCTCCTTCGTGTCGACCGGATGGATCTCTCCAAGAACATCGTCCGGGGCTTCCATGCCTATGACCGCATGCTGGAACGGCACCCCGACAGAAAGGGCGAGGTCACCTTCCTCGCCCGCCTTCAGCCCTCCCGAGGCGACATCCCCGAGTACGCAAAGTATGCCAAGGTAGTAGAGAAGACCGTACAGGAGGTCAACCAGAAATACGCCACGGAGTCCTGGGAGCCCATCGTGCTCTCGATGGAGGACGACTTCATGCTCTCCGTCGCCGCCTACAAAAACTACGATGTCCTGCTCGTAAACGCCGTCCGCGACGGCATGAACCTCATCGCAAAAGAGGCCGTCGTCGTCAACGAGAAGAACGGTGTCCTGATCCTCTCCGAGAACGCCGGCGCCCACGAGGAGCTAGGCGAGCATGCCCTCACCGTCAACCCCTTCGACCTCGACGAGCAAGCCGACGCCCTCTACCAAGCCCTCACCATGTCCGACGACGAACGCGCCCGCCGCGCCGAGGCGTTGAGACAGACCATTCAAGCAAACACCATAGAGGAGTGGGCGGAGGCGCAGCTAGAGGACATAGCCGCTTACAAGGAGCGGCACGAGTGAGAGGGGAAACACGGCTACTTTTACGAGACTCACAGCCATCTTCGTGGGACTGGCGAATCTAGCTGCTCTGGCGTGGATAATCGAGGACGATTCTCCTACCCAAACGGGGAAAACAGCACTACACGAAGCGCTTCCCGTGCTCGCCACGGTGGTCGCTGGGCTCATAACTTCGGGGATCGTTTTGAAGTGGTTCGAACAGGCAGTCCTCGTGGAGAAATCCTCTAACCGTTATCCCTTGATGGTCATGGCAGCGTGCCTCTGCAGAGTAATGATAGGCGGGCTGCTTGCTGCCGCACTCGTTTTCGATAAAGGATTAGTCGGTGGATTGACGACGGTATCCAAACTGACGCTGGCGGCGTTTACAATAGGCCTTATGAACATCCTATTTGGTTTAGGGTTAGGGTCTGCCTGACAATAGTTTAGGAGGATCAAGGCTCTCTAAGACGGGCCGTTCGACTGCGCGGAAGGGGCCACGACGGGCGTTTTCGAAGGTCCGATCCCGCCGTTTCCGATTCACCAGACACGCCCTAGGATTGGTAGGGGGCTAATCTTGCCTTTCCCTTTGGCCGCCATCCTCGGACGATTTAGGAGTGCAAGCTATGGCTAACCTAGCCCAGATAGCGTCCTCAAGACCTCTTCGACTCCCTTGACACCATCCACGACTAGATCAGCCTCCGAGATGATCTCCGGCGGTCCTTCGTCGCTCTTTACCCCGACTCGCAGCGTCTCTTTGAGCATGCCCTCTTCACGCAGCTTCTCGAGCTCCCGGAAAGCATCCAGGTCGGTGACATCATCGCCTATGAAGAGGGCCTTCTCGGGCTCGTACTCCTCGACGATCTTGCGGACGGCGGTGCCCTTGTCGGCGCGGATGGGAGGGCGGGCCTCTGCTACGCCGCGTCCGATAGTTACCCTGAGCCCCAGCTGTTCCCCATTACGCTCGACGAACTCCTTGCACCGCTCCCCGACTTCCGGGGATACGTTACGGTAGTGGACGGAGACGGTGATGCCCTTCTCCTCGACGAAGGCTCCTAGAGGCTCTAACTCTTCCCGCGCCCTTCTCTCCAGCTCCTCGACCTTCTCCTCGTAAGATGCGGCCTCTGGGACCACCTCGACCTCGCCGCCGCGCAGGATCTCGAACCCGTGGTTGCCGTAGTACACGATCTCCTCCAGCCCGACGAGCCGGAAGGCGTCCAGGGCCGCCCGTCCGCTGATCCCGGCCACGACGCGATAGCTTTCGCTCAAGCGCTGCAAGAACTCTCGCAACTCCCCGGAAATCTCCGCCGCGTCCGGCGTCGGGACGATTGGGGCGAGCGTCCCGTCTATGTCTGTTAGCAAGGCGACAACGCCCGGAGTCCTGCCCCACTCCTGCAACCGTTTCCAGGCCTCCATACTCAACTTTCTACTTCCTCGATTACGGAGCGGTCCGAAGGGTAGTCGTCCCTCGCCCATCGCCAGGACTCGTTCAGCCGGTAGCGGCCGTTCTCGAGGACCTCGGGAGTGGACCTGCATCCGACCGTCACGAACTCCCTCTGCTTGTTGAGGTGCTGGTAGAGAAAGATGAGGTCACCGTCCGCATTCACCTCTCCGACCAGCGCGCCTGGTATATTGGTTCTCCCTTGCAGGTCGAAGATGGTCTCCTCATCGGCTTCGACTTTCTCCACGTTCTCTGCCGGGACGAAGTAGCGGTCGTTGTAGGTGTGACTATTCGTCTCTGTCTCCTACGCTCGGAGGCCGGAGACGAGCACCACCCGCAGGTCGTTGACGTTCGTACCGGTCGGGCCGGTGCGGACAAGGGCGGCGCCTGCTTCGAGCGCCTGGTAAGAGTCATTCTCGTCAAGGGCCTCTACCGGGTCTACGCCGCCCTCGCGTATGCGGGCTGCGGTCATACTATCCACGAGGCCCCCGGCCGCGTCTGTCGAGCCGTCGTTGCCGTCGGTGTCCAGGGCGAGGGCTGCCCAGCCTTTTACACCTTCTAGCTCTATGGCTAGAGATAGCGCGAATTCCTGGTTGGGACCACCTGTGCCCTCCCCGCGCACCGTGACCGTCGCCTCCCCGCCGGTGACGATGGCACACGGGGGAGAGAGGGGGTTGGCGCTATCCAGTACCTCTTTAACCACCGCCGCGTGCAGACCAGCCACGTTCCGGGCGTTTCCGGTCAGGTAAGTGGAGAGCAGGAGCGGCTCGTAGCCCAAAGAGCGGGCCTTCTCTGCGGCGGCGGTCGCCGTGAGTCGTCCACCACCAACTATCAGGTTCGTGAGCTTCTCGAACGCCTCTTCACCGGGCTTGGGCGTTTCGTGCCCCTCGGCAAGGTGATCGGTAACGCTTTCGGGCGCTTCTATACCGTAGCGATTCAAGATCTTCGAGACGTCTTCGAGCGTGGTCGGGTCCGGGGCTGTAAGGCCGCTACCGATTGACGAGGGATCATCACCGACGACGTCCGAGAGCAGGAGCGCGGCCATCCGAGCCGGCGCGGCCCGCCGGACGAGGCCGCCGCCCTTGAGGGTCGAGACGTGCTTGCGAACGGTGTTGATCTCTCCGATAGCCGCCCCACTTTTTAGTAGCGCCCCGTTGAGCGCCTTGAGGTCTTCGAGCGAGATACCGGCCGCCGCGTCCCCCAGCAGCGCCGACGCGCCGCCGGAGACCATAACTAGCAAGAGGTCCCCATCCTCTAGCCCATCCAAAAGCACTTCTGCCTTTCTGGCCGCCCGGACGCTTCCCTCGTCGGGCTCCGGATGCCCGCCTACGACGGTCTCGAAGGGTGGCGGCGGCTCCTCGTGTCCGGCCTTCGTCACGCACAGCCCACCGTCCAACGCGTCGCCCAGGATCTCCGCAACGGCGCGGGCCATGGCCCCGGAAGCCTTGCCTATAGCAAGCGCGAAGACGCGTTGCGGCTCAAAGAACTCTCCGACCTCTACGCGCCCCTTACTGGCGCTCAAGACCCGGCGTACTGTCTTGCCGGGCTCCGCTGCCGCCAGCGCTGCCTCCTGTATCTTCTTCAAATCCTCGTGCATGACAACATCATAAATGCTTGGAGCGTCAGAAGCGTGGGTGAGACTTAACCAGGCACAAAAAGGACTCTGTGGCGGACCCTGCTATTCGTCTCTCTCGTCTGCCTCTCGGAGGGACCGCCCGGGTATCCTCTGAGGATGTTGGCCACCAGGAGGCCCATACCACCTAGGAAACCGTCCCCGGCAACTCCAGCGCCCGACAATCCGGAGATTGGCCCCTGACCTTCGCCAACAAAGAAGATAAGCCTGGCTGAGTGCGACAACCGATGCTATCCCGACGACCCGTTTATCGTCCCGTTGAGGCCCCGCTCGTACGGCTCTCGTTCCGGCTACATGTGCGCCACGACCTAAGCCAGAAAGCCTGTGATCAAGCCGAAGAAGACCGCGTCGCCACTACTTATCGGGTGTCGTCTAGCCTGAACTGATGTAACCTGCCTACTTGAGCACCTGGCAATACTCTAACGGAGTAAATGCTCTCCAGCCGATCACAGTCTAACGAATCACCCAGCCCTGCGTCGTTGGGCTAGGCCTCTGATGTCCTCGACATCCAACTCTCCGTCGAGGAACTTGCCCACGAAGTAGCAGATAACGCCGACGAGCACGACGAGAGCCGTCTCGCCAAAGCCGATCAGAGCTATCGAGAATGCCACGAGAGCTCCGATTAGAGCTCCCCACTGCTTGTAGGTCCAGGTAGCCATTTTCCTCCCTTATCCTTGAGATGCAGTTCCCTGCACCGTGACTTCGACGTCTTTTAGAGGTACTTGCTGATCTTCGAGTACCCTCCGGATGTTGGCGCTACTGTTGGCGCTTATCTCGGTAAAGTTCCCCGAGGCTGGCACCCGTATATCGCAGCCTACCTCGTAGCGGTTCTTATCGGATGCCAGACGGCAGGTGGGGGAGTTTGCCCCGGTCTCCCGGGCAGCGCCTTCGACGAGATGACGAACCGCGGTCGCCGTAATAGCGGTCTCCCACCCGGGCTCCTCCTCTAGCAACGCGCGCCGCGAGAGGCGGCGTCCGAAGGTCAACTCTCGCAGGAGCAGGTACCCGGCCAGGAGCGTCAACAGAGCCACGACGATGCCGACGACCAGCTTGACCGTGAGGTCCTCGAAGTCGGCGATGGTGATCCCGCCTAGAACGCCGAGCCCGCCCCGGTAATTGGTATATAAGTTGACCTGGTTCGCTGGGAGGACGCCGAAGCCTATCAGGAGTAGAAGCACTGGTATGGCGATCAACAACAGGGCCAGGATCAGCATAATCAGGCGGTTGAAACCGTTCATTTCACCCTCGTCTGTGTCTGGCGCGGGTCGGATTCCCGGACCTGCACGTTGAGGTTGCCGACCGGTATGCCTACCTGGTCTAGGCGCCGCTGCACCCGGTCTCGCACGTCCGACTGTACACTTCGGGCGTTCTCCCCGGGGCGGACGCTAGCCGTTACGTTCACCATGGCCCCCGGTCTCCTCTGAGCCTTGACCTTTACGTTGGACTGGAGCACCTCGTGGCTACCCTCGACGGCCATGTTGACCTCGTCCTCGACGGCCTTTCTCGTCACGTAGGTACCCTGTTGCATGCGAACCTGGCGCGGTGAGGGGAGCTTGAGTTCCAGGATCAACAACACCAGTCCCAGGAGCGCGACAAGGGCCAGCACCACGATGTCCAGGACGTCCAGCCTAAGGCTCTCGGCCCTCTGCACGAAGCTGTTTACGCTGTCGTAGAGGCCATTCAGCCCCAGCGTGCGTGATAGATCTTCCAGATGATAGTTCGACACGTCAAAGATGTACAACACCACGGTCACGCCGAGAGCCACTATCCCCGCGAGGAGCAGGATGACTATTATCCTGTTAAAGATTTTCATCCTGGACCACCTCTATGTCCTCGACTACCACCATCGCCGGGCGGCCGCCTGTCCTCGATGCCACGCGCTCGCGAACACGCTCAGCGAGTGTGTGGAGCGGCTCGGGCGGCGGATAGTTGGCTACTATGTGTACTCTCACTTCGTTGGGGCTTACCACTACCCCGGTCACCTTGTCGCCCGCGCCATAGGTTGCTGCCTCGGCCCAGCGTCCGGTACCCAGAGAGAACACCCCTTCGGTGGCGAGGGCCGCGTCTTGCACGGCCCTCGCCATTTGTAATAGCTCGTCTGCCAAGGCGAACCTCGTCTATCTCTCGGTTGCGGTCTCTATCGGACCCTCTGCTCTTGCTCGGCCTGCTGCTGTTGCTGCTGTTCGATCTCGCGCTGCCGCTGCTGTTGCTGCTCCTGCTCGGGGAAGAACACGTCGTTGACCGAGATGTTTACCTCGGTGACTTTCAAGCCCACGAGACTCTCGACCCGGTTGATGATGTTCCTCCGTACGGCCTCGGCAACCTGGGGGATTGACTTACCGTAGGCGACCGTTAGCGTAGCGTCGACTGCAGTCTCTACCTCGCCAACCTCGACCGAGACTCCGCGGGACTCGCTGCTGCTGCTGCTGCCAATGCCGGGGACGTTGCTCAAGAAACCGCCAATAGCCTGGCTGGTGCCGCCGCCCATCCGTACTCCATCGACCTCTTGCGCGGCGATGCCGGCAATCTTGGAAACTACACCATCCTCGATCCTGGTGCCGCCACGCTCTGTCTGGAGCGGGCTGTCCTGCTGCTGTTGGCTCCTCTGCTCACTCATGTTCTCTCCTTACTCCCTTCACTTATAAAAGGTTTGCTGCTCTCGCCAACTACGATTATCAGGTACCTGGAACCCTATACTGATCGGCGTGTGATCGTTCTGTACAAAACCAGGAGGATGACGGAGCCTAAAGTGGCCACTAGGATCGAGCCGAGGAGACCCGTCGAGTTGGGGTTCGCCAGCCCCAGAAGGTTGTAAACTATCACCCATCCAAGAAAAGAGCCGGCGATGCCTATTACGATGGTCAACAAGATCCCTCCAGGGTCCGGTCCCGGCATGGCTAACTTCGCTAACACGCCAGCGATGAGTCCCACTATGATAAGGACTATTACGGCCGAGACATCCACAGCTTTCTCACCTCCTCTCCCCTCCTATCATGGTGCTTTATGCTACCAGGTCACGGCAATATAGCCCAGAGTTACGCTACGCGCTATCCTCGTACCCCACCGTTGTACCTCGTAAACGCGCTTGCGGGTCAAGAGAGGAGTCCTTGCAAGGCGGGTGCGACGAAGGCCAGAGCGAAGAGGGCCGCGGCGCCGTAGAGCAGGAGGTGGGCCTCCCCGGGCTTGCCACGGGCGAGCTTTATAAGCACATAGGAGATAAAGCCGAAGCCGATCCCGTAGGAGATATTGAAGGTCAGCGGCAGGGTTAGTATGGTCAGGAAGGCGGGAAGCGCTTCGTCCGACCGGTCCCAGAGGATAAAGCGAACCGCCGTCATCATCAGGAAGCCGACCACGACCAGGGCCGGCGCCGTGACGGGGGAGACTAAGATATCTTGCCCGTCGGGACCGGATATAGGCACCGAACGTCCTATCACCTCTATGATGGGCGCGAACGGCAGCGCGAGCAGGAAGAGGATGCCCACCACCACGCTCGTCAGCCCCGTCCGGCCGCCCTCGGCCACACCAGAGCCACTCTCGATATAGCTTGTGACGGAGCTCGCGCCCGCGACTCCGCCCCCGACCGCCGCCAGGGAGTCTACGAGCAGTATCCTCTTGGCGTCCGGCAGCCGGCCCTCCTCATCCAGGAGGTTCGCCTCCTGTCCGACCGCGAACACTGTTCCTATCGTGTCGAAAAAGTCCGTCATGAACAGGGCGAAGATGATCGGCACGAGCGAGAGCTGCAACACGTCCGGCAACGCCAATACCCCGCCGCCTATCGTCGAGGTGTCGAAGTTAAAGGAGGCGACCGATCCGGGGAGCGGCACCAGACCAAAGACGATGCCGGCTAGTCCGGTGAGGAGGATGCCTATTATGAGGCCGCCCCTTATCCCACGCGCCACTAGCGCCAGGGTCAGGGCGAGCCCGAAGGCCGCGAGCAGGACGGGTCCCTGCGTAAAGTCCCCGAGCTTTACGTAGGTGACGGGGTCCGGCACCACGATGCCGGCGTTCTTGAGACCGATGAACGCGATGAACAGTCCGATGCCGACCGCGATCGCGAACTTGAGGGAGAGGGGGATGGCGTCGAGCACGGCCTCGCGTAGGTTGGTAAGCACCAGGATTGTTACCAGCAAGCCCTCCACGATCACGGCCGCCATCGCCGTCTGCCAGGGGAGACCGAGGCCCAGGATCAGGGTAAAGGCCACGACCGCGTTGAGACCGAGCCCGGAGGCGAGCGCGACCGGGAAGTTCGCGAAGAGGCCCATGGCGATGCACGCCGCCGCCGCCGCGACGCAGGTGGCGAAGAGCACGCCCGACACCGGGAGGCCGGTACCTTCGGTGCCGAGGATGGCGGGGTTGACGAAGATGATGTAGGCCATCGTCATAAAGGTCGTAAGCCCGGCGATCAACTCCGTCCGTAAGTTCGTACCACGCTCGAAGAACCTGAAGAAACCGCCCAATGTCTTTCTCTCCTTTTGAGACCGCTCTCGGTGCTTGTGGCCAATATAGCCAGCCAGCGGTAGGGTGTCTAGTTCGTTCAGCGGCAAGTTTGAGTGGAGAGGTTAGACAAGGAGCTGTTGGCCACCGATGCGTTGATACCGGCGTTCCGCGCCGCGAACGACGCGCTTTACCACCTTAACGGTGGGTGTTGGTCATTCGCATTCGAGAAGATCCCAATACTGCGGTCCGAAAACCGAACTCTGACGACTACAAAACTACAAACCCAGGAAGGGTTTGTTCTTCTTCCAGACGAGCCAGATTATGGAGAGGAGCCAGAGCCCGATGATGGCCGAGTAGGCCGGGAAGATCTGACGATAGTACTCGGGGGTGTCGCCGGTCTCTATGACCGGTATAGACTCGTCCTGGGGGAGGCCGGCCACCTCCAGACCGCTCTGGGTGGTGTTGTGGAAGATCACGGTGCCCACAGTTGCGAGCTTGCCGCGCCATACCTGTTCACCGGTCTTCGAGATGTCCGGTCCGGTCTGGGCTGTCTGGATAAGCAGGTTATTACCGGTTTCTTCGAGGGCGAAGTAGAAGTAGGCGGCCTCGTAGCGCTGGGAGACGCCTATTCGGGGCTCTTCGGGGCTGGTACCGAAATCCGGGGTGCCGGTGACCTCTACGTAGTCACCAAGCTGTACGCCCGCTGGCAACTCGCCGTTATTGATCTGCTCTACGCTAAGGACTGTAGGTTCGCCCTTTAAGCCGTAGGAGAAGTTCGCGGTGGTGGTGGTGGCGCCGAAGGTGAAGACCATTACCACAAATAGGCGGGCGAGGAGCCAGGAGTTGCGTCGGATCCAGGTCCCGAGCCCCGGCTCTTCGTAGTGGTCGTAGGGCTCCGGCTCGTGGCCTAAGATTCGTCGCTGGTTGCGAGTATCCATCGTTGGTAGTTTAACCGAAGGTGGGGGGCGGTATAGGTATGCTTTCACAGCGGCCCTCCTGCTATTTGTGGAGAATGTGAACGCGATACCGGCGGAGCGTAGCCGAGGCTGGTGCGCCGGGGAACAAAACGCTATGCTGGTCAGAACTCGGGGAGGAAGTACCGGGCCGAGCAGGGGTTCTCCACAAAGGTGAGGTGAGGGTAGGGTTTTGGAGAAAGGGCGGGACGTTTCAGAAGCGGGTTCCGAAGAGCGTGCATCCGAGTACACTATCGTAGGGGTAGTAGGCGACGGTGCCGAACTCAATCAGGCGGTCCGGGAGATCCAGGACCTCGGAGTGAGCAAGGATGACCTGACGATTATACTCAAACGCCAGGATCCCGACGAGCCCGAGCCGTTCCCGGATGAGACGCGCTACATCGTGATTCCCAACGACAGGCGGGGCCTCGAAGTGCCGGTTGGTTTCGCCATAGCTTTCGTGCTCTTGGGGCTGTTCTTCGTCGCTGTCGTGCCTGCCATAGGCGTACCGACGTTCCTTGTATTCATCTCGCTTGCCGCGGTCCTTCTGGCCGGGTCGTTCACGAGGGTCGGGGTTCAGCCGATACTCACTGACATGGAGGCGCCCAGGGAAGAGGCCGGGGTCTGGAACGACGAGTTCGAGATGGGTAAAGTCCTGATCTTTGCTATGACCCGGGAGCGGCGCCTTATACGGCCGATGCGGGAGATCCTGCAGGCCAGCGATGCCGACTACTATATAGTGGAGGGTCGGCTGGAGCCTCGGGCGGTTGCCCAGGCCGTCTTGCACCGGGCGGGTCCAAACGAGCGTGGGGGGTCCGTGGTGGGCGCCCAAGGTACCTAGAAGAAGGAGTTCTATAAAGGATGAGTCTGATCACGACTTGGGCGGACCTACACAACCTCCTGGCGCAAATAGACCTCTCGGGCTTCAAGTTTCCGGGCGGTGCCCGGGGTTTTACGGGCGTGACTATGCTCACGCATATGTTCTTCGCGGAGCTGTTCGTCGGGTTCGCGCTCTCGGCGCCTATCTTGGAGGCGTGGGGGGCGCGAACCGGTAGCCCGCGAATGGACCGCCTCGCCCATTCGATGGCGCGCTTTAACGTTCTGACCTTCTCGAGCGGTGGTACGTTCGCGGTTTTGTTCCTGGTCTTGCTCGTCGGCTTCTATCCGAGGGTCACGGCGGCGCTGTTTACACAGTTTTTCTACATTCTCGTCATAGCGATGGCCTCGATGATCCTCGCGCTGTGGGGGATGTACTCCTACTACTACAAATGGGACCGCTACAGCGTTCTAAACAAGCGTCGGCACGTGTTTTTGGGTTTTACGATGGGGGCGTTTATCTGGGTGTGGATGGTTCTCATGACCGGTATAGACACTTACATGACTACAGGCGGCGGACCCAACGCCGAGGTGGGCACCGAGGGAAGTGTGAGCTCCTTTGGGGCGGTTTTGACCGGAATCTTTAATCCCATATTCACCGAGATGGTCCTGCACCGCACCTTCGCCAACCTCTCCTGGCCGGCCTTCGCCCTCGCCGCGTGGGCGGTCTTCCACTACATCCGGGCCAAGTCCGAGTCCGACAAGGCCTTCTATGACTGGTCCACCTCCGTGGGCCTTACCTGGGGGGTAAGTTTTCTGCTCTTGCAGCCCATCGGGGGGTTCCTCATCGCCTACGCAATGAAGTCGTCCGGCGGCTACGATAGACTCACCGGCGCGGGCGCGGGTAGTACTACAACCTCCAGCCTGCTCTATTACAACCTGGCGATGGTGGTCGGGCTCTTTGTGCTCTCGAACGTGGCGATGTACATGGGGGCGGGGAGGCACCCGGAACGCGCGGGGCGGCGGCCCATACAGCTCTTCGGGCTCATCGCGGCGCTCGCGGGAGTGTACTCTATCTCGCCGCTCGCAAACTTCCCGTTCTTCTACATGCGCTACATCATGATCCTGGTAATGGTTCTGGCGACGGCAGGAGCTTTGTATTACTACGTGCGGGGCCGAATGCGCTTCAAGTATGGTAGTCCGGGCGCGGGTTACCGGGTGACCCTGCTAGCCCTCGGTGTGCTCGCGGCGACGACGGCGCTAAGCATGGGCTTGATGAAATCGAACTCTAGGGTACCGTACACAATATATAATCAGCCACAATATACGGTGGAGAACGAGACGCCGCCGGGCCACTTCGGACAGTAGCCCGGAACGATCCTAGAAGGGACCAGAGAGGTTGGCAGATCTACAGAAAGACCCCATCACCCGCAAGCACTTCCTGGGATTCGGGATCCTCGGGACCATAGTAGGGGCGATCCTGACCATCCCTCCGGCGGCGTTTGTTCTAGGCCCAATTATCGACACAGACCTCCGTGGTAAGTCGGATGTCCCCAGCGGGCCCGATGACTGGTTCGAGGCCGGGCCGATAAGCGATGTGCCGGAGGGAGTACCGCAGAACTTTCAGGTGGACTTCCCGGTCGAGCAGGTCTACGGCAAGCAGGACATCCAGGAGGAGAGTGGCCTCTCTGCGGAAGAGTTCGTGGTGAAGAGCACCGTCTGGATCTCGTGGAAGACAGAGGTCCTCTCCACCGGCCCCTCCGGAAAGAGCCAACGTCCCTCCTTCCTCGATAATTATAATGGTGAGACTCTCTCCCAGGAGCAGGTCCAGGAGGTTCAGGACGCTCTCAACGTGTTTAGTAGCTCCTGCGCTCACCTGGGGTGTCCCGTGCGCTGGATCACCAAGGAGGGGCAGGGGGAGTTTCTCTGTCCGTGTCACGGCGGGATCTACAACATAAACGGTGAATATGTCGGCGGGCCGCCGCCGCGTGGGATGTACAGTTATACTCACGAGGTTCGCGAGGACGGCAAGATATACGTCAAGCATGAGTTCGATGTCGGCGGCGGTCTCAACGAACAACAGCCCTACGTAATCTAGAGAGGGGGTCGGAGTGATAGGCAGAATCAGGTCCCAGGCAGTAGATACCGGCAAGCTCGTCACTGACTGGATGGAGCACCGCACCGGTATCGTCACGATGATGGAGCACTTCCTCTTCGAGCCGGTGCCGAAGAGGGGCGCGTGGATCTACACGCTGGGGAGCGTTACGCTCTTCACCATCACTCTACAGTTTCTGACCGGCATACTTTTGCTCTTCTACTACGTGCCGACGACCGACCACGCGTGGGACTCGGTGAACTACATCATGAACGAGGCCTACTTCGGGCGCATGATCCGGGGTATCCACTACTGGTCAGCTAACTTCCTGTTGGTGGCGCTAGGTCTGCACATGGCCCAGGTGTTCTTCTCGGGCGGCTACAAGGCGCCGCGCGAGCTCAACTGGGTAGTCGGCGTGGTGTTGCTCCTGCTCGTGATCGTGCTGGCCTTTACCGGCTACCTGCTCAGGTGGGACCAGGACGGGTTCTGGGCGAGCGTCGTGGGCATGAAGATCGGCTCCTACTCGCCGTTTGTCGGCGGGGCAACGATTCACTTCCTGCTCGGCGGCGACGTAACCGGTCCGGCAACACTCTCCCGCTTCTTCGCTATACACGTATGGCTCTTGCCGGCGGTCCTCGCGCCTTTCATCGGAATACACCTCTATCTTCTCAGGCGGCACGGGGTCTTCGGAAGCGAGTTCGAGTACTCTGACCGGCTGGCGAAGCTGCATGAGCGGCAGCGCCTGGAGTCCTACGAGAGGTACGAAGAGAACGACGGCCAGCCGTATACGGGACGTCGGGACCGGGCGGACCGGAACGGGGACGAAAACGAGGAGTAAGAGCGTTTACTCTGGTAGTGGTGACCTGCTGCTATGATGCGGGCACTGGGCTTTCTTAGAAGAGAGGTGTAGCGATGTACGCACCGGCTACAGGCAAAGGCAAGTCGGGCCAGGAGGAGATAATCACCGAGGAGAACGTCTTCGAACGTCCCGACGAAACGATAGCCTTCTTCCCGAAACAGGTCCTCTACGACCTGTTCGTCTCGACGCTTGTCCTGATCGCCTGCGTTGTGCTCGCGTACGTCTCGCCCGCGCCTCTTACCGAGCCCGCTGACCCGGCGACGATCACCTATGTGCCTCGTCCCGAGTGGTTCTTCTTCTTCTACGAGCAGATGCTCATGTTCTTCCCAGGCTACGCTCTTATCGGCTTCGGGGCCGTGGTTGTGCCGACGATCTTCGTCCTGCTGCTCTTCGCGTTGCCGTGGCTGGATCGGGGGCCGCACTACAGTCCGCTCAAGCGGCCATTCGCGACGGTCATCGCTCTGTTGGTGGTGGTGACAGTAGTGTTGAACATGCTTCTGGCGGTTAGCCGGGTCATCAATTTCCCCGGTGGGGGATAGGGGGTAGCGGATGCCGATAGGTGATCTTGACGTTCCGGTAATCGGCAAGAACGTTGTAATAGCTGTTCTTGTCCAGTCTCATATCCTCTTCGCCGCGTTCATCATCGGGGCGGTACTTATCGCCGCTACGAGCGAATACCTCGGTTTGGTTACGAAGCAGCCGAGGTACGAGCGGTTCGCCAGGAACCTCGCCCGGTTCGTGGTGTTGCTCTTCGCCTCGGGGGCGGCGCTGGCGATCACGTTCGTGCTCGCGCTTATCACGCTCTTCCCGGTATTCTTCTCCTATTTGCAGAATATCTTCTTCTGGGTCTTCCTGGTCGAGGCGTTTATGTTCTTGGGCCAGATCATCATCGTGTACGCCTGGTACAACGTGTGGGACAAGCTCGCATATCGCAAGACGATACACGTGGTCTTCGGCATGATCGCTGGCTTCTTCGGCCTGATGGCGATGACGATGATCGACGGGGTCGCCTCGTATATGCTCACACCGGCAGAGGCGCCGGCTACCGACGTTGCACGGACGTTCCTGAATCAGACGATGGTGCCGCTTAATATGCACCGCTTCGTCGGGAACTTCTCGTATGCGGGATTCCTGATCGCTGGTTGGGGGGCGTGGCGATACCTGCGCAGCACCCGGGAGGAGGACAGGGAGTACTACGATTGGATGGGACACTGGGGACTTATCTGGGGGTTCGGGTTCTTGATCCTGCAGCCAGTCATCGGGTACGGGTACCTCAAGGGCATCCGTGAGAGCGCGCCGCAGGCCTTCGAGACTATCATGCTCGGGGATAAGGCCTGGGTCTTTCTGTTGCTCGTCACGGAGATCGCGTTCATGACCATCGCCGCGACCGCGTACTTTGTCCATAAACTAAGGTTCGCTCAGAAGCCGATGCCGAACTTGCGCAAGATGGCGGTAGGCGCTCTAGGCTTCATGGCGCTGTTCACGATCCTGAATATCATTCCGTCTAACGCGAGCATCGTGCCCGGCATCCTTAGCTTTGCCGGTGGTGAAGAGACGAAGATACCGCTTGGTTCTATGTACCCATGGAAGTACATCGGTCTGATCGGGCTTATGCTGGTAGGGTTCTTTGTGGTGACGCTCTACCTTAGGGCTTCAGCGAGCGGCTTCTATTGGGGGAGGGCGAGCAGGTGGAGCCAGTTCGCGCTTATAGGCTGTGCCGTGGCCGTGGTAACGACGATGATGACGATGGGCTACACGCGCGAGACGTCCAGGAGGGTGGACAATGCCCCTGGGTACCTTATTTACAACTGCGTTACACTCGAGCAGGAGCTCATGCCCGCTAAGACTTGTCCCGCTGGCGATAGCATAGGAAATGCGCCGTGATTCTGGATCTGCTGAATCTCGCGGTGGTGGTGCTGCAGAAAAGCGGCATGATATCGGGATCGCTGGACTTGGTGTTAATGCTGCTACAAAAAACCGGTGAGCAAGCACAGCAAGGCAATGGCCCGGGGGGCCCGGGATGGGCTCCATGGCATCTGATCGCAGCGCTCGTGTTGATACTCACTATCGTCTCAGGGGCGTGTCTGTTTACATACTGGATCAGTAAAGACGAGTAGGCAGCAAGGCTGCTACGAGGGCTAATGGCTGACAATTTCGAGGAGGTGCTCACTGAGCATCTCCTCTTCTTTTGCGTAAGGAGAGCGGCTGGGCGCGGAAGAGATGAGGGAATACCGGAGGGCTGCAACGAGCAGATGGCGGAGGCCGGCGCCTTCTCCCGGGAGCTTGGCGCATGATAACGAAACCTATTCGGAAGGCGCCATTGGCAGGAAGCACAAGGAGTTAATGGGATCGGATACCTTCGTGGCGACGCGTAGTAACGAGTGCATGCTCTACCAACTAAACGGGAGGCGAGATGGGTGAGATTGTGGAGGTCATAAAGCTGGAGGTAATAGCGGATAGCTCGATCACCTTTTTAACACCTGCTGGTTGCCTTCGAGATGTTGGAGGAGACGCAGTACGCGCGGTAGGGAACGCAAGACCGGCAGGAGGAGGCTTTGGGGTAAAATGACGAAAGAAAGAGGAGGAGATGCGGCTTGTCGGATATACCCCTTTTCCCGTTGAACGTGGTGCTGATGCCAGGGTCGCCCCTGCCGCTGCACATCTTCGAGGAGCGCTACAAGCAGATGGTGAATGAGTGCCTGGAGGCGGGAGCGGAGTTCGGGATGGTCCTGGCCGACGAGACCGGGACGCGGAGCGTAGGGTGTATGGCCAGGATCGTCGAGCTCGTCGAGCGTTACGAGGACGGGCGACTCGTGATCCTGGTGGAGGGCTCGCGGCGTTTCAAGCTGAACGACATCATGACCGGGAAACCGTACTACGTCGGCGACGTTGAATACATCGAGGACGGACCGGAGGAGGACGCAAGCTCTCTAGCCGAGGAGTGTGTGGCGCTCCTCGAACGGGTGGTAGAGGCTGCCACCGAGGGAACGGTTGACATAGAGATAGAGCCGCCTTACCGTAACCTTTCATTCACTATCGCTGGTCGCATAGAGTTCGACCTCGACACGCGGCAGCAGATCCTCGAGCTTCCCACCGAAAAAGAGCGCCTGGAAAAGGTAAGGGAGCTTCTCACCGAAGCTGCCGAGAGGCTAGAACGCGAACGACTGGCACGCGAGAAAGCGCAGAAGAACGGGCACTTGCGCGGCGACTGGAGCCCCAAGCCCTCGGAGGATGCCTGACCGCCGGTAGCTCGGCCGACAAGTCCGGGCGTCGAGTCGCCGATGGCCGGTCCCTACTCTTCCGCGATGAACTCCCGTAACCGCTTGACGTTCCTGCTGTTCACCTTGTAGACGAGCGGATCGGCGGCAAGGCTGTCTTCGCCGGCGGCGGCCTTTATGCGCTCGACCAAGTTCTCCTCTACCAGCCAGGCGGTGGAGGGAAGGACGATCGCCAGGAGCCTGAGGCGGGAACCGCCGTCGGGGGTCTCATTGCGATCCACGAGACGCGGTGGGACCAGGTAGAGTTCGTGGCCCCCCTGTATCTCTTCGAGGACGCGTTTTGCGGCCTCCTCGTCCTTCAACTGCACCTCGATAGTGAATCGTTGCTGGCCGGAGACGTAGTTCGTGACGCCGGTAAGGGAGCCATTTGGGATGTAGATCACCTCACCGGAGAGCGCCCGGATCGTGGTGGTCCGCAGCCCGAACTCTTCGACCATTCCCGAGGCTTTGGTCGGTTCGACTGACACGAAGTCTCCGACGCTGTACTGGTTCTCGAATAGGATAAAGAACCCCGCGATGATGTCGCGCAGGAAGCTCTGCGCCCCGAATCCTGCGATGGCGGCAATGATCGAGACACCGGCGGTGGCCGGCAGAGCAGTACCGACGAAGATGCTAAAGACGAAGAGAGCGACGAGGGCGAAAGTCACGTACCGCAGGGTGTTGCGGACAAGGGTGACTGCGGTATCCTGGCGCTTTATGCGGGCGAGCGTTGCGGCGTCGAGGTTCTCCTCATCGGCAGGCCTGCTCCACCGAAATACGCGCGGTATCAGGCGGACGGCGACCCTGTAAAAGGCCGTTGCGAGAATGAAGACGATCACCGTCGCCACCAAGTGGGCTATGAAGGTGTAGCTGATCAGGTACCCCGCGACGCCCTCGAAGAAATTCCTGAGGGTGATCTCCAGGATATTGCCGGTCTCCTGGGGGATCTCCTGGGCGGCCTTGCCGGCCCCTTCTATAACGCTGGTACTCTCGCCGGTGGTCTCGTCCTGAAAGACCGCGGCCAGGAGAAGCGGTGACAGGCTCATCTAAGAGATTGTTTCATGTCGTTCGAGGGCGAATTGTATGAGGCGGTCGAGGAGTTGCTCATAGGGGAGACCGCTGGCGGCCCAGAGCTTCGGGTAGACGCTGGTCGGGGTGAAGCCGGGGATGGTGTTGATCTCGTTGAGGATCAACCTGTCGCTGCCGCGCTCCAGGAAGAGGTCAACCCGGGCCATGCCGGCGGCGTCTATGACTGTGTAGGCGGTGCGGGCTATTTGTTGTATCTCCATCGCGGAACCACCGGGTATCTCGGCGGGGGCGTGCAACTCCATGCCGCCCTCGACGTACTTGGCCTCGTAGTCGTAGAACTCGTGCCCGGGGACTACTATCTCACCCGGCACCGAGACCTTCGGCTCCTCGTTGCCGAGCACCGAGACCTCTATCTCGCGGGCGTCCACCCCTTGCTCTACAATGACGCGCCGGTCAAGGGCGGCTGCCTCGTCGAGGGCGTTCGCTAACTCTCCAGAGTCCGTAGCCTTGTTTATGCCGACGCTTGAGCCGAGGTTGGAGGGCTTGACGAAGCAGGGGTACCCCAAAGTGGTCTCTATTTCCCGCACCCATTTCTTCCGGTCTTCTCTCCACTCCTTTCGGGTGAGGCCTAGCCACTCGACCTGCGGGAGGTGGTGGTAGGCGAAGACCTTCTTCATTGTCACCTTATCCATACTGGCGGCGCTGGCGAGGACGCCAGAACCTATGTAGGGGATGCCGGCGAGTTCCAGGATGCCCTGGACGGTGCCATCCTCACCGTACGGGCCGTGCAGAACGGGGAAGACGACATCCGCGGTGCCCACGAGATCCACGGGCAGCTTCTCCGAGACAGGCGCCAGCTTCGCCGCAACTCTGTCCGAGGAGCTTGTGTTCTCCTCGATACGTGACTCCAGCTCGCGCATGGGGTCGCCCGAGGAGATCCAGGCTCCCTCCCGGCTTATGCCCGCCGGGACGACCTCGTAACGCCCACTCGCACGCAAGGCGCCTATAATGGCGCGGGCCGACGCCAAGGAGACCTCATGCTCCCCGCTCCGCCCACCGAAGATGACCATTACCCTTAGCAACGCGCCTGCTACCCTCCTCTTACCGACCGTTTCATCCTAGCAGAGGGCGGAGGGAGGATTCTCTAGGCGCGAGACTTCGCCGATACTCCCAAAGTACCGGTATCCTCCCGGAGCGCCGACGCGACGAAGTCTATGTGCTGGCCGAGGTCCACGCCGAGCTCCTCTGCCCCACGCACTATGTCTTCCCGGTTTACGCTGGCGGAGAAGGACTTCTGCTTCATTTTCTTGCGTACGCTCTTCGCCTTGAGACCCTCCAGGCCCTCGGGCCGCACGAGAGCGCAGGCTACGATGAAGCCGGAGAGCTCGTCCACCGCGTACAGGGTCTTCGCCATGAGCGTCTTGCGTGGGAGGTCGAGATAGTCGGCGTGGCCTTTTATCGCCTCTAGAACGTCCTCGGGATAGCCCTTGCGGGCCAGTTCCCGCACGCCGACCATCGGGTGTTCGGCGGGTGTGGGGTGCCTCTCGTAGTCCATGTCGTGCAGGAGACCGGTAATGCCCCACCTCTCCTCGTCCTCGCCGAACTTGCGGGCGTAGGCGCGCATCGCGGCCTCGACTGCGAGCATGTGCTTCCGCAACGACTCGCTCTCCGTCCAATCGCAGAGCAGCTTCCAGGACTCCTCACGGTTCAACGATGCCTCCTGTAAAAGATTCGTCGCCAGCGGCTATTGTACCGTTCGACACCCGTTGAACCTTCCGCTGCTGTTCAAGCTGCGCCAATTAACTCGGGCAGAGAAGTGAGGGCGTAGGATCATCTCCTCCCTTTAAGAATCTCCGCTCTCTGCCATCTCCCTCGCCAGCAGGAACACTGCGTCGAGCATGGGTGGGGTGAGGACGCCTGTGAAGGTGTTCTGCTGGGAGGGGTGGTAGCAGCCGAGGAGGGTGGGACCGGAGGGTGATGCGTGCTTCGCGCCGTGGGCAAACTTTGGTTTCGGGCGGACTTTATAGAGGCGCAGGGCGGCGTCCCAGGCGAAGGCGCCGAGACAGACGACAGTACGTGCAGTGGAGATTAGATTCAGCTCGCGGGCAGCGCCGGCAGGCGGTAATCTCCGCTTCGAGCACCGCGAGACGCGCTTCGGCGAGGCGGTCCCTCTGGCGGGCAGGTTCGTTCAGGCGCCGTAGCGGTTGAGCTTGAGGGCGTGGCCCATGAGGAGGCCCATGATCTCCTTCGCCGCGAAGACCCCTAGCGAGCCACCGGCGCAGGCTCGCTCCCCGAAGCTCAACGCCGTCGGGAGCGTGTACTCCGAGGAGAGGAGGAAAGGCACCCCATGCCAGGAGTGGCTCTTCATCTTCGCGGGCGTGGCATGATCTCCGGTTGTAGCGAGAGCTGCGGGGCCGAGGTCGAGCAAGCCCGGCAGCAGGGCGTCCACCCCTTCTATAACAGCGGACTTCCGCCTCGCGTCGCCGTCCTCGCCCGCCGCGTCGGTCGCCTTTACGTGTATAAAGAAGAAGTCATAAGAGTCCCAGTTCTCTTTTAACGTCTCGAACTCACCGGCGATGCCTTCGCCTTCCTTAAGGACCTGCATGCCGGCGAGGCGGGCGAGCCCCTTATACATAGGGTAGCCCGCGATGGCGGCGGCACGCAGCTTGTAGACCTCGTCAAACCTCGGGAGCGCCGGGTGCATCCCGAAGCCACGCAACAGGACGGTGTTGGCCGGGTGCCTGTCCGCTAAAATCCTATCCGCCTCCTCGACAAATGCGTTGGCGAGCTTGGCGCTCTCCTGGGCTGCATCGCCACCGGTCGTGGGCTCGACGGGGAGCGGTCCAAGCCCTGTCCTCTGCGGGTCCGAGTCCGAGAGGTCGCCGGAGAGTCCATCGGCGTGGAAGACGGCGACAGCCCGGTGCTCCTTCTCGTGGACTATAGAGACCTTCGCGTCGTCGAGCTTTACTTCCTCGTTCAGGAGATCCACGAGCTTCGCGGCATCAGAGGAGGCGATGCGGCCGGCCCGGCGATCGGAGATTCTGCCAGACTCGTCCTTGGTGGCGAAGTTGATCCTGGCTGCAAGGTCGTTCTCGCCGAGCTCGAAGCCGACCCCCAGGGCGCTCAGGACGCCGCGGCCGACCCGGTACTCCAAAGGGTCGTAGCCGAAGAGAGCCAGGTGGCCTGGTCCGCTGCCGGGGCTCACTCCGGCGGTGACGGGCCTACTCAAGCCCAGGTCGCTCCTAGCGGCTAGAGAGTCGAGGTTCGGGCTGTTCGCGGCTTCTAGCTCCGTCTCGCCCCCCTCGTTCGGGAGCCCGCCGAGACCGTCGAGGACAAGCAGGATAATCTTTGAGTCTGTCGAGACTGTTAGCTCGCGCATAAGGTTCAGGTTCAAAACGGCGTCTCCTCTCAGGGCGGGATCTCCGGGGCGCGCCAGGGCCGTCCCTCGCGCCGCTTGCGGTCCAAAAAGTCTAGCAGATAGAGTAGGGGCGTTTCCCGTTTTGTTACCGATTGTGTATTTGGAGGCAGGAAAATCGGCCGTACAATCCCTCCATGTAATGTTTATCGTCTCTATTAGAGACGGGGAAGTAAGACTATGCTTCAGGGACTCAGGACGGTTATTTATTATGTAGGGGACCTTGCTCGGGCGAAAGAGTGGTACAGCGACGTACTGGGCAACCGGCCTTACTTCGACGAGCCTTTCTACGTCGGTTTCGACGTACGTGGCTTCGAGCTCGGGTTACATCCGGATGAATCTAATGCCTCCCATGCCGGTACCGGCGTGATCGCTTACTGGGGCGTGGAGGATGCGGAGGCGGCGCTCGAACGGCTACTGGAGTTAGGGGCGACCGGTCGTGGCGGCGTCCAGGATGTGGGTGAAGGCATCCGCGTTGCGACCGTACTCGACCCTGATGGGAACGTGTTCGGCGTGATCGAGAACCCGCACTTCTCGCCCGAATGCGCATAACCGGTGGCCCGGCTCCGTCCGTCTTCTGCTACGCTTCACGGATGGCTGGGTACCTTCGGTGGAGAGGCATGGGGAGCGGATGAAGATAGAGACGATAGACCTGGACTTCATGGAGACGGAGGGGATCATCGCCTCCTTCCTCCTCACCGGTGAAGGCTCGGCCGCGATAGTCGAGACCGGGCCCACACCCTGCATCGAAAACCTGATGCAAGGTCTTTCGAGCAACGGCGTGGAGCCGGGAGACGTAGAGCAGGTTCTACTGACTCATATCCACCTGGATCATTCCGGTGCCTCGGGAAACCTTGCCGAGCTTCTGCCGAGCGCCACCTTCTACGTACACGAGATCGGCTATCCGCACCTCGTGGATCCGTCGAAGCTCGTGAAGAGCTCGACGCGCATCTACGGCGAGAGGATGGAGGAGCTGTGGGGTGAGATCCGGCCCGTTTCCAAGGACCGTCTCAAGAAGCTCTCGGGCGGCGAGGAGATCGAAGTCGCCGACGGTCTCGTCTCGGCGTGCTACACCCCCGGCCATGCCTATCATCACCTGGCGTTCCACGAGCCTGAGTCCGGGACGCTCTTCGCCGGGGACGTGGCGGGGGTGCGCCTCCCCGGACAATCTTACGTGAAGCCGCCGACACCGCCACCGGAGGTGGATGTCGAGGCGTGGAAGGGGAGCATCGAGACCATGCGCAAGCTCGGTCTGAAGGTCATCTGCCCGACTCACTTCGGCTCCTATGAGGACGTCGAGAGGCACTTGAGCGAGTTGGAGCAGCGCCTTGAAGATTGGCTGCTCCTGGTCGAGGAACGTATGGCTGAAGAGCGTTCACAGGAGGACATCGCCGAGGAGCTCGGGGCGCGGGGCGACGAAGAGATGCTCCGCGAGGGCGCGGACACCGGAGACTCCGAGCGTTACGAGCTTGCGGCCAACTACGAGATGCTGGTCGCCGGCCTCATGAGGTACGTCACCAAGCAGCGCGAAAGCTCCTGACCCCTGGCAGGCAGGCCGCCACGGTCTCCCCGCGAGAGATAAGAACACGTTGACGGAGATCCTGCAAAAGGAGCAGGGATTTAATGTCCGGGTGTCCGGGTCAAGTCCTGAATGTTCTGTAGTTTCCCCCAAGCCTGATCCTTCCTCTACTGCTCCATGAGCTCCACCTCCTCGCTCTCCCGCTCGTCCTCCGAGCGGCGCTCCCTCAACTCTTCCATGTCGAG
>JAABVA010000421.1_pt1 | contig 54644 bp, 45 predicted proteins | sample 5560331 | NCBI WGS metagenome assembly JAABVA01 (sample SAMN12812661, study PRJNA571458) | rock metagenome | isolation source: Antarctica rocks | place: Antarctica: Victoria Land, Mt New Zealand sud | collected 2016-01-07
TTAGCGGAATGGACGGGACTCGAACCCGCGACCTCCTGCGTGACAGGCAGGCATTCTAACCAGCTGAACTACCACTCCGTTTTGGACTGCAAATATAGCTTTGATTTTGGTTTTTGCAATAATTTCTGAAAAAAACTTAAAGCCTGCTTAAATTTATACAAGAAAAAATGCCAATGCTTCTTTTACCCTATAAAAATTGGTGTTTGAACCGATTTAAATAAACCAAAAACAAATGCCTGACATTTTTTTAGGTGATAAAAGAAGCATAGAAAACAAATTGAACAAATTTTAAACAGGCCCTCAGGCTGTAGTGCCTTCTTTTAATTTTTCTGCGTTTTCTGCAAATTGCAAAGCTTCTATAATTTCCTGTATATCACCATCCATTACTGCGGAAAGGTTATACATCGTCAAACCAATACGGTGCTCGGTTACCCGGCCCTGCGGATAGTTATAGGTCCGAATTTTGGCAGACCGGTCGCCGGTGGAGACCATCGTTTTCCGTTTAGCGGCAATATCTCCATTGTGCTTTTGCAGCTCTATATCGTACAATTTACTCCGCAGCATTTCCATCGCACGCGCACGGTTGCCAAACTGCGACCGCTCGATCTGGCAAACTACTACCATTCCCGATGGACGGTGTGTCAACTGCACCTTGGTTTCTACTTTATTTACATTTTGCCCGCCTGCACCGCCTGAACGTGAGGTCTGCATATCTACATCAGCCGGGTTTAAGTAAAAATCCACTTCCTCCGCCTCAGACAATACTGCAACCGAAGCCGCAGAAGTATGTACCCGGCCTTGCGTTTCGGTATCCGGTACGCGCTGTACGCGGTGCACGCCCGATTCGTACTTCAGCAAACCATAAACATCTTCCCCGCTCACTTCAATAATCACCTCTTTATAACCACCGGCTGTGCCTTCGGTAATATCTGCAACTGCATATTGCCAGCCTTTTTTTTCAAAAAAACGGGTGTACATTCTGAATAGATCGCCTGCAAAAAGGGCAGCTTCATCGCCGCCTGTTCCACCACGGATTTCAAGAATTGCATTTTTGGCATCTTCCGGATCTTTCGGGATCAGCATCAGCCTGATTTTGGCTTCCAGGTCTTCCTTTTGCACCAACAGTTCTTCCAGCTCGGCTTTGGCCATGTCCTTAAAATCTTCATCTTTTTCGATGTCCAAAATTTCCCGGTTTGCATTGATATTGCTCATGATATTGTGGTAAACGTTGTATTCGTCCACCACCTTGCCCAGCTCTTTATATTCCCGGTTGAGCTGCGCATAACGCTTCATATCGTTTGTTACTTCCGGGTTGCTCAGTTCCGTTTCTACGTTTTGCCAGCGTTGTTTAATCGCTTCTAATTTTTCTAACATCTGTTTTTTTGAAAACTAAAGCCATTGCTCCTAAATCCTTTAGGTGGATTTTAGCTTGATTCACATGCTTCTTTTATCATGCAAAAATACGGCTTTTGAACAACTTTATTTTGAAGGAAAAACAAATCAATTCTTTTCAGGCTGTTCTCCTTCAAAATACTTCAACTCCAATTTTTCACCGGTAAAAACAGCATACGTGTTGTGGTAAACCCATTCGCCCAAATTAATGTAACGGCTGCGTTCATCCAGTTGAATGTCCAGCGGCAAATGCCGGTGGCCGAAAAGCATATAATCATAAAACTTGGTTTTCAAAACTTCCTTGCAAAAAACAACCAGCCATTCCTGCTGCCCTGGTTTGGATTCTTCATTTTTTTGGTTGATGATCCTGCTTTTCCGGCTCCATTTGGATGCGATGCCTACGCCCAGGTTTGGATGCAGGCGCGCGAAAAGCCACTGGCAAACCTGACTTCGAAAAAACCATTTCAGCAGTTTATAAAACCGGTCTCCGGGGCCTAACCCGTCGCCATGATGCAGGAAAAACTTCTTGCCGTTCCGTTCTATTTGCAGTTGATTGCTGATGATCGTTGCGCCCAATTCCGTTTTCAGGTAATCAAACATCCACATATCGTGGTTGCCTTTAAAGAAGTACAGCTTTACGCCGGCATCAGAAAGTTCGGCCAGCTTCCCTAAAAACCGAACATAGCCTTTCGGCACAACGGTTTTGTATTCAAACCAGAAATCAAACACATCGCCCATCAAAAAAATTTCGGCAGCATCTTTTCCAACAAAATTCAGCCAGCGCACGAGCAAATCTTCCCGCTTGCGCGAAGAAGCATAATCAGGAACGCCCAAATGGAAATCGGAAGCAAAATAAATTTTATCACGAACGGCCATGCGTTTTTGAAAGAAATATAAATAATGAAATCAGGTGTCCAGGAAGATTTTGAACCGTTCATAATCCTCAATCCAAACTTTGGTAATTACTGGTATCCTTTCTATTACTTCTTTTCCAAAAATGGCTTCTGTAAGTAATCCCATGTGCATCATATCAAATATCCTACACAAGTAAGACCTTCCCAAAACCCACCATGTAAATTTTGAATCAACCATTAAATAATGATGAATAGGACGATCTAATGTTCTGCGTATCTCATTTAACTCTAATCCGTCCAATTGAGATTCATACACGCCATCTGCTACCCTGCTACCGAATGTTTTTGTATAATAATATTCTTTGATCTCCCATAAGGCAATAGGATTTTTTACACTTGGAAAAGACCCATCTACTCTTCTGGACAAACTTCGATAAGGAACTTTATTTAGGGTGAATGCTGTTAATTCTTTAGCTGTATATTTTATAGCGTAGTCTTTTATATTAGCTTCTATCAAAATATTGATGATACCCGTAAAATAATTTGGTGTTTGCTTTTCCCCTTTTTGCTTGTTCATTTGTATTTCGCAAGTTGGGTTATAGGTTTTACACAATTTTTCGTACAAGGCTTTTGCCTCCTCCAAATCCATCAAATAATGTTGTACATAATCATTTAGTGCTTTGGCTCTATATTCAAAATAATTTAATAATAACTGCCCAAATTCTGTTGGCTCTTCATTACTAAAAGCAATTTTATTAATTTGAAAACCGCTTTTTTTGAATAATTCAATTATTTCTTTAAAAGGATAAACCTTAATGCTTTTGGTTTTTCTATCCGTATAGCCAAACCTCTGGCTAATGTATTTAACGTTAGCCCAAAATTCCGGAGAAGTATGGTTAATATATTTAGGATTTGGTTTCATTGAGTTCTTTCTCTAACGTGGTTACAAACTCAATTAAGTTTGAATTTAAAGCACTGCATATTTCCCTTAATTCCAACAAATCTATCCTGCGCTCCCCAGTCTCAATTTTACTGATATAAGATTGGGGAACATTTAAAATAACGGATAATTGTTGTTGCGTAATTCCTGCACTCATTCGAAGTCGATATATCAGTTCAGTTACTACTGAATTATATTTTTTTGAATTAAACTTCACTTTGGAAAATTAAATGTTATTTTAGCATATCCCAAAACAGAATAAAGACACAATGCAATACCTGGAAGAAGAATTAGTATTAATCAGCAAATATTCTAAATATGTGCCGCCCAAAAGCCAGCTTTTAAAATGGGTTGGAAACAAGCAACGGTTTGCATCTGAAATTACAAAATACTTTCCATCCTATTTTAATAAATACTATGAACCATTTTTAGGAAGCGGATCAATATTAGCAACCGTAAACCCGTTGCAAGGAGTTGGCTCTGATACTTTTTCGCCATTGGTTGAGATATGGAATAAACTTAAAACAGATCCAAAAGAATTAATAAACTGGTATAGAGAATGGCGGGATCAGATAGAAACAGAAAGCAAAGGAGCTATTTATGAAAAAGTAAAAACATCTTATAATCTGCAACCCAATGGCAAAGATTTTCTTTTTTTAAGCCGAAGCTGTTATGGTGGAATTATCAGGTTTAGAAAAGATGGACACATGTCAACCCCTTGTGGAGTGCATACCCCAATTTCTGTTCAAGCCTTTGCTGATAGGGTAAAGATTTGGAACAGGCGGATTATAAATACAGAGTTTTTTTGCTGGGACTACAAAAGTGCCTTTGTTAACGCTAAAAGCAATGACATGATTTATTGTGATCCTCCTTATTCACATAGCCAGAGTATTCTCTATGGAGCACAAAATTTTAGTTTAGAAGAATTATTAAACCAAATTTCAAACGCAAAAGATAAAGGTATAAAAGTAGCATTGAGCATTGACGGAAATAAAAAGTCTGGAAATAAAATATGCGATTTGCCTATTCCAAAGAACTTGTTTGAGAGGGAAATTTTAGTTGATTGTGGTAAATCTATGTTAAGGCGGTTTCAAATAGAAGGACAAACCATGACGGGTGAACAAGTTTTTGACAGGCTTCTTTTAACATATTAAGGTTTAGTTTTTGTACCTTTTACCGGTCGGTCTTAATCAAAAAATGAATATCAAAACCCTGCTTTACCCAAAAACCGCAAAAGGAACCGTTGCCGATACTTATTTCGGGACTGAAGTTGCCGATCCTTACCGTTGGCTGGAAGACGATCAATCTGCCGAAACAAAAGCGTGGGTCATGGAAGAAAACAAGGTAACGAACAATTATCTGGAGCAAATCCCCTTTCGTGATGCCATCCGCCAAAAACTGGAAAAGCTGTGGAATTACGAAAAATACAGTGCCCCTTTTAAAGAAGGAAAATACACGTACTTCTACAAAAACGATGGTTTGCAAAGCCAGGCGGTTTTGTACCGGCAATCAGATCCGGGCGAGCCGGAGGTTTTTCTCGACCCAAACCTGTTTTCTGCGGATGGAACGACTTCGCTGGGCGGAATTAGTTTTAGCAAAGATGGCAGTTTGGCGGCTTACCAGCTTTCGGAAGGCGGTTCCGACTGGCGCAAAGTAATCGTAATCAACACTTCGGATAAAACAATTGTAGGCGATCCTTTAATCGATGTAAAGTTTTCTGGTTTGGCCTGGAAAGGCAACGATGGGTTTTATTACAGCAGTTATGATAAGCCGAAGGAAGGCAGTCAGTTAGCCGGATTAACGCAATACCACAAGCTTTTTTATCATAAATTGAATACCGCGCAAAGTACAGATCAGTTGGTTTTTGGCGGAGAAAATATGCCGCGCCGATATGTTGGTGGTTATTTAACGGAAGACGAGCGTTTCCTGATCATCACGGCTGCCGAAAGTACCACCGGAAACGAACTGTACTTTCAAGACCTGGCAAAACCTGAACCTGAAATTAAGAACATCGTCGATGATTTTGATTCGCAGCAGGAAATCATAGATAACATCGGCAGCAAACTTTTCATTTTCACTAATTTAAATGCACCAAACTTTAAATTAGTTATGGTTGATGCTGCCGGTCCAAAACCAGAGAACTGGAAAGATTTGATCCCGGAAACAGAAAATGTATTAACTATTTCTACCGGCGGCGGAAAGCTATTTGCCGAATATCTCAAAGATGCTACTTCTTTTATCCTGCAATATAATTACGACGGAAAAATGGAGCATCAAATTCAGTTGCCCACTGTTGGAACGGCTGGCGGTTTCAATGCAAAAAAAGAAGATCAGGAAACCTATTATATGTTTACGTCCTACGTCTATCCCTCCACGATTTTCAAATATCATATTGCTTCCGGGAAGTCGGAACTGTACAAGAAATCCGGTGTTTCTTTTGACCCGGAAAAGTATGAATCAAAACAGGTTTTTTATCCTTCCAAAGACGGAACTAAAATCCCGATGCTGATTACTTATAAAAAAGGCACTGTTTTTAATGGCAAAAATCCGACGTTGCTGTATGCTTATGGTGGTTTTGGTGTGAATTTAACGCCTGCCTTCAGCACTTCAACTCTAATTTTGCTGGAACAGGGCGGCATTTATGCCGTTCCAAACCTGCGCGGCGGCGGCGAATACGGGGAAAACTGGCACCTGGCCGGAACGAAAATGAACAAGCAAAACGTTTTTGATGATTTTATTGCTGCTGCGGAATATCTGTTCGATAATCAATATACTTCCAATGAATATCTGGCAATTGCCGGCGGCTCGAACGGTGGATTATTAGTTGGCGCAACCATGACGCAACGACCAGATTTATGCAAAGTAGCATTCCCGGCAGTTGGGGTTTTAGATATGCTGCGTTACCACCAATTTACGGCCGGTGCAGGTTGGGCGTATGATTATGGAACAGCACAGGATTCTAAAGAAATGTTTGATTATCTGCACCACTACTCGCCTTACCATGCTTTAAAACCGGCCGACTATCCGGCAACGATGGTGACGACCGGAGACCATGACGACCGCGTGGTGCCGGCGCATTCTTTTAAGTTTGCGGCACGGTTACAGGAATTTCAGCAAGGGAAAGCACCGGTTTTAATCCGGGTTGAAACCAAAGCCGGACATGGTGCAGGCCGTTCTACTTCACAGGTTATCAACCAGGAATCTGATAAATGGGCTTTTATGTTTTGGAACATGGGTTTGGATTGGGAGGAATAACACTTCTTTTACAAGCAAAAATCCATGCCTTACAGAAAAAGCCTATATTTTGTGTTGCTGATTTTATACCGGTAAAAGAAGTATCATTACTGGTCGTTGCTGCTTTTATCGGTACTTTTTGCAGCCAGTGCGGCTATCGGTTTCCCAATAACTTTGTAGTTGCCTTCGCCTTTTAAAATGGAAGCCAATTCCGGTTTGTTCTGGATTACCAGCGTTGCAGCGGCCAGTTCTTTATCATTTTTAAAGCTGTCTTCTATCCTGCCCTTTTCATAATAATAGCGGGTAACCAATTCGCTTTCCAAAATTTGTTTTATTTCTGCCTGATGCTGAACCAAGTCATTCTTTTTGCTTACGGCCAGTTTGTTTTTCAAGGCATCGTACTCCGTTTTTATTTCGCCCAACTGCTTTTCGTGCTCGGCAACGGCTTTTAAATCCGTCAGCAATCGTTCGGTTTGCGTACTGTAGCTGTAATCTTTGCCCGAAAGATACTTTACAAAGTCGCTGTAATCGGTATCACTGATGTTAAAATTTTCCGGGGCAGATAACTGGTTGTGCGTATTGCGATAAGTATTGGCATAATTAAAAACCAGCATTTTGGTGATCAATGCTTTGGTGATATTGGCAATCGGTTCTTGCTTTACAAACACATCCGGATAAATGCCGCTGCCGTCATAAACAGAGCGGCCGCTTTTCGTTTTGAATTCATGGATTAACGAATCTGCTACTTTTACAACCGATCCGTCTTCTTTACGATGGGTGTAATCTAAAGCCTGGATACATCTTCCCGAAGGAACATAATATTTGGAAATCGTGATTTTGACCAAACTATTGTAAGGCATACTAAACGTTTGCTGCACCAAGCCTTTGCCGTAACTGCGCTGACCAACAATAACGGCGCGGTCTAAATCCTGCAAGGCACCGGCCACAATTTCTGATGCTGAAGCCGAACGGCCATTCACCAAAACCACCAGCGGCAAATCCGTTTCAACCGGTGTGTTTTGGGTGAGATAAATGTTGTTTTTCTCTTTTACTTTTCCTTTTTGCGAAACCACCTCTACTCCTTTTGGCACAAAAAAATTGACAATTTTAACCGCTTCCTGCAAAATACCGCCGCCATTGTAGCGCAGGTCAAGCACTATTCCTTTCGGGTTGTTCTTTTTAAGGTCGAGCAAAGCGTCCTGCACTTCCTGGCCTGAATTTTCCAAAAATTTATCTAATTTAATGTAACCGATGCCGCTTTTCAGCATCCCATGATAAGACACGTTCGGTTGTTTTATTTCTTCGCGAAGCAAATTTTTAACGATGGGCTGGGCTATGCTTTCCCGCTTGATCAGTAACTTGACCAGGCCACCTTTGGCACCTTTCAGCAAAGTGCTTACCTCTTCCCCTTTTTTTCCGGCCAGGTCAACATCGTTGATTTTCAAAACCTGGTCGCCAACCCGCACATCGGCTTTTTGTGCCGGATAGCCTTCAAAAAGCTGGGAGATGATAACTTTATTATTACGGTTATAAACCCCTGCGCCAATGCCGCCATATTGCGTGCTGATGTAATGCAGCTTGTAATCTTCAATTTCAGACTCTGGCACAAACTCGGTGTACGGGTCTAAGCTTTCCATCATCGCATCCAAACCTCTTTTGACCAGTTTGGTAGAGTTGATCTCATCCACATAATTCACGTTCACTTCCTTGTAAACTGTGGCAAAAATATCCAGGTTTTTGGCCACCTGAAAAAGGTCGTCCTGAAAACCCCAGCAAGTTGCAGCCAATAAAATGACTATGCCGGACGAAATCATTTTTTTACGCTTGGCGATCAACACAATACCCTTTTTCATAAAACTTAAATCTGAACCCGAATTTAACAGAAATGATTTACATCCTTATCAAAAACGTTTTTATAAACGATTATTGTCCATGTTGGCCAAAGCTTTTTTCAACGTAAAAACAACATACTCGCGGTTGCGGTCAACAAGCACCATGATCCGCCTGATCAAATCATCTTCCTCGCCTTCGTTGTATTGCAATTGCTCGTCTGTCAGGCTGTTATATTTCCGCTGAACCTTAATTTTAACACGTTCCCAATCTTTTTTGCTGATGGTAATTTCTGCCATTTGAAGTTTTTTTTATTCAAACCTAACATAAATTTTAGGCGATTAAAAACAGCATGGGAAATTTTTGATTGTACTGTTGTCAGAATTAAACTTTGCAAACCAATTTCACTCCTACAAAAATGAATACGAAAAAAATATTTTTTACCCTATTGGTTGCTGCACTAAGTTTTAGTGCAAAAGCACAGTTTAGCCTTGGTGTAAAAGGCGGCGTTAATTTTTCTCACCTGAGTGTGAACAACGGACAAATTAATTCGACGGCCCTTCCGGGTTACCAAATTGGATTATGGACACGTATTGGAAAAGGTTTTTATGTGCAGCCAGAAGTTTACTTAGGCAGCTCGGGCAGTAATTTTGATTTTCAGTACAATCAGCAAAACCAAGCGGTTACCGAAGGCGGAAAAGTCCGTTTCACAACTTTGAACGTGCCGCTTTTATTAGGCCAGTCTTTTGGGTTGAGTAAATTAAATTTCAGGCTGATGGCCGGGCCGATGTACACGTACATTTTGAATGATAACCAGAACTTATCCCAAAACGTTAAAAACGCTTACCAGGATTTTGGCAATTACCGCAACAGCACCTTAGGTTATCAGGCCGGTGCCGGTGTTGATGTACTGAACTTTTCTGTTGATTTGCGTTATGAAGGCGGTTTGACAGAGATCAACCCGGCTTACGGCCAGCGGCAAAATGTTTGGCATTTGAGTTTGGGTTACAAGTTTTTATAGGGTAAAAGAAGCATCCTGAGGAATTGAGCATGCTTCTTTTACCGGCAAAAAATCCTACTACTTGTTAGTGTAGAAAGTAATACCGGCAGGGTTAAAATAAATTTCGGGGTATTTTGTAGTCGGATCGGTTGTAGGAAGCACTGGCCTGGTGCTGGCTTTCAAAGTGATACCTGCCCCCGGAACTACGTAATCTGCGGCCAGCCCTCTTCCGATAATAGTGTAATATCGGCCAGGCGTTAAGGATATCGCTGCGGAAACTGCTCCCAATTTTGTAGTTGTACCGGTAAGATACATTTGGAATGTATAAGAAGTACTGCTCAGCGCATTGACATCCACCGCAACAAAATCAGTTACATTGGCATAACCCACATTGCTGATGAGTGTTTTTACAATTGCCGCAGCACCTGTTGGTGTATAAGTTCCTGCAATATCAACAGCCGCCCCGTTTGGGATTAATTGGGCTAAACGGATATAAGCCTTTCCGCTAATGACAGCAGGAGGAAACTTATCTTCTACAATTTTAGTGGTAAGGCCAGCAGTAGCTGAGCCTGGCAAACCTATTGTAAATACGGAGTAAGCGGAGCCATCAACAGTAGTTTGTGTGATGTTGCCAACTGTACTGCCTGGTGTTACTGTTTGCTTGCTTACTAACGCAGGTACAGGAGTAGAGGTAGCAATTTTGATGGTTGTGTTACCGGATGCTACGACTGCATAGTTACTCACCGGAAATAAACCTAAATAACTATAGCCGGTAACGATTGATGTTGGCACTGCATTATCTGTTACCGATACATTTACGTTTGGGGTGATGTGAATGCCATTTACAAAAGCATCCAAAGCCGGAACGCCGGGTGCAGCATGGATAAGTTTAATTTGTACGCCCGTTGCCGGGTTTGACATTTGTTTTAAGACTGTTTTTTTACAACTGGTTATTACTAGCAAAAACAGGCAGGTTGTGATATAGAATATTTTTCTCATGTTGGTTTTTTAAGGTAATTAAGGTAAAATAAACCAAGGCTTCGTGGTATGATAGTCGGGCTGCAAAGCACCGATTGCTTTTAAGGCCGGCACGTTCCAGATGTATTCTGAATTGTAACGTGGCCGGAGTACATAAACCTGTTTGCCAGCGTTGTCCGGATATAGTGCACCAGGTTTCTGAAAGCCCTGAAAAATGGCCGGATCATAATTGTACCTGCGTTCATCAGCCCAGGCTTCAAGATTTCCCCACACAAATAAGGAGATAAACTTTTGCTGCAAAATATCACTTAACTGCAAAGTTACTGTGGATTGCCGTACACACGGCCCTGCCAGGTAAGCTGCTTTGGCAGCATTACTGATATAATTTTGCGTACCAGCCAAATTTTTATCAAAGGGAGGGTTACTTACAAAATCAAGGCTTGCTGAAACGGCATTTCTATAGGCAGCATAAGCCCCTTCTACATCGCCTTTTTTATATAAAGCTTCGGCTTTAAAAAATTGCAGTTCGGCATAAGTCATAAATACCCCTCTGGAGTTATCACTATACAGATAGTGCTGCGTACTACCTGCAGCAGGATAGGTTGTTATACCTACTCCATAGAGAAAAGGTATTAGTGTATTGGCATCTAATGTATTAGGATCACCGTTACTTCCTATAACACCCCGATATATACCATCTCTGCTTGGTGCAAGTATTAATGGCAGGCGCGGGTCAAGTGTATAATTTGGAGTTTGAGAGCCGGTGAAGATACGTCCGTCAAGCAACCGCACCATATAATCTGATTGCCTGAATGACCCTAAATTACCGCGGACCGTTCCCCAAAAATTTGAATCGCCGGATACTGAACCACGATTTTCTACACTTGCGTTATCTGCGTTGCTTACAAAAGAGCTGTCCACATATTTTTTTACATCATCCGGATTAAAAGTTGCTTTATTGCTGATATGTAAAGCATTTTGGGCAAGGATGGCATAAACAAACTTGATCCATTTGCTGCGGTCGCCATAATAAATGTAGTCGCCTTTAGCTAAAGAGGTTGATGTTGTTAAACCGTCTGCTTTAATTGATAAGTTTAAATAATACAAAGCCTGTCTGCAATCTTTAACCACTTCGGCATAAACGTCCTGCGGACTATCGTAATCAAATGTTAAACGGGTTGGGTCGAATGCTTCTTTTACAATCATATTATTATAAAGGTCTCCTCCTGTTTGCCATCCCCAGGCACGCATAGCCCAGCCCACACCTACATAATCATATTTTTGTTTAGGGGTTGCATCCTGCCATAATAAGGTGATATTTTGTCCGAGACTAAAATAAACGGTACGCCACATTTCACCGCCGGCATCACTTGAAGGCACGTACCCTTCCTGGTCCCAAACGTTATTTGCTGCCGGTGCTCCCCAAACCTGCGCATACTGGCCTACGTAGCGGCTATCAAACCAAACCCCTCTGGCCATACCAGCCTGGATTGGCGGTAATAAGCTGGAGGCATCTACCGTTACAGGCGCATTTGGATTATTATTTACATCGATAAATTTTTTGCAGCTACTAATAGAAAACAGGGTTAGCAGTACAATGACTAAGTATTTAATTTTTTTCATGTTGTTGTTATTTTTATAACCTAACCCTTAAACCTAAAGAAATTACACGCGGAGTAGGCAATGTTCCATAATCAAACCCTGCAGCACCTGATCTTAAAGTGGAAGCGTTGGTTCCGTTCACGTCCGGGTCAGCACCAGAATAATTGGTCAGGATAAATACATCAGTAGCGGTTACAAATACGCTGGCGTATTTAAAAACCTTTTGCCTGTCGATAATAGATTGCGGCAGTTTGTAGCTTAAAGTAATGTCTTTCAGCTTCACCCAGTTGATATTGTGTTCAATAAAATCAGCATCAATATTACTGGTATAATAAGTGTTTTGGTAATAAGGTGTAACTTGTATCGTGTTAACTGTAGGGGCAGCCGAGTTTTCTTTCCCATCTTTCAATACACCCGGAACTGTTACAGGAGTTAACCGGTCTGTAGTACGGGCACTCAAACCATATCTGGTTAAGTACAGTTCGTTTCCGTTAAAGACATCACCGCCTTTACGAATGTCAAAAAGGAAATTAAGGTCGAAGTTTTTATAAGCAAAGTGATTGCCTAAACCAATCGTAAACTTAGGTTGCCTGTCACCCACTACACCAAAAGTCAGGTTATTTATAGGTAATCCTGTACTTGGATCAACCAAAACCTGGCCGGCATTATTTCTGGCATAGTTGTAGGATGCTATATTCAAGGTGCTGGCACCAGGAAACACACTTGAGCGGACATTGGAATATAACCAGGTATCAGAATTGTAGTATTCCGGCAAACCTCCAAGATTGGTTACTTTACCATGAGCGGAAGTAAAATTTACGAATACGTCCCAGTTAAAAGTTTTTGATTTTACGGGTGATCCTGTCAAGGAAACTTCAACACCATGGTTTTTCACTTCGCCACCGTTAAGATATTCCAAAATATAACCAGAAGCATAACTTATCCTTGGGTTAAATATTTCATTGGTTCCAACAACTTGATAATAGCTGATATCTGCAGTTAGCCGGCCATTAAAAAACTGTAGTTCTGCACCCAGGTCAAGTTCTTTATCTTTTTCCGGTCTTAAACGTGGGTTGTTCCCGGTAACATCATAAGCAAAACCACCGCCTGTTGTAGCTTGTTGCAGCAAGGTTGAAAATATTTTATAAGGAGCTGCAGGGTCTTTGCCTACTTCTGCATACGATGCCCTTAGTTTACCATAAGAAAGAATATTGCTGTTTTTTAACGCTGGCAGTTCTGTAAAAATAAACCCGGCACCTACGGAAGGATAGAAGTAATGGTCCTGTGCCGTGCCGGAAAGCCTGGAACTGTATTCTTCCCTGGCAGTTGCGTTAACTGTGATCATTTCTTTGTAAACCATGTTAAGCCTTGCAATGCCCGATAAATAGCGTGTCCTCTTTAAATAATCAGATGAGCGCTGCGTAGTAGGCGCGGTATTGTTGATACTGTTGAAATCAGGCTGGATAAATTTCTCGCCATAAAAACCATTCACATCTTCTGAATTGCTGATAGCTTCGGTGCCGACAGCAAAAGTAGTGCGGAAATTATTAAAAGATTTTTTAACGGTAGCAAACAATGAACCGTTCAGTTGCAGGTTGTTGTCATTGTAATTATCAATAATACCGCCGGCGTTTAAACCGGTTGTATTGGCAAACCCGTTTATAGCAGAGTTTTGTGCTGCCAAACTGTTTTGGCTAACAAAATTATTTCCGGCTGTTGAGGCAAAATCCGTACCGGTCAAAGCCCTGAAATTAAGCCAGGGAGTTGGGTCATAGGATAAATCAATTGTTCCTACTACCCGGTTTGTTTTATCAGAACTGATATTGTTATGTGCATCCCAAAGCGGGTTATCATAATCATTCGCAACGCCACCCGATGCTGTTAAAGGCAAAATGTATCTTTTGGTGCCATCTGCATTTTTGTAATTGCGTACATTATCAAACGTAGGCCAAGCCAACGCATCCAGGTAAGTACCGGTTGCACCTTTATTAAGCTTGCGGTTATCAATATTAAAATAATTGAATGTTGCACTGCTGCTTAATTTTGACGACAGCTTTGAAGTTCCGGCAAAACGGATGGAAGCCTTATTGTTGTAAGCAACCGGAAATACACCTGTCGCCTCTCTGAAAGCAGCAGAAACACGGTAAGTCGATACATCATTACCCCCTTCAAAAGCAACATTGTTTTGAATTACATGGCCGGTTTGAACCGTATTTTTAATGTTATTAAAGGTTGGCGTACCAGCAGCATACGCAGGGCCAAACGCAGTACGTACTGCCGCACTGGTATTGCCGTTTGTTCCTATACCAAAAGTGGTTTGTACTTTAGGGAACAAATAATCATTGGCAAAACCAAAACTATTATCATAAGTTACTGCGCCGTTGCCGCTATGTCCTTTTTTAGTAGTAATTACAATCGCACCGCCAGAGGCCGAAGAACCATAAACCGCAGCAGCATCAGCCCCTTTTAAAACAGTAACGGTTTCAATATCATCCGGGTTAATATCAGCAATTCGGTTAGTAAAATCCGCACTTCGGTTAGCTCCGTTAGAGGTAAGCAAACTTTGATCAACTGCATCGTTACTAATCCGCACACCATCAATTACAAATAGCGGACTGTTGCTGCCGCCAATTGAATTTACCCCACGCAGCACAATAGAAGATGAAGCACCCGGATTGCCGCTGGTGCTGGTTACTGTTGCACCTGCTACACGGCCTTGCAGTGCATTCAAAAAGTTTTCGCGCTGGGTTTGTTGAATGTCTGAGCCTTTTACGGTTTGTACAGGTGAGGTTAAATCACGGCTGCTTTGTTTAACGCCAAAACCTGTTACAACAGTTACTTCTTGCAGCGTTCTCGCATCCTGTTTTAACTGCACATTAATGGTAGTTGATGCACCAACTGGTAACTCTTGTGTTGTCGTTCCTACAAAACTAAAAACAAGTGTTTGCCCTGTGTTTGCCCGAATGGTGTAAGTGCCTTGCGTGTCTTATTGTGTGCCCGTTGTTGTACCTTTAATTTTTACAGAAACTCCCGGCAGCGGGAAACCACCTTCGGCAGCTACAATTTTTCCGGTTATCGTTTTGCTTTGTGCAACGGCTTGTGCTGCACAAAACAGGATCCCCAGAAAAAACAAAAGTAGGTTTTTTTTCATACGTAATTTGTTTGGTTTGATGATGAAGCATTTAATAGATAAAAAAAATGGAAAATGATTAACGTTGGATGTAAAAAAGGTGAAACATTAACCCTGATAACGTAACCAGCTATTAATGGGTCTGCAATATAATCTACTTTTTGCTGATTTTTCTATCCGAATTATCTTTTCAGTAGAAAAAATTATTGTGAGAAATCCTTTTTATCGCCCAAAAGAAAACTTCCCCATTAAAACCGCCGGGTTTTGGTTGATAACGATCGGTTCTCCCGCCAAAGCTTCATTCGCCAGCAAAGCAAAAAGCACTGCTTCCTTCGCATCGGCGTTTAAGCCCAGCACATCAGAATTCCGAATACTGTTTTTAGGCATTAAAAATTGGAGCGACTGCATCATCATCGGGTTCCTTGCGCCGCCGCCACTTACAAATACTTGCAAATCCTCAACCGGGAAATTTTTCAAGATGGCGGCCGCAATAATTTGTGCGGTAAAAACAGTAAGCGTGGCTACCAAATCGGCCGGATTGATTTGTTGGGTTGACGATTTTTGCTGCGCTTCCTGCACAAATTCCATATTAAACAATTCAGGTCCGGTTGATTTAGGCAAGGCTTCTGCAAAAAACGGATGTGCTTTTAAAGCATTTAGCAATTCTAAATCCACTTTACCCGATAGCGCAATTTTTGCATCCGCATCAAAAGGCAAATTAAAATACTGTCGGCAAGCCGCATCAATCAGCGTGTTTCCTGGCCCAATATCGGTAGAAATTATAGTGCTAAAAGAAGCATCGGTTGGCAAAAAAGTAAAGTTGGCAATGCCGCCGATGTTCAGCAAAATGCGGTTTTCCCCTTTTTTACTGCCCAAAATCACATCGCCATATAAAGCTAAAGGTGCGCCTTCGCCTCCGGCTGCTATATGTTTTTGCCGGAAATCGCTGATGGTAATGATGCCTGTTTTTACAGCAAGATGATCGCCGTCACCAATTTGCAACGTGGCGTTCGGATAGTTTTTTTGCTGATGCTGATGTTTGGGTGCATGGTAAATAGTTTGTCCGTGGCTGGCAACCAGATCAACGGATGCTGTTTTTACCTGCCATTTTTCCAAACATTGCAGCACCAATTCAGCATGAAAACTACCGATGAAAGCATTCAGCAAAGTCAGCTTTTCCAGGTCAACCATTTTTTGGGAGAAAACCTGCCTGACCTCGTTCCTGAAAAAATTATCATAAGGTACCGTTTCAAATTCCAGCAGTTCAAATTCAGTTTGCAAACCGCTGCCGCTAAACCTGCAAAGTGCCATATCCAGCCCGTCCAGCGAAGTGCCGGACATCAAACCCAAAATCATTTTTTGTTTCTTTTGTGCCATTGCGAAAAGTTGTTTTAAATTGCTGTTCAATGTGCTGCTGTTTTTAAGTAGATTGCGAATTACCTAAAGCTAATTGATTTATCCTGCCTTAAATCTTTTTCTTGCTGATTTTTAACCGATAAAAGAAGTATATGACTGAAACCCTTACCTTAAAATCGCCCAAACCACGCCTGCTTTCGCTCGATGTTTTCCGCGGGATTACCGTTGCCTTTATGACTTTGGTAAACAATCCCGGCGACTGGAAACACATTTATACGCCGCTGGAACACTCGGAATGGAACGGCTGCACACCAACAGACCTGGTTTTTCCGTTCTTTCTTTTTATCGTTGGCGTATCTATTGTTTACGCACTCGAAAGCAAAAAAACGGATATCGGTTTACATAGAAAACTAACCATTGGCATCCTCCGCCGGGCCGTGGTTTTATATCTTATCGGACTGATCCTCAACCTTTTTCCTTATCTACATTTTAGTACCGTACGGATCCCGGGCGTTATCCAGCGCATTGCCGTGGTTTACGCAATTGCTGGTTTGTTTTATTTATATGGCAACCGCAAAGTTTGGATCAACGCCTTTGTGATCATTTTGGTGGCTTATTTTCTCATCATGACTTTTATTCCGGTCCCGGGCGTTGGTTATGCCAACCTCAATCCGGAAACCAATCTGGGCGCATGGCTTGACCGCACCATTTTAGGGGAAGCACATCTTTGGAAATCATCTAAAACCTGGGACCCGGAAGGGATTTTAAGCACTATTCCTGCTGTGGCAACCGCGCTTTTTGGCATTTTGGCCGGAACTTTTTTAAAACGAAAAGATAAAGATGATGCGCAAAAAGTTTCCTGGCTGTTTTCCGTCGGCGTGCTGGCAGTAATTGCCGCTTTAGTGGTTGATCTTTTTTTCCCGATAAACAAAGCATTGTGGACAAGTTCGTTCGTTTTATATACCGGCGGCCTGGCAACAATCGGTTTAACTTTGCTTTACTGGCTGATCGATGTGCAAGGCTACAAGCGTTTTACCAAACCGTTTGTGATTTTTGGTGTAAACGCGATCACCGTTTATACTTTATCTGGTTTGATACCGCGGATATTGGGAATGATTACCGTTCATAATGCGGAAGGAAAAGCAGTAAACGCACATCAATACCTTTACGAAACGTTTTTTACGCCTTTTTTTACACCGATCAACGCTTCCCTGGCCGGCGGCCTTACTTATGTTTTTATTTGGTTGTTCGTTTTATGGCTGATGTACCGAAAAAACATTATCATCAAGGTTTAATCCGAACAAAAATCAAATACCAATTTTAGGGTGCTAAAAACAGCATTTCTTTTAACCAAAATATTAATATCTAATTTTCTATCAATCAACAGCACATGTTAAAACATCGTTTATTGTACTTCTCTGCCGGTTTGCTAATTGTTGGCTCGGCAGCAACTGCTCAAACCAAATCCAAACCACAGCCTTCGCCCAAAAACAAACCGCGTACAGAAGTTTTTGCCGGTTCTTTGATCCCGGCTGATCCGGCCGTATTGATTGGCAAACTGCCGAACGGCTTAACTTATTATATCCGCAAAAATACCGAACCTAAAAACCGCGCTGATTTATATCTGGTAAACAAAGCAGGTTCGGTTTTGGAGAATGACAACCAGCAGGGTTTGGCGCATTTTGTGGAGCACATGGCTTTTAACGGTACGCGTGATTATCCCAAAAACGAGCTAGTCAATTTCTTGCAAAAATCAGGGGTGAAGTTTGGTGCCGATCTGAACGCTTATACTTCTTTTGATCAAACGGTTTACCAACTGCCGTTGCCAACAGACAGTGCCAAACTCTTTGCAAAAGGTTTTGATATCCTGGCCAATTGGGCTGGTTTGGATACGTTCGACGATAGTGAGATCGACAAAGAACGCGGCGTAATTTTGGAAGAAGAACGGCTGCGTGGCAAAAATGCGCAGGAACGGATCCAACTGCAAACGCTTCCGGTAATGCTGAACAATTCGCGTTATGCGCAGCGTATCCCGATCGGGAAAGAGGATATTTTAAAGAATTTCAAGCATCCGCTGATCAAGGATTTTTACAAAGACTGGTACCGCCCGGATTTACAAGCGGTAGTTGCCGTGGGCGATTTTGATCCGCAAAAAGTATTGCAATTGATCAGGGATAATTTCTTGGAACTGAAAAACCCGGCCAAAGAAAAACCGCTGACAATTTACAGCATTCCGGCACATCAGCAAACACTGGTAAAAATAGTTACCGATAAAGAGCAGCCTTATACCATCGCACAAATTATCGTTAAACATCCTGGCACAACGGTAAAAAACACGATGGACTTGCTGCAAAACATGCGCATCAACTTGTTCAACAACATGATCAATGCGCGGATTGCCGAACTCACCCAAAAAGGAAACCCGCCATTTTTGTTTGCACAAAGCAGTTACGGCGGCTTTTTGGCCAGGCTGGATGCTTTTTCTACCGTGGTGGTAGCGAAACCCGGCGAACTGGAAAAAGGGATTAAAGCCGTTGTGGCCGAAAACGACCGCGTGCAAAAATTCGGTTTTAAACAAACCGAACTTGACCGTGCTAAAAAAGGCGTGATGGCAGCTTTGGAGCAGCAGTTTAAAGAGAAAGATAAAACACGTTCTACTGTTTTTGTAGGCCAGTACCAGCAAAACTTTTTGGAAGGGGATGCTATTCCTAGCATTGATTTCAAATACGATTTCTACAAAAACAACATTGCGCAAATTAAATTAAGTGAAATGAACTCATTGACCGGCAAATTCATCAGCGACGAAAACCGCGTGGTAATTGTGCAGGCTCCCGAAAAGGAAAAAGCCAATTTGCCGAACGAAAAAACTTTGCTTAACTGGATCAGTACGGCCGGTGAGGGGATTACAGCTTATGTGGATGAAGTGAGCAACAAGCCGCTGCTGGAAAAAATCCCGGCAGGTTCTAAAATTGTTTCCGAAAAGAAAAATGCTGCCATTAATGCAGCGGAATTAACGCTTGGAAACGGGGTGAAAGTGGTTTTAAAACCTACGGATTTCAGAAACGACCAGATCCTGATCAACAGTTATAGTTTCGGTGGGAATTCGCTGGCCAGCAATGCGGATTATACTTCGGCTTCCATGGCTGATGATGTGATCGGCAGCAGCGGAGTAGGCGCTTTTACGCAGATACAATTGGATAAAATGCTGGCTGGCAAAATTGCCCGTGTTTCGCCTTATATCAGTCCTACAGCGCAGGGTTTTAACGCCAGCACTTCACCTGCAGATTTGGAAACGGCGCTGCAACTGATTTATCTCTACACCACTTCCCCGCGAAAAGACCCTAACATTTGGACTTCAAATCTCACCCAAACCAAAGCAATTATTGCTGGCCGCAGTGCTGCGCCGGAAAGTGTTTTTCGGGATACGGTTGCCGCGGTGATGAGCAGTTACAACATGCGCGGCAGCACGCCAACTTTAAAACAATTGGACGAAGCTTCGCTGGACAAGGCATACTCTTTTTACCAGCAAAGTTTTGCCGATAACAGCCATGCCGTTTTTACGGTGGTTGGAAATTTTGATCCGGAGAAAATAAAACCACTGCTCGAAAAATATTTGGGCGGATTGCCAGCTTCCGGTGCAAATGCTTCTTTTAAGGATCTAAATATCCATGCACCGGCTGGCAAAATTACCAAAACAGTGCATAAAGGTTTGGAAGCAAAAAGTTCTGTTGAATTGGTTTTTACAGGTAATTATGCTTTTGATGAAGCCAATAACCTGCAATTGGATGCGTTGGAAGAGATTTTAAACATTAAAATGATCGAGCGTTTGCGCGAAAAAGAAAGCGGAGTTTATTCGCCCCGCGTGCAGGCCAGCTACACCAAAATCCCGATCCAACGCTACAACATCACCGTTTCTTTTGGCTGCGCGCCGGAAAATGTAGACAAGCTGATTGCTGCTGCTTTGGAAGAAATTGCCACCATCAAAAAGAATGGTGCCGAAGCAACCGACATCCAAAAGTTTGCTGCGGAAGAAAGCCGTTCGACTGAACTGCAGTTGAAAAACAACAGTTTCTGGTTAGGCCAGATTTCTAAAAGTTACCAATATCAGCAAAACCCGGCCGATGTATTGGAACACGTTAAAAACCTGGACCAAATTACCGTTCAAAGTACCAAAACTGCTGCCAACCAGTATTTAAGCGGCGATAATTTGATCCGTTTTATATTATTGCCGGAAGGAAAGTAGTTCGACAGGCTCAAATTGCAACGAATGCTTCTTTTAGCACACTATTTTTTGTGTGCTAAAAGAAGCATTTTTATTTGGACGGTATTTTGAGGTTAGGATGAAAAGGAAGATAAGTAAACCCGCCCTGGTCTCCCGGCAAACAAACAATTACACCAACGCATTTACCATTGGCCGCAATCTCAAAAGCAATCCCTTTATTGGTATCATAAACAAAAAAGGATTGTTTATTTTCAATGTAGGCCAACGTTTTTCTTGCCCTAAAAGAAGCATTGATCTGCTTTAAAGTTGAACCCGCACCAATTCTGTTTGCCGTTTTAAAGTAAGGCGAAGTAACCCGAATTTGCTTTACACAGTTCACGTTTTCATCTCCGCCCATATAGCGGGAACAAAAAACCTGCGTTTGGTAGCCCGATGGATTGTGGCTGGCGTACCAGGTAGCAAGCGATTTGCCCATCGCCGCATCGCCATCATCGGGCTTGCCTAATCTTTTAAAAACCAGTCCGGCATTTTCATTCAGCCTGGTTTGTCCGATGCTTTTTCCCGGAACGATCAATTGTGCGGTCGGCACTGTTTTTAGTATGGTAAAAACAGTATGTCCTGATTGGGGCGGATGACAAGCACCAAACAACATTAAATAACCGATCAAATAGTTTAACAATTGCATTGTTGATGGCATGAAAATAGATTAAAGGCCTGTTTAAATTTTGTCCAATATATTTTTAATGCTTCTTTTATCCTATAAAAAACGGTAAGCTATCCATACTTTTTCACAGTGTTAGCTCCCTCTCCTTTTGGAGAGGGCTGGGGTGAGGCTGCAAACACCCGTTTTTTAGTGCTAAAAGAAGCATTTTGGTTTTTCAGCTTATCAAATTTAAAAGAACGCTCTTATATTGGTTTTAAGGAATGTAATTTTATTACTACATTTCCACACCAATTAGTGTATCATGTCTGACCAACCTGTTAATTGCGACAAAAACCTGTGTTTGCAAATTTCCTTAGGAAATGAACAAGCATTCCGCCAGTTGTTTAATGCTTATCACCAACAGTTAGGCACCTATATTTTCCGGCTCACCAATTCAACAGAGTTGGCCGAAGAGATCGTACTGGATGTATTTCTAAAGATTTGGATAAACCATGAAACGCTTCAAGGAGTACAAAACTTTAAAGCATATCTGTTTGTGGTATCCAAAAACCATACCTTGAATGCCCTGAAAAGAGTGGTTAAAGCGCGCGCGATGCAGAAAGAAATGGAAGAACATTATACAAAGGATGTTTTTTCCGAAAAGGAAGATCTTAACGATTACTACAGCTTGCTGGACGAAGCCATTGATCATTTACCGCCTCAGCAACAAAAAATCTATCTGCTTAGCCGGCATAAGCGTTTAAAGTACTCCGAAATAGCACAGAAACTTGGTCTTTCGCACGAAACTGTAAAAAAATATTTACAGATTGCTACCTCTTCCATTACTACCTATGTTAATGCAAATCTGGCTGCCAGGTTAATAATATTAGCACTACTGATATTTTTTTGATTTTTTCTTAAAATCAATATCCCCTTTTTGTATGCATTGGTTGTCTTATAGATAAGGTCGCTTCAACTTCCTTATTAACCAATTGTATTAATAAATATTAACCAAGGTGATGATTATGCCAAATGCAAGGTTGACCGATCTCTTTAACCAATATTTTAATAAAACTGCCACACAGCAGGAAGAGCATGAATTATTTAAACTATTAAATGATTATGCTGATAACGAAGAATTGGACGGGCTTTTAAAAAAAGCATGGGACGGGCTTGAAAACCCTGAAGTAGTTTTCGATCCGATAAAGAGTGACCACATCCTGAATTATATTTTGCATGCAAAAACTAAAGAAGACCATATAGTTGATGTACCATCAGCCAGAAATAACCTTGTATGGAGAAAGATTGGTATAGCGGCAGTAATCCTGCTTTTTGCATATACCGGTGCCCATTTTTATTTTTATCAACCGCAGAAGCAGTTTAAAAAAGTAGTTCAAAAACTTCCGCTCCATAATGATGTACTTCCGGGAGGAAATAAAGCCGTACTAACGCTTGCAAACGGTAAAAAAATAATACTTGATAACGCAAATACCGGGGTTTTAGCAAAACAAGGAAGTACCGATATAGATAAGACCAAGGATGGACAGATAATCTATAAGGCGTTTAATCATGGTCAGAATGACCAAAACATCACCTTAAATACTGTTTCTACCCCGCGTGGCGGACAATACCAGATTGTACTTTCAGATGGCAGTAAAGTTTGGCTTAATGCAGCTTCATCCTTACGTTTCCCTGCTGTTTTTAAAGGTAAAACAAGAGAGGTTGAAATAACAGGTGAAGCTTATTTTGAAGTAGCAAAAAATGCTGCAATGCCATTTTTTGTAAAAACAGGCCGGTTTGTGGTTGAAGTACTGGGTACGCACTTTAACATTATGGCTTATAATAACGAAAGCTTTATAAAAACTACTTTATTAGAAGGAGCGGTAAAAGTAAGGAGCGGAAATTCAATTCATTTTCTCAAACCCGGGCAGCAGGCACTTTTAAACGCACAAGGCCAGACCAAAATTATTGAAGATGTAGATGTGGATGATGAAACAGCTTGGAAGAATGGCCTTTTTCAATTTAAAGATGCCGGTATTGAAACGGTTATGCGGCAGGCTGAAAGATGGTATAATGTAACGATAAGTTACGAAGGCAAAATACCTGTTAAGCAATTTACAGGCCGGATATCACGCGATGTAAAGGTTTCCGAGTTGTTAAACATGCTTAAATATTTTGGTGTCAACTTTAGGATCGATGGTAAAAATATTACTGTTATGAAGTAAAGGGTTGATACAAGTTCTTAATGTAATATAAACAATTATTCACTCTAACTAACCTCTGATGAAAGAAATACCAAACTAAAACTAAATGTAGGGGAATTCCATTGGTTTCTATGTTCGAAACCCTTAAGAAAAAACCGGGTAAGTGTTTGCACCACTTCCCGGCAAGTATCTGGATCCCCAAATCGCAATCGACGAATTGAAAGCAATTGTTTAACCCAAACTCTACAAATTTATGAATTTTAATTCTAAGGCTATGCCTTTAGCGTGGCCTAACCTGTCCAAAATATTATTGGTTATGAAACTAACTGCTATTTTAATAATTGCAGCCCTTACCAATGTTAGTGCTAAAACTTATAGTCAGATTGTAACACTCCATCAAAAAAAATCTACTGTTGAAAAAGTGTTAAGATCAATTGAGAAACAAACCGGCTACCATTTTTTATATGACAAGCAGGATGTATCAAAAGCTGGGGCCATAAACATTGAAATAGGCCCGGTAACTGTAGAAGAAGCGCTGAACAACTGTTTTAAAGACCAGCCTTTAACTTATAAGATTTTTCAGAAAACAATTGTTGTTAAAAAGAAAGATGCTGCTATAGAGCCTAATGTTGTTGCTGCTCAAAAAGTACAGGGTACAGTAAGCGATGCCAAAGGCCCTTTACCGGGTGTAAGTGTTAAGGTTAAAGGATCAAGCATTGGTACAGTAACCGATGTAAACGGTAAGTATAGCTTGAATGCCCCTGATGGAAACGGGACACTTGTGTTTAGTTTTGTTGGTTATACAACACAAGAAGTCCCCATTGCCAACAAATCGCAGCTTGATGTGGTACTGGCCGAAACACCTAAAGCACTAAGTGAAGTTGTAGTGGTTGGTTATGGTACACAGAAAAGAGCTGACTTGACCGGATCTGTTGGAAGTGTAAGCTCAAGGCAACTGCAAGAACGCCCGCAAACTAATTTGGAACAGGAATTAGCCGGCAAAATAGCCGGTGTAAACGTATCAACCAATTCTGGTGAGCCGGGCGGCGATACCAGGATCCGTATCCGTGGATACAGCTCTATCAACACCAGTACCGACCCTTTGTATGTGGTTGACGGAATTGTATGGACAGCAGGAGGAAATGCCATTAATCCAAATGATGTGGCCACTATTGATGTACTCAAAGATGCTTCTTCTACAGCTATATATGGTACGCGTGGCGCCAACGGTGTTATATTAATTACTACCAAAAGAGGCACAAAAGGCAAACCCAGTACAGTTAGCTACGATAGTTATGGAAGCTTGAGCAATATGGCAAAAGAGATCCCTGTATTAAATGCAAAAGAGTTTTTGGCAGTTGAGGATCAATCTTACGCTAACATAAAAAAATATGACCCGGTAGGTTGGGCAGCAGGAAAATATGCGAAAAATGATCCTAAAGTGCTTAGAACTCCGCTGATCGGTAAGCTGTTCGATGCAAATTTAAACCCCTTGTATGATGTGGACTGGCAAAAAGCCACTACCCGGACCGCTTACAGCCAAAACCATAACCTTTCCTTTACGGGAGGTTCTGAAACTATCAATTACGGGATGTTTTTAAATTACTCTGATGATGAGGGTATTATATTAAACAGTTACTTAAAACGCTACAATGCACGATTAACGGTTGACAACCAAATTAAGCCATGGTTAAAAGTAGGTGCCACGTTAAATTATAACACCCAGGACCAACGCGCTGGCAATTATGGTACAGGCGGCAATAACATACCCCGTATGCTGATCGAAATGATCCCGATTGTACCGATTAGGTATCCTGACGGTTCTTATGGAAAAAGAACAGACTATCCTAATATGGAAGGTGGCGATAACCCGGTTGCCCAGGCACAGGAAATACAACGATTGGCCAAGCTTCGTGTTTTTAGCGGCAACGGTTATGCAAACATTGATTTGTTTAAGGGCCTTAGTTTCCGTAGTGTATTGGGTGTAACAACTTCCGCTAATTATTATCCAAGCTCTTCTACCGGACTTGTCGGCGGTTCAACGGCATCCCAGTCTTATAGCTCTGCATCCCTCGGCGAAAACAACAACACTTTCTGGCAATGGCAAAATTACTTTACCTATAACAACACGTTTAATAAAATACACGCATTAAATGTAGTCGTAGGTACAGAACGTCAAAATTTTCAGCAATTAAGTTTTGGAACTTCTACCCAAGGCCTTTCTGATAACTTTTATCAGTATTATAATCTTGGTGCCGGTTCTATACCAGGTTTGCCGTCTTCAAATTATACGGCATGGCAAATGCAGTCTTTTTACGGAAGGGTAAATTATGGCTATAAAGATAAATACTTGGTAACTTTAACAGGCCGTACCGATGGATCATCCCGTTTTGGAGAAAACGTTAAATATGGTTTTTTCCCTTCGGCGGCATTAGCTTGGAGGGTATCGCAAGAAGATTTCCTCAAAGACAATAAAACTATTTCTGATCTCAAAGTCAGGTTAAGCTATGGCCTTACAGGTAACTCTGAGATTGGGCAGTACAGGTCGCTTGCAAATATCAATACAACCAATTATGTTTTTGGCGGTAGCCAAGCTATTGGTACAACCTTAACCAGTATCGGCAACTCTCAACTGCAATGGGAGAAAACTGCTGAATATGATTTAGGTGTATCATTCGGTTTGTTTGATAACCGTATCACTTTAGAAGCTGATGCCTATTCAAAGAAAACACAAGCACTTTTACTAAATGCACCATTGCCGGAAACAAGTGGCTTTAACAGCGTTTATAAAAATATAGGTAAATTAGAGAACAGAGGGTTGGAGTTTTCTTTAAATACAGTTAATATTAAAACAAAGGATTTTAGCTGGAACACCAATTTCAACATATCTTTTTTAAAAAACAAGATTTTAGCATTAGGCGCATCTAATGATGATATTTTCCTTAACCCTGTATTCCTTTCACAATTTAACTTAATGCGTGTAGGTTTACCAGCAGGCAGCTTTTATGGCTACAAAGTTTTAGGTACCTGGGGAACTGGCGAGGCATCGCAAGCTGCTAAATATGGATTGTTACCGGGAGATCTTAAAATCCAAGATACAAACGGAGACGGCCGGGTTACCTCTGCTGATAAAGTTGTACTTGGTAAATCTATTCCTGATGGTTACGGTACGTTTAGCAATAACTTCAACTATAAAAGCTTTGATCTAGGCGTTGAGCTGCAATTTAATTACGGTAACCAGATCATGAACTTAACCAAGCACTCCGGCCAGGACCGTACCGGGCAGGCAAACAGTTATGCAACTGTACTGGATGCATGGACACCCACCAATCAAAACACTTTTATAGCCGAAGACAGGCCTGCTTATGTACGTTATCAAACAGAGATTTATTCTACAAAAGTTGAAAACGGGTCATTTATCCGGGGACGGGCGGTAACGTTAGGCTACAATTTCTCTAACAACATTTTATCTAAAATCAAATTAAGCAGGTTAAGGATTTATGCCCAGGCCCAAAACCTTTTTGTGATCACAAAATATACCGGATATGACCCTGAAGTTTCAACCTATAATGGTTCGGTAAACTTTAATCAGGGCCCTTCAAGCAATTTCACCCAGAATATACAATTCTACGATTATCCAAAACCAAGAACTTTTTTGCTTGGCCTAAATGCTACTTTTTAATTAACGTTAAATATAAACATTATGAAATTTAACTTAAAAAAATACTATACCTACCTTCTTTTAATCATAATTTTTTGCATTAGCGGTTGTAAAAAATATCTTGACGAAAAGGATAAAAGTGATTTTGTCAAAACAAATTATTTTGCCACCGGTGCACAGGCACAAACATTTGTCAATGGTATTTATACATCATTATATCTGTTTCAAAATGGTGATGCCTATGGGGAAAGTCCGTTTATTACCCTTGAACTTTTTGCCGGCCATACAACTTCCCTTGGCCAAAGTGTAAACAACGGCAATGTTATTAACCAACGTACAGATGCTACTAACCCGGGTTTTGAAGATGTTTGGCAAAACAGTTATACAGCTATTGCCAATGCAAACCTCGCCCTGCAGCAAATACCTACTATAAGTATGGATGAAACATTAAAAAATAAGTTGTTAGGGGAAACACGCTTTTTAAGGGCTTTCTTTTACTATCATCTTGTTCGTTTGTATGGTGATGTACCTTTGATTACAGATCCAGTTACAGTTAATAGCCCCTATCTTTATCCTGAACGTAAATCCACTTCTTCAGTTTATGATTTAATTACCAGCGACTTAATTGCAGCTCAAAGCTCCGGCCTGCCTACTGTTGACCAGACTGGCAGAGTATCCCTGGGTGCTGTTAATACCTTGTTGGCAAGTGTGTATCTTACAACAGCAGGTTATCCGCTTCAAAAAACAGAAAACTATGCAAAAGCAGCAGCCACAGCAGCATTGGTATTGCCTTCCTACACACTGTTTGAAAAGTATGATTACCTGCATGACAATGCACATAAAAATCAGGGTGAACTAATATTTCAAAATCAATACCTGGTTGGTGTAAGAACTAATGCAATCGCGCAGCTAACCGTACCGTTTAATTTACCGGTTGGGGCTTATGGAGATCATCTTGGTGCCATGATCCCTACCAATGCTTTTTTTAACAGTTACGAAGCGAATGATTTGCGTACGCAGGAACGTCAGTTTTACTTTTCAAGTTATCCACAATTTGGTGCACCAACTCAAACCGTTGTTTTTGGCGTGCATGCTTTGTACAAATATTTCCATGTAGAAAGTGCATTAGGCAATGGTATAAGTGATGAGAACTGGACATTCTTGCGCCTGCCCGAAGCTATGTTAATTTATGCCGAAGCAAGTAATGAAGTTAACGGGCCTACACCAGATGCTTATACGCAAATCAACAAGATCAGGGCAAGGGCACAACTAACGCCGCTAAGTGGTTTAACTAAAGACCAGTTTCGGACAGCCATCTGGAAAGAGCGTTACCACGAATTGGCGTATGAAGATAAAGCGTATTTTGATATCCAGCGTACCCATCAGGTTTACAATGTGATCAACAATACTTTTGGGGATGCCGTATCAACCGCAAATGAACAAGGTGTTACCATGAAAGCCCAATATTATTTATGGCCAATACCGCAACGGGAAATTAGCACCAATAATAAACTTACACAAAATCCGGGTTGGTAATATTGTTTTTGTAAATCATAAATTTGATGAAATCCTGCTGATTATATAAAAAAATATTTTTAGTTTATTCGACATGCTTCTTTTAGCACCTAAATTTTAGTGTGCTAAAAGAAGCATTTTTTTAGACGGCATTTTTTTTGCTGATCTCATCCGTGAAAAAAAGGCAACGGCAAGGCCAAAAGATTTTGGGATTTGATTGAACTGGAAAAAATCCAGCGTGAATTGTTTCCAGACCGATAAACATACTTCTTTTACCACCCTTTTTTGATAATTCAGAAACAAAGCCAACTTTTGCTTCCCAGCCAAACCCTTTTATCTTTGCATAAATTCAGATGTTAACAAAAGGGCAGCAGGTCATCCGCGGGTGGTATAAAACTAAAAAATGGAAGCAGTTTGCTTTTCAGCAGGAAATGGAAGCCGCTTATCTTTCCGGCCATTCCGGTTTGCTCAACGCGCCAACAGGCAGCGGTAAAACGTATGCCCTTTTTCTGCCTTTTCTGGCGGATTATATTAACACATATCCAAAAGATTATCAAACCCGGAAAAACAACGGGCTTTTACTGCTTTGGATTACGCCGCTTCGAGCATTGACCAATGACATCCGCAAAGCAATGCAATCTGTTTGCGACGATTTAAGTTTGTCCTGGACGATTGGTACGCGGACAGGAGATACTTCTACAGCAGAACGAAACGCGCTCCGCAAAAAACTCCCCGAAGTGCTGCTCACCACGCCGGAAAGTTTGCATTTAATGCTGGCGCAGAAAGATTATCCCAAAACACTGCAACATTTACAGGTGGTTGTGGTGGATGAATGGCATGAACTTTTGGGCAGTAAAAGAGGTGTGCAGGTGGAGTTGGGGTTATCGAGATTGAAGAGCCTCACCCCAACCCTCTCCAAAGGAGAGGGAGCTGAAAGCGCAAACAAAAAGTTGTCAGTTTTAGATGATGATTGGTCACAAACCCAGAACCCGCAACCGGCAACCGTCAACCGACAACTTCGCATCTGGGGCATTTCCGCAACTATCGGCAACTTGGAACAAGCTGCCGATGTGTTGCTTGGGAACGATTTCCCGAAAGAAAATATCAGGCTTATCCGTTCTGATATTGAGAAAAAGATCACGATAGAATCCGTGATTCCACATCAAATTGAAAAGTATTCCTGGAGCGGGCATTTGGGTACAAAACTGCTGCCGCAAGTGATGGAAATTGTGGCTAAAAGCAATACGACATTGTTGTTTACCAATACACGTGCACACGCCGAAATCTGGTATCATGCTATTTTGGATAAATATCCGGAATATGCCGGCATCATGGCGATGCACCACGGTTCGCTGGATAACGATTTGCGTAAATGGGTAGAAAATGCGCTGCATTCAGAAATGCTGAAGTTGGTAGTTTGCACTTCCAGTTTAGATCTGGGCGTTGATTTTCGTCCCGTTGATACCGTTATTCAAATCGGCAGCCCGAAAGGTGTTGCCCGTTTTATGCAGCGCGCCGGGCGGAGCGGGCATCATCCGGGCGCTGTTTCCAAAGCTTATTTTGTGCCCACGCATTCCTTGGAACTGATGGAAAGTGCCGCTTTAAAAGAAGCGATGTTAGCTGGGATTTACGAAAGCCGTGATCCGGTTTTGCTTGCTTTTGATGTGCTGATGCAATATCTGGTTACGCTGGCCGTGTCCGACGGATTTCGGGCCGATGAAGTTTTTAGGCAGGTAAAAACAGCTCACGCTTATGCAGATTTAAGCCGTGAAGAATTTGGAAGTTTATTGGATTTTATTGTTCACGGTGGTAAAACACTATCGCAATATGATGAATTTTTAAAGGTTGAACTGGAAAACGGCTTCTACAAAGTCAACAACCGCCGCGTAGCCATGCGCCACCGAATGAGTATGGGAACCATCACCAGCGAGGTAAGTTTACATGTGAAATGGCTGAGTGGCGGCAGTTTAGGCACGATTGAAGAGAACTTTATATCGAAGATCAAACCCGGCGACAACTTTTGGTTTGCAGGACGAAGTTTGGAACTGATCAAGGTGAAAGACATGACGGCTTTCGTTAAAAAATCCAACATCAACAAAGGCATTATCCCGAGTTGGATGGGCCAGCGGATGCAGCTTTCATCCCAATATTGCGCCATGATCCGGGAGAAACTGGATGAAGTAGCACACGGACTGGAAAAAGACATCGAAATAAAAGCCTTAAAACCACTTTTCGATTTGCAAGCCGCCGAATCGCTTTTGCCGCAAAGCCACCAGTTTTTGATCGAAGAATTGGAATCCCGCGAAGGCCATCACTTGTTTTTTTACCCGTTTGATGGCCGGCAAGTACACGAAGGAATGGCTTCTCTTTTGGCTTATCGGTTGGCAAAAATCAAAAGTGCAACGTTTTCTATCGCCATGAACGATTACGGTTTTGAATTGCTGACCGATGATTTTATACCGATAAAAGAAGCATTGGAAGCAAATCTTTTCTCGCAGGATAATCTGCTCGATGATATTCAAAAAAGCCTGAACGCAACCGAAATGGCCAAGCGGCGTTTCCGCGACATTGCGCATATTGCAGGTTTGGTTTTTACCGGTTATCCCGGCCAACCTATTAAAAACAAACATTTGCAGGCTTCTACTTCGCTTTTGTTTGATGTTTTTAGCGAATACGAACCGGATAATTTGCTCTTACGACAATCCTACAACGAAGCATTGGCTTATCAACTGGAAGAGTTTAGGTTGAGGGCAGCTTTGCTTAGAATTTCGACGCAGGAAATCGTGATCAAAAAAATCAAACGGCCCACGCCTTTTGCTTTCCCGATTCTGGTTGATCGCCTGCGGGAGAAAATGACGATGGAATCTTTGGAAGAACGCGTTGCTAAAATGACGGTGCAATATGAAAAAGGGTAGGTAAAAGAAGTATTAACAAGCCAGCAGAATCACAAATAATGCTTCGAGATTTACCCTACAAGTTTGGTTTTACTTTCAGATATTGCTTGTTGATGTAAGCTTTTAATTCCTCAAAGGTCATGTTTTCGGTTTCAGCACTTATTTGATCCCGTATTTCACGCATCATCTTTACGGCGTCAAATGCTTTTTCTTTTTTAATCGTCTCCATAATTTACAAGGTCTTTTGGACTTCTAATTTCAATCATCGAATATCCTAAACGTAAATTTACAGAATTATACCCTTTAATTCTGTCAAGGTTTACAATATGTTTAAAATTCCAGCTTGCTAAAACATCAACTTTACTAATTGTTGCTAAAGCGATATGCCTACAGTCTTCCATACTTGTTTTACCAACAACTTTTTCTTTAATATACATTTCCACTAAAATAGTTGCTTCCTCAGTTAACTCAACACGCTCAAACTTCTCCGCAGAATAATTTTGTAAATGGTTTCTTACACGTGCTGGCGCATTTAACAGTTCCAAATCGAGTAAGTCGGAAACTGAAAAAACCACCTCGTTATTTTCAAGCCTTTCAAACAACTTCATTGTGGCTTCTTTAAACTCCTCGTCAAAATATCCGCCAACAACAGAAGTATCGATATAAATGCGCTGTTTCATTTTATATTTATATTGCAAAAGTAATTAAAGCACTAGCAACATGAGCATAACGCTGCTACTTCATTAATTTGATTGATCGCCTGCGGGAGAAAATGACGATGGAATCGCTGGAAGAACGCGTGGCGAAGATGACGGTTCAATATGAAAAAGGGTAGGTAAAAGAAGTATGGAACACGAATCTAAAAAAGTATATATTCGCTATCATTTATTCACATGCTTAAAAAAGTCCTCAAAATAATTATCTTTTTAATAGCTGTTTCATTCGTTAGCATTTCAGCCTCTGCTCAAAAAGTAACAGAACCAGGAAATACACCTCCAGAATGGTCTAAGCCTTTCCAGCCTTTTAGGATTGTCGGTAACCTGTATTACGTAGGCACTTATGATTTGGCCTGCTATCTAATTACCACAACTCAAGGAAATATTTTAATTAACACTGGGCTTGCAGCCTCAGCGCCACTGATAAAGGCTAATGTTGAAGCTTTAGGATTTAAATTTAAGGATATCAAGATACTGTTGACAATGCAAGCGCATTATGACCACATGGGTGCAATGGCGGCAATAAAACAATTAACCGGTGCAAAAATGATGATTGATGAAAAAGATTTAGGTGTGATGGAGGACGGCGGAAGTTCGGATTATGCATTAGGAGGTAATGGCAGTACCTATAAACCTGTCAAAGCTGATCGCTTATTGCAGAATGGCGATACTGTAAAATTGGGCGATATGCACCTTGTCATGCTTCATCATCCAGGCCACACCAAAGGTTCTTGCAGCTTTTTATTTGATGTTAAAGATGACCAGAGATCTTATCGGATATTAATAGCTAATATGCCGACTATCGTTACAGAGAAAAGTTTTTCTGACGTGTCCGATTATCCTGATATTGCTAAAGATTATGCCTACACATTAAATGCAATGAAAAAGTTGTCGTTCGATATCTGGCTTTCCTCTCATGCCAGTCAATTTAAATTGCATTATAAACACCAACCAGGAGGTGTTTATAATCCTGCTGCTTTTATAGATAAAAAAGGTTACGATGCTGCAATTAGTAATTTACAAGAGCAGTTTAGTAAAAAGGTTGAAAGCAAATAAATAAACCCAACAATTTTAAATAGCTAATTAAACCTCGCATCTCTAAAAATACCAGATAAAAACAGCATCAAGCCTTCTTCCCATCCACATTCAGTAAATTCATGCTCATCATTTACTGCATAGTCCGTTTCATGCCATCCGTAGAGCCATCCAAAAAGATGATATTTCCTTTAGAATTTTCGGAGAAGTATTTGATGGATTCCGTTCTTATCTTAAATAAACACAAAAGTATCCAGAATGACAATATGAAAAATAGGTTATAAAAGAAGCATCACGCTTTTGCTGGTAAATTTTCTCGTTCATAACGCAATAATTCCTCATATTTAGTTCAAAAATCTCAGCATGAACAAAAACCGAATTCTTTGCCTGGCAACCATAGTGTTCTTCGCTTCCTGCAAGCAAAAAGAGCAAAAGCAATTATCTTTCCTCGATCCAAGTGCCCGCGATACTACTGTGCGACCGCAGGACAATTTCTTTATGTATGCCAACGGAACCTGGTTTAAAAAAACGGTTATTCCGGCATCCGAATCCGGCTGGGGTTCTTTTTATACATTGGGCGATGAGAATGAGCAAAAATTAAAAAAACTGCTGGAGAATGTATCTGCCAAAAAACATGATCAAGGTTCGCTCGAACAAAAAGTAGGCGATTTATATGCTGCCGGAATGGATACCGCAGCGATAGAAAAAGCTGGTGCTGCACCAATTCAGCCCATGTTGGCCAAACTGGCTGCCATAAAAGATTATAAACAACTGATTGATTTTGTTACCACAGATTACCGTAACGGCGCAAGTTATTTATTTGATATGGGCGTTAATCCGGATGATAAAAACAGCAGTAAAAACATGCCTAATTTTTACCAAAGCGGGTTGGGTTTGCCCGAAAAGGATTATTATTTCCGGAACGATACAGCTTCTAAAAAAATCCGTGACGCTTACGTGGTTTACATGGGTAAAATGCTGCAGTTGACCGGTTCTGATGCTGCTTCGGCAAAAAAACAAGCCGGAGAAATTTTGGCACTGGAAACAACAATTGCAAAAGCACACCGCACTCCGGTAGAATTGCGCGACCCGAACAAAAACTACAACAAATACACGGTTAAGCAACTACAAAACATGATGCCTGATCTGGGCTGGACAACGATCCTGAACAACATGGAAGTTAAAACAGACACCATTTTGGTGAGCCAACCCGGCTATTATCAAGCCTTGGATCAGTTGATTAAATCGCAGCCACTGGAAGTTTGGAAAGATAAAATCCGGTTTGCCATTGCCGATCATTATGGCCGCTATTTAAGTTCAGCTTTCCGAAAGGCACGCTTTGATTTTTACGGAAGGGTTTTAAGCGGAAGTAAAAAACAACAGCCACGCTGGAAAACCGTTTCGCGCCAGGTGGATAATGGCTTGGGCGAACTGTTGGGACAAATATTTGTGAAAGATTATTTTAAACCGAAAGATAAAGAACGGATGCAGGAGTTGGTGAACAATCTGCAATCGGTTTATCGTTCGCGGATCGAAAAATTAGACTGGATGAGCCCGGCAACCAAGGAAAAAGCTTTGGCTAAACTGGCTGCTTTCACCAAAAAAATTGGTTATCCGGATAAGTGGAAAAAGTATGAAGATGTAACCATCCTCCGCAATAATTATTTTGCAAGTGCCGTAAGCACCGAAAAACATGCTTATAAAGAAGCAATTGATAAATTAGGCAAACCGGTTGACCGTACCCTTTGGGGCATGACGCCGCCAACGGTGAATGCGTATTATAATCCGGGTTTTAATGAAATTGTGTTTCCGGCAGGTATTTTACAACCTCCTTTTTTCTTTGCTGATGCGGATGATGCGGTAAATTATGGTTCGATTGGAGCGGTAATCGGCCACGAAATGACGCATGGTTTTGACGATCAAGGCAGGCAATACGATAAAGTTGGCAACCTGAAAGACTGGTGGACGAAAGAAGACGCGGCCAAATTCAGCAAAAAAGTACAGGTGATGATCAATGAATACAATGGTTATACAGTACTTAATAATTTGCATGTGAACGGACAATTAACACAAGGAGAAAACCTGGCAGACATTGGCGGCTTGGCTATTGCTTATCAGGCTTTTAAAAGGACTAAACAAGGTCAGGATACTGTTAAAATTGATGGTTTAACACCTGATCAACGTTTCTTTTTGGCTTTTGCCCAGGTTTGGCGTTTGAAAGACCGAGATGAAAACATGCGTATCCGCATCACTACTGACCCGCATTCACCGGAAATGTACCGTACCAACGGTCCGCTTTCTAACATGCCTGCTTTTTATAAAGCTTTCAACGTGAAGCCGGGAGATAAAATGTACCGTCCGGATAGTTTGCAGGTAAAGGTTTGGTAATGATTTTTAGGTGGTAAAAGAAGCATGGCTGCCGGAGATTTTCCGGCAGCTATTTTTTGTTGGATACTTTGCTTAAAAACTATCGATAAAAGAAGCACTAAGCTTTCTTATTCTCCGTGTTCAATAAATTCATACTCATCATTTCCTGCATGGTACGTTTCATACCATCGGTAGAACCATCCAGGAAGATGACGTTGCCTTTCGAGTTTTCAGAAAAGTGCTTGATGGATTCTGTCCACATTGTAAACAAAATAACGGAAGTATCCATGTTGGCGTCCTGCATTTCTTTGGCCGCAACAGACATCCCTTTAGCCACTTCTTCCCGGAACAAAGCAATTCCTTGTCCGCGTAATTGTGCTGCCTGACGTTCGGCTTCGGCAGCAATTTTTATCGCATTTCCTTCTGCTTCTGCGCCTTTGGTTTTGGTAATGAGTAAAGCTTGACCCTCGTTTTCAGCCGCCGCTTTAAGATTGTTGGAAGCTACCACCTGACTCATGGATTTCATGATCACTTCATCAAAAGTAATATCATTCAGTTGCAAATCCTGCAAGTGATAGCCCCAGCTTTCCAGGATCTGGTCTAACTGCTCTTTTACGTGTTCTACAATATCACGTCTTAAAATCAGTACATCAGCCTGGCGTTTGGTAGCCACATAAGCACGGATAGACCCTTCTACTGTCCGGATCAGGGCCTGCATCAGGTTTCGTTCGTCCACAAACTTAAATGCTACATTTTTAATGGTTTCTTCGCTTTGGTCAAAAACCGAATACAATAGCATCGCCTTAAAGTAAACATTGGCCTGATCTACCGTCACGGCCTGAAACTCCAGCTCGACAGAACGGTTCTGGATAGAAATACGGGAATTTATTTGCTCAATCAGCGGAAGTTTAAAACTGAGGCCGGGAAATAAAATCCTGCGGTATTTCCCAAAAACAGTAACCACGGCAATTGTGCCTTGTTTAACGGTTACAAAGGAACTGAAAGCGATGACCAGCACAATAAACAAGAAAACCAAAGGGAAAACATTTGTCATTTTGGTAAGGATTTTAGGTTGAAAGATACGTATAAAAACAGCATCTGTAAACTTGGTTTATTTTTTGCTGGTGCAGAAATACTTAAACCTATAAACAAAGAATATGAAAAGAACATTCGGCGGTATTTTAACCGTGCTGGGCATTATCGGAATTATTTACGGTGCTTACAGCTTTATCCAGCGTACTGGTGACAATCGATCTGTATGGGTTGCTGTAATAATTGGCATCATCTTTTTCTTCAGCGGGATTAGCCTGGTGCGAACAACAAAAGATGTATAACGAAAAAAGCCCTGTAAAAGAAGTACAGGGCTTTTTTGTTTAATTGTTTGAGGCAAGTTCCGCCAGCAACCGGCCGCCATTATAATAATACCGTGTCCAGTAAGGGTCAGCCAAATTACTGATCATTACACCTTTGCTGGATGACGCATGGGCAAACCGGCCATCACCGATATAAACCCCAACATGGGTAATCGAGCGGCTGTGTATTTTGAAGAAAACAAGGTCGCCTTCTTTTAATTCTTCTTTTCCAACCGGATTTACCATGCTGAAAATGTTGCGGCTATTGTTGCCAATAACCGTATTGAATACTTTATTATACAGTTCAAAAGCAAATTTAGAACAGTCGATGCCGTTTTTATTGTCTCCACCCAAATGGTACGGCGTTCCGATCCAATCATAAACGAACTGGAACAGCTTTACGTTTGAAGTTGCAGACAAAGCGACGCCCATAATCTGAGAAAAATAACCTTTACTTAGATTATCATCGTTATCATCATCATTATTTTTTTCTGTGGCTTGGTTTGGAACGACTTTTGTGAATTGAGCATTAACAGTAACTGTTGTGATTGCTAGAAAGATAACAGTTATTAATTTCTTCATCTAATTAATTTTATTGAGTATTCAATGAGTTAATTTAACTCCTGATTGCATTCTATTATCAGGATTTCAAATATATTTGCTTTTTCTCGTTAAAAAAAACTAAATTGATAATTTTTTTCAATTTACTGTTCTTCTATAACGTAAACAAACTGTTTCAGGTTTCGCTTTTTTATCAGGATATGATTAGATTTGTTGTCCTTAAACAAAGAATATAGTTCATGAGCTCAGTTGCTATTACTAAAGACACGTACTTACTGTGGTATGAATCCATGCTGTTAATGCGGAAGTTTGAAGAGAAGACAGGACAGTTGTACGGACAACAAAAAATTCGAGGGTTTTGCCATTTATATATCGGACAGGAAGCTGTTCTTGCTGGTGCCATGTCTGTAATCAAAAAAGGCGACAGTATGATCACCACTTATCGTGATCATGCGCATGCTTTGGCTTTAGGCACTTCCCCCAATGCGATTATGGCCGAACTTTATGGTAAATCTACCGGTTGCTCTAAAGGAAAAGGCGGTTCGATGCACCTTTTTGATAAAAAAAACCATTTCTATGGCGGCCATGCCATCGTAGGCGGACAAATTCCGTTAGGTGCAGGTATCGCTTTTGCCGAAAAATTTAAAGGGACCGACTTTGTTAACCTTTGTTACATGGGTGATGGTGCGGTTCGTCAGGGTTCTTTAAATGAGACTTTCAATATGGCAATGCTTTGGAAGCTTCCGGTGGTTTTTATATGCGAAAACAATGGTTATGCCATGGGGACTTCCGTGGCACGTACTACCAACCAAACCGATATTTACAAAATGGGTTTGGCTTTTGATATGCCTTCTGCCCCGGTTGACGGTATGGACCCGATTGCGGTGCACAACGCGATGGACGAAGCGGTAGAACGTGCACGTAAAGGCGAAGGGCCGACATTTTTGGAAATGCGTACTTATCGTTATAAGGGGCATTCGATGTCTGATCCGCAGAAATACCGCACGAAAGACGAGGTTGAAAGTTATAAAGCCAAAGACCCGATAGAAGTGGTAAAACAAGCTATCGTAAAAGAAAAATATGCTGATGAAGCCTGGTTTGATGCCATTGATGCAAAAGTGAAAGGCATAGTTGACGAAGCTGTGAAATTTGCAGAAGAATCACCGTACCCGGAAGCATCAGAATTATATACCGATGTTTATGTGGAAAACAATTATCCTTACATTATGGATTAATTTTTGGCACGTAAAAGAAGCATCAACCTATCAATATAAAAACTCCAATATAATATATGGCCGAAGTTATAAAAATGCCAAAAATGAGCGATACCATGACGGAAGGGGTATTGGCCAAATGGCATAAAAAAGTTGGTGATAAAATAAAATCAGGTGATTTATTAGCAGAAGTTGAAACCGACAAAGCCACAATGGATTTTGAATCTTACCAGGACGGTACGATACTTTTCATAGGGGCCGAAGAAGGGAAAGCAGTACCTGTTGATGCTGTGATTGCAGTAATTGGCAAAGAAGGCGAAGATTATAAAACGGCTTTACAAACGGAAAGCAGTTCTGCACCTCAAGCTGAAACAAAACAAGAACAGCCAAAAGCAGAAGAAAAACCTACTGCCGCCCTTGCTGTCAAAGTTGATACTTCTAGTATTCCGGCAACAGTTATTAGGATGCCGCTACTAAGCGACACCATGACGGAAGGCACGATTGAAAAATGGAACTTTAAAGTGGGTGATAAAGTAAAAGCAGATGATTCGCTGGCCGATGTGGCAACCGATAAAGCCACGATGGAAGTGGTTGGTTACGAAGAAGGAATGTTGCTTTATATTGGTGTGAAAGAAGGCGAAACTGCACCGGTTAATGGCATTATTGCCATTGTAGGTAAAGAAGGAACTGACATTACGCCTTTATTACAAGATAGCGGTAATGCACCTGCGCTAGAAGCAAAAACAGAAAACACGGAACCTGCCGCAGCACCAGATAAAGAAAAAGCTTCGGCAGAAATAGCAACAACTGATGACAGCCGCGTAAAAGCTTCTCCCTTGGCACGTAAAATCGCAAAAGACAAAGGCATCAACCTAAATGATTTAAAGGGAAGTGCTGAAGGCGGCCGCATTGTTAAAAAAGACGTAGAAACTTTTACGCCTGCTGCAAAAAATGAAAGCACAACTAAAGCACCTGCTGCCGGAGAACCATCATTAAAAGAAGCGCAAGAAGCTATTGCTGCCAGTGCTATGGCTAAAGAAGGCATGGCCAAAGCACAAAACACGATTGTAATTCCGCAATATATAGGTGTAGAAAAGTTTACGGAGAAGCCTGTTACGCAAATGCGTAAAGCAATAACCAGACGCTTATCTGAAAGTTTATTTACTGCACCGCATTTTTATGTGACCATGTCCATAAATATGGATGAAGCAATTGTGGCTCGTAATAAAATGAATGAAGTAGCTACTGTAAAAATATCATTCAACGATTTTGTAGTCAAAGCATGTGCTGTTGCACTAAAACAACATCCTGCAATTAATTCAGCTTTCTTAGGTGATAAAATTCGTTTTAACGAACATGTAAATATTGGTGTTGCTGTAGCGATTGATGAAGGTTTGTTAGTTCCTGTTGTTCGTTTTGCAGATGGAAAATCATTAAGTAATATCTCTGTTGAGGTAAAAGATTTTGCACAAAAAGCTAAATCTAAAAAATTGCAGCCTGCAGATATGGAAGGATCAACATTTACGATATCAAACTTAGGAATGTTTGGAGTTGATGAATTTACGGCCATTATCAATATTCCTAATGCGTGTATTCTTGCTGTAAGCGGTATTCAAAAAGTTCCTGTGGTTAAAAATGGTGTTGTTGTACCAGGAAATATCATGAAAGTAACTTTAAGCTGCGATCACCGTGTGGTGGATGGCGCAACCGGGGCAGCTTTCCTGCAAACGTTAAAATCATTGTTGGAAGAACCGGTGAGGTTATTGATCTAAGAATACTTCTTTTATCGCATAAAAATCCTGTTTGATCTAATCAACAGGATTTTTTTTATGCGTATTCCTTTTATTTCTCTGCACAAAAAGTAATTTTATAAAATGAAAAAAGTAGAATTGTTATTTGTCGCCATCAGTTTGCTTTTTATAAGCTGCCAAAATAAACCAGGATCAGTTTCCGCAGGAAAAAATAAAGATTTGGCTGTATTTTTTGATCAGTATTATGAAAACCGGTTGAAATTGTATCCGTTAGAAGCTACTTCTATTGGTGATAACCGCTATAACGACCAATTGCCAGATGATGGTTCTGCCGCTTTTCTCAGTAAAGCAAAAACTTTTTATGCCGACAATCTGCAAAAAATAAAAACCTTTAAACGCGAAGGCCTGAACACGGAAGACCAGCTTTCGTACGATATTTTTACGTACGAAATGCAGATTGCCCTGGAAGGGTTTAATTATCATTTTGAATATTTGCCTTTCAACCAGATGTTTGCCCTTCCGCTTACCATCGGGCAATTTGGTTCCGGTACAGGTGCGCAACCTTTCAAAACCGTACAGGATTACCAGAACTGGCTGAAACGCTTGCAGGCTTTTTCGGTTTGGAGCAATACGGCTATTGAAAATTTTAAAAAAGGTGTACAAACCGGTCAGGTGTTGCCAAAAGCTTTGGTGGTTAAAATAATTCCGCAAATGCATGCCATGGAGGTTACAGACCCAACAAAAAGCCTGTTTTACGAGCCTGTAAACAACTTCCCTAAATCTTTTTCCAATGCAGATAAAAGCATGCTAAAAGAAGCATATTCAAAAGCGATTATGCAGGTAGTTGTACCCACTTATAAAAAGTTAGGCGATTACCTACAAACCCAATATTTGCTGCATACGCGTACCAGTTCCGGCTATGCGGCTATGCCCCGCGGAGCTGCCATGTACACCTATTTAGTTAAACAGCAAACCACGACCAATAAAACGCCGGAAGAAATTTATCAGTTAGGTTTAAAGGAAGTTGCCCGCATCCGTGGTAAAATGGACAGCATCAAAACCAGCGTTGGTTTTAAAGGTGATTTGAAAGCTTTTTTTGAATACATGAAAACCGACCCGAAATTCATGCCATACAAAACGCCGCAACAAGTTTTGGCTGCTTTTGAAGACATCCATAAACGAATGGAGCCAAACTTGAAAAAAATGTTCAACCATGTGCCGAAAACACCTTTTGAAATTAGGCAAACAGAAGCTTTCCGGGCAGCATCAGCAAGTGCAGAATACAACCAGGGTTCTGCAGATGGAAGTCGGCCAGGTATTTTTTATGTGCCGATATTGGATGCTGCCCAATTTAACACCACTTCGGGCATGGAATCCCTTTTTCTGCATGAAGCGATTCCCGGACATCATTACCAAATCTCTTTAACACAGGAAAACACTTCGCTTCCCAAATTCCGTCGTTTTGGAGGAGATAATGCTTATGTGGAAGGCTGGGCTTTATACTGCGAATCCTTGGGAAAAGAATTAGGGCTTTATACCGATCCGTACCAGTATATGGGTGCTTTGGGCGATGAAATGCACCGTGCGGTACGTTTAGTAGTTGACGTAGCTATCCATACAAAAGGCATGACACGCGAACAAGCCATTAAATACATGATGGACAACGAAGCTATCAGCGAGCAGGGCGCGACAGCAGAAATAGAACGTTACATGGCCATTCCCGGACAAGCTTTAGGTTACAAAATCGGTGCTTTAAAGATCCGGGAATTGCGCAACCGGTATGAACAGCAGTTGGGCAGTAAATTTAACCTGGCCGATTTCCATGACCAGATATTGAAGGACGGCTCCATGCCTTTGGCTGTACTCGAAAAGAAAATGGAATCCTGGGCAGCAACACAAAAATAAGGACCATAAAAGAAGCATCGGGGTTTAAGTCCAATGCTTCTTTTATCGGCTAAAAATCATATTTTACTTTTTGGCTTGGGCAGCATAACCAAACACTTTTTGCAAAAGCCCAGTTGAACGGGAAGAAAGGTTTTGCCTGATCTGCAATTCCTGCTGGGCAATCTCCACAAATAAACCGCTAATGGCTTTTTGGGTTACATAGTTCTCAATATCCGGATCAACTTTATTCATCGTAAACGGGACTTTGTTGTAAGCAGTTGCAGCCTGTTTGTAATATTGGGAAGCACCAACTTTATCCAAACTGTTATGAACAACCGGCCGGAATTTTGCAGCAAGCGAATCTGTTGTAGTCCGTTTAAAATACTGTGTGGCCGCATCACTGGAGCCTAACAAAATATTACTGGCGTCTTTAATGCTCATTTGTTTGATGGCGGAAATAAAAATCGGTTTGGCTTCTTTGGCTGCATCTTCTGCCGCACGGTTCAAGGAAAGGATTACGTTATCACAAAGCTTGTTTAATCCTAATTTCCGCAACGTGTTTTCTGCCCTTTGTGCTTCCGGAGGAAACAAAATTTTGACTGCGGCATTGCTAAAAAAACCGTTTACCGCTGATAACTGATCACTGCTTTTGATAACGCCCTGCTGCAATGCTTCTTTTATGCCGCCGGAAATCTCCTGGCTGGAAGGTGTTCCTGATGATTTTAATAATAATTTAGACAAAACCTGACTATTGGCAGACCCTATATCTGCAACAAAAAAAAGTATGGTAAAAAGAGTATTGACTAAAATGGTAACCGGCTTTTTCATTTCTAACAAAGTTATTTAATAAATATGGCTGCTTTATAACCGCTACTGTTGACGAACGATTGCATTTAAAGGTTTCAATATGATCAAATTAAACACCCTTTAAGATAAAAAAAGCAGATAAAACTTGTCAGACGAGCCGCTTTTAAAATAGTTTGATCAGCGAAAAAATACCCGCTGCAACTATTGCAGAAATCGGAATGGTGATAATCCAGGCCCAAATCAAGTTTATGGTTACGCCCCAACGCACAGCGGATACCCGTTTGGTCAACCCAACACCAATAATGGAACCGGTAATAGTATGTGTTGTGGAAACCGGGATACCAAAATGTTCTGTTACAAACAACGTAATAGCACCGGCCGTTTCAGCACTTACACCTTCCAATGGCGTTACTTTGGTAATTTTTGTGCCCATTGTTTTTACAATCTTCCATCCGCCAGACATGGTTCCGGCAGCAATTGCGGAATAACAGGCAAAAGGTATCCACTCGGGCATTTTTGTATCATTGCCAATTACTTTGGAGGCAACCAGGGCAACATAGATAATACCCATTACTTTTTGCGCATCATTACCACCATGGGCAAAACTCAACGCGCCAGAGGAAACCAATTGTAACCGTTTAAACCAAACCTCCGCAGCAGCCGGACGTGCGTTTTTACAAATGTGCATAATCAGGATATTGATGGCCATACCAAAGATCATCCCAATAATTGGTGCCAGAAAAATAAACAGCACAATCTTGATGATCGGGTCCGAATTGATAGCATGCAAAGGGTTTACACCCATAAAAGCAGCATTCGCCATACCGGCACCGGCAAAACCACCAATCAGCGTATGAGATGAACTGGAAGGGATACCAAACCACCAGGTAACTAAATTCCAAGCTATTGCGGCTATCAAACCAGCCATAATTACATGCATCGTAATAAAATTTTCGAAAACTGTTTTTGCGATGGTATTGGCTACTTTATGGTCAGGGATTAAAAAATAAGCCAGGAAATTAAATGAAGCGGCCCACAAAACAGCTTGAAAAGGTGTTAAGACTTTGGTAGAAACAATGGTAGCGATAGAGTTTGCCGCATCATGAAACCCATTGATAAAATCAAATATAAGCGCTAAGATAACTACAACGACCAGCAGGGTAGATATCATTGCTTATGCGTTTTTTACGATGATCGATTCCATTACGTTGGCTGCATCTTCGCAGCGGTCGGTAGCAGTTTCCAGGGCGGCCAGGATTTCTTTGTATTTGATCAGCCGGATTGGGTCTTTTTCATACAAAAACAAGTCAGCCACGGCACGGTCAAAAATGTAGTCTGCCTGATTTTCGATACTGTTGATCCGGATACAAGATTCTGCTATATTCCGCACGTTTTTCAAATCCTTTAATTCTGCAACTGCTTTTTGCAGGTCGATACTGGCTTGCAAAATTAGCTCCGACAGCTTTTGCATCGGCTCTGTCATTTCCGTAATCTGGTACAAGCTCATCCGGTTGGCCGAACCTTTGATTAAATCGGCCACATCATCAATCGCGGTAGCCAGAGAGTGGATATCTTCTCGGTCAAAAGGCGTAATAAAGTTTTTCCCAAGCTCAAGGTAGATCTGGTGCGTAATATCGTCGCCCACGTTTTCCAGTTTATCAATCTGCTGATACAAGTTTTCCCTTTGGTCCGGTTGATCATCATTCACCGCTTCTACCATCAAACCCGCCATTTTAACTACATTGCTTGCGGCTTGTTCAAATAAGGGAAAAAATATTTTTTTATCCTTTGGTACAAAATACTGGAAAATACTGTTTAACGACATAGCATATAATTACAGTCAAAAGTAAAGAAACGATGTTAAGTTAATGTTAAATTGAATAAGGCAAGCCCGGAAAAGGCTGTTGCTTAGCTTTTTCTAAGGTAAAACCAAACGTTGAGCCAATCCCGACAGTGCTTCTTACATTGATGGATTGCTGGTGCGCTTCTACAATATGCTTCACGATAGACAGGCCCAAACCGGAGCCTGCAATTTGCCTCGACCGGCTGGCATCAGTCCGGTAAAAACGTTCAAAAAGGCGCGGCAGGTTTTTTTCATCAATCCCGGCCCCGTCATCCGTTATTTCTACCAAAACTTGCTGATGTAATGTAAACAAACTAACCGAGGTAGTCCCGTTCGCTTTTCCGTACTTGAAAGCGTTATCGATCAGGTTCACCAACACCTGCCTGATCCTTTCCCGGTCTGCGTTTACATAGATTGGCTCGTTGTATTTTTCTTTAAAAATCAGCTTGATTTGGTATTTTGCTGATTTGATTTCCTCTGATTCAAATACTTCTTTTATCAGCTCATTTATCTTAAATCGACTGTATTTAATTGGCAGTTCGCCAGATTCCAGCTTGGATATTTCATCCAGATCTTTGATCAGATAACTCATCCGGTCAACATTGTTAGAAGCTTTTTTCAAAAATTTCTGTGCCTGCTCCATATCCTCCAAACCATCTTCGTCCAGCAGCGCGTCCAGATAACCCTGGATGGCAAAAAGCGGCGTTTTAAATTCATGAGAAAGGTTGCCCAGAAATTCCCGCCGGAACTGTTCCTGCTTTTTCAATACGTCGATCTCCGATTTTTTTTCCCTTGCCCATTCTTTTACCTCTTCTTCTACATCACGGATAGGGTCAGAACCCATATTTTCACCCAAAGCATCCCGCAAATCCCGTCCTAATTTTAAATTGTTGATCAATTTATAAATGATCTTGATCTTGGAATAAACATACCTTTCAATCAGGTAATAAAATACAAGGAAGCTGGTAATCAGGGAGATAAAAAAAATCTGCAGTACATCGTACCAATTACGGCTGAAATAAAAATTAACAATGGAAAGCGCAACCGCAACGGCCAGGGAATTGATAAAAACCAATACATTGAGTTTCATATCCCAAATTTAGTTTTTGTAGAGGACAATCTGCCATCTAAAAGCCCACCGCCAACGGATTGTATAAGTTTTGACACCTGCTTTTTGCAGCAAAGTTTCCAGTTCTTTCTTTTTAAACCCTTTCAGGACCGAAAGCGGCCCGTCATTCCGGGCCAAGCGGGAACTGGTTATGATTTTTGTGATCAGTTTGATTGCAAAATAAGCCAGCCAATGCCGGTGCAAATCATCAATAATGACAGCACTATTACTGCAAGCCAGCATTTTTTGGATCAGCAAAACCCAATCTTCGTCCTTAAAATGATGCGTAAAGAGCGTACTTAAAACAACATCTGATTTTATTGCCGATACTTCTTCCGATAAAACATCGGCCAAAATAAAGTGGATATTGGGGTCGATATTTTTACGGTTTGCAAAATTTACTGCTGCAGGTGTGGCATCAATTCCGGTAAAAACCAAATGCTTGTTTTTCTTTTTAAATTTCTGATGGATGGCACGCAACATATCGCCGCCGCCGCAGCCCCAATCGCTGATGTGGAAACCATCTTGGACCGATACTTCTTTTAAGGCAGAAAAAACCACATTGTATCCGCCCAAAAAATAATTTACTTTTTCCAGGCCATTCAAAACCGGGTCGATCTCTTCGGAACCAAGGCCAAAATCGTCCATAATTTCCGGCTCGGTTGCCCTTTTACTAAAATCCGGCATTTGCAAAAATTAAGTTAAAAAGGCTGTCCATGGGTTTTACTAATCAATAAATCAGCGACTTTGGGCAAATAATTCAAGGTTTTCAAGGTAAGGTCGGTAGCGGCATTTCGCCCGAAAAGTTTTTGCATCTGCCTTCCTGCCCACAAGCGGGCGGCAAATTTTTTGTTCCATTCGCTGGTGTAAGCTTGTTCGAGCATACTTCTTTTATCGGCATAAAATTGGTGCGGCTGATAAAACTGAATGATCTTTTCGGAAAGGATTTTGGCCGAATGGATGGCCATCGTCATCCCGTTTCCGCAAAGCGGCGCAATCATGCCCGCCGTATCGCCGCTCATCAGAATATGCTGCTCTACCGGTTGCTTTTTTTCAAAAGAAATCTCGTTGATCACTTCCGGTTTGTCCAGCAAAAATTCGGCTTCTTCAAAAACTTTATTCAAATATGGATTTTTACGGATCACGTTTTTTTCCAGTTCGGGCAAATTTCCGTATTTCCGCAAATCGTCCCGGTGCGCCAGGTAACACATGCACCAGCGGTTGCCATCCACCTTGCTTACGCCGCAATAACCATTTTTATAATTATTCAATTGGATCAGATCAGCAGGAAAATCAGCCCGGATATGAAATTTGACGGCCAGATAAGGGCTTCTTTTATAGAAGAAATTTCTGTTCATCTTTTGGTCAAGATTGGAACGCTTCCCAAAAGAACCGATCACCAGCGGCGTTTCCAATTCTTTGCCCGAAACTATCACTTTAAATATGTTTTCTTCAAAGCTAACATCTTCTACTTTTGTGTTCAGCAAAAATTGTACGCCTTCTGCCAAAGCTTTTTGATAGAGATAACGATCAAATGTGTACCGGCTCAAACCAAATCCGCCTAAATCTAATTTTTGAGAAAATTTTGCACCTGAAACTGCTGTAATTTCCAATCTGTTGATCCTGGCAACATTTAGTTCTTCCAAATCAATATCCAGCTTTTTTAAAAACGGAATAACTTCGTTGGAAATATATTCGCCGCAAACCCGGTGAAAAGGATAGGTTTTTCGTTCGATCAGCAACACTTTGTAACCGGCCCGGTTCAGCAAAATAGCATTGAACAATCCGGCCAGTCCGCCGCCAATAATGATGATATCTGTCATTCCCGGTGCTTTTTCAACACCATTGATTCAACCGTCAAACCCGGGCCGAAAGCAAAACTGAGAATATTTTGCTCCGGCAGGTCTGTTTTTTCGTTCAGGATTTTTTGCAGCACAAACAAAATCGTGGCAGAAGACATGTTGCCGTAATCCTGCAAAATTTCGTGCGCATAACTGTTTTTACATTTACAAATATTCAAACCTGCTTCTGCGGCTTCCAGTATTTTTTTTCCTCCGGGATGAATGGCGTACAGATCAATTTTATCCAACGTTAAACCAGCTTTTTGAAGTGCTTTTTCGGCAACCGGCCGGATACATTTTTCTATTTGTTTTGATACTTTGGCTGTCAGTTTCATCTCAAAACCGGAGTTGCTGATCAGCCAGTTCATCTCGTTCCGGGCTTCGTAAATATATTCCGCATAAAAACTTTTCAAGATCAGGCAAGGTTTTGCAATGCTTCTTTTATCAGTGTTTTCTATGACTGCCGCAGCCGCGCCATCCGAAAAAAGAGAGTTGGCCACCCAGTTCTCCAGCGTGTTTTCTTTTTGAAAATGCAGCGTGCACAACTCCACCGAAACAATCAATACTTTAGCTTCGGGGTTTGCCCTGCAAATATGATCGGCGGCTTTAAGCGCGTTCACGCTTCCGTAACAACCCATAAAATTGATGCAGGTACGTTCGGTACTCCGGTTCAAACCCAGGTTTTCGATCAAGTCAATATCAATTCCTGGCGCATACATGCCTGTGCAGCTTACAGTGATGATATGCGAAATTTTGCCGGTAAAAGAAGCATCAAAAGAGGCAAGGCAATTCTGCGCGGCCTCCGCAGCAATACCAATCGCATGGTGGCGGTAAGATACCATCCGCTTTTGCGTATCCGGAAAAGGTTCGAGGTTTTCATTTGCCGGAAAAAACTGATTATCAGCAAAATCAGCAAAATTAAAATCCGGGATTACAGAATAACGGGACGAAATCGCGCTGTTTTCGTAAATTTTTTTTAGTCTGGCAGCATCGTTTTCATTTAAACGAAAAGCTTTTTCCATAAAACCATTTATAGCGGTTTGCGGGATACGGTTTGGCGGATTGGCAATCCCGATGGCACTGATACAACTACTCATTTAAAAAAATTAAGCTACGGCTATTTTGTTGTTTCTACGGTTACGGCAATCAACGCATCATCTGCCAGCACCATGCTTTTGCCGCCGATGCTAAAATCAGAGCGGGTGATGGTAAAACTGCCCTTGAATGAAGCATTATTGCCGGTTTCGTTATAAATGAAAGGAACTTTGATGCGTTTGGTTTTACCTTTTATAGTTACGTCGAACAGACCGCTATAGTTTTCATTTTTTTGATGGTTGAAAGACACAGATTTCATCATGATCTCCGGGTATTTTTCCACATCAAAATACGCTTCTTTTTTGAGGTGGCTGTCCCGCATGTTGTTGTCAGAATCCAATGTTCTGGTATCTACAGAAGCCTCGATACTGCTTTTATCGAGGTTATTTTTATCAAAGTTGATCGTAGCTTTTAAGCCGCCGAACTTTCCTTCCGTACCGATGCCCATGTTTTTAATTTTGAAAGTAATGGCAGAAGAGGTTACTTTTTGATCGGATTGCGCAGTAGCCCCCTGCAAAAAAAAGGCTGCTAAAAACAGTTGAAGAAAAATGTGTTTCATTATTAGATTGTTATTTGTTATCTCAACCAAAAACCGTCGGTATTATTACATTAGCACAAAAACTAAAGATGCTTGTAAGCAGATCAACCCTGGCGCACCTCAGATTTGTATTTTCCATTTTTTTACTGCCGGTTTACCTGTTTGCTTTGAGCCAGGTCCAGGGCACTACTTATTTTAGGGCAACAATTATTTTCCTGGTTTGGTACGTGCTGGCCATTCCGGCCACCAACGGCTACAACAGTTATTTTGATAAAGACGAAGGCAGCATTGCCCTGCTTGCCAAACCGCCCGCAGTGGATAAAGGTTTGTATTACGTTTCTGTTTTGATGGAGGTTCTGGCTTTTTTACTGGGTTTGCTCATCAGCGTTTGGTTTGCTTTTGCCGTTTTGATTTATGGCATCATGTCCAAATTGTACAGTCATCCTGCTACACGGTTAAAAAAGTATCCGGTCATCAGCTTTTTAACGGTTTTTTTCTTTCAGGGGGCATTTATGTACTGGGCAATTTATAGCGGGTTGGCCGGCCCGATTGTGTTTTTTTTGGGATGGAACCCGGAAATACTGATTGCCGGGGGCATTTGTTCCTGCCTGATCGGTGCTTCCTATCCGCTCACGCAGGTTTATCAGCATGAAGAAGACATCAAGCGCGGCGACCATACGTTGAGTTTGCTGCTGGGTTATCGCGGTTCATTTATTTTTTCGGGGATTATGTTTGGGATTGGAATTATACTTTCCTTTTTCTACTGGCATTCGATGCAACAAATAGGTAATTTTTATTTTTTCCTGGGATGCTCCTTCCCTATTTTCCTTTTTTTTAACTATTGGTTTTTTAGGGTGATAAAAGAAGCATCCGCAGCCAACTATAAAAATGCCATGCGGATGAATTTTATCAGTGCTGCTTTTATGCTGCTTTACTTTGGCTGGTTAGCTTTTGTGCGTTAAAAGGCTATGTGCACACGCAAAGAAAATACGTTTACCGGGCCTCGGTCGGCATTATAAGCCGGATGTAAAATGAACTGGTAGGCAGGCGTTATATAAATACTGTTTTTATAGGCATTTAATTTATAGTACAATTCGGCAATAAGTTCCGGTGAGTAATTTAAGGCTCCGTCGCCAATGATAAAACCGTAACCGCCGGCAGCCAGGTAATCGCGGTGTGCGGCCGAAATCCCGTTCCCAACAAAAGCCAAACCTAATTCATCAAACTTTCGCTTCCAAGGATTTCCGGTCAAAACACCGCCAAAACTGACCGAACGGTCTATTTCTGTAAAAGCCCAGGTTTCGTTGCGGCCATCGTTAAAACTTGCTTTGGCAAAAACACCGAAATCTTTGCTGAGGTATTGATCAGTGTTAATGCCCAAACCAAATTTGTTACGGCCATAAGCACGGGTAGAAACAATATCAGGCGCAGCAGGATTTTCGGCAATGGCCTGCCGATAATTGCCCATTTTCGCATTGTTGTTAAAGGCCAGGATCCGGACTGTCCCGTTTTTATTGCCCGAAAAAACATATCGCTTTTCAAACTCCAACGTTTGCGAATTGGCTTTGCCAATCTTTTCGTCCCAAATAGAACCATTTGCCGTAGTGGTAACCATCGTTACGGCAAAGCGCAAATCCCAGGAAGGCTGGTGATAATCCATATAAACGCCAAAAACATAACCGCGTGTATTGGCCGGATAATCCCAGGCAGCATTGCTCATCAACGACCAGTTCATAAATTGCGAACGAGGGTCATGACTGAATGCATTGGTATCAAAGAAATCTGCCATGCCAAATTTTCCTGCCAGGATTGAAAAGTAATGTTTGCTTTGCAAACCGGCCAACTGGTTGTTGTTGTCCGATAAAGTATCCTGTTCTGCGCCCCAACTAAACCGTTGTAGCAAATAAGCTCGGGCGATATAAATTTTAGGTTCTGTAGTACCGATACGAAAAGTTTCCCCGTTAGGGAAACCGGCAACGCCCAAAGTTTTACTAAAACCGGCACCGCCCGAAATTTCAGGGTTAAAAAAAGCCTGTGCACCTTTCCATAATCGGGCACCGCCAAAAAGCGTTGTGGTTAAAGAAGTTGCCGTTTCATGAAATGGGGATAAACTATTGTCGCCGGAATATTTTGCACTAAAACCAGGATGCGTTTGCGTGATGACCGTTTGCTGGAAATGAAGATTAAAACGCTGTTGTTTAAGCGTATCCTGTGTATAAGCAACTATACTGGCAAGTAATAATATAATAAGTAGTAAGTGTTTTTTCATTTTAGAAAATTATTTTCAATTCAAATTCTATCGAAACAATTCGTTTTTAAAATCTAATCGCCATAACAGGATTTAGACAAACTTAATCATTTATTTAGACGTGTCTAAATAAATGATTAAATAATTTTTTTTGAAGATAACATCCGCATTTAAATTTTTATGGATTCAAATAAGTTACCTGGCTCCGTTCCATTCGGCGGCAAACTGTTCGAGGTACAGTTCCATAAAAGCGTGCCTTTCCGCAGCTATTTTTTGAGCCGTTTCGGTATTCATTAAGTCCTTTAGCAGCAGCAATTTTTCGTAAAAATGATTGATCGTTGGCGCAGCAGAATTTTTGTATGCTTCTTTTGTGAGGTTAAAATTTGGTTTGATTTCAGGGTTGTACATTTCCCTATTTTTAAACCCTCCGTAATTAAAAGCACGTGCAATACCGATGGCACCAATCGCATCCAAACGGTCAGCATCTTGTACTACTTTCATTTCTTCGGAAGAAAAACTAACAGAATCAAAGCTTGATTTAAAAGATATGTAGCGGATAATTTGCTGCACATGTTCTATTACAACTTTATCAACTTCGATGCTTTTTAAAAAATCTCCGGCTGTTTTTGGCCCGATTTCTTCATCACCATTATGGAATTTACTGTCGGCAATATCATGGAGCAAGGCAGCCAGTTCTACTACCAGCAAATCAACTTTTTCTGTTTGGGAGATGAGTTTGGCGTTGTTCCAAACGCGTAAAATGTGCCACCAATCGTGGCCGCTTTCTGCGTTTTGTAAAGTTTGCTTAACGAAAGCTTCGGTTTTTTGTATGATAAAAGAAGTATGCTGAATTGGTTGTGATTCTTTCATGATTTTAGACTGATGCAAAAGTATTACTTTTTATATTTGTATTACTAATTTCAAATAAAAATGGAAACTTCTTTAATGACTACAAAAGGACAAGTTGTAGTACCCGCCCGATTGCGGAAAAAGTATGGGATACAACCCGGAAAAAAGATTGCTTTTTTTGAAGAGAACGGCTGCATTGTACTTAAACCAATGGACGAATCTTTTTTCAGCAAATATGCAGGATTGCTCAACGAAACAGCTCCAACAAAAGAAGAATATCAGCAGTGGAAAAACGAAGAAATTGAAAAAGACCAGCAAAAGCTTCCTAAATGAAGCATATTGTATTTGACAGTTATGCACTGATTGCTTTTTTTAGAAAAGAAAAAAGCTGGGAATTAATACAGGAATTGCTTATAAAGATGAGCAATGACGAAATTATCGGTTGGATTACCACCGTAAACGTTGGTGAAATTTATTATATGATCAGTCGCAAAAGTAATGCAAAACAAGCTGAATTGGCTATTGATGCGCTACTGCATTTCCCGATAACGTTAGTTGATGCCGATTTGAAATTAGCCTTACAAGCTGCGAGTTTAAAAGCTGCTTATAAACTTTCTTATGCAGATGCTTTTGCTGCCGCCCTAACCATTTCAAAAAAAGCAGTTTTGTTAACTGGCGATCAGGAGTTTTTGAATTTAAAAGAGGAAAAGGATTTTGAAGTGCAGTTTATAGATTGATTTTTAGGCGATAAAAGAAGTATAGTAGGTTGTCAAGCCGGATTAAAAATCCGTAGTTCAAAAGACCGGATTGCAAATCCAGACCAATAAGAATTGCTGAGGGAACTGTAACACATCTAATTTATAACCGAAAAAAGCTGCTACATTTAATAGAAGATTATCAAATTGGAAAACATTTACCGCGAAGATTTACGCATCGGATACGTTACAGGCAGGAATTTAGAAAGGTTAAGTGACTTAAACTATCAATCTGGGATATTCTGCTTTTTAATCCTATTTTTTAGGTGATAAAAGAAGTATGGTATATTGTAAAGTCGGATTAAAAATCCGCAGTTCAAAAGACCGGATTGCAAATCCGGACTATTAGAGATCAGGAGTTTTTTAATCTGAAAGATGAAAAGGATTTTGAAGTGCAGTTTATAGATTGATTTTGGGGTGATAAAAGAAGTATGGTATGGTTGTTAAGCGGATTAAAAACCCGTAGTTCAAAAGACCGGATTGCAAATCCGGACCAGTAGGGGTATAACGCTATTTGAATCGGATTAAAAATCCATAGCTCAAAGGACGAGGATCGCAAATCCCGACCAGAAGAGTCGGGATTGTAAATCCGGATCAGCACGGATATTTAATTCCTGGGCCAGGAACTTAACAGTGTACAATAACTATTATCATTTAAAATGATTGTTACAAAGTGGTTTTGTTGTCAGGAACAAAAAAAGAATCCATCCCGTCAATATCGGAGAGATAGGTGTTTATTTTAGCAATCTTTTCTTCCTGTATAATACATACTGTAGCTAGATGTTCATTTAATACATAACCATTTCGTTCTGCTCTGTTATGTATAGCAAGCGCAAAGCCGTTATTTCCTATTAAAATGTTTTCAAGTTCCAAACTTACTCCAAAACTTACGATTTGCTTAGCCAGGCTCAGGACGGCTTCTATACCAACAGTTTTTCCAGAAAGTAAATTGTTACCTGGTAACTCCCAAATGACACTGTCTGTTATTATTGATCTTAGCAAATCCCAATCGTGCTCTTTTAATGCTTTAATAAAAGATTTGGCAAGGGCTTCTTTTTGCTCATTCAATGTTAAACTTTTTGATGAATCAACCATGTCTTAAGTACTTCTTTAAAATTATTTTAGATTAATTTGGAATGGTTTAAAATTTAGGAACAGGTTTTTACCAATATTATTGAGTATACGGTTAAGGGAATAAAACAAGGCTTGTGTGTCCTGGTAATCT
>JAABVA010000423.1_pt1 | contig 54549 bp, 54 predicted proteins | sample 5560331 | NCBI WGS metagenome assembly JAABVA01 (sample SAMN12812661, study PRJNA571458) | rock metagenome | isolation source: Antarctica rocks | place: Antarctica: Victoria Land, Mt New Zealand sud | collected 2016-01-07
AACCTCCTCAACCCCCTCACTCCACTACCACCCCCAATCCCAAACCCGCAAAAAACGTAACAGTGTAAAACTTACATGCAATTCTTCTGCAGAGGGCAAAAAGTGTCGTTTTTGGATTGGTTGATTGTTAGGGCGGGCAGGCGGGCGATGTTTTGAGTATGTAAGGTATGTATGTAGGAGGGAGGGAGGGGAATTAATTGCTGTATTGCTGTATTGTAGTATTGCTGTATTATTGTATTGTAGGAAGGGTTGGTTGGGGGGCGGGGTTGTATGTATTTGCAACCAAAAATCCCCAATTCACAAAAAAAAAGAGGCATAAGACTCACTCACTCACTTACTCACTCCCCATTCTCTCTCTCTTTTTCTTTCTTCCCCCCCCCACGGATATGAGAGAGAGAGAAAGGGCCTAGAATGCAAAACTTAAAAATACATATAGGCACCCGGGAGGGAGGTTTCAAGAAGACATGCAAAGCTTTCTTTTTCGCAAAGCACGCGAATTCTACACCATTGAAACCTTTTTTGCTTGCTTCGTTAGCGCTTTTTTTCGTATCCTTGGGTGTGGTGTGGTGTTCTCCGCGGGAAAAAAAGGGGGGGGGGCAACCGTACTGTAGGAAGAAAGATTGCTGTGGTGGGGGAGCGACAATAGCCCGGCACCGGCACCATCACCATCACGACTGTTGAGCATAGAATAGTAGTGTATTGACGAGAGTTGCAGCTGGAATTTTTTGTACCACCGCACGCCTATAAACACATGACCCTACGCCAACACCTGCCCAAGCACTCCCATCCTAATGGCCCCCAATCTGCCCCTTCGGGATGGGCCGGATCCAGCTGAGCCCCAGGTTGATCGCGATGGTAATGACGCCAATGATCCAAAACACCTTGCCGTAGTTCTTGCCGTTGTAGCGGAAGATGATGGCGAAGACAATACCGCCGAGGTTTCCCGCGGCACCGGTGCAGCCGGAGATGATGCCTTGGTGGGGTGTTAGTTGGATGTTCTTGTCCAAGGGTGAGGAATGAGGATGAAAAAAAAAGGAGTGGGCTTACCGTTGGCGTGTGGGTGCACGTGGGGGACGAGGGAGTAGTTGGCGCCGTTGCCGGCTTCGAGGAAGAAGGCCATACCGGCAATCAGACCAAACATGGTGCTCTTCTTGTGGGAGTCGGTAAGGCCAATGGCGATGAGGAATGCGCCGGTGATGATGGCGAAGAAGTGGATGAGGTATTTCTTGCCCCACACGTTACTTTTTCTATAGATGAAGTCGGAGATGATGCCGCCCATAGGTCTGAACGCGATGTTGAGCAGCCCGAACATGGCGGCCCAGTTGCCAGTGCCGGTCTGGCCGAGCTTGGGGAAATTCTTGATGTAGTAGGCGCCGAGGATGGAGTTGATGGCTAGTTCCGCGCCGAATGAGCAGAAGTAGCAGCCAGCCGTGACTAGGGTCTGCAAGGAGAGAACGGCTGGCAATGCTTCTTTAAAGGATGGTTTCACGACGATTTCGCCGCGAGCAGTCTCGAGCATTGCCTGCTCGCCGATTTGTGCTTCGTGGTCCAATTTGCCGGGGGTCTTACCAGCAGCATCAAACACCATCTTGCCTTGGATGCTTTCATGCGACGGGCTTTCAGAACCTGGCGAATGACTTTTCTTATCGGTGAACTCGCCTGGGATGTCAACGACGTCTCCGGTAATGCCATGGGACTGAAGATTCTGCTGAGCAGCCAGATGGCGCTCGCTCCACTTGCCGGTCGGAGTGTCGGGGCAGCAGATGAGCATACCGATAGCCGTGAACGTGATGATGATGAAGGGCACGATGAATGCAACGCGCCATGCGACATGGGGTTTTAGATGTTGATTCTGTACGAGGGAATCGAATATGGCAGGCATCAGGAAGTAGGTAATACCACCTCCGGCATTGCCAAAGCCCCCGGTAAAAGAATTGGCTGTCCCCACGATGTTTTTGTCAAAGAATCCTGTCGACCAGACTTGGCATGGCACGAAGCTACCGCCAAGAATACCCACGAAGAAACGGAGAGCCATTAATTCCTTGGCATTGTGGACTGTACCAGCGAGAGCTGTCGGAATCGCGCCCACAAGGAGACATCCGGCAAAGGTATATCGAGGTCCAAAGCGATCGCATGCTGGCCCAGCTACAAGTCGAACAAGAAGTGTAGCGACGAGGGAGATGATGTTGGAGTTGGCAATGTCATTCTGGCGGAGCTTCAAATCCTTGGCGATTGTAATGCTCAACTGTCGACTGGGTCAGACAGGGACTCGTTTCTCGCGTAGAGGCAGTAATAAGAGACTTACCAATGGTGGAAACGCATACCAAGACCAAAACGCAACGAAGAATCCAAACCAAGAAAATGTGAACACACGTCCATAGACGTTGAATGGATTGAATCCAGGGATTGACCTCGCTTTGCGGTTGACAGGATTGACCTCAGGGGCCTTCCATAACGTTGTTATATCATACATAGTGGTTCAGCTATGAGCTTGGATAACGATCTTTGATGACCGTATCGAGTATTCTCCAACAACGGAAGGAGCGTAAATTCCGGCGACTGAGAAGGAGAAATTTGTTGGACAAGAGGATATCCTTATACCACTTATACAGATAATATATGTTGAACAGCAGGGCCACGAAGCCGTGAATTGCTTGCTTCTCCGAACGATCCTTCAGATGCCACCACAGACTTCAAGATGCAAAGCAAGTTTATCCGCGGACGATTCCTTGGGTCGATCTTTGGTCTTTACACGCCAAGATAGGCTTTCTGTATGTTGAGAGCGGACAAATAAGGTATGTAGTCGCTGGATCCGACAAGGGTCCCCACAGACCGCCAAGACCGATCTCGCTACCCTGATGCCCTAAACGGAGAAGTATATTGGAGATGTGAGCTTTTCAGCTTCGACCAAGGGCCTCGACCTGCAACAGATGGCAAACATGTATAATGATGACGGTATGCGCGGAGAAGCTCCTGACCTGCATATGTGTAACCTGAAGGTCTTGTCCTTTGGAGTGTGGGTTGTGTTGTGTTGTGTTGGGTGTGTCGTGTGGCATCCACACGACATGCAAAAGCCTCAAGACCGCAGTCCAAGCAAGGCCATGGCGGATACTTCCGTGTATGGCCAATTACTTCGGGCCTTATCAGCACAATTCCTCGTTTCCAGCCCATTGGGTTGAGATTCGCGCCAAGATTCGTTGCATGTCGGGGCCTTATCTGAAGCGTCGTCCCAAAACGGATATCAAGCCTGTATCTGTTATCAGCAACCCAGTCGACAGTTTCACGTCAGCCCTGCCCCAATTTCCAATCTCACCTTCGACTTTTCGATCTCCGCTGTCCCGCGGACAATAATTGATGGCAAATACGGAATACAATGGAAGTTTTCATACTTTCACACACTGGGAGCTGTTGAATGCACGACCCTTTTTATGTGGCGCCCGCGTCTACATTCTTTTCTTGCGCATTGTTCATCCTGGAAGCGACCCGCAGCACCGGTGTAAGGTACCGCCCCCGTGTTCGCGATGAACCTGTAGTACGGTAGATCATTTGACGACGATAGAGGTCCTCCACCCATCCGGCTCTTCTATGATGTGGAGGAGCCTTCATGCTGCCGGTACTCTCGAGTCTCGATCCATCTGGTGGTGTGTGGTGGATGATAAGGGAGTCGGCGAGTCGTCGTCGGAAATGGCTCGGCCCACCTTCTTATCTCTCGCCAAATGCGCCAATAGGAGCACATCACGGTTCGCATAGTCGACTTGTCTAAGGTCTTGTTCTTAATCCATCACCGCCTTACGGTAGTCTTCGACATGGACATTCCCTTCCATCAATTCACGTTACCAATCCAATATCTCTACTAATCGGCTTCTCCATATGGTTGAGTCCGCCGGATTGATACTTCGACGTGCTACGAGTATGGCGTATGGGCAGAGTATAGGATATTGTAATCCACGACACTACCTTACCTGATTATAGTCGAGCAGGTATCCCATCATCCAAATATCCTTCTCTACCAGCCATTTGAGAGTAGCGTTGGAACTCACTGTGCAGATTGACAACCACGGTTTTTCCAATGGTTTCAAGCCTCTTGGAGCAATGGTTCTTTCGTCCAGGTCTTGGAGGCAAAACGATGTTCTTCTACGCACACACGGCACAGTACCACTTCACGAGAATCTCGCCCAATGTCCTACCAGCCACGCCATCTCACCCACACGTCTACAACTTCGTCCTGACGATCCTCTGGCAGGCTCGAATCCACTACAAGATACCATCCGAAGCCTGCACCGGCTATACATGCATGGTTTGGGAATGTTCTGATCTTCTGTCCAGGACGCAAGTCTTCGGTGCGTGGAATACGCGTCACTGATACAACATCTGGATCATGGTCGGCACTCGAGTCTTTCGTCAAAATGCCATGCTCCTGGCTTATACGTCCCACCTGCCAACCGGATCGCCCAGTACCGGTCGGAAAAGCCATGCCCCAGTCGCTGACAATACCCCAGCCGTTGTAGGACTTGCAAGGCTCGCGACCTAAAGCCAGAGAACCTGCCGCAATCAGTGCTTCTGGGCTCTCTCGATCCTCATAAACGCTTGCGACCTCAGCGAGCATGGTCAATGCTATGTCAGCGGTGGACAGCTTCGTTGGCGTCTCCATGTGACTGTTTACCTTTATTGGAGGACTAGCGTATGTTGACACCTGCTGCATATCTAGAATAGGATAGACTCCTGCGTGAATCTCGATCGTGTGCGTGCGCTTTGTATCTTCAATACAATGTTGAAGCTTCGTCAGTTGCTCATCTATGATGTTTCCTTCCCCTTTCCCGCGTTTGATGAGTAAATTCTGGATTGAGGTCGCAGTAGGCGTTGCACCGACGGAAAGTATGTACCGTGTATCCCTTGTCTTCACTTGACCCATGCTTGTTGCTATGTCAGCGGCAATTCTGAGTCCTTCAAGTTCCTGCACTAAAAGCGACGTAGCGGCAGCTGCTGAATTACCACCATAGCTGTGACCAGCGTGGCTGTAAAATCCACTCAATTTACCATAGCCGGAGGGTTCGATTTCATTTAGGATACTTTTCACCAATTTCTTGAAATTAGGAGAATCTGTGGTTAGCCCAGCCCGGCCATATCCTGTGTCGATCTTGATATAAAGTTCGCAGCCAAAGCCTGAAATATCCTTGAGGTCTCGAAGTGACTGTAGTTGGGAGATATTGTCAATGAGAGCGCTGATACTACCTTTCCCCAAACGTTTTCCCAATTGACCTAATCGCTCAACCTGTGATGGAGGCAGAGGGATGCCGTAGAGTATCTAGCATTTTCATGAGCCACCCATCACTTACACTTGGGGCTGCCTTTCAAGGACGGTATGCTAGACCCTTACATTCACAGTATCTCCTCTTCCCTTGCATTGAGACAGGTAACCACTCAAATTTTCAGCTTCAGCGACGGTTGAGACAATAATGTTAACCTCGTGAGTATTTTCGCCCACTTGTAATTGAGTAATCTCGGCCGTCTTAGATTCAATACGTCAGTCAAACAGGGGGGGGGATGAAATATTGATGCTTGATAGGATAAGTCGGACTTTCGTTGAAAGATGGAAATGGATATTAAAAAACACCGGAAAGCTTGCTGAATGGCACGGAGAAGTACCTTATGCGTCTTGACATGAGGCCGAAAGGCTACTCCGAGAGACTGACAAGCTTTGAGCATTCGGTCACAATTGTCCTTGACGATGGCTCGATCAAGAATTGCAGCCGGCGCTGGCACATCACGCAAGTGCTTTCCAACAAAAGCACCCCGCAACAACGCTTTGGACGGACAGGGAAAGAAATCGTTCATGTTAAAGGCCATATTCCGATGCTCCAAGCTGACATCTCTCCAGGGCCTTTTAAGCGCTAAAGGCTGAGTTCCGTATCAAAGGCCGACACCTAAATGTTGTCCACAGTAGAGTACGGAAGTACACATGTTGGAGTTTTGGATCGAAAATGGTTTAGGTAGGTAGATCTCATTATTCCGTGGACACTATACTGGCACGTGACTGGATCCAAGCGAGTATCACGTTTTTTGAAACACCGAGAGATGGCGTTAACGTACGGAGTGTAATCTAGCTCGCTTCCTGTCTCTTCGTTCTACTCCCCTGGACCGTGCCGTTCGTAAGGTTGTTTGATCTAATCAATCAGGCTGTGTGCCTCACCTCCCCAACTAACAACTAAATGGCGCCCTGTAGTTGGGGGCTGTAAATACCTTACCTTCCGGTACCTGCATTCGCTTCTTCACCTTAAACGTTACCTTCTTGTGTTTCTATCCTGCGGTTCAATCATGCATTTAAGTTGTGCGCCATTGGCTACGAGTAGAAGATCCGACAGCGCATCTGCGGACGCATCTCAAGCTTCAAACAAACGCGATGACTTCTGTACTGGTCCGCTTGCTCGCTTGATTTCCTCACCACTATCATCTAGGGAACGAATCTCGATTGACTTTTGACGGTCCACAACCAGAACCAAGCAATTGTTTTCTACAACCCCACAATCCCGTGGACTCGAAAGCGGGATTGTCTCAACAGCACTGCAGCCGGCATCTGAAACAAAGAAACCGTGCCGCGGAAGCTAAGAAGGGGAATACATCGAGATGGCCATATCTGGTCCTTTAGAAAGCGAGTGGCACTCCTCCAGCAGAGTGTCGGACGCGGACAGCGAAGCAGATTGCGAAATGGACAAGCCACCCGTACATCCGGTACCCACCATGCAGGGTGCCTTCGAAGAGTCAATGTTGGAGACAATGAACGAGACCGATGAGCCTGATCCTCAGGATCGTTTTTCCAAGGCAGACTCGGTTAGCAGGCGGAAGATGCTGCTGGAGCAAGCCGAGTATGAACGAACCGTTGCAGGCCGGTGGAAGCAGAAACCTGGGGAGAAATTCCATCCGCTGTGGAAACTGGTGGCTCAGATCTCGTTTGGGATGCATCTGCTACAACAGCAACTCGCCAAATCAGACGAAGAGGTTATCAAAATCCTCCAGACGCATGTCGACGAGGTTGACGGCTTCCTGGAAAGGACAACGGAAGATTTCGATCTTGGTCAAGGCGACATCAATGAACGTATACGATATTTGCGGCTGCCTCTCGAGCACGGTCATGTCTTTGACCAGATGCTGAACGATCGGAATTTCCGAGTCGCAATCGTGGAAGGGAATGAGAAGATCGAGCACATCATTGATCGGACTGCAGCCGCCATGAATGACGCCTTGAAGGATGTACAAAAAGGCTTAGATGCCACAAGAGAGCTGGCCAAGTACCTGACGAGAGTGGATAAGAAGTGGGATGATCGAACAGAAGAGCACGAGTCGGTATACCTAGCTATGATCGGGAATACTGAGGGGTGGACACGGGCATTTCTGACCCTACAGTCTAAAGGGAATACCCTGCGCAAGGCACTAGTTCAGCTTGGGACCATCGTTGCGGAAATGCAAAGGAGGGCTGGCGCCGCAAGTCGAAAGAATCTTGTAAGTCAAGTGCTCTATGCATATCACATTGGACGTTGGCTAACGAATGAGTAGGCCCCTCAAAGGTCGGTTCAGAGTAGATACTTTGTAAGCTCCCAGCCTACAAGCCCCAACCCTCAGGTTACTCCGCCTAGATCTCCGAACAAACCTTTGCCATACGCCCCGGAAAGGAACGTCCGCCCCGCGGCACCTCAGCAGCACACAAGAACAAGACCAGCAGGGTCCCCCAACAACCCAAGACGAGGAGAACCACCCTTACATTACCTGGAACGAGCCATGCCTTCAAACAAGAAAGAAGAGGTGAGGCGGGTTAAAAGCCCCCAACCGGCCATACGAGCCCAAAGCCTAGAGCCGAAGGTACGAGCTCAGAGTTCAGAGCCATCAACCGTACGCGATCGAAGTCCCGAGCCAGTAATCGCGCGAACTCGAAGTCCAGAACCAGTAGTCGCACGAGTTCGCGGTCCTGAGCCTCTCTTGTCCCGGAAGCAAGACCCAGAGCCAGTCCCAGAGCTGGACGGAACTAGGAGCCCTGAAACAACCAGGTCAGAAGAAGCGGCGGACAATAAACCACTCATTCCAGCGAGGTCGCTTTCGCGTCGAATTTCCTTCACCGAGCGTACCCGTTCACTTACACGCAGATTATCGTTGTTCAAGGACCACGACGGAAAAAACCCGTCGAAAGATGACCTCCCAATACAAGGCTCTTCCACCTGGGAGTCACCACAAGACCGTTCAGCCAATCCTACTCAGAGCCGGCCTTTCACGCCTTTACACAGACGTCTCTCGTCCAGAAAAGCAATGACTATGAGCATGTCGACATATTCCCAAAGCCCAGGCTCACCCCTTACGCGAGAGAACAGCCCACAGCTGCGCTTTCCAACAGGAGGACCACTACCCTCGCACAATTCATATGGATCGATCTCTTTCTTGCCGATGCATCCTTTACTAGCATCCTTACAGGACCCGTCAGATGTCATTGATGAGAGAACACGAAAGAGTATGCACCAGAGGTCACAGAGTGCTGAAACAACAAGAGAGGTTCGATGGAAACCTCACATGCGGACAGACTCAACAGAGCCCCCACAAAAGCCCCCAACCCCGGCGCCAGCCGTCGTGGAAGAGGACACTGAAGGTAGCGTCAACATCTCTCATCCTCTGCTACTTGAAGCCCGACATACTAGGTTTGCGGCCGCAAAAACCGCTGCAGGCACACCGGCGAGGATTCCTGGCAGAGATCTCCCTCTGCGCCACTACCACAGCCAAGACACCATTGCTTCCTCAAACCGCATGTCAGCGCATGAAAAAGAAGTCTTCGTTTTGCCTCAGCGGACCAGCTCTCTACTTGAAAGGCCTATCAACCAATTCTCCCCATCCACAGACTCCTTGCACCGCTCCATGACCCAATCATCGGCGGCCCCAGCTCCCCTCAACCTCCGCGGGGACCAACCCGCTACCCGTGGGGCCATCAATCCCCTGCCATCATCGAAATCTCCCAATTCGCCAACCCCCTCCGAAAGTGCTTCAGGAGCTGCGACTCCGCCCCCTATAACCCGCGTCCGCTCCTCCTCTCTCAGCGCCGCAAAACCCACCCGCTATTCTCCGCCAACCGCCCACCCGTCTCCACCAACAAATCACCAAAAGCCCATGAAAACACACACTAACTCAATCCCCCACTACCTCGCCCCCGCCTCCTCCACCGCCCTCGTCGACTTTCTCGCCTCCAGCCCCCCACCCTCTTCCCCCTACGCCAACGCGTCCTCAGCTGCTACTCACAGGTCCCACACCACCAACCGCTCCCTTTCCCCCAACTACGCCAACGACCCCTTCCGCCACCACCCCGGCTCCGAAATCTCCCACCCCGGCCACCCCACCAACCGCGACGCTTCCGGCTCCTTTGACGGACGCAGCGAATTCAGCCCCATCTCTACCGACTTCCCGCAACGCTCGAAAACCACACTCGGAGGCGGGGAGAAGAGAGGCTGGAAAAAGGTTTTCGGCGGTGGCGGCAGTAGGAAGAAAGGTGGGAAGGTGATGACGGAGGCGATGTTGAATGGAGGCGAGAGGGTAGAGAAGACTAAGGGGAAGCGGAAGAAGGATGGGAGTAGTAGCGGTTGCGGGGAGGGAGGGAGTGCGGAGGCGGTGAGGAATGGGAGTGGGAGTGGCGGGGGTTTTATGGGGGTGGGGAGGGATGGCGTGTGGATTTCCAGGAAGAATTTTTTGAAGACGTAGTGTGGATGTGGGAGGTAATGGACAAACTTTTGAGTTGGTATTTCGGCAAGGCGTCTGGGGCTACGGGTGGTGGAGTTTGGGAATTGGGCGATATGGGTGTCTTTGGTAATGGCTTATTTCCATACATACATACTACTTCCTCCCCTGTATTTATATTACAACACCGTGTATCGATAACCTTGGAAAAAGCGCACATCACCCTCATATGCATATCTTTCCTACCCTAAATAAAACCTTTCTGCGGCGTGTGGTTCTTTTTGGCACGGAGCAGATAGCTAGCGTAACCGCCAGATCCCCGTTCCCGGGCTGTTGCACAATCTTTTGGCGAGGATTCTACAGTATGTAGATAAATCCGCCCCAGCTTTCAAGCTTCAAACAACAAATCCGGATGGACGCAGAACTCGTTTTTTCCCCCGATCATTTATTATTATATTGATTTTTGATTACTCTTGACCGCCACCCAGTTTTGCCCCATCCCACCTATGTATGTATGTATCCTCCTCCCGTTGGAATCAATCTCCAAGCCTTGAAACCCACCCTAGCGCGCGTTTACCCCCCCCCGTCCCCCTCCCCCAAAAACTTTCAGCCCTCCGTTTTCCGTGTTCAAATAGTGCTTTCGATTACTGATAAGCGAGCGGGAAAGAAGGGTGTGAGATGGAAGGGGAAGATTTGGGGGGTGTTGGTGGTGGTGGTGGTTTGGTGGAAGAGGAGGTACAGAGGGAGGGAGGTTGGGACGGTTGTTCTGCTCTGGGGTTGAGGGTAAGTGAGGCGTTTTTTTTTTTCTTTCTTTCCGTTGCTGCTGCGCTTAGGGGGGAAAGAAAAAGGAGCGGTGTGACAGCATGAATGAATTGAGAGATGGCTTTTTTTTTGGTTAATGCTGGTAGTTGGCGGATTGTTTTTTTTTTTTTTTTTTTGGTGGACAAGTGGTTTGCTCGTGGGAAATTATGGATTTATATTATTTTACCGCGGTGAAGATAGGTGCGGTTGCTAAAGCGGAAAGGAACGATTTCATTCTAATCGTGGATACTACGTCTACCATTCTAGTAATTCGTTTGTTCCTCTCCGGGTTATGGAAAAACCTTCCAGTCAATTATTGCAGAGGTGGTCTTAGATCCCCCTCTCAGCAATATCCCGCACCTTGTTCTCACGGACAACATGTTCCAGCCCGCTGAAATGACGTCGTTGCAGGACCTGGTTTGTAGGCCAAGCAGCTCCTTGTACCCCCGTAGATGCAGAGACGCGCGTTGCTACAGGGAGCGATCCCGCACTCTGGCCTGAGGGGGCTGTGCAAGCTCCTGTTGGGATTTTGGTTGGCGGTACACCCGAGGGCTGTGAGCCTGAACCTAAAGCCGTGGAGTTGAAGTTGCTGGGAAGCCGGCCAGCGCTGGCTGTGCCGCCTGTCGGTTTCAAAATCGCTGCACTGGCTACAATAGCCGCGAACTTAGAAACCGTTGCTGCGTTATTTGACTGGTTGGGACTTTGGGTAGTGGTTGTGGTGGGCGCTGATGATGGAGATGAGGAGCCTGAAGGCGAAGAAGCCGAAGGCGAGGGCGTGGAAGTTGTAATGCATGTGCTATAAAGCGGCGTGGAGAACGATGCGAGTTGTGTTTTCCAAAGACCGACAACGTTGACGCCCACAATGTTCTGGAAACCGATTGTCTCGTCCACACCATTGGGACATTGATTATCGCGAACTATCAAATCGCGAGCGTGGTCTCGGCGGGTGTTGCCTGAGACATGGAAGATGCTATCCAGCTCTACAGATGGTGTATCTGTGATGCTCACGTTTTTGCCAAAATTGTGCTGAAGGAGACTGAGTCCGATGTCAAATGATATGGGAACGCCCAGACTAGCATTGATGGCCATTTCTCCTCCAGAGAACTCAAAGACTTTGTCGACATCTGGATTCCATCCGGCCATTTGAAGCGTGTTTGGGTCGTTTTTGACAAGATCCATCGCAGCAGAGGCATTTCCCCAATGCATATTGACCCCCGCTTTTAGATTCCCAGTTGCGCCTACAGCCACCTCGAAATCGACAGCAAAGGTGAATTTGGGACCGACAGAGAAGAAAGGTTCGACCTCAAATGGAGTTAGAGGTATCTCGAACAACGAATAGGGTCCAAGTGTGTGCTTTACTGTCGTGTCCTTGGCTTCAAAACCGAATGTGAGCGGGATCGAGAAATCAAGGGCTTGGAAGTTGAGAGAGCCGGCAGAAATTGATTCTATCCCCGCAGATATTTCTCCCGACAGCTCGATAGTACCTTTGGCACCGCACTCAACGCACCAAATCGTCATACCATCGGAACTCCCAAGTTTTTCAGCTTGGCCAAATGGCGACTGGTTCAGTTGAGTAGGTTGTGGCCCAGCGCTCAAGCTGGTGGTCCATGTCCCACCTCTAGAGAACCCGTTGACGGCTTCGGACGAAAGATCTGCAGCAGCCGTTTTCACGTCAGTTGCGACAGAAGACGCTTGGGAAGCGACTTTAGATGTTGCACTGCTCACGTCGCTAGCGATATGGGACGTTGCACTGCTTGCTTCGCTCGCGGCAGTCGAAACTATGCTGGTCACAGCACTGGTAAAGGCGTCACCTACAGAGCCTACTCCACTGGTGAAAGCACCTCCTATGTCGGCAAAACCTCTAATTCCATGGCTTTTATGTGGTGCCTGAGTTGTCGCTGGGCTGGGAGCTGCCTGAGCAGAAGCGTGATGGCCGAAGCTCACAGTGAAATCCCCGAAAAGATTTGGGTCGTTCAAAGCCAACATTTGACCAGTTGCTTCGATGGTAAGGCCTTTCTCGTCCACTTTGAAGCTAAGTACCTGAAAGGCAGTTCGCTGATTGGGTTTATCGCCGCATCCATCGGCATTATTTACGAGATTAAAGTCGCTGTGGGGCCAAGAGTTGATAGCCTTGTGAAACAAATCGCGATTGGTGAAAGTAATCACCAGTTTGTCATTCGATGGACAAGTTACGCTGCTGACTGAGTCGACATGTTCAAGAGCTACGGTAGGCAAATTGAAAGCTATGTTCACACTTGCTGCTCGAATTGCCTTGTTAGGATCTGTACGGAAGCGTTAGCATTGATGCGGTGATTTAGCTTTTCCAACAGTTGTAAAGACCGCATACCAGTATCGCCGGTTTCGGCGTAATCCAAGCTTATCTGCGCTTGAGGTACAATGTTTTTAGGATCGGAAGGGTTTCTTTCTGGTGCCACGGTCGGCCTAAGTTGTACCGGCGTTGGGGTGGGTATCGAAGCAATTGTATGGTACGACAAGGCTGACGTTGGCTTAGGTTCTTGAGTTACTAGACTATATGACCCTATCGACGTTGGGTTTGGCTGTTTTGCTGGTGGTGAAGTTTGTACGTTAGCGCTTGGTCTAGTTTGTGAGACCCGAATAGGATTATTGTAAGTTCCATTAAGACTGTATTGAGATGGTGATATTCCAGACGAAACTGCAGTTCCACCTCCAGACACCGCCAAGGAAGCGCCAGTCCCCCTCGCAGTGTCTGACAGTGGAGCAGAGGGATAGAGCTGCTCAGAAACAGTCGTTCCGGCCCCACCAGGCTGAGGAGCGAAGACCCCATCGGAACCTCTAGGGAGTATTAGCGTTTGGAAAGCGCTGGCCATCGAGGCCCGCAATATGAAGATTAGAAAAGACCGCATTATCGACGACTATCAGTCGTGCCGGACGGATGAGTAATAGGTAGATGCAAGATTAGATATAAATTGGTGATTGAATAAGAGAGAAAAGAAAACTTCCTGATGACAGCGATATAGAGAGTTGTGCGATGGAATACATTGGCTATCGGGGAGGACCTCATACTTATACGTTCTGTTGGAAAGCTTAGACATTACGATATCAGTCGTAACGTATGCTTGAGGTAGAGATGGATGTTATCGAAGTGATGGAACAAAGGATTGCAGCAGACAAGTGGCACCGACAACAACATCGTTCCTAGACGTTTGAGCTTGACATCGAGTGCAAATCAGAGAAGTTAATGTTGGTGGTTCCAGTTTACATAAACCTTGAGCCTCCGCGCAAGCACATTGCTGGTGGTAGCAAACCAGGCCCTACAGATCTACTGTTAAGCCATACTTGAAACAGAATTTTGGCGTCAAACAATCAGATGGTTTGAACTGGGAGGATCGCATTAGATCATCGCGAAGGATGCATGCCCTGAATGATCTTCGAACGAAGGCAGAAACGCAGCTCGCTTACAGATAACAGCAACCTCCGCCTCTTTGGAGGAAGCTGGGTTTTTCGTAAAAGCCGTGCGAAAGACTCTAGAAGTCAGCGGTCTCCAAAGCGATGGTTAAGCCTGCCAATAGTATTTCCAGTCTTACGACGAGCTTACAGATTGGGCATATCCATTTATTTTTGGGTCAGGGATTTTAATGATATAGCTAGTAGAATACCATTATGGCTGCAAAATTCAATCCGTTCGAAGAATCAATGGAGGATTTCGTAGTAAGTATTGTAGTTGCTCGCCTAAAGTAGTACAGCATAGGATGAGACAAACCAGGCTTCAAATGCATCTGATGCGTACCGCAAGGCTATGATAGCCTCTTGATCCTGAACCAACAGAGATCAGAGTTTGATTTTGAGAATATGGGATGGAGTACTGCCCCGAAAATTCGTACAGGTATCAACTTTTTGCGGCTCATCCACCATCATCGATGGAAACGGATTTTGTAAGATGTTGAAGTAGTTCCATCGCAAAACACAGATGCCGCCACCGTTGGTTCTTGAATCCTTCCGGGTAGAATGCGTTGAGATCAAGACAGTTCTAGCTGGTACTCCCTTGGCCGATGGTTGTCTAAGTCAGTTCAGTCGACCCCAATGCCCGACGACCATGACTAATAAAAAGAGGATCAAGCAGCATCCGTTGCCTCAGTACGTCTGAGGTACTGAGGCAAAGCATCCGAATGTTGTATGGGTAGAAACACAGAGGGAACGGTGTGCTTGAGACGAGGGGGCAGTGCGGCTGCGCTTGCGCCTGAGCGAAGGGCATCTCCGCCGGCCCAACGATAACTTTCAACTTGGGAAGCCAACTTGTTGATCATCTATTGGCTTGGACTCTAGGTAGTAGTACAGTATAAGATGTTGCATAATCCTTCAGGCTACAATCCCAGCATAGCTTAGAGGCCTGTTTGACCTTTGTTTCGCGATGTTTGACATTTTGATAGGGATTAGGTGTGACTCTTCCACGTGTCCTAAGAGTGAGGTGTCGTTATCCCAACAATTCGAACGTTTAGATCTCTTCGCCTTACGCCTCATCTGCAAGGATCTGAATCCGAAAGACCTTCCACTACTTCAGCGATACCTGTTTCACCAAACTCCAGACAAACCCTTCTCGCAAGAGTCTCGAAGATCTCAAAGAACTTCCAGAACACGAGAAACTCAGTCATCAGGTCCAAGCAATAGTTATTACGGGATCGGATGACATTGGGCGAGGCGAGGCTTCGCGTGAAATCGAAATCCTTCAGATCACCACCTAGTGGCTCTTTCGCTTGGCCGCGATGAGCTCTGTGACCTCCTTCTCAACCTTGTAATTTGCTGATCCTTTTAATTGTGTTCCTTGAATCTATCCCTTTAACCGCCACAAGGTCGGCCACCCCTATGATCTACAATGCTCGTAGGGGGACCCCACCAATGACTAAGCATACGAACATTTATTTGGATTCGGCGAGTCGGCGACAGCGCGGTTTATTAAGCACCCGTACCCTATCTGGTCAAGCTGCTACCAAATTTGGCCTAGCTGTTGATCAAAGGAGGTGGCCGACCTTGTGGCGGTTAAAGGGATACGTACGAAGGAATGTTTTATTTATCCTTCGTCGAGCACCTCGCTTTCGCCGACAATCTACCCTACCCTACCCAAGCTTCAAGAACTTACCTTAGTCTTGGCAAGTAAAGAAGACAGAAATCTGCCTCTAACCCAATCGGAACTCACCCGATGGTTGCCGCTTTAGCGAGTGAACTGGATATCCGAGGATGCGGTACCCCCATCCGGGTGTTGCAGTACCTCGTTCGGGACATGAACGCGTGTAATTCAATGCTTGATACTTTACAGGACTTTAGAACCAAAGAGAATTGCTATTCGAATAAAATGGCTATTGAAACCCACCAGCAGCGTGGTTGCTGGATATGTGTGAACACAATCGAGGTTTACGCAGCTTAGAATAGCGAAATAGCAACGTTTTCTGCTCCGCCAGAACGTAAAGACAATATTAGCGTGTGCAGAAAGCTATGGATTCCTTGGCATCGCAATTGTCGCGCTTCCCCCCAAATTTACTATTGAATTCAGACATTCTTGACATTCTCAAACCTTCAACGCTCTATTGGAAAATCAATAGAAAAATCAAACCGGTAAATTTGAAGCTGTTCAACCCTTTCACAGTGCTGACATCCTTTTAGCCCCCCCGACCCCCGAAGCCATCATGCCGTCGTCACGCCGAAGTCAGAACCTACCTCTGAAGGATTCACTCATCCCCTCAAGCATCTCATCAAGATCGAAGAAACCTTCTGACAAAGTCAAAGCAGACGTTGCTCGCAAAGCCAAAGCAGACGTCGCTGCTAGAATCATTGTAGAGGCTGCTGTCAAAGCAAACACTGCAGACGCTGCTGTCAAAGTCAATTGTCTTCGCAATTTCAAGAGACATATCATTGATAATTTCAAAGCAGCGAAGAAAGCACGCAAGACTCACGTCGCTGAGCTTCAGCGACGAGCGAATGCTGCAGATCATGTCAAAGCTCAGATAGAACAAGAGAAAAGAGCTCGATCTGCAGAAATTGCTCGATTTGATGAAGAAGAGACTCTACGTCGTCGTAGAGAGAAAAGAGAAGTTAGAAACATCGTCGATGAACTTTCTACTTCGAATATCAAGACTATGAAGTTGAAGAATCGAATTGCTGATTCAACGCTCAAGATTTTCGTCTGTTTACGAGTCAATAAACGAATTGAATGATCAACTTTCGTAGAAACTCAGACTAGTAGTTTCTTCAATATATGAGACTTCGAGCAATTGCTGAAGAATGCAATCAGCAAAAAAGATGATCATAACAAGAGATGAGAAATCACTCATTGAATGATCAACGTTCGAGCTTCTCGATCAAAGATCACTTGAAAGCTACAGTTTATTGATGATTTCATTGAAGCAGAGTGAAATAAGATGTTAGAAATCATTGCTTTGAAGACTGTTATTGAATATGATGTAAGAATAGAGCTTCAGATCAAATTCTCAAAGAAAAAGAGTTCTTTAAAGCAATTCTTGAATGTTTTATCATTTGATTCTCTGAAGTCTTCGTCACTCAAAGCAACAAGAATCACTCGCATCGATAAGCTGCTTGATCGTGCACATATACGAGTCGATGATCTCACTGCAGTTGATAATTTTGATCGTGAGCTGCTTCATCACTGACAGTGCATCGATAAAGCGTGTCAAAACTTCAACGACTGATGTTTCATTGACTTTGCAGACAAGCACTTCAATATAAATCACACTCAACAATTGCTTTGAGACAAAATCATCATCATCAATAATGATGATGTTACTATTGAAAGATCTTCTATCTCTCTCTATCGCTTCTGAATCGACTCACAAGAAGAGATGACTCAGAACTCTTGACAATCACTGATGCATCAGAAAAGACTGAAGACGTGAACAGATAAAGAAGAATCAAAGAACTTTATGAGTAAATTCATGAGATTCAACGAACAACAGTTGAAAATGCGTTTAGTCAAGAGTATGATTGAACAGATGAAAAGAATGACATTTCGTCAAAGATCTTCTTCATCTTCTCTGTTGATTTCTTCTTCATCTCAGTTGCAGTGACAACAATCATCTGTTAACAGTTCGTATTCTACATATCAGTCATCATTGTACTCACAGTGACAACAGTCAGTTTCAATCTCTTCGTGTTATGAATTTGCATAGAGCGAATCATATGAGTGTATTCTAACTAGAAGTTCAAAGCTAAAGTAGAAAAAAGATGCAACACGATGTGAGTTTTACTCATGAAAACACGCTAAGTCGCTAGCGTGTCAACAACAGTTCTACTCACAGCTTTATACTAGTCTATGTTAGACTAATCAGACTAATCAGAAGTAACAGAGATGCATGCTTGCAACATTATTTCTCTTCTTCATTTAGCAATGTTCTCATTGCTGCAGTTTGATTGATCAATTCTTGTTGAGTCGATTTCTAACTTGACTTGTTCAAATACTTCTGATGAAAGTCATTTACAATCTTTGAGCAGTCTTTGAACTCATTTTCATCGACATTGTATCAATGTAGATTGACGTCATAGTCTTTTCAATTGACACGATATTGCAGTCGTCTTCTGTAGTGTCTGAAGTTCAGTATGTTCTTCACTTTTTATTCATCTTCGTCATCTATCACTATAAAATCAGACGACTCATTTCATTGTTCTTTCAGAGAGTTTTTCAAATTCAATCGTAGTAGATTCAAAGTGAACTCTGAATGAATCTTCATTGTCGATGACAGTTTCAGTTGATATGCATGTTCAATCTTAATCAGAATCTTGAAAGATTCTAGCATTTTATCATTCAGCTTCTTTGATGATCTTGCGATCATAGTGTTTCTAGAATTTAGAAACATCATGTCATTTATCTTGTAGATCATTTTCTTTTGATGTTTGTCAATCTGTTTCTTCATTGTGACTCTGACTCTTGCTAATGTCTGCTTGATCAACGTTAATGATCATTTCATGTGTTTGAATATATTCTTTGCTTTGCTCGCTTGAATTCTAGCTTGAGTGATCTCATATTCAGTTGAATTCAAATTGAAGCTCATATGAGAGTAAAAGCTCTTATTCAGAAAGAACGCTGATTGTTCAATTGACGATGAAATAGCATTGTTATTGACGAATTCAGTCATAGATAGTCAGATGAATCAGTCATCTTGCATGTATGAGCAGTAGCTTCGTAGATATCGTTCTACATTCTGATTCACTTTTTTCGTTTGATCATCAATCTGTGAGTGATAGTCGATGAATAGTTTCATCTTAATGTTGAGTCTCAGACATAAAGACTTTCAGACAATTAATATGAATTGCAAATCTCTATCAAACACTATTGATCTTGATAGCTCATGAGTTCTGAAGACTCATATCAACAGTAGATTGACTGTTTGTTCTGCAAAGATTTCTTTGTCATCTGATCAATACAATATATAATGTCGTTTCTTAGACAATCAATCTATGACTGTCAGAATCGCGTTGTTTTCATCACTTTCTGATAGATCGATAATGAAGTCTAATGATATGTTCTGTCATTACTGCTCAAGTATGAGCAATGACTTCAGCAGTTCATTGATTCGATCTCTCGATGCTTTTGATCTACAACAAACGTAACAGTTTTGAATGTAGCGCTTAATCGTCGTTCTCATCTTCGATCAGCAATATGATCATCTCAGCAAGTTCAACGTTTGATTCATGTCAGAGTGTTCATTGATCAAAAGATCATATGCTTTTCTTATCAATTGAGTGATCATTGACTGAGAAACTCACAGTCTATCATTCTTTCAGAATACTTCGTTCAGTACTCTGCAATTGTCTAGACTCATATCTTGATAAGTTTTTCTGTTCTGTTCTATGACTGTTCGAATATCAATACATTGTTGATTTGTTCAATTTTCTGCTATAATTTGATTTTGAATAGAAACTATCTCTTCAATCGAATTTTGATTAACTTTTGATTCAAGTTTCGAATCTGAGTCAGATTTTGAGTCAGATCTTGATCAGCTTCTATTGATTGCAGTTCAAATTTGTCTTCTGACAATAGCATCTGATGCTGATATAGCTTTCAATCATCATTTGCTTCAACTGACTTAACGTTTGACATTCTGATCGACGCGTCAGCTTTCAGATTCTGTTTTTCTGACTGATATATGATCTTGAAGTTATATTTGAATAACTTTTCAACTCATTTAGTCTGTCGTCTGATCAGTTTCTTGATAATCATGAAGTACTTCAAATTCAGATGATCGATGAAGATCTTGATCAAAATATCAGTACATTTCAATTCAAAGCATCAATGCTTCAAGCATCGAATAATAGTCAAAAGCTCTTTGTCGTAGATCTCGTAGTTGCATTCTGCAGAAATCATGTTCTTGCTATAAAAGATCATTGAATGTAGAATGTCTTCATCGTCATACTGAGACAATACTTCGTCGTTGACATAGTTTGAAAAGTTCGTTTTCAGAATAACTTCTCTGATTGAATTGAAATGCTTCAGAATGAAAGCTGTCATCATCTGTTGCTTCAGTTTCTCAAAGATCATCTGACAGATCTCTGTTCATTTAAATGAATGATCTTTTCAAGTCAGCTTTATCATGAGTTGAATGATCTTTGAGAAGTTCTTTATGAATCGTCGATAGAAATTGCAGAAGTCAATGAAGATCTGCACATAAATCAATGATCGTGACACTTTTCAGCTTCGAATCACATCTACTTTTCGAAAGTTTATTTGTAGATCATTGATGAATATCAGTAGTTCAAGAAACGAGATTTTCTGAATCTTGAATTCACACTTGTCTATGTCTATCTGTAGATCGACTTCACGAAGCTTGTTTAGTACTTCTTTCATGTGAGTTCTATGTTCTTTCAATGTCTTACTGTAGATAAGAATATCATTCAAGTATATCTGACAGAATTTATGCAGACATTCAAACAACACATCGTTGATATAATGCTGAAAAGACGCAGATTCATTAGTCAATTTGAAAAGCATTATTCTATACTTGTAGACATTGAAGAAAGTAACAAAAGTAGTTAAATTCTCGCTTTCTGAACTCATGCGCAGTTTATTGAACGCGACGATTATGTTGAGTTGAGTCAGATACTTACTGTCTTGAATTCGAGTTAGTACTTTGTCTATCAAGAGTATTGAATAACGATTTCTTTTGATCAGAGCATTCAGTTTTCAATAGTTCATGCAAAAGCAAAGACTATCATCTTTCTTTTTGACAAATAGTATTGACGAAGCAAAAGAAGCTTTGCTAAGTGTGATAAACTTCTTCTTCAAATTCTCTTCTAGATACTTTTTGATCTTCTGTAGCTTGTGACTCAACATAAAATACAATTGACTTCTAGAGAATTGACTCTCTTCTTCTAATTCAATCTTATGATTGTATGATCAATGCAAGAGCAACTGCGTTGTCTTTTCTCTATCAAAAACGTTCAGAAAGTCATGATAGACTATCAAAAGCTTCTTCTTCAGTTCATTTAATGACATGACAAAGATCATTTCATTCAGTTTCGCGAAATCTTCGATCGAGCTAAGCGCTTTGTTGATTTCACTAATGATCAAAAAAAAGATCTTGATCTTCTTATTCTTGACTAGAGTTTGATACACAGCGACTTCGATCATGACAATATTGATGAGTTTCTTTTTCTCAATTGACTGAAAGAGACAAAGTTGATCAAAGTCAACTTGAGTGCTTTGCTTTCATATGAATACAGATTCAATGAATCAAACAGATTCAATGAACTGATTCACTAGTTTTGAGTTCGTGAATCGCTTCAAGATGATTGTTGATGTAATCATCAAGTTCAAGTTCTTTCATTTCATTTTGCAGATTTCGCTTGACTCAGATCTGTGAAATGCTGATTGACTGCTTGCTTTTGAAACAACAGATTTTGATATTCGAATCTTCAATGATGATATTAATCGATCATTTGCAGAATCTATCAAAATTTGATTTCTTTTCAATCAAAGATTTTCAATGATTATCTTGTGCTGATCTAAACGAGTTATCAATAGAAGCATCATTTCATTCTTGTGTTCTTGTATCATGATTGATGTATACAGAGTGTGTGTAATCGACTTTCGATCAGAAGTTTCATCATACAATTGAATCAACTTTGATTTTGATAGCAATATTGACTGAATATCAAAGCGTTTACATAGCTTTGACATCAAAGATTCATCAATGAAAGTTATGTCAGTGACTTCAATATTTATCAGAGTGAGAGATCTGAATATCTTTTCTAGACTACTCAAGATGACATCAACAGTGAACGACTTGAAATCAAATGAATCATCAGACATGCTGATGAAATAAAATATGAGTATATTGCTCTCAGTCACTACTTTGACGAAGACAGATCATTTTTCAAATTCGCTGCGATTTCGTGCATCTGAGCTGATTCAAGACAGTCGCATGCTCTATGTTTTGACTTTTTGCATTTAAAGCAAAGTTCTTTTTTAAACAACTTCTTTCTAGCAGAGTTGACGTTCAATATTCTGAATTTTTTTCATGCAGAGATTGAAGCTGAAATCGCAGTAGTGATTATCGTCAAGATGTCAGCGATAAAGCGAGCGACTTGAATTGTTGATGTCTTGAGAACTGATCGAGCATTCAATTTTGTCAATCGAACGTTGACTTGCATGCAGATGTTGACGAATTCGTTCAAATTCATAGTTTGTTCATTGATCATGACTCGCTGAAAATCTGAGCTAATCTTATGCTGAAGATCATTTAATAAAGTTTCGTTATTGTACTCTAGTTTTGCACTAAGTCTCTGAAATTTCATTCAAAATTCATGAAAGAAGATCTTGTTTTGATACAACTTCAAGAACTGTCGTTGAGTCATGTGATATTGATTGAGATCATTGTACATCTTATTTATGATCGACAGTATCTCTTCTGCTTCAAGAAACAAGTTCGTGATCGTGTTTCTCATTCTGAGTGCTATGTGTTTAATCATCGTTTCACTGACTCAACTTTTCACATATGCAATCTTCATTTCTTTGATAGAAAAATGATTCTTGTTTATCTTCAGCTTGTTTCACATTCAAAACAATCAATTATTCACATTCTGTCTTGAATCTTCAAACAAAGATGAGTCAGATAGCTTGATTGATCTCGAGAATTGATCTTTCGAAATCAAAGTGCTTAGTTGACTTAATGTTGCTTCTAGATGATGTATAATTATGTTCTTTTTCTTCATCTCTTTTTATAAATGCATTCAAACAGCATTCAACGTTATCTGCGTAGCTTTCAACTCAATGTTGATAGCTTTCAATTCAATGTTGATCTTGTTGACATCATTCAACATTTGAATCATGTCATTGTGAATCTCAATTTCGATGTCATGCTGTTGACACATGTACTTGATAAAGACAACGAGATCATCTGCTTCATGAATGCTTATTTAAGCATTCAATTCAACTGCTGATGCTGATCTTGATCATTTCATGATTGAAGAGCAACGCGTTCGTGTTCTCTTCTTCTGTATTCAATGATGCATTCATGTCTTCTTCTTCTGATGCTGTTTAATTCTGTGATAAAAGTGATTATCTTTTAGCATTTTGAAGTTCATAGCGAGCAATGCTCACTGATTCTGATTCTGTGCTTCTAGTCATTGTGTGAGTAGAAAATTACTGATCGAGATTCAACTGAAATTTCTGATTTCAGTTCTAGAACAACGCGTTCATGTTCTTCTGTTCTTCTGTTCTGATGACGAGCTCAGTAAAGAGTTAATCTAGAGCAACATGTTCATGTTCTTCTGTTCTGTTCTAGAAATTTCTTGATTTCTAAAGAGTCTTCTGAGCTCAATTTTCGAATTTCGATTCTGATTTGAGTTTGAGTGATGTAGCTTGTTTTTTATATCGTCTACACGTCAATAGCAAGATTGATGAGCTTTGAACTAATGTTATGAGTCTGCATAGAGCGAATCATATGAGTGTATTCTAATTAGAAGTTCAAAGCTGAAGTAGAAAGAAGATGCAACACGACGTGAGTTTTACTCACAAAGACACGCTAAGTTGCTAGCGTGTCAACAACAGCTCTACTCACAGCTCTATACTAGTCTATGTTAGACTAATCAGACTAATCAGAGATAACAGAAATGCATGCTTGCAACACTTCGCTTCATCAACGACAAGAAGCTTCTTCTTCATTCTTATTCTTCGCTTCATTATTTCAGTCACAACGCTTCAGTTTCATTGAATCATCTGAAGAGAAGAAAGCAATGATTAAACTGTTCTTTCTATAAAAGATAGCTTGAACAACACATCAAGTAACAAAGAATAAGATAGTTGAAGTGAGATGATTTGTGAATAATCAAATGTGATGCATTGATGACTTAAAAGAGATGTCAAATTCTACAATCTTTATATATTAAACAGTTATAGAGCTAGAAATTTCAGATGAAATGATTTGAAGCTTCAGAAATGATCTTAAGATCTTCAAGTCTCAATGATGTCAGACAAAGAATCTTTTACATATAGAACAAGCTTCGATTTAAATAGAATCGAAATTTATATTACTCATTTTCAATTTTCTTTTCAACGCTTTGATATTCATCTCAAATATATAATCATCAATGCTATGCTTGAAATGCTGTCTTGAAAATTGATCACAGCGACTTTTAACTACTGCATAATGCAGAAACTCATCGAAGAAGCTTTTGAAGTTGAGTCATATTTCATGAAAGTGTCTTCTGACTCAGATTTTCAAAATACTAAAACTGAGCTCGATGAGATTGAAATTCGATGAATATGAAGACAGATATCGTACTTCACACTTGTGTGAAATAATGAGTTTCTCGATACGAGCATTACAGTGTATGCTGATATTATTCATGATGATCACACTTCTTGAAGTCGAAAAGAAACTGCATAGAGATAGCAATTCATCTGCTAATCATTGAAAGAAAGTCTCATCATTGAATCAATCTTCATGAATATTGATACAGAGTGAATAATCATCGATTGTATACATTGAAAGAACGCTTCAGAAATGCTCTCTCTTTCTAGAGACTTGATAGCAAGCTGACTCATCAATTGATGCATAGACTTGATGATGTCATCTTGTAGTCTCGTTGAACAGAGTTTCGTCAACGAAGACAAGCTGCTCAGCAGTCAGATGAAGCAGATCTGCAACTCAGTTTAATCGCAGCTCATCGTTCTGTCTGATGCTCACACGCTGTTTCTTTTTATTGCTTCAGTGTCTTTTCTTCAGAATTCTGAATATCGTGAATCTATGAACATGTATATCTCACTCTTTTCATAGAAATCACATCATCTCTTTCTGCATGATTCATGACTGTTGCTTCAGATATGTAATTAGAAAGTCTTCAGCTGCTGGAAAGATCTTTCGAAAGACGCTCTTCGAACGAAACTGAGATCTAAAGAGAGAGTCATACATGAAGAGATTCTCTTGCATAGTATAAACGATGTTACGATGACAGTGAATCTCTTTGACGATGACGAGAGGGATTCAATGTAAAAGCAGAAGGCGTAGTATCTTCAAGCGAAGGGCCGAAGTCAGTGAATCTGTCATAGCTAAAAGAATGTCAGCTGTGAAAGATTTGAACAGCTTCAAATTTATCGGTTTGATTTTTCTATTGATTTTCCAATAGAGCGTTGAAGGTTTGAGAATGTCAAGAATGTCTGAATTCAATAGTAAATTTGGGGGGGGCGCGACAATTGCGATGCCAAGGAATTCATAGCTTTCTGCACACGCTAATATCACCACCCCAAAGGTCTGACTTTTTCTCGCCTCGCATTCGTCAGAATGGAGAACGAGCAGCGAGTCTTCCTCGCATATCGAGCCGTTTTCGAGGGCAACAACGCCCAGATCCGTCAGCCTAAAGCGATCTTAAAAGTCGTTTCCAAACACCGCAAGTCTGCTCAGACTCTCCTCCAAAGCCTTGGGGAGAAGCAGGTCCTTGACACTCTGAAATCGCTCTTGGAGCGGAAGGTCTTCCAATCCGAGCTTGAAGCCAAACTAGCATTTCCTAATCTTTTTACGACGTCCTTGGCTCAGGACGTCCTGCATAATGCTTCAGAGGCCGATGCTGCAAGATCTCAAGCGGAGGCGCTTGAGGACATGGTCTCCCAAGAGGATGAAAAAGATGAGGCATTGGAGGCGACTGACGAAGTGCCCTCGGTATTGAATGGTGCCGCCGGTAGGTTAACATATATGCATTTCCAACATCCTAATAAAATGTCAATAGCTGTCCCTACGCTACCGATCACGAACAGAATTAAATCACCATCGTTGTATCCTGTGTACATTCCATACAAGATTCAGCATCTCGTTCTTACTAGAGCGCAACAATTACTCGAGGAGTGTTGTTATAATTTTTCTACCCAGTGGTTGCCTGAATTGCTTGAACAACGCAGGTGGGACTGCAAGGAAGCTATTGAGTTAAACAAATGGACGCACGCCGCCACGAAACGCCTGGACAAGCTCCCCTCAAGCTGCTTTACGGCCTTCGCTAACGACTCTGCGCTATCTTTGGCTAATGTCCTTGTCTCTGCCAACAAGTTACGGCACTCGGCTGTACATCGTCTCCCTACGACGGCGAAGGGCATTTTGGAGATGGTCCATTCAGCGACCAGGTTTGCCAGGGTTCTACGTGACACAACTCGCGAACAACAGTTTAACGAGCTGCACCGTGAGCTGGAGGGGAAAATTAGGGCTTTGGAACTTAATAAAAACTTCTTAGAAACGAACCTTGAGCAAGAATTGCAGGATATTGCAAAGCAGCGGAGAGAACTTGACAAGAAGGAGAAAGAGGCCATAGCTGTGATGTTGAGAGAAGATGAGGACCACGGCTCGTTGATAGGTATTCTTCTTTCGGATTCTGTCAATCACATATTTGACGAAAGCAAGAATAAAGGTGCAGAAGTCACAGAAGCGGAGCAAAACTCGGATCATGAGATCGAAGGGGAAGAGGAGCAAGAGAGCGCCTCGAAATATCATTCAGGTCACCAGTTAGAGCTAAACCACCCTACCTCGCCGAGTTCCGTTACCGACCATGATACTAAAACTAAAAAGAATAGGTCAAATCAAGGCTATCAACCGCTTGCTATCGCCGCACAACGCCTTCAACCTCCAGCAGAGCCAAATGCATCATTCGATGAATGTCAAGGCAATGCCTATGAGTCGAAGGACGGCCCTAATCTGCAGCCAGGGAACGATAAATCATGCTTTCTATATGCACAAAAACAAGCAATCCCAGCGCAAGAACTAACAGAGTGTTCTCCAACAAATGGAGACGTCGATACGGGGCTTGAGACGGAATCAGGAGAATGTGAGATCGGAAGCCAAGGTTGCGATGAGTACAGTGTTCCTCAAGAAGTGCACGGTACATTATCCTCCATCACGTATTGAAGAGACTTGCTCAAACCCTCTAGCTCTCTTAACCGGTATCCTACCCCAAGAAATCTACAAAGCGGTCTGTAAAGCCGTCGATGAGAAACTGAGTACCTACAACTTTCACGAAAACAGCTTTACGAAGCTCGGTGACAAACGTCTGCAAAGAATCTGCAATTATATAAAGAAGCAGACGAAACTCGATGTAGCTACACACCTGGTACATACCAATTTTGCGTCCTGACATGAATGAGATTTCTTCATACTAACGTCTCTTCTTCTCATAGATCGAAATACATGACATCATCCGGCTTCGTTTTGCTACCTTCAAAGCGGAAAAGCGTCCACCAGTGAAGCGTATTACTAAGAAGATCAAGAGATCGCTTCCACCGAAAACACAACCTAAAATTGACTTCTCGGAGTCACATGATCACAGTCATGCCGATGCACCGCTCGAAACTGGACCGCTTCGATCGCAAGACCTCACGATCAAGTCCCAACCGCCTCCTGAAGATATTTCAAAATGTTCGCCTTCGTCCTCAGAAGATTTTCAACTTCTAACATCTTCACAACCATTAAATGAGACCCCACCTCCGACCAACCAAAGACCCATTTCTTCTTCGGCCCCCTCCTCGCGACTTCGTTCTAGGAGGATAGCACCAACTTACATACGCCCCGTAAGCAAAAGTACAGTGTCAGAGCTAAAGATGTTCCGATTGGCTGCCGTGGGAGACGTCCACGGGGTTGGCAAGCTGTGCTCGTTGCATGTTGGAGAGGATGGCAAGGTGGAAGGGACCCTGGTCGTTGACAATGATGAGATCTCATATGGGGGAGATGCATGAAGTGGACGGAGGTAAGAGTGTTCTTACCTTTGCAGCACGCTTCTCAGCCCTCTCTGATTTCCCATACTAAAGAAGCACAGCACGAGTTGGTAATGTCATGAAGAATGTCGGGGTCAGTTGTGAATACACATTTCTGGTGGCTCGTCTCCCACGACCCCCAAAAGCATTGTTCCGATTGTTTGCATCTCGTTGTGTAAGGTAGAGAACAAATCCAATATGATTGCTATTCAGGACCAGGTAGCACGGGGCAATAGATGATTGTTTGCTTAGCTGGCATGTCATTCAGTCAGGAATACGCCACAGCATAAGTTACAATGGATTCGCGATCGAAATAGTGTGCACGAAGCGTTTATACCTTAGGAATGGATAGAAAATAATAGGGCTGCGCTCACCCTGCGCCGGAGCGAGGGTGAGGTCGGGGCAGAGTTCCATCTTCTTGGCTGTATCAAAATTTCAGAGGAAGTTCTCTCAAGGTCACCTCCCCGCTTCCGCGAAAGTCTAGCACACTTTCCTTCATGTTCGCTTGTTATCGGAGTTGATGTTGGCTGGTCTTCAATCTTTAGAGAGTGGAAGGGCAAAGTTTCCGCTTCTGGGCAGCATCTCTGTTGACCGGTCTAAAGGAGTCTCTGGGGGAATAGTAGGATGATAATCCTTGAATCTTCCCCGCGCTCTATGACTGTCCAACAGTCCTGTGGACAGAAGGTTGCTGTTTTGAAATTGCTCATGCTCAGATTTGGTTTTTCATCCAATGGCTGTTCGATAACCAGGGCCCACGTATGAACGACGCATTGGAAATGCTCGCGAGTTCAGCTGTAAGTTCACGACTTTAGTTGAACAGCGAAACCTCCAGAAGACTGCAAAAATTTGGTCGTTGTTCAGCCACGCCAGCTCCTCTCTTGTCACTTACGAATCAAGGGTTTGGCTGAGCCATGAATGTCACCGCAATTCTCTGGAGGGGGTTTGTAAAAGACCCAAAGGAGGGAGGGAAACAACTACTCGGAAGAAGCAAACTATCCATCATCTACATGCTCTCGTCGGGCCCGCTCGTTTCGATTGCTGCATCATTTTTACTTCAAAAGGGGTTGCTGTGTAAGTATACTGGCTAAACCAGCCCCCGTCATGGCATAACGATATGTTTCCTAACCTTGACCGGTTCCTGCAATGTACTCCCTTAAATTTCCTCTCGTATCCGGACAATCTCATCGGGTATTTTAAGCGTCCCACATCCATCAAGAGGGCTTGTAAGTCAAAAGTACTCCTAAACAACAATTAGTATAACTTATAGGCTCGAGAAATAGGAAAGCGCTCAGAGATTCACTTATCAGGCTTCTTCCATTCAGACCGAGATACCCCACCTGAGCACCTTCTCGGCATCTGGTGTATTCTCCACACTCTTCCATCACAGTGGGAACCTTCGCGTCCTACATATGATCCATAGCAGTCAAAAATTCCATGTTTGCTTTTGGGGTGCTTCTAGCGTCTGTTCAAATATCTCCAAAAACCTGGCTTTGTAGAAAGGTGGGCACACGCTGCATGGAACCGGGGGGGTGTGGTTTGAGAAACCTGATATGCTTGGGCTTAACCTGGTTGTAAACCCTAAGCATACGCGAAGTACAGCCCAAGCATATCCTGTGCATCTCTTAGGCATATTTTGAGTATATCTCAAGCATCAGCGAGCGCCTCATGGGTCAAAACCTAGGAACCCGATTCCATAATCACTACCACCACGAGAATAGTAGCCGAGTCCCTCTGTGCCGAATTCTTCTGTGTCAGATCCTTCCACGTTAAATGAGGTTTCTTGTGCTTCGTCATCCAGCGCTGTCTCTATGTGGACAGATTTAAAAACCTCGAGTTCTTTCAGAACTGTGCTCGGGCTATTTACAAACTGTGACAATCTTTCCGAATTATCCGGAGCTCGCGTACGCACAACACTTCAGATTTTGAGGTTTCGGCCGAAGGGTCGAGCTATTATCCATAGGTCCTGAGGTATCCGGTATCGGCAGCTCCAATACGTTGCCAAAATCTGCAAATGCTTCAGGCTCATGCTCCGGATCGTCAGGAATTGAGTAGTGGTGTTCGAGCCCGCAAGCTGAACTGTTCCAATCAGCTCAGCATTTATACCTTCTGTATGGTTCAAATGATCCTCTCGGTTATCGCTCACCAATTGATTATAGTACAACAGTCCGAAACCAAAGGGTTCTCTTGCCCACAAGTAGGCCTTGGACAAATACCACGTCTAAATCGATGCCCAGCCACGACCATCGACTGGTCTATACTTGAGTCGGGAAAACACATACTTCCCATTCTTTCTTTGCAATGGCCAGTCGTCTTCTCTTCGCATACAAGAGGTGGTATTGTCCCTGTAAGATATGTCGTTCACCGGGAAGGTGTCTAAATTCGCACTTCAAAATCGAATCGATTACTTCCCAATAGCGGAAATATCGGTATAGTAGCTCTTAAGTACGACCCAATGCATCTTGAAGATGAATACAATCTTGTATAGCCTCAGGCGGTCCGCGTGGCAGTCGCTCCTGAACCTGACGAAGCAAAGCGTAAATCTCAAGATCAGTCTCAAGTATCCGCTTGAGGAGCTTTAGTGCTTCAACTGAGAATTTTCCAACCATTCTTAAAAGCTGCTCAACAACAAGCTTGACTCGGTCGAGATATACGGCTATTTCTCGAACCGCTAGAGGTAGCATTTCGAAGATATGCCATTGTCGTCATTCAACTAGACCAAGTGTCTCCAGCAGGCTACAATGACGCTCCGTTGAGACACGCCGATCTTTCTCCAGACTCTGTCTCAGATCACTGCAGATTTCAGTGAGCCGGGCAGTGTTATAAATCGCGCTTTCGTGGGTTGTTTTGGTCCAATTCAGATTTTGGACCGTTCCTTTAACCAGATCTTGATCCGCAATTACTGTCGACACCAGCTCAACCAAATAGTCCACATTTTGCGCCGAAGATACATGTAAGACTTTCACACTATTTAGATTCTCGGAGGCCCTTTCAGCGGCAAAATGGGTTTCAATTATTTTGGAGAGCAACTCTGTTTGTTTATTATCGGCACTGGCTCCTAGTTGTGCGTTTACTCGTTCGAATTTAAAGAAGCATGATCTGCAAAGCCTCGTCATCAATCAGAGCAACACGCTCGGTTGATATGAATACATACACCACGAGCAGTGTGTCAATCATAACCACCTTGAATACAACAACAGCCCTAAACTTCGAACCCTCCTTTTTCATGCCCGCAGCCCACTGCACCTTTCTCAGTCCATTTACTGTTCGCTTCAAACTACGCACAACCCCCCTAATCCAGCTTCCGTATCCTTTCTAACCTTGGTCAAAAAACTCCCAGAGAGGTACCTAGCTCGTCAAAGCCAGCCCCCCCTCACGGCGTTAACCGTGCGTCACATCCGCACCATGTCCCCCAGGCGTCGTCGCTCAACGCTCTCCAGTTTGCAAAAGAGGTCAGTCAAAACGGCCTGGATCTCGTCTTTCTCGCGCGCCACCGGCTTTGCTGCAGAGCTTTACGGACGTCGTTTGATCAGGCTGATTTAATGTTGTAACGAAGTCGCCCGGATGAGAAGGCCGAATGATGCAGGAGTGGCCATGCGCGAAGGGGAGATGGTGGTAAGCAGAGGTTTTACTGTATCTTATCTTCATAAACTGGGTGAAAGGCTGCCTGTGGAGGCTACAACCCCAATGTCATGGTGCTGCCCAATCGGTATCTTGTGATATGCTTGGTACACGCGCTTGCTGACATTGGCGTATAAATGAATCTAAAGATCGCTTCTTCATCTCATAATAACAGGTGCATCCTTCTCATCTTATGCCTTCGGTTTTATATCCTTCAACGAAACACAATTTTTAAAACTCTGACTTTAACCCCAAGACTTTTTTCTGATTGGAAAATCTGCCTTATCTACATTGAGATCGACGCCTTGCCTATCTTTCGACATCGACTAATTAACACCAGAAAACTTTCAATACGTTCAACGCCACTATTCCTAGGTCTCCCAGGCAGACGACCTGAGACATCTTAAGTGACGAGACCCCTCCCCTATAACAAACACTCCCCACTTACTATACACGAACCAACCCTAACACTTCAGCCTAACCCCTCGCCTCGCCTCGCCCTCCCTAACCTCAAACATTACCTGTGCCGCCATAAAAAGCGCACAACACGCCGCCGCCAAAAACATCATCCCAGAAAAACTCCCCACAATCCCGCTCACGAGCCCTTTCAAGCCATCCCAGCCGACAGCAAACCCGACCAGATTCGCCGCCATCATCATGAGCACATTGGCCACGGCGCCGATGCCGCAGATGACGCGGTAGGCGGTGGGGTGGGATCTCCAGTTTTGGGGTGGGAAGACATAGCCGGCGGCGACTTCGGGGAGGATGAAGAGGGTGACGAGCCAGCCCCAGATAAGGAGGCGGAGCTGGATGTCGTGCCAGAGCGCCACGAATGTGAAGACGACCAGCATATTCCCTACAGTTCTCGCGGTGGCCCAGTAGCCCGTCGCACGGCCGCTGCCGCCCAGAGGCACGTAGACGTAGCGGACGGTCCAGCGGTTGAAGCTGCGGTGCCAGCCGCGCCAGAAGGCTAGGGCGGAGTAGTTGTCCGACATGCAGCGGACCATGTTCTCGGGCGGATCGATGCCATCGAGGAGGGCCCAGAGGCGGAAGAAGCGCCAGGGGAGGAGGAGCTTGAGCCAAATTATGTGTAGGTTGAAGTAGCCAATCATGCTGAGCTGGAAGGGGGTGTAGAGGTCCCAGACCGGCTGGGCTTTTGAGATGGCGACGACGTAGAGGAAGTGTAGCATCACTTCCATGGTGAGGAGGGCGATGAGGAAGCGGATGCCGTAAAGGATAGTGCGGGTTGTAGTTATGCTAGCGAGTTGGTTGCGCTGTTGGGAGATGTAGTCGTTGAAAGTTAGGATTGGGCCGGCAATGTAGAGGGGGGCGTAGAGGGTGTAGGCAACGTAGTTTAGGAAAGAGTAGTCGCTGGGTCTTGCGGGGACGGAGACACGATCGCGCTCGGAGAGGATGGTGGGGTCGAGTTGTTTCTTCTTGGGGTTGTTAGTCGATGGCCTGACCTGACTGCGTTTAGAGTGGGCGACAGACCTCGACGGGGCTACCCTGCAGTCGGTCCAAGCTCCAACAATAATCGAGATTAAAGCTTATAAGGCGTAAGACTGTTATCTTGAATAGAACCCCCCATCGTGGGAGTAACCCACCATAGCTATCTAAGACAGCACCCCAATTCGCGTCAGGTTTGCCCCCCAGAGACACTCCTGGTGTGGCAGACCATGGGAGGATCAGATTTGCAACGCTCGCTAATGGGTATCCGTGAAAGATTTCATTGGCAAACAAAATACCCACATTGAAAATCCATGTGGCAGCAGGCACATAGCTTTTTGGCAATTTCGTTGCAAGACAAAAATTAATGTAAAGTATCAAAAGTATCTTTAGCGCCGAAATGCCATGCAGCGCCGAGATGAACAAGACAGAAAACAACACATCAAATGTAACCCTCTGATAAAGTCGGGTATCCGCCTCAAGGTGCAGGCCAAATTGACTGTAGCCGTTCGGCTTGTCCTTCGGAGGTGTGCCATGTAAGCGGCCTGGTACGGAGTATACGCAGTCGAATAGCTTTCTCAAAAGAGGGTGGAGCATAAGGAGGAGGGATGAATATTTCAAATTATCTCGAAAACCCGAGTATTGATCATCTGAGTTATCTACCTGTCGCCCCGGGATCCAGCCAGGGGAGAGGAGATGAGCATACTTGGTGTAATTCGGATGCGAGGCTAGGTTTACTATCAGCCGTTGCTTTTTACAAGCTAATCTATGGACTGGAGGGAGTACCTACGTAGAGAGATATCGTACGCATTTTTGACCATCAGGAATACAGCCGACAGTATCATAACCCCATACACCAAGAACTCGGGTGTCCACCATTTCGAAAACCAGGGCACCGGGGGTGTTTCATTTTGCCCAACGCCATTGCCTCCAGCACTCTTGCAGCCCACTTCACTCGCTGAAGGCTTTATGGGATCAATACGTCTTTGCCTCGGTGAGGAGTTGGTGAAGCGCGTGTCGAGGGTGTCTAAAGAGTACAATCTCCTGAGATACTGTGATAGCATCATGGCATACTGGGAGGTTTTTTGTGTCCGGGTCAACTGTACGCAATCCCTATGATCCTTGGCGCAAGCTCTTGCTGGCGTCCAGCAACGATAGAGGCTAGAACAGGATGACCGAGGCTCGCGCCTAAGGTAGCCGCTTACCAATCAACGTCTCGTGATATCAGCGACTGATGTATTCGGTTCCGGTTCTTACAATCAAGCTATGGCATTTTGCAATTGTTTCGCGTTTGGATTCTTTGAAATCTTAGCAGCAGGTACAAAAGGAAATTTGTGTCTCGCGTACATAACAAAACATCATTGCAGCGGTGAGACGTCAAGTATTTGGGCAAGATTTCTATGCTTTATACAAGTATTATCTAATAAATTATCTGCCCAACGAGGTATCTAACGCTGGCTAATCGAAAAGGAATAATACAGTAAACATCCTCCGATGTACCATCCAACACCGGCAGACAACAAACAGAGTAAAAACAACTCAAAGGAAAGAGCGCCGAAATGCAATCTTCCACCTACATCTTTTCAACCCGTCTCCAACATCCTCCTTACAACAAAGCCTCCCGTAGGAAATCCGACAACTTCGTCACATAGGGATCCCTCATCATATTGAAATGATTCCCTTCCATCTGTCTGCAGATGATCTTGTCCTTGTCCAGATACTCATCCCAAAGATTGGGACCAAAGTCTGTTCTGTTCTCGAGTAGCCATTGTGCATGACCATACGGGTAAGGATCCGGGCGGGGGTCTCCGGGAAACTTGCACACACCGTCTTCGCACCAGATCGCGTACACCTTTGGACATTTTGCGGGGTTGATCCTTTTCGCGTCGTAGGTGGAAAGCGCCTGGACCGAGGCGGCGAAGTGAGGGAGTAGCCATGGGGGAAGTCTATCAATTGCACCATCACCCTCACCAAGAAGGCCGATGGAGCCGAAGAAGCGATGGAGCGAGCTGGGAAGTGGCTCAATAATCAAAGGGCAAGGCGTGTCAATGAGAGCAAGGACATCAACAGTGTCGCCAGCTTCGATGAGTTGGCGGGATGTCTCAAAAGAGATAACTCCACCAGCAGACCAACCTCCAATATTGTAGGGTCCTTGAGGCTGGCGGCGCTTGATCTCTTGGATGAACTTGGTAGCCATACCCTTGACACCGCAATGGTACTCCTCGGGCGTCTTCATGTATGGGGAGTTAAGCCCCCAAACGGCGACCTTGCGGGAGATGTCGGGCATGAAAATGTAGGAAGTAGCAGAGCCACTGCCATCGGGGACAAGCCAAAATGTCTTCTCCGCGGTCCTTGGGCTTCCCTGAAGGAGGACCGAGCTTGCAAAGCGTTCTGGCGTTGCCGCCTCCTTTGGCGCTGGTGCGACCTTTTCTGATCTTGATGCCGCCTTCTTTGGGGGGATTTTGAATTCGACAACTTTGGGAATGGGCTGAGTTTTCTTCACTTCCTGGACTTGATCGATATTGAGGGTCTTCTCGATGGCTTTGATCGAGGAGTTGTCAACCAGGAAAGTCGCAGGCAATGACATGCCAGTAGTCTCGCGTAATACTCCGAGGATAGACAGAGCCATCAACGAATCCATACCGAGTTCGCTCAGATCGCGTGCTGCGAGCAGTTCCTCAACCTCTACTCCCATCTCTGTTGAGATTGTCTGTCTGATAATTTGTGACAAAGGGTCCGCCTCAGATGGGGATGCTGGAGACCCCGGCGACGTCGGTGTCGAGTATGAATCGCCTTCAGATGACGCCGAATCCGAGTCTCCAAATGCTGCACTACTATCTTCGCTATCGTCAAGGTCTGCAACAGCCATGTCCGTAGAGCCGTATTGACTTAAGAAGCCCTTCATACTACCCACTGTTGGATGGTCAATGAACAAAGAGGAACTAACTTCGATCTCTAATTCTTCTCGCATCCTGCCGGTTATCGACAACGACATAAGAGAGTCAACACCCATAGCAGCAAACTCGATCGCGTTGGCCAGTTCGGTTGAAGGAACACCAAGCTCATCCGCGATAATGTCAAGAGCCTTGGTTGTGACTGGGGGTCCCGCTCGTGGAGCTGCGTTCATTCTCGTGGCAACTGGCTGCACAACTTTAGGTGCTGCTGTCTTCAAGGCCGGACGAGGGTTAAATGCCGTTGGAGCCTTCTGAACCGCAGGTCCTTTCGGCGGAAGAAACGTGTTCAAGAGCTGGCGCGGAATACACTGGAACTTTAGAGCGCCAACCATGGCGATAATTCTATCCCCATCAAAGATGTAAACGTCACCTGATACGACACTGCTATCTTCGGCGGGCTGCATCTTGACGTATGAGCGGTAGGTCTTGCTCGCGGATAGAGGTTCTGCGAAACGCATCGACTCCCAACCGTGTGAGATGTAGACTTGTTTGGTAGAATCCAGAGCATCATTGGCATTGACAGTGAAGCCGGCCAAATGTGCAACGCTATCGATCCAATAAGGACTACAGAAGAATGAGCCATCGGCCTCGGTAGTTTGGAAAACAACGTGAGAGGTGGCCTCCAGCTGTGGACTGTCGAGAATAACTTCCTCCATGCCTCTGTACCTCGAATCATAGTCGACCAAAGCACCGAAAAGCTTGTAGGCCATACCTCGGAGCATCCTGTGAGCAGCTCCAGTCGATGCAGCTTTCTGCAAGCCGTCGATACGTCCCTTGATCAGATAGGCCGTCCGTTGCCACTCTGCGAGCCAGACAGAATTGGAGCCATATTCGACATGACATCTGGCGTGCTCAATCTCAGACTTTCCGGTACCGCTGCTAAAGACGAGGTCTGCCTTGCTCTTAGAAAGGTCTGCCTTCGCCGATAGCCGCACCATCTGTTCTTCGCCTATTCCTTTTCCAATCAAAGGTTTGAAGACTTCCATGTGGCGAACGTTCATACCAACGGAAGTAGATTCGGGTCGCAGAAGCTTGTGCAAATAGTCGCAAACTGTAAGAGCCATATCTCCATAGATTGATGATGGGCATAAGGCAGTCCCATTGACGAGATGACCGCTGACTGCAGTACACAGGTCTGGACGACCAATATCTGACTCGACCACTACTGTCCCTGTGTCATTCTCAACTGATTCAGAGATAACTTTGTGTACTGTTGTAGTCGATAGAGTTGATTTGACAACTTCTGGCATAATTGCTAGTCCTCCGGTCTGGCCTTTGCTCAAGTTCCAGTCACCAGTGTATTGGATCCAGTAGTTCTTATTATCAAAAGCATAGGCAGGCAGGTCCAACATCTGAACACAGTCAAGGAAGTCCCGATGGTACTCATTCCAATCAATGGAAATGCCAGCAGTGTGAAGGACAGACAAACTGTTTGACAGAATCTTATAAGGGGCCTCGTTCCTTCGGAGTGAGGGAGCAGTTACGGTGCTTTGGCCAAGCTCGGATTTGACGAATCCTAGGCAGACTGGATGAGGACCAATTTCAACCCAAACAGTCATGTCGTTGATGAGTCCCAGCTGCTGAGCCGAAGCGATCCCACCGACAAAATTGACGGCTTCTCGTGCGTGTCTAGCCAAATAATTTGCGTCAATATTGTCAACCTCGCATAAGACTGTTGACAGAAGAGGTGATATAATCGGAACAGTTGGCTTATGGAACACAACGGAGGATGCCAACCTCGTAAATTCGTCTAAGATAGGGTCGACCTGGGATGAGTGGAAAGCGTACTGCACGTTCAGCTTTGTTGATTTAATTCCTTCGGCAGTTAACAGCTCAGCAGCCTTGTCGATGTCGGAAAAGGCGCCGCTAAGGACTGTTTCCTGCCGTGCGTTCATACAAGCGACTTCGATTCCGGCAATGCCAACAACATAACCCTTTGCGGTCTGAGCAGATGTGTTTGTTGCAAGCATGGCGTGAGAACTAGCACTGCACTTGTCTTGCAGAAGTCTTGCCCGCTCGCCAACGAGGTAAATTGCATCTGACGGAGAGATGACACCAGCAGCATTCAGTGCAGCATACTCACCAAGGCTGTGACCTAGCACAACACTTGGTTTTACGCCCCAAGATGCCCATAGCCGGGTTAATGCCATCTGTATACAACATAAACCAAGTTGCACAACAACTGGCGATAAGGTCTTGACTTCGACCTCACCTTCCAATAGAGGCATGAAGGATGGAAAACCCTGGCTGAAGCCGATGCTGTCAAAGCCAAGGAGGTCCGATTGGAATTGACTCGAATTTTCGAAAAGCTGTTTGCCTAATGCTGCGTAATGGGAGCCCTGACCTGTGAATGTAAAAGCGATACTTGGCTGCACGTTTGGTACAGGATCGATGGCATCATCGAGTTTCGAGGCGAGCACTTCCTTGACTTTGGCGATACTATTGCAACCAAATGCTATACGATAGTTGTGCTGTATGCGGCGAGCAGTGGTCGTATATGAAAGATCAGCCAAAGGAACATTGCTGTTGTTGTCGATGAATTGGATAAGGTTCCTCGTATTAGCTCGGAGGGCGGTCTTTGACTTCGCCGATACCGTAACAACGAAATCTGACCGAGGATCGTCTCTTGTGTATGATTTTGTTGGAGCGTCCTCTAATAGCATTGCCGTATTACCACCAGCAGCACTGAAGTTGTTCACGAAGATCTTCCTCGAAGAATTATCGGGGGTCTTCAATGGTGTCGACTTGAAGGCAATGTGAACGTTACGTGCATTCAGGTCGGTTGGAAAGCTCTGATTAATCGTCTTCTTGATACCGCAGTGAGGAGGAATGACGTTCTTCTGCATCATTAGAAGGCATTTAATCATAGCGGTCACTCCAGAAACGGCTTCTCCGTGGCCCACGTTTGATTTGACTGAGCCAAGATGGAGTGGCTTAGTTCTTTGGCCTTTGCGAGAAGATGGGGCAAAAACGTTGGTGACAGAGGTCATCTCGGTGCCGTCTCCAGCTTGAGTCCCGGTACCGTGCATCTCCACATAACTAACATCGTGTGGATCGACTCCAGAACTGTCCATCACCTTCTTGAAGAGATCTTCTTGCGTAGGCGCATGTGGATGTGTGATTGATACGGCATTTGCAGAGTGGTTGGTCGCAGTCTCCAGGATGACTCCCAAAATACGATCGTTGTCAGCCTCAGCATCTTCGAGTCTTTTAATGACCAGAGTCCCGATACCGTCACCACGACAATAACCGTCAGCATCGTTGTCAAAGGTTTGACAATTTGCTGTCTTCGACAGAAATTGACCACGACTTAGTCCAGAGAAAATGTCTGAGTTTGTCATAACATTGAGACCACCCGCAACGGCGGTGTCGCAATCTCCAGCCCAAAGAGACGTGCATGCAAGCTGGATTGCAGCCATGCTTGAAGAACAAGCAGTATCTACACTGAAACTTGGACCACTGAACTTGAAATGGTAATTAATCCTGCCCTGGTTGCCATTGTTAGTTCAGAATCTTCAATACATCGGGAATTGACTTACCGGTGCGAAAGCTCTCACACCTGCGGTGATAAAATAAGTATCAATATCCTGAGCGGCATTGATTTCTCGCCAGTCATCACTCGTTTGGCCGTAGAATGTACCGATCCGATCTAGTTTAGTGGAAGGAGTCCTATTAGGTACATAACCTGCCATTTCAAGTGCCTCGTATGCACTTGTCAAGCCCAATCTGTGCATCGGGTCGGTTTGCGTCGCCTCTCGGGGGGACATGTTAAAGAATCGTGGGTCAAAGAGTCCAGGCTCCTTGATAAAGCAACCATAGGGAGTATGGCTCGTGTTTCGGATTTTGCCAGTGGGGTCGTAATGTTTCTTAACGTCAAATCGGTCGGGGGGGATCTACGCTCAGTTTAGCGTTTGAGTCAAGGATTAACATTCCGATGATTGCGCACCTCTCTATGGACATCTAAGCCAGCGTTGAGTAAGTCCCAGAATTTCTCGGCGTCAGCAGCATCAGGGAACCTGCCAGCCATGCCAACGATGGCAAGTTTTGGTTTTCTCGAAGTTCTCGGATTTTGATTTAGTCGGAGGGTGGACGGTGGCTGCAAGGATTCATTCTGCAAAATCACCTCGGCCGCAGTTGCAGACTTCAGTGCGGTTACGAAGCTGCTTGCCGCATTGGTAGGACCGCACGGAATTATCTCGCACTTGGAAAATTTAGAAGCCACCACGGTTGTGACACAGCCGTTGAAAACTTCATTTAGCCGCAGAGGCTCGCTCAAAATGTCGTTGATTATAGCGGTCAGGAGTTGCTTGACACTCGTGGCCTTATCAAACCATCTACCTGTACTTGTCGACATGATCGATAATCTTGATTGGTACTGGTCCAAGACCTGCGAGATAGACTGATCTGAGTACCGCAAGATTTTTTGTGCAATAAGACCACTGTGCAGGTGCGATGCATGATAGGGACCATGTATCGGAACTTCCGATCGATTGGTACCGAATGTGAAAGTGGAACTGAATAGCTGCTTCAGTGTTGAAGGAGGGCCACTGATGGTGACAGAGGAGTGGCTCGTTGCACTGACATAGGCGCGCTGAGATCTGGGTATAATCTGCAGGGCAAGTCAATCTTTAATCAAGATAGACAAACGCTTAGGATTATTACCTTATCTTGGTGGAATGCCGAAAGGGCATTCAGTGCTACGGACTCGGTCGTTCCGGTGACAATGGTGGACCAGCTTGCTGTGCCATCGCGTGCCAAGTCCAAATTTTTAGCAGTGGTTCCAACATGAAGTCCTACCCGGAAGGCGATCAAAGCTACCTCAACCCCTAAAGGAACAAGTGCAGGAAGCGCAGGTGAAGAGGCTACGGCGGCAGCAGCTAGAAGACCCGTGCATAAACCCACGCTGTAGGTATCGGTGGACTGACCAGGTTGGCCATAAAGCTCGCCGGCATGTCTAGAAACGTGAGACGTGCTCGTTGCAGTATTTGAGCCTTTTGACTTACTCGATATAATGAGCCAACTGGGATATACACAGTAAAGCACTCTCAATTCCAGTATGGAAAATTTGGGATGATTGAGTGCGGTCGACAAGCTCCTCAACGGTTGAGAAACTTGGGATATTCTTCCGCTCTAACGGGGAGAGCTGAGCTATCTCACGGCTGAGGGCTACACTCACCCTCTGAAGAAAAAGACACAAGAGAGGGTTTGTCCTGCCGGCTAGGAGCTGGCTCCGGACATAGGCGTGAGGGTCGAGGGCTTGGTCTCCAAAGAGGAGTATCCTCATCTCGCCAGCCATATCTTTGGTGCTGTGGTGAAAGAGCTGGTTGACTGTTGGCAATATAACTTCGAAATTTACCCGCTTCGGGCCACGAGCGGTATATATCTACTTGCCGGTCGAACGCAGTATTACCGACCAACCCGCTCGCGAAATGTGAAAACCTAATCCAAGGGCAAAACAATGATGGCAATGATTGCTCCACTGATACGGGGCGGCTACATTTTGCGGTGTGCCATCGATGATGACCACTTGGGAAATGTCCCGAATTAGACATCACCAAGTCGTGCCCTGGCCCAGACTGAGTTCGCAGACCATGAATCAAACCAGATACTCAGCTAAACCCGACCTGCCGGACAGGTTTTTTCACCCGTTTCGATCCATTATGCATAGGCAACCGGTCCACCAACCCAAAACAGTTGCTGACGTTGAAGCACTGGCCATTGAAAAGTAGTGAAAGAGACATTCGGTGATGTAGCGGTGTTGACTCCGTCAAGTCAACAACCTGGACTCCGGGCCACGCTTTTCCCTAGACGGCTTCGAAGAGGTCTCAGCCCTGGCGGAATGGCAGAGATTACCGTTTCAATCCGCCGGTAGCTGCCTCGAGGATCGGGTAGGACCCTACCTGACAAGGTACATATTGCGTCCCAATGACATGGAGACATACGCGAAATGCATTTCGCAGTGTGAAATGAGACAGCATCTTGCATCTAAAATTCTCCGAGAACGAAAAGCCCTACATTGGATGCCATGCATGGACCCCAAGCTTTCCGAACATCCTTGGGAGCATTACACAGCGAACTTCTTTACGAGCCTCATCACGAGACTCGTGTAGCTCCGCAAGGACACCATCACTCGCGAGGTTTCCGAAGCACGGTACTGTACCACTGCGGAAGCGTGTCGCCGTACGCATTCCCAACATTCTCAATGGGTTTGGTTGAGCGCGGTGGTGGCGGTGACGTTTCGTAGGAGCAATCCTAATCAAAGTCTCTCCATAAGCAGCGAACGTAGGCAACCTTCCAGATGTAGGTTTCGAAGGCTCATCATCCTATTGCCGATGTCAACTAGTACCGGTCGTGCACCTCAGTAGTACTTTGTCTGATTGTTGTGGGACGATTAGGCTTCCAACCCTGGAGCCACCCGGAACACGGCGGTTATTATTGATGCGTTACCACCAAAGTCCCTTACCTAGGTTGTTACGCCTCGCACGCCTTGAACGCCACACACACCACACCAACCAACAACAAGGTCCCACCTCAGCTCTCTCACAACAGCTTAGAACGTAAGGTAGGTATGGTAGTCGATACCTAGAGACCATGCGGTAAAGCTATGTAGCCCAAGGTAGAACAGACTTCAGACTAAGGTGCCTCTAGTCTTTTCCTTCACCTGCGGCACTACGGTCGAGGACCCAACGCCTTGACGTCGACGACTAATCAACATCCCAGTGTCGATTCTGTACGATCTGGCTAAACCTGCCCCGATCTCCCGGCACTCCGCCCCGGGCTAGTCGCAAGCGTCGATCACCCCTGGTTGCATCCCGGCCCACCCCTGGCTGCCGGCTTTGACATGGCTTGGAACTGGCAATACGACCCGTATCCCTCGGTAGTGTAAATTACTCGTGCCGTATTTTTACACCTTACAGCCTGACACGAACATGGCGTCCGATCTAGCGTATTGATAGACTTTCGGACGCTTTAGAAGTTTCTGCTCGAGGAGTGCAAAGCTGTCGAAGTGGAAAAAAGGGCTGTTAACTCATTCCTCATCATTCGACGCATCTGAGCTATGCGTATGATTGTTTGTTGTTCTGGGTCTTGGTCACGGCTACACGCACTCTTGATGATTCATCGTAGCGTCCCCCGGCAACGGGAATTGGCGGCTGTCAAGACACGCTCTGTCTCCCTGTTCTGGAGTCGCGCTCTGGCTCCTGTGGGTTCCAATCAGAATGCAAAATGGTGATGAAACTTGATTACAATCAACATCATCACCTACCAGTCCTTCATGCAGCTCCCTGGAACAAATGGCTTCCGCTTCTGGCGAAGCCGTTGCTCCACTGGCTGATATTGACCCGCGACTGCCCGCAAATGGGACCAGTTGCACACTACACCTCGAGTACCTTGTACATTGTCTCGAATCACCAACGACTCGTATCCTACTACGTATCTTGTCTCGAACTGTCCTTCATTGCGCTATACCGCGATTGGAGAGCTCAAGATATAAGCATCTCCAACAGCAATTCCTTCCCCACCCCCCAGCAGCGAGTTGAAGTCTCTTCGTCACAATAAATTCCATGTAGCCTTGCCTATCTACACTTGATCGTATCTGCTTGCGCTTTCGCTCTTCTGTCCGCTCGTCTAGGCCCGAACCCGAAAAGAAATCCACACGCTTTAAAGCTTCATTTGCCCCGCGGTATAGCTACATCTATCCAGGTCGCCGTTCACCGCACATTAAGTACCTCATGGTCTATTGATTGATTCCATTTCCTCAAGTCAGCAACCCACCGATAATGTTCATCGACATGCCCAGCCAATCCGATCTTCCCACAGCGTCGTCCAATTCAACCTCATCGCCTCCAAAACATACCAAACTTCGAGAATCGTGTGATAGCTGCTTGATTGCCAAGGTCAAATGCAGCAAGACGAGGCCCTTGTGTGCACGTTGCCTAGCGAATGGTGCCCCTTGCGGTTATAGCCCGTCGTCGCGCGCTGGCAGGAAAAACCGCAATGCCGGCATCAGAAAAGCTACCGCCAACTCCACAGCGCCTAAAGACGCCATAGAGCACCCTCAAAGCGCTCTTCCTACTCCGACCTCATACCTACCCCTATTCATGTACCCGATCCTTGAGAATAATGTCGACCACAACACAAGTTTGTGGGGCGGCTCCTCCTCACCCGTCAGTCAAGAAGACCAACGAGGGCCACAACCAATAGCGGAGAAGGGCTTGGTCACAACAAAAGAAGGGGACTCTTTTGATACCTCAGACTTTCTCCCTACACCTCCTCTGAATGGCGATTTTATGGACTCTTTCATGCCCTTGTCGAGTCACAATGGCTTCTCGGAATTTGCTACAGCAGCGCCCTCCCCGGACGGTAATGCAGACCACGCTCCAGTGAGCCCGGCGTGGACGATAAATAGTAACCAATACTCTTTACTACCTTCTTTCCAGAGTCCGCTCGATATCATGCCCCTAGGGCATGTGCACTCTTCACATCCAGCTGCACGTCCGGCACTTCCCACCCAGCCGGAAAACAATCAAAACCTAGCGCAAACTGGCTCCAGCTCCGATTGTGACTGTTTCGCCTCATGCCTTCATGCGCTCCAGTCATTACACAATCATTCTTGGATGTCGTCATCGACACAGCAGGGTGGTCCACCATTCGATATAGTTCTTTCAATCAACCGTGAAGCTATTGCCGGTTGCTCTGCTTTGCTTGGCTGCACCAAGTGTGTATCAAAGATTGGCAGCAGCATTACGACCATGCTCCTTGCAACAATCATCGGCAAGGTTATGTCATTGTACAGAGCTACCTGCATGTTCCGATTCGGGTCTTCCACGGGCGTCCAAGCCTCGGCACAATTGGCTTTTGGCGCCTATACTGTCACGGGCGAGGACAGGCAGTTGCTCGAGATTGAGATTCTTTTGCTGGAACTCAGGAAGGTGGAAACTATACTCACCCTATACCAGGGGAGATTCCACAATGCGCAGGCCGAGCTGGATGAAAGTAGTGTTTATACAGCGTTGACATCGTATTTGGACAAGAACCTGCATTATATTGTCGACTTTCTGCAGGTTCGCAAAAGAGAAACATGCAAGTGACTTGGAGTATATTTTGGACAGACTACGGAAATTCAATAGATTAATGGTAATTAGACTACTATCTACTTCTGCTACATGTTTACTGTCCCGAACCCCCAGAAATGGTAATGACTTGACCTGGAGACACAAGGCGTGTTAGTTGAAGTGTTTGGAGGTGGCGATGGCAGTAGGGGGTTCTGGGATTCCTTACCATTGACCCATCCAGCGTCTTCGCTTGCCAAGAACGCTACAACTCGGGCCACGTCGAGGGGCAAGGCGCATCGACCCATGGGGCAGTGATTGGCCATGGCAGTCTCGATTGCATCAGCGGTCCAGGTCCCATCTGCGCCGGGGATATATCTCCAGGCAACCTCCGTGAACATGTCGGACTTGACTCCGCCCGGTGCGATCGCGTTGCACGTCATACCCCTATTCCCAAAGTCGGTGGCAAAAGATTTCGTAATACCGTTGACGGCAGACTTGCTTCCGGAATACAGCGCGTGGTTGCGAACACCAAGCAGTCCAGCCGCGATGGAAGACATCAGAATCAACCGTCCGCCTTCCTCACAATATTTGTATGCGTGTTGTCCGACGAAGAACTGGGCTCGAATATTGAGACCGAACACATAGTCGAATCTCTCTTCGGTGATGTCCTCGGTTTTGTCAAAGCTCTCGGTTCCGGAATTGGACATGACAATGTCGATCTTCCCGAAATGCTTCTTGGCCTCTTCGAACAACCGAGTGATCTCGGACACCCTGGAAACGTCGGCTTGGATGGCGACGGCCTTGCTGCCAAATTTCTCGATTTGCTGGACGATTTCATCCGCTGAGGACTTGGTCTTGACATAGTTTACGACGACAGAGGCTCCGCGCGACCCCAGTTCCAGCGCAATACCTGCACCAATTCCTCGACTGGCACCCGTCACCAATGCAACCTTTCCAGCCAGGGTTTTCGGCGCTGACTGAGTGTGTTCATTCGATGGGATCCCGCTGGTGGTAGTCTCACGGGTGGTTCCACCGTTCGTGGCAGTATCGTTTGTGGTGCTGCTGTCCATGGTTGTTGGGGAGATTTGCGATGTTTTGGCAAAGAGACAAAATGCTATCGCCGGGACGATGTTCACGGAATCAAAGATTGACTGATATTCTAATAGTGACTTTGGATCATTTTCTTCAGCGATAGAATTACAGCCAAGAGAATCCTATATCTTGGACGAGCATCTTATACTATCATAACAACCGTAAACACACAGCGCCTTCCGGTCATGTCGGTCACGTTGAATGAAGCAAGAAAACCATCTTTGCCATTCCTGAAATTCCTATAGAAGCACCATACTCTCAACGGCCGAGAAACTCACGACCGAGAGCATCATGTGCTCGTCGGGAGACTTGGAACGGGGGAGTTTGGTATAGGCAAGACCCAATGCGGTAGTCTCGGGAGTGTCAATCACTTTAAGCGACGCATGACTCGTTGACCGATTCGGTGTATCCCGAAATCGTAATACGGGCTACAACTTCCCAGGCGATCACAATGGACTCGGTCATCCCAGGCAAGCTGATACATTGTTGATGCTTCAAGTTTGTCGGAAACGTTGTGAATACGATAGGGAGAAAAAAACTACTTTCGCTGCATGGTTGCCTTTGGCCATCCAAGGCTTTACTTAAGATGGACGCCGGTATTGAAAATGACATAAGTGTACATACTTTCGAAGCGTTTAGCATCTTATTGACCAACATCGCCTTTGCTGCTGGGTAATCGAAAAGTACTTGTTGTCAGTCAGCATTGGACTACATGGCCTCCAATACAATGCTGCCGGCGCCAAATGTATCGACCAACCCAACAAACAACACATACAACAACACATCGACCCAGAAAATATCGTTTGATGGTAGGGCGTCTCTTCACTACACCATGCTCACTTACCCCGAAACGATGTTGAGCTGATAGAACTGGCAACGAAGATTATCTACGTCTCTCTGAAATAACTTTCGAATGGGGCGACAGCTATGACGAAAAAGACTGGGTTAGACTGCGAAGGATCCTTGCTCCAACTTTGATGGTCAGCGTCAAGCATGAGCACAACCCGTCATGCTCCTCCAGAACTTCTGTTAATAGTCACATTCAGGTGGATTACTCCGAAGTCAACGGTCACAAGTGGGATACCATGCCTGCCGACGAGTTCGTGGGTATCATGAGCCATGTGGGTTTTATTGGAGATCCCCTTGTTCATACACAGCACCACATCGGAGCTTCGAAATGGCAGAAAGTGTCAGACGATGAAGCGATCGGTCATCATCAACTAAGAGCGGCCCATCAACGATACACGGCACTCGATCTCAAGACAGTTGAGAGCAAAGGACACGGACATGCCATGATCAAGCACTACTACCGAAAAATCGACGGAGAGTGGAAACTAGCAGGTCTGAGGCCCACGGTTCGTTGGAACGAATTCGAATTCGAGAAGATTTTCAGAGGTTTCTGATAGATGGAAGATCATGTGGGCCTGGGTCGCTACTATTGCATCTTATACCCGGGGCATCGAACATGGGTGACCATCATCATCATCATTGTCAAGCGTGGGGAGGAAAAGGGGTTTCGCCAAGTACGGTACCTTACACACAGCCTAAGTGCTTGGGCTCTTGCACAATCAAAAAGCTTTGTCTGACCTCGACGCAGTTCTCAAGCGCTGCGCACAAGCGTCGATGTTGCATAATCAAGTCATCATCCAATTGCATCTCCAGAGTATCACCACACCACACCTTCACGTTACCCACAAGATATTCGAATTCCTCCTCAGAGTTGCGGAACCAATTCCTGCCCTTTTTCCTTCTTTCTAATCCTTATCATCTTATCGCCCACAGAAAAGCAAATGCGAAAGGATTGAGTCTGCTGGCAGCTCCGTTGTAACTGAGTCAGCGTGGTCAGCCAACCTCGGCACGGTCGGGATGTTTTGTGTGCACTACCGATCCCAATGATGCGAGGGAAGAGGGATAGATAGGTACCTACTGGGTGGACCAAGTTTAGTGGATTATTGGGGCAGGAAAGATGTACCTGTTAAACGAAGCGTCTGTGCGACGTTTAGTTGCATACGGGGCTTTGCTGTGTGTGTAACGCACCAAACGAAATCATACAGTATTCATTAGCGGCACCTTCCGGTACTGTATACAAATATGGCTAGCCTGACAGCACGGCGGATACTGTAGCTCGGTCTACTGTGTAGCCGGGACTCCCCCCCGGGACTCCACCCCCCCCTGTTGTTTATTGTTTATAATTGGGATTCCAACCGCCAGTCTCCGTAGTTCAATCCCTACTAGCGACTGTCATCGGCGTTGTTGGCGTCGATCAGAGACACGCTACACACGAGCAATCTACGGCCGCCATCGTGCCACCCACCCCTCCGTAATCAGAAATGGTAGGGACTAATGGTCGATCGCGCACACCTTATTTAAACCTCGAAGATACCGAATCAAATACGTCGTGACGGAGGTAAGGACAGCTATGCCTCTATCCACTGTATTTATTCCACCGAAGCATGCATGAAATTGGTACTTTCTTCATCTACCCGCCCCACGCTGCACGCGCCGTACAACGATCCACGAACAGAGAAAAGTGTAAAAGTGTAGAAGAGCGCGAAAAAGCGTTAAAATCAACTGAGATCATGATTTCCTTATCGCCTCAATCACCATCAATCAATCCCTCACGAAACTTTCGACACTTCCGACTGTCGGTGTTTGCATTACGCGGTCTGGAGGTAAGCCTAGAGAACACCTCGTCCTTGCATGGCCTCAACAGACCGACTGGACCGGACAGGCAGCACTAGAGCGTCCACTCCTCCCCTGTCAATGATCCTTTATCATCCTGGAAACGGGTCAATGCAGCTTGCGCAGTCGACACCCATCATGATCTCGTCAGTTAAGCTTGCACCATGCGGTGCTCCACTCACTCTTCCCAGCAGAATGAAAATTCTCCGAGAAGCTCCCCACTCATTCATCCCTGCGTCGATTTCCAATGTGCCGTGCATGACGCGATTGAATACGGCAATCTACGTTCAAGCTTCCCTTGCTATGTTCGAAGATGACCGTTTAGTAAAGGATTGGTTCCTACGGTGGCGCTGACTCTGCGTCTCGAGCTGCAACCTACGTCTTTAAAGATGTCAAGCTGCAGATACCTTCAATTTTACCCGATCCAACAACTTGACGACGATGTCTGACCCAAACCCATACCCCAAGGCGGATTATGGCCGCAACATCAACTCGCCTGATGTTCTTATCATCGGCGCCGGCATCTCTGGTATGTGTCCTTGCGAAAACGTGCCTTGGTTGGGAGTGGAGATGGCCTCTAACGCTGAAATCTTGACAAAACTAGGCATGTGCACAGCCATTGATATGATCAAACGTGGCGGCGGTCGGAACTTTATCATCATCGAAAAGGGCAATCAAGTAGGCGGGACATGGAACGATAACATCTATCCCGGCTGTTGTTGTGACGGTATATATAGAATGCCATGTCACATGGAATCATCCTGCACTTCGGCTAATCGCAGACCCAGTGCTGAGCCATCTGTATTCGTTCTCGTTCGAGCCGAACGCGAACTGGAGCCGGGAGTATCCAGGGCAAAAGGAGATTCAGGAGTATCTCATCGGAGTTGCGCACAAGTACCAACTTTATCGGCACATTCGCTTCAACTCATCGGTCGATGAGGCGCGTTGGGACGACGATAACCAGAAATGGCGAACCATCATCACCCGACTTGGCGGCAAAGAGGCCGAAATTGGCCGTTCATATACCATCACTTCGGATTTTCTAGTTTCTGCCGTGGGCCAGCTCAACGTGCCTAAATTCCCTGACATTCCGGGATTGGATTCCTTCGCAGGCAAGGTCATGCACTCGGCGCGATGGGATTGGGACTACGACGTCAGGGCGAAGCGAACCGCTATCATCGGCACCGGAGCAACAGCCGCTCAGATCATCCCTGAAATTGCGCAGTCGTGCAAGAGCCTTGTTGTCTGCCAGAGAACCCCCGCGTGGGTGATGCCACGCCACGATGCGCCGATTAGTTCAACCATGCAAATGGTGTACAAGTACGTGCCTCTTGTGCGGAAACGGTACCGCGCGAGTTTGATGGACTTTCGAGAGAATGTATTCGACGCCGCTTTCGATCCAGGTAGCGACAAACACAATTTTATCACGAGCATATCCAAACATCACATGCTTAATCAGCTACCCGGTGACGAAAATGCCAACGTACGGGAGAAGCTCACGCCGAATTACCCTTTTAGTTGCAAGCGTATCATCGTTAGTGACGATTATTATCCAGCAATGAAGCGGGACCGTGTCACTCTTGAAACCGGGCATACAAGCGAGATCACTCCAACCGGCATCAGCGTGGAGGGCGGCACTCATCACGAGATTGATCTCCTCATACTCGCAACGGGCTTTCGCACAACGCAGTTCATGTACCCAATCAAGATCTTTGGCGCTGGCGGCTACTCGCTCGAGGAAGCCTGGGCAAACGGTGCTTCGGCATACCTCGGAATCACTGTTCAGAACCTTCCAAATTTTGGCATGCTCTATGGTCCCAATACTAATCTAGCGCACAACAGTCTCATTCTCCAGATCGAGGCGCAAAGTCTGTACATCAACACGCTCATTCAGTCTGTCCTTGAATCGAAACACAACGGCAAAACCCTACGTCTAGAACCAAAGCAAGAAGTCGTTGAGAAGTACAATGAAGAAGTACAGGCTCGGTTGGCCAACTCAACTTTTGCGGATCCAAATTGTACGTCTTGGTTCAAAGACGAAAGTGGCCGCATCACAACCAACTGGTGCGGATCAGCCATTGCGTATCAAAAGCGAACGAACTTCCTGAACTGGAGCGATTTCGAAATCTTGGGCACCGCTGCACGAGACGTGGAGAAGAAGGGCCAGACCAGGTGGAATCGTGTCGTCGAGGAGACGCAGGTGAGTAACAAGATGGCTGGACTTTTGAGTGTAGGCATCGTGGCGACGTGTGCCGTTGCGGTGTATGGAAGCCGTCTTTTGATATCTAGGCGGTGAAATTGCTGGAGGCATCTTTTCGTGTTGGCCAAAGATTGCTTCACATTGTGACTTGCTTCTGATTCTTTGGGAATATTCCGAGAGTTTTATCTCGCACTGCTATTGTTAACCCAGCTACAGATAGGCATGGACCTATGTATTTGGGCTCGCGGCGCTATGGAGGTTCTTGACACTTTACGTTCGACGAGTAACGGCTCTCCGGCTTCGGTAAGCCTGGATCAACTCCGGTTCACTGAGCTGGGATCTCGCGTCGAGCTAGCAAAGGATTATGGGCCAAAGGCCGTGAAGTATGGGATATGGGACACGGCATACGGGGATCAGGAGGATATACACAGCTGCGTCCGGTATACAGCATAAGTCCGGCGTCTGGTTTCTCGCATGTTCGAAATCGCTTTCGTCGGTCACTGCAGTTTTGCTAGACGTCCATTTAGCGTTGCGACGGGTATAATCGTACTAATTATTCGATCCACTTTTTCCGACAAAGCTACCTTACAGCATGGCACATGTACCTACATGAGAATACATGATCCGCCGCCATGGGCGTCCAAGAACATTTTGCAGCTTGTGCTTACTCGCGTCGGCGCAATGCAATGCAGATGTTGTGCAGATATGTTCGCTTTCTTGGTGGAGACTCGTGCTTCGTCATGCTTTTCTTTGCGCACCTATTAGCGATGGGTTCAACGGTTATCACATCCGTTCGCCAGATCTGCGGGGTTTGCTTAAAGGCTGGCTGGCCCCTCATGGTGTGTTTGGAATATTTGGAGCTCTTGGGTGTGTGGGCAGTACTGGGAAGTTCCCGTCTACCTGGTGTTTGGCCAACCAAGTCTATCCGTACTCAATACTCGTACCGAGCAGACCCATCTATTGCGTTCTTTGACCTCATCGACCCTTCTCTTTATCTTCTTCCTCTTCAGGCACTTCTACCCACCATCACCTCCAGTGCTCGCTCTGAATGATGGCTCCGCTCACCTATGAGCGGTCTTTACACCCATGCCATACACCGCCCCACCAAGCCCCCACCAAACCCCAATGACCTGACGTCTAGTTTGACTTTCATCCACTCCCTGCTGACAGCTCACCCCAGCAACGCAGATCCCCAAGGGCTAGTCTGCGCTTAGGCCCTGAACCAATCCGTTCGGACAGCCTGCCTACCAACGCACACGAGGGCTTGCAGGACCCGAAACCTGAACCTTCACTCGCATTGACCAACCGTACCCTAGGCATGACCCTCGTCCGCGCAGGTACTTCTGAACCCTTGGCTGACTGGAACAGTTCACCGGTAACAAAGCCGCGCAAAGCTTTGGGGAAGCTTTGCTAGAGTGGGACGTGTGCTTTCAGGGATGGGGCTTGGGTGTTGACCTGTCACCATGTCTTTCCTTGGTTTAGTTCATTGTTTATGCACAAGAGACTCTTTTGTTGTTGGGTCGTCCGGCTGGACGGCTATGCTGATCTCGTTCTGGTTTTCACAAACAGTCGACGGAATACTGATTTAGTCTATCTGCTTTATTAACCTCAACCCTTGTCCTTCCAGCTTTCACCCTCTTGCCCATTCTCACTTTGACTTTCGTTTTTCTCGGTGTGTCCTCATCCCCGCCCTTACCATTGTTCTCTAATCAAAAGCACCTCGCGTCCCTAAACATCCAACGCCCCTCTATGTCTAGATAATTTACCAGCCGCTTCTAATCTTATCAGAGTCACCCTCTCCGCCGTCCTTGTGTCTAGTTATGGCATGAAGAACAGGACAAAACACGGAACCTATCGTCCACAGGAAAGATCGACATGAAGTTCGTAAGAGGGAGCTAGGCTGGCTATCCGACACCGAGGCGTCGTCCAAAAAGCAAAGGAATCCTCCACCAAAATCCACTAAGAGGCTGAGGGCCCCGCTAGCCTTGAACAGGCACGAGCCATGGCCATCAAGATGCGATACCGCGAACGTCTCCGAGCGTCACTGGGTGGAAACGACAGCGTCCGATCCAGGGAATACCTCCGTGCACCAACCTTGCCATCCACGTCTGACTAAGGAAGAAATCCATCTATCGTCTTGCACCGCTCGACGCTGAGCATTTTCCCAACTTCATTGCATCTCTGCACCATGGTCCAGCCACCCTAAACCTCGACAAGACAATCCTCCTCAGCACTCATATTCACACCAAGCAAAAAAAAAAACCGCACAAGCCCTCCCTCCCCATCGCAAAAAGATTTCGGGGTGCTGTGGCTTTGGGACATCTTCGCGCTCGCGAAATATGTTGGCTTGGTATCTCGCACGCGCAGAAAAAATGGGCGCAGATGTATTGCCTTTTTACTCTGAGGGTTCAAGATAGAAGCTTACTACTGGCGTTCTTGAGGGGGTCAGACGATCTTCGCTGCCGTCGGGAATGAGTAATACATCTAGCGTGCGGTCAGGACGAAGTGTCGAGCACGCTTTCACCAAATAGGAAGACGTGTCTTCCTCGGGACGTTGAAGGCTCTGGGAGAGACCTGTACGAGTAAGGGATTGTTGTGGGTGCGGAGAAAGGGGGCAGTGATGCGGTCTTTCCAAAAGAGATTACGGCTGGACCCGGGAAAGGGTTTTGGGGTGGTTGAGTGCTCTGAATATCGGGGGGTAGCGGGGAGAAGTACGTGGGGAGCGGGTGGGTTTTGAGGGTGGTGTAGAGAGCAGGGTATTGTCTGTGGGGGCGGAGGGAAGGGAGGGGTTGTGCAAATGGAAGGCTGAGGTGGGTTGTGGGAAGGGAGAAAGAGGTGGAGATGGAGATGGAGATGGTGGAGATGGAGATGGTGGAGGAGATGGAGGAGGTGGTGCAGATGGAGATGGAGGAGATGGATGAGATGGTGGAAAGCTCGAGAAAAAGGGAAAGAGTGCGATTGCACATCACCAAGAAAAAAAAAAGAAAAAGAAAAAGACGCAAAAGCAAAGAAAATGTTGCAGGACAAGAACAATGGCACAGAGTCAGGAAAAAAAGCCTCACCAGGGCCACAAAAAAAAAGATCACTCTTCCCAAACCCTCACAAACATCCCGCACCTCCAACAAGAAACCACTTGCACTATTCCCGCAAACGAGAAACCCCCAAATGACGGAAAGGAGAAGGCAATCGGAGACGAAACAACTAGAAATGATTTTCTAAATTAACCAAAAAAAACACGGAGGTACTAACAACCACGCAATCACACAATTCTACAGCAACCCCACCCACCACCTTGTCTCTCTCTCTCTCCCTCTCTCTCTCTCAATCCCCCACCCCACCATCAGCAGAATAACCAAATCACCCAGCCCCCATCCCGCCCAAGAAAAAAAGAAGAAAAAAAAACAAAGCACAAAAACCAAAACCACCCGGCCGCAGACAAGGCCAAGCCCATGGACATTCTCAACCCCTTCGGGCACGCTCATGCAACTCCGGGTGTACCAGGGGGAAAAAAGCGAAACCCCCATAGACACCTCTCTGGTGGACTAAAGTGATGGAAGTGTAAGGGATGGAGGGTTCGTTGTTGGTTGTGAGAAGAAGAAGAAAAAAAACAAGAAAAAAGGAAAGTTATCCACGAAACTAACTAACTAACGCAGCAAGGCGTGCAGAGGAGAGGGAGAGGAGTTTGGGGGGGGGAAGTTGGGGGGGGGAAGGAGATAGGGAGGTAAAAAGGCGAGGAGGTGAGACGAGGAGTGAGAAATGGAGGAGGAATAGATGATGCGAGGATGGGGG
>JAABVA010000424.1_pt1 | contig 54511 bp, 59 predicted proteins | sample 5560331 | NCBI WGS metagenome assembly JAABVA01 (sample SAMN12812661, study PRJNA571458) | rock metagenome | isolation source: Antarctica rocks | place: Antarctica: Victoria Land, Mt New Zealand sud | collected 2016-01-07
CACACGGTAGAACAGATCGGTGATAAAATCGACGGTGGTCATGGGGTGCTCCTCTCTTCTGCTGTCTTGACACCATCAGAATCGAGGACGCCCTATGTCCCTGTCAACTAGCACCAGAGGTTATTAGTCGTCAGCCATACGCTTAGCGGGGATTTTCCCGGCAATGTTGTAGCGACCCCGGCTCGGCCGCGAGCTGAACATGGCCATCGAGGTGGTGTCACCGGCTGACTTCATCCCCCTCCCGCGCGGCGCCGAGGAGCGCCACCGCTACCTGGGTTGCCACGGGAGCCTCGACCTGTACGCCTTCGATCCGGTCTCGACCGCGCTGGCCAAGATCGCTCGTGGGCGCGCCGGCGACTACGCCGATGTCCGCGCCCTCGTCGAGGCGGGCCAGATCACCGGCGCCCAGCTCACGGCGGCGCTGGAGGAAATCCTGCCGCGCGTCGCCGCTGGCGAGGCACTCAAGATCACGCCGGATGCTTTCCGCACGCACATGACCGAGTTTCTGGAGTCACTGTCCGAGCACGAGCGCGCGCTCGACGCCGTGCCACATAATGTGGCAGGGACGCATCCTCCGTCTCCAGACCAGGGCGACGCGCTCGCCGCGGAGTTCCGGCGGCGGGTCGACGACGTGCGGGCGGCGCGCCCGCAGATCCCGCTCGACCAGGTGGACGCCGCGGCGCTCCGTGACGTAGCCCTTGCGCACCCAGAGGCGACCGCCCACGCGCTCCGCGAGACCTTGCTGGACGGGAGCATGGCCCTCGACGCGGGGACCATCGCCGACGCGGATCGCTACGCCGACGCGATGGTGGCGCGGGCCCTTCTTGATCCAGAGGTGCGCCAGGCGCGCGGCGCGCACCAGCGCGACCAGGGTGGGGGACATGGACGCTAGGCTCTGGGTAGTGGGTCCATCGTCTGGAACACGATCAGTGGCGCGGCCGCCCCAAGTGCGGCGCCGGCGAGGGCCTGGGCGGGCGTGTGATGGTCGAGCACATACCGGGACCAGGCGACGAGCGGGATCAAGCCCACGAGCGGGAGCGCCTGTTTGCCATAAATCAACGTGAGCACGGTCGCGGTGCCGGCGGTCCCCACGAGGTGCATCGACATCTTCCAGACCGTCGTCACGCCAGTGATGACCACGATCGCGCCGGCGACGGAGATGACGACGGCGATGATGAGCCGGGGGGCGTGTAGACGGCGCAAGAGGGCGTAGGTCACGCCAAGCGTGCCGATCTGCGCCGCGTAGGGGATCAGCCGCTCCTGGCGCACCGTTATCTCCGGGTCGGAGAGTCGGCCCGTGCGCAGCCCCCAGCGGATATGGATGAAGGGGGCCAGGGTGATGAGGCCGCAGGACAGCGCCCACCAGCGCAGGCGGTCGGGCCAGCGTGGCGTCGCCTTGCAGGCCACGGCCAGGAAGCACGGGGGGCACAGCACCATCGGATTGGCGAGCGCGGACACGAGCTTGGCGGCGCGCCAGGCGGCCTCGGACATAGACGCCGGTCGCCTCTGCCACGCGGGGGTCTCGCGCCGTGGCCGCCGCGGCGCGCCGCCCTGTCCCGACACTCCGAACATTACTCGTCCCTCCGTTTGTAGTCCTCTAAAGCTTGCGCGACAATCTCCCCCAACTCGTGATGCCAAGGCTCGAACTCGAACTCGTCCGACGCGTCCAGCTCGGCGAGCAGGCCGCCTCCCCCGACCGCCAGGAACGCCACTTTGTATACGTCGTCGAAGAAATACGATCCATCGGCCTGCATCAAGTAGTATTCGGCCATGCCGCGCTGCTCTTGCTGGTCCTCCAGCTCGTCGTCGTCGTAGAAGGGCGTCTCCATCACGTTGTCATAGCTCAGGGTGATGATGCGGACGGCCTCGCGCGCGATCTTGCGGCGCTCCGGCGAGATGCCGCGCGCCGTGCAGGCCGTCGCGACGGCCTCGACCGCGGCGCCGGCCGCGTAGTCCTGGCGCACACGCAGTAGGCGGTCGTCGATGGCGATGGCTAGGTTGACCATGTGCGCTTGCCGCCGTTCTTGCCGCTCCGACTCGCGCCGCATCAACTCGAGGGTACATCCAGTTGGGGTGTGTGGCTCAATGGCGGACCAGGCTCGCCGCGCGATGGCCGGCCACAAGCGCCGGCCGAACAGGATGCCCAGGACCGTGGCGAGCGCGGCCACGGTCGTCCCGACCATGATCGGGATCGTGAAGGCCGTCACGGTCGACGACCCCCGCCCCATCGCGCTCGCGGCTGCTTGGAGCACCACGAGCGGGCTGTAGAGGACCCCACCGACGGCGATCATGCTGATCCCCAGCGCCGTCAGCCGCTCGCGCAGGGGACGGCTCGGCCCCAGGGACGGCGCATACCCGTCCAGGCAACAGAGCGCGGAGTAGAGGATGCTGATCGTGAGGAGCGCGTAGGTGACGAGGAGCTGCGGCGGCCGACCGTAGTAGTGGTCGTACCAGAGATGGGTCAGGTTATAGGGCATGGTGCGCTCGTCGAACGCCCACAGCAGCGCGTGCAGCCCGATGAGTCCCAGGCCGATGCCGAGCACGATGCGGCGTCGCCGCGGACACCCACCGCGCAGGCGGCTCGTGAACCGGAATTGCAACAGGAAGGTGAGCGGGATGAAGCTGTCGGTGATGATGTGGCCGAGCCCGGGCACATGCGTCAAGCGATCGAAGGTTAGGGCGTTCGACGTCGGCCAGATGAGGATGCCCACGGCTGCGGTGAGGAGGCTGAGTGCGTGGAGCAGGTGGCGGCGCCCCCTCTTCTGCAGGACGCGGATCGCCATGATGACCAGCCCCACGGCCGCGGCTGCAAAGAGGACACCCAGCATGGCTACAGGCCCAGGTCGCCGTAGAACTCGCCGACCTCCGAGGGCGCATCGTCCGTGGCGTCTGCCACATTATGTGGCACATCGGCCGGGAGCGCGGGCACCGACGCGCGGAACGAGAGCGCGGTGAGGGCCATGGCCAGCGCTTCGGCGTCCAACTCGAACGGTAGGCTGTACCGCTGGCGCCGGAATGATGCGCGGAACAGCGGGGGGCCGCTCGCCGGCGTCGGGTTGAGCAGCGCCAGCGTTTCGGCTATCTGCTCGGGGGTTGAGATCGGGACGTGGCCCAGGATGATGTGCGCGGCCTCGTGATAGAGGATGCGGGCGAAAGTTTGGGGCGAGACATCGGGCTCGTAGAACACCAGGTACTCCGTCTCACCGATGCGCAGACAGAAACCATTGGCGCTCCCGAGCATGGGGAACGGCACGAGCTGGATGGTGAGCCCGCGGCGCGCGGCCAGTCTCCTGACGAACACCGTGGGCTGGAAAGGCGGCGCCAGAGAGAGTTGGACGGTGAGCTCACGGGCCAGGTGGGTCATGGCGCGTGTCCTGGTCATCCGACCTCCCGAGATAGGGTCACTGATAAGGGTCGCTGGGGGCGTCCGTGCCCTCGTCACCATGGAGAGCGCCCCTGTCCCCATTGTTGGTAGGGGCCAACTCCGGCGCCGCGCCCCTCTCCGTCTTGATTCGGCCCACTAGTCCCTGGGCATGATGCATCATGTGCAAGACTAGTTCCCACTCCTCGCGGCCCATGTGCGCGGCGCGCAACGCCAGCTCCTGGACCATCGGGTTGCGCAGAGCGTCCCGCAGTTCCGGGGTGATGTCGCCCTGCGCAAGCTCGTCCGGGATGTGCTCGGCGGTGAAAAACGAGATCGGGACCTTCCAGAAGTCGGCCAGGATCTGGAGCTTCGCGCCCGAAGGCGTGGGGGCGCCCCCTCGGCGCAACAGGCTCAAGTAGGACTGCGAGAGCTTCCGACCGGTCCCCTCGTGGACTTCACGCAAGGTGTAGGGCGTCCCGCGCGGGGGGCGGCGCGTGTTCCATAAATAGTTCAGACGGTCGCTGAAGCTCGGTAAGGGTTGATCGGTGGGAGGCTGGGGGTCAGTCGTCATTCGTCATTTGACACCTTTTGAGGCACGCGGTATTATAGGACATGTTTTGCAGCATCCTGTAAGGTATACAGCATACTGCAAAGAGACCGCTGGGTCGCATGACCGCGCATTGTAGCATGCCTACTTACACCGTATCAGTCAGGAGCGCGTCGCGGCAAGACGTAAGCCAGATGTCGGCTAACCGCCCGTTCGTGCGGCCGGGGGACGCGCGCCACGTTACCGATCGTCGCCCCGTCCGCACGAGTAAATGAGGATACTGTTGGCGAATTCCGGCAGCCCTGCGCTTATGCGGGTCACGCCTCCTGTGGGGCTATAAGCGACGCGCGACCAAGGCTGCGGCCCCGCGCTTATGCGGCCATCGTGACCGCTCCGGTGAATTCGCCAACAGTATCAATGAGGGGGGACGGGTAGGAAAGGGGGGCGCGCGCCAAGGAGTGTGACATGGCTCCGCCGGTGGGCTACGGGTAGGCCGTTGTAAGGAGGCGCCGGACGATGACACACCATGCGTGAATCCGCAGAGCACTACCGGGCCAGGGTGCGCCATGCCTCGAGTGTGTCGATCCGGGCCGGCGCTGCCGTGGTCATCCTGGCCAGCATCGTCGAGGCATACATAGGCCTGGTCGGAACCGTCGAGGGCGCCGCGGGAGTGGGGGCCGTCGTCGGCCTGGTCGGCGTCGGGATCACGGGTGCCATCAGTTTCGGCGCCACGGTGTTTGCTCTCTACACCCACCTGATTGGCCCCCGCGTGGCGGGGACCACGAAGTGGCAGGCTGAGAAAGGATAGAGGAGACAGATGGACCAATTCGTATCCGCTGTGACGGACGTCGCGGACAAGCTTCTGCCCCTGGCGATTAGCCTGGGCGTGATCGGCGTCGTCGTCGGCCTGGCCATGAGCGTCATCGGGTATCGGCACGGGTCCGACGTGATGCGGACGTCGGTCATCGGCATGATCGTGGTGCTGGGTATCACCGCGCTGGGCAATTACTTCAAGTCCAAGCTGGCGCCGCCCCCCGCCCACTAGCCCGCGCGCGACCAGCGAGGGGGAGCAGCGCACCGCGTCTGCTCCCCCTATGGTATCGACGGACATCGACGGAGATCCACGGAGGCCTCATGCATGCCCAGCGAGTCCGAGCAGCAGAACTTCCTCGCGCGCCGCGTGCTCAATCGCCGGCCGCGCTACTACAACCTGACCGTCCCGCAGATGGGCGCGCTCGCGAGCGCCCTGATGATCGGCGCCGCGCTCTGGTGGCTCCTGGGTGTGCTGCCCCTGTTCGCCGGCGGGGACCTGATCCTGTTCGCGCTGCGGCTGTTGGGGCCGGGCGCCGTGGCCGGGGCGCTCGCCGTGCTGTTCTACGCGCTCGCCGACGACCTGCGCGAGCCCATCTTGCGCCAGGCGCTCATCTTCGCCCTCGGCCGCGCCCTGCGACGCCACACCTACCGGAAGGACACCGCTGATGCTCACACACCTCGACGAGCCGGCCGAGAACGCCCCGCTGGCGCCAGTGGAACCGGTGGAACCGGCGGACCCGGTGGAACCGGCGGACCCGGTGGAACCGGCGGACCCGGCGGACCCGGCGGACCCGGCGGAGCCGACGGAGCACCCGGACGCGTCGCGCGCGTCGGAGGGGCCGATGTCGCGCGCGCCCGCGCCGTCTTTACGGCCGGGGCGTCCGCCGCTCGTGCTGCCCTTTCGTCGGAGGGGCTCGCCACACGGCTCCCCCGCCGGCGATCCCGCGACCGCCGCGACTGATGGGGCGCCTGGTGGACACAGCAACGCCCCGCGCCGGCGGGCTGCCAAAGACGCCGCGACGGCGGCCAAGGAGGCGGTCAGGCGCCGCGCGGCCCTCTATCGGTCGCTGCCGCTCCCGCTCCCGCGGGGCGAGGGCCGCTTCACGGTCGAGGAGGACGGCACGCTCATCTACCCGGACGGCAGCTGCTACGCCGTCGTCGGCGTCAGCCTGATCAACTTGTTCAGCATGGGGCAGGCCGAGCAGAACCGGCTCGCCTATCTGTGGAGTCAGCTCGTCAACAACCTCGTCCCCGGCCAGGTCTTGCAGGTGATCGTCGAGAGTAATCCGCTCCCCGCGACCGAGGTCCTGGGCGCGGCCTCGGGCCTGATCACGACCAAGAACGCGGCGCTGGGGACCATCGGCGGGTGGTCGCTTGACCGGCTGCGAACCGAACTGACGCACCGGCACGTCCCCGCGCTCTCGGGCACCCTGCTCGTCGGGCCGGCCCCCCAGGTCAAGATCGGGCTGGCGGCCGGGGTCGAGGGCGTGAAGCGCGCGGCCGGCCTGGCGGCGACGACGGCCGAGCCTGACCGGATCGCGCTCGACACCGCGGTGGACGACGTGCTCCACCAGTGCGGCGGCATGGAGATCCCGGCCAGCCGCCTGCGCCGCGATGACGTCCTCGCCCTGCTCTGGCGCACCATCAACCCCGGCCTGCGCGAGCCGCCGACCCTGGGCGCGGCCGAGGACCTAGCGCTGGCGCTGGCCCCCGCGTCCTGGTCCGAGGGTTACGAGCAGGTACGCACCGGCGACACATACACGCGCTCGTTCTACCTGCGCAACATTCCCGAGAAGACCTCGCCGGGGAGCTGGCTCACCGACGTGATCTCGCTCGACTGCCGGCTGCGTCTGTCGTGGCACATCGAGGGGACCGACCGCTTCAAGATCAGGAAGGGCTTGCTGCGCAAGCGCAAGGCCGCGGCCGGGATGCTCACCGCGCAGGCCCAGCGGAACCCCCTGTTGCTCAACCTCGACTCGCAGAGCGACACCTACCAGGCCGAGGTGGAGGCCGAGGCGCTGTCCGACCCGTCCGTGGGCGTGGCCCGGATGACCCTCGTCGTTACCCTCCAAGCGGACGACCCCGCGGCCCTGGTCCAGGCGGCGCGCCGCGCGGCCGGCGTGATGCGCATCCGCTGGACCGAGGGCGTGGGCCGTGGCGCGGGCATCCAGGCCGCCCTGTGGCGCGCCAGCCTGCCCCTGGCCCAGAATGCCGCGCGTCGGCGCGCCCGGCTGGCCCGCACGGAGGTCATCGGCAACGGGTACCCGTACATCTCCCACTCGCCGGGGATGCCACAGGGTATCCCGGTCGGCTACACCAGCAAGGGCGGCGAGCTGGTTAACATCGACCTGTCCTCGCCCACGCTGGCCAACGGCGTGGTCAACGTCGTCGGCGTGGTGCATAGCGGCAAGACCTACCTCTCGCAGCTCTTCGCCGAATGGACGCTCTTCCGGCGCGGGCGCGTCACGGTCGTCGACCAGGGCGCCGGCTACAAGACGCTGTGTGACCTGGTGGGCGGCGTCTACGTCGCCCCGGCCAAGGAGGAGGAGCCCCGGACCATCAACATCTGGGACTACACCAGCCCCGAGGAGAAGCGCGGCAAGGTCTCGTTCCTCAAGGCCGCGCACGAGATCATGCTGACCCGGCCGGGCGAGCGCCTGACGCAGCGCGAGCTCTCCGTCCTGGACCAGGCGATCCGCCACGTCTATGCGCAGCACCCCGACGGCTCGATCCCCCTGGAGCGCGAGTTGGTCGCCTATCTGAAGGAGCAGAGCGACCGTAAGGGCCTCACGGCCGTGGAGCGTGACCTGCTGCGCAATATGTACGAAACGTTGCAGCAGTACGTCGGCGCGGGCGAGTACGCCTATATCGTGGACCGCCCGACCACGGTGGACGTGGAAACCGCGTTGCTGGTGTTCGACCTGGAGAAGCTGCCCGCCGGCATGTACGCCCTGATGATGCTGACCATCGTCGACACCGCTTCCCGTCGCGCCGAGAACACGTTCCATGGTCGGCGCGACGTCGCGGCCGAGATGCTGATCGTCGACGAGGGCTGGTGGGTGGCCAAATACTCGACGGCCGGCGAATGGCTCGACAAGCTGGCGCGGCGCGCGCGGCACATCGGCCTGTTGTTCATCTTCATCACGCAGCAACTCTCCGACCTGACCGACAACGACACCGCCGCGGCGCTCTTCAACGCCAGCTCGATCAAGTGCATGTTCAAGCAGTCGGACGTGCGCACCACGAGTGGCAAGGACGTGATCGAGTGGCTGGCCAGCGCGCTCCAAATCTCGACCGACGAGGCGCGCAAGCTGACCACGCTGCGCAGCGGGCAGATGATGTTGTTCCGCACCTCGCTCACCGAGAACACCAAGCGCGGCATCGTGGACGTGCGCGCGAGCAAGCTCGAGTACTGGGTCTTCACGTCCAAGAGTAGCGATATCCCCGTCCGCCGGGCCGCGATCGACGCGGCCGGGGGGGACACCATGCAGGGCCTCCTGGCCCTGGCCACCGGGCGCGAGAGGACGGCGGACCGATGATGACACCACGATTCACGACCATGCGCGGCGCCCGCGCGCTCCTGGGCGCCCTGGCGCTGCTCCCCCTGCTTGCCCTGGCGCAGCCCGTCGCGGCCGCCCCGCCCCCGCCGGCCCCCCCGACCATCGCGGTGCCCGCAGCCGGCGCGGCCCAGCCCCAGCGCCCGGCCGGCGCCGCACCCGCCCAGGTACAGGCGGCCGCTCCGGCCGGACCCACGGATGTGCCCACGCCGCCCGCGACCGTCACACCAACGCCAACCCCAGGGCTTCTCCCGACTCCGACTCCGAACCCGGTCCCCACGTCCTCCGCGGGGACGACCCTAGCGGCCTCGCCGCCTGACGGATTGCCCAAGACACAGATCGCCCTCAATGGCACCGGCTTCAAGGCAGGCCAGGATGTGCAGCTCCGGTGGGACCAGGGCGCGACGTTGGCGCTGGCCTCGGGCCAGTCGTCCCCAGTCAAGACGGACGGCGACGGCCACTTCTACACGAAGGTGCTGATCCCCGACAGCCCCGCCGCCGGCGGGAACGAGATCGGCGCGACCGTCGCGGGCAAGACGGCCTACACGCTCGTCAAGGTCGATGCGCCGACGACGAACACCGACGAGGGGCTCTGCTTCGACCTCTTCGGGGCGCATGTCTGCATCCCCACGCCGTCGAGCATCATGTACGGGCTCGCCAACAACATCACGCACTTCTGGGGCAATGTGTTCAGCGTGGCGACGGCCGGCTTCAACCCAGCGCTCACCTCTAGCCCGGACATCACCAAGCAGAGCGCCTACTCGGGCATTAAGAGCATGCAGCACCAACTCTCCGCAGCAGCCGGGGGCTTGCTCGTGTTCTTCCTAACCATCGGCGCGCTCGCCGGGTACCTGACGGCCATCGGGCGCGGCCAATTCCAACCGCTGCTGGCGCCCGTGGCCCGAGCCATCTTCGTGACGGGCTTCGTCGCGGGGTACGACACCTTCATGAGCAAGGGCTTCGGGATCATCGGCGACTTCGCCAACGGCATCAACGGCATCAGCGTGGGAGCCAATGAAACGGGTTTCGACGCGCTGGGGCATGCCTTTGGGTCAATCACCAGCCTGCTCAGCCCCGAGGTCGTCATCAAGGCGGCAATCATCCTGTTCGGTGTGATCATCAGCCTGCTCGCCGTGGTCATCCGCTACCTGGCCCTGGGGTACCTCGATCTGCTCTACACCATCGGGCCGCTCTGCCTCGTTACCTACGTGTCGCCCCAGTTCTCGTTCATCGCTCGGTGGTGGTGGCGGACGACGCTGGGGCTGGCGCTGTATCCCGTGGCCTACGCCCTGGTCCTCAAGATCATTGCCAACGTCCTGACCATCTCGAACAACGGGTTCAACGTGTTTGACCAGTCCAGCACCGCGATCGGCGATCTGGCCGCGCTGGGCCTCGTGCTGATGATCTACCGCGTCCCGGCGATGGTCGGGTCGTTGGTAGGCGCCGGCGCCGGCGTCTTCGGCTCGGCCGCCAGCGCCGCGACCGACGCGGGGATCGCCGCCGGCGTTTCGCTGGCCACCCGCGGCCTCGGCGACCGGATTCTCGGCAACAACAGGCCCACCCCGGGAGGACAGCCATGAGCGCGCCGAAGAAACAACGTGGCCTCCGGAGTTGGTTGCCCTGGCACGCCTTCGACGGCCTGAGCCTCGACTGGCGCAATTATCGGAACGGCATACGCGACATGAGCCCGCGTGAGGTTCGGCGTAACGGCCTAATCCTCCTCGTCGTTGGCCTGACCGTCGCCACGAGCGCGGCCGCGCTCGCCATCCCCAGCTTGTCTCTGCTGATCGACATCATTGGCGGTTTCGTCGTCGCGACAGTCGTGCTGTTCCTCACCGGACAATGGCAGGAGTTGCGACGCGGGTTGATTGAAACGGGGCACTGGCCTACAGTAGATGTACAGCGACGTATGATCCGGCAGTACGTGCTTGAGTCGCTGTTACAGGCACAAGAGCGCCGACGCCAGCGGCGCATCACCGAGCGCGCGCGGCAAGAGGAGGCCAAGGAATGAGTATGAGCACAACGGCTACCGCCGTCGGCCCGGCGGCAGCTCAGACTGAGACATGGGAGTACACGTACCTCAACGTGAAGATTGGCGCGTTCAGCACTGAGATACAGACAATGAACGCGGCCGGCGCCGAAGGCTGGGAGCTCGTGAGCAGTACCCCGCTCCATATGGGCAACGGGTTCAAGGACGCTGCCCTAACCAGTTCGGTGTTATTGCTATTTAAGAGGCGACGGCGATGAACTCGGCACGCGTCGGTTGGATGGTGGCCGGTGGCCTTCTGGTCCTGATTGTGGGGATCGTAGTGGGGACGCGGCTGGTGCAGCCAGCCGCAGCGCCCCTCCCGCCTCCGCTCGCCACGCCGCTTCCGACCACGCCACCCACGGACACGCCGGCGCCAACCGCCACACCGATCCATCCGCCGGCGGGATTAGGCACACACTACTACGAGTCCGACACCGGCGACACCGGGGACGTCGATCTACGGGCCGTCGGACACGCAATCGTCGTCGACGTCACCACTGGCATCTATGGGCATCAAGTCTACACCGGGACGGTCGCAGGCCAAACCTTCAGCGGGACGGCACCGGCCGCCGACTCAGCCCCTTTCGGCGCACACCGCACACTGGTCATCCGGGTGACACAACCAGGCCATGCGGCTGTCACCGGGACCGACCCGGGCTCGTCCGGCACGGACATGTGGCGCTTCCCCGCGATGTGCGGCCATAGAGGGGATGCCACGCTCTACCTGACGTGCCATCCGTTCGTGGCACCCCCGCCTTTGCCCACACCGCGCCCCAGTCGAGTCCCCCACGGCCTGCAGAGGTGGTATGTCACGGAAGGCCAGTCCGCGTTAGGGGCGGGCCGTCTCATCCACCTAGAGCGCCGCGACGCGTATGTGATTGTCCACCTCTCGCCCTCGCAGGACACGGCCACGATCCCTAGCGTGGTCCAGCAAGCGCAGAGCGGCACTTGGCCGGCTGAGACCGACATCCTAACCGGCACGATCCGTGGCGATACGGTCACAGCCAAGGGTGCAGTCAGCGTGACCGCTGACCAGAAAGCTATCACGATCCGCGCGCAGCCGCAGGGGCAGGCGCGCGTGAGCCTTCAACTCTTCAACGTCTACGAGCATAAGGTGCAACCAAATGGAGGGCCAGAGGAAGGTGCAGCCACTTGCCAGTACAACGGGGACCAATCCTACGCGGTCTGCCACGACCTAACAGGACCATAGCTTTCTCCCCCGGGGGGGCCGCGTTGATCGAGCCCCTATCTTCCCCACGCGTGTGGGGGTGAACCGGCGCCTATGGGCCTATGTGGAACACTAGGCCAGCGAGGTATCGTCCTCCCGCACGGGGGGCGTGCCGTCAGCATCAACGCCGGCCACTGCGGGCGGGAATAAGGAGGGACACCCGATGACGACGACTTCGACAACCGAGCGCCGCAGCCGACGCTGGACGCTGGGCGTACTGGCCGCAGGCCTCGCCACGCTGCTGCCACACGATGTGCCCCCGGAACGGGCGGTGGCCGCTACGAGTGCCACGAGTGCGACCGACGCGGGCAGTCGGCCGCGACCGACAAGCAGGACCCAGCGCGGCCGCTGGGAGTATGCGCTGTATGATCTCCAGACCGTCCAGGCGACGCGCTATAACTCGTTCTTCAACCAACTTGGCAACGACGGCTGGGAGCTGGTGGGGATGAGCGCGTACACCCCGATCGGCAGCCGCGACGGCGAGCATGTGCTGGCCACATTCAAGCGGCCGAAGTAGGCGACCGGAGGGCGGATGCGATGAGCCGCGGGGATGGGGGACGACGCGGGGCCGGGCGCACGCCCGATCCTCCTGCCCGGCCTGTGGCGCCGCCGGCGTCGCGGCTCGACGCGCCGGGGAAAGGAGGAGGGCGGGGGACGTATCGACGGCTCGGCGTGAGCCGGACGGCGCGCGATCGTGAGCAGAATCGTCGCGACGAGCGGAGCGAAGACCTCAAGGCGGACAAGCGGCGCGGACGCCCCTCGGTGCCCGAGCAGCAGATGCTCGGGGTGCTGGCGACGCTGGGCGAACGATACGGCGAGGACTACACGCGCGAGCACAAGATCACGGCCGGCGACGGCTGGTACGTCGCGCACGTCGACTTCGCCTGGCCGCGGGACCGCCTCGTGATCGAGGTGTACGGGGGGCCGCACTACAAGCCGTTCTTCGACCCAGGGGGCGACCGCGACTCGAAGGAGGCGCGCCGCATCCTGGCCATCGAATCGGTGGGGTGGGAGGTGCTCATCGTCCGCGACTATGAGATGAAGGAGAAGACGTGGTTGCGCGCCGTCGAGAAAGTCAAGGGCTTCCTCGACGAGCACCGCGATCTGTGGCCGAAGTCGGAGGAGTAGGAGGGAGACAGCATCATGGATGGACACACGGATGGACAAGAGGAGACGGTGGCCCCGCGCGCCGAGGGATGCGTGATCCTGCTGTATGACCATGCCTGGGAGGACCGCTCCATGCTGGACCCCACGAGCGCGCCGATCCCGGTCGAGGAGTGGCTTGCGGAGACGCGCCGCGCCGGCTATAACGTCGAGTGGACGCCCGAGGCGGCGCTGTCCGAGGGGCCTTACCGCGGCGGCACGGTCGTGGAGATCGTCGACAATAGCGGCCGTTCCTACGTCGCGGTGCCGCCGGAGTTGCTGGACCACCTGCGGGAGATCATGCCCACGCGCGACTACGAGATGGTGCGCGAGGACATCGCCAACGTCGACAACCCGCAGGCGTGGGGGTACACGGTCACGCGCATTGACCCCGAGGCGTGGGAGCAGCGCCGCCAGGTCGTCCCCAACGCCGCGCCGCTCCCGACCGAGACGTGGGCCGCGGTCATCCGTGAGCACCACATGCGCGTCGCGCCGCCCGTGGGTAACGCGTTGTCCCTGGATAGCCTCTACCCGGCCGGCCAGGTCGTGACGGTCGATGACGCGACCGGCCGCAGCTACTTCGCCGCGCCGCGCGCGGCCTACTGGCTGGCCTATGGCCTAGCCGACGAGAGCGAGGAGCGCGACGGTCCCGATCCCAACGCGGCGTCACATAATGTGCCAGCAACGGACGCACTGCTGGAGCGACCCACGGTGGGCGCCGACGGGTGGACCACGGCCACGGTCCTGTGGATCGATCCCGACGCCCACGAACGCGCGGGGGGGATCATCCCGATCGCGGACCCGCTCCCGGTGCAGGACTGGGTGCGGATCGTACGCGACGAGGGGCACCGCTTCGCCGCTATCTCCCCGGCCGTCACTGCGCCTGGTGAGCCCTGGGATCTGGCGCGGGTCGTCTACTTGCTCGGACCCCACGGCCGGACGGCCTTCGCCGTCCCCCCGTCCGCGCAGGTCGTGCTGCCCGAGCTGTTCCCTGATGCCGTTGATGCTGTGGGCGCCGGGCGGTCGGCGTCATGAGCATGACCAGGCTGAACGACGGGCTCGACGCGCATGTGCTCGCCTACCACCGGGAGATCCACGCGTATGAGCGACGGCGGGGCCAGGCGGCCGACCGGTCCTGGCGCGCGTTGCTCTACATCGTCACCGCCGATCCGGACCTGTGGGCGCGCGTGGCCGGCCGGTTGGACTATGCGCGCGGGCGCGCCGACCTTGACGGGCTCGACGACGTATCGCGCGGGGAGCGGCTACTGCTCGACGTGGCCCGCGCCTTGTTCCGCGAGGAGGGCGCGGTCGATCTGGCGGCCGTGGCCCGCCGCCTCGACGCGCGCTACTTTGCCGTGGCGATGGAGGCGGTGCGCCTCTACCGTGAGGGTCATTTGAAGGGGGACAACGTATGGATTCCATGACGATGACCGCGCAACCCGCGATCGCGCCATCTCCGGCAGCCGCCCGCTCGCAACCGCCGAGGAACGGAACGCGCGGCCCGCGCTCGTGCCTCGCTCCAACGGAAGGGGCCGCGCGAAGCAGGATAAAGGCCGTGGTAGCAGCGTGGTACAACAGGCTATTTACACCTATTATGCCGTCGTAGCAGTATGATTGTTACTATCTACCACTATTGGTATCACTATTGTGACGACGAGCGGGCGAGAGGGGTCGGCCGCTACGGCAGATACGGGACGTGAGGGGAGGCGTGGACGTGGAAGACGTGGAAGACGTGGAAGACGTGGAAGACGTGGAAGACGTGGAAGACGTGGTGGACGTGGTGGACGTGGAGGAGGGGCCGCCGCGACGGCGGAGTCGTGGCGGCGGCATCGGCAACGCGCGCTCTGTGCAGCTCGGGCTCTGGCTGAAGCGGGAGACTATCGCGACGTTGAAAGCGGAGGCCGCGCGACGCGGGGTCCGCCAGTCCGAGCTGGCCGAGGAGTTGCTTGCGCGCGGGCTGGCCGAGGATCAGGCCGCGCGGTTGGAGGAGCGCGCCTTGCCCGCGATCCACGACGTCGTGCAAGCGGTCGTCGTCGAGCAGCTGCGCCGCCAGGAGCGGCGGCTCGTGCGGCGCTTGGTCGGGATCGAGCGCGGCGCCGGCATGGCGTCCCGCATTAGCTATGTCCACCTCTACCGCGATCACCCGGACGAGGCCGAGGCCGACTGGCAGGAGGCGACCGCGCAGATGGAGATGGACCTGCGCGAGAGCAGCCCCCTTGTCCCCCTGGACGAGCGGGCGCGGGTGGCCGGCGTCACCGAGGGGTAGGGGAACGATAGGGGGTGAGAGGACGATGGCGACGACACAAGTCTTGTTGTGGTTGCGGGAGGACACGGCCGCGGCGTTGCGCGCCCACGCCGCGACGCGGGGCGGCAAGGGCGCCCTCTCGACGGCTGCCGACGAACTGCTCCGGGCCGGGCTCGGCTTGGTCGGAGCGCAGGTCGCGGAGACAACGGCGCTGCCCGCGATTGAGGCCGTCGTGCGCCGCGTCGTCGCCGCGCAAGCCGCGGCCGACGCCGAGCGGGCGCGGGCCAACACGGAGCGGCTGGCGACCCTGATCGTCAAGGCGCTGCGCGAGGCGAGCATGGGCCGGTGGCTCGCCTACGGATTGATCGAGCGCGTGCGGGGCCGCGACGCCGCCGATGCGGAGAAAGAACGGGCCTTCACAGCCGCTAGCAAGGTCGTGCGCGGCCGGGTCGACCCCGTGGAGGCGCTGGGGGCACTGGGGGCGCTGGATGCGTCTGGTGGCCCGCAGGGCGCACAAGGCATGCCGGGAGAGGGGCGCTAGATGGTGGCCGCACCGACGCGCCCGGCCGCCCGGTCTGTGCGCACCGTCACCGTTGCGATGGGCCGCTACGTCCCTGGTGGCAAGAAGGGCCGGGGCAAGAGCGCCGCCGGCCAGGCGTATGACGCGCTGCGCTACATGCAGATGCGCGCGTTGGGGGAGAACGAGCGCCCCGAGGACCGGCGCTACTTCGGGGCCGTCGGCGAGGGCGGGAGTTGGCAGGACGCGCGCGGCATCATCATGGACCATGCGACGGCGCGGGTGGCCTTTCATCGCATCATCATGAGTCCCGGACCGGGGCAGGAGGTGGCCGACATGCACGAGTGGACGCGCATGGTGATGGATGATCTCGCGGACACGCTCGGCCAGGAGTTGCATTGGGTGGCCGTCGTCCACCGCAATACGGAGCATGCCCACGCGCATGTGCTCCTAGCCGGCGGTGGCGAGCGCAGTGGCGGTTCAGGCAACACGTTGGAGCCGGTGGTGTTACGCCGCGCGCACTATGAGGCGCTCCGTCACGCGGGGGACCGCAGCGCGGCGCACCTGCGCGATCTGGGCCGCGCGCAGGTGCGCGGGATGCACCAGATCCTGACCCGCGAGGAGCGTCGGGCGGAGCGTGTCGCGCGGGAGGCCGAGCGGATCAACGCCCGCCCCGGCGGGGCGGAGAAAGGGCGCGGCGGGGCCGCCGAAACGACGCCGCGGCCACCCGCCGCGGACCTGACGTGGCACGGCGGGGCGGAGGCCGCGCGCCAGCTGGCGCGCGTGTTCAGGCAGTCGGACGGCGGGAGCAACGGGGGCAGCGATCCGACGCTCGACGAGCGCGGCGGCCCGGACCGCTGAGAGGGAACGGCCGGGAACGGAGAGGGGCTGGCGCGGCGCCGGCGAGGAGAGAACGATGGGCAGGGGATGGAAGACGAAGCTACTGCTGGCTCTGGTGGCGGCGCTGATCGTCGTCGCGGTCAAGACGCCGGCGATCGACCGCGCGCGGGCGTGGGGGCAGGGTGCCGCGCGGGGGGGCTACGTGGCGCTGGCGTGGCCGGTGGCCAGCGGGCTCAACGACCTCGACTATATCGCGCCGGTGGTGACGAAGGGCGTGCCACAGAAAGAGACGGGGGCGCATGCGTGGCTAATCCCCTGGCGCTTCTGGACACGGCACGGCACGACGTGGCGCTACACCCAGTTGCACGGCCGGAGTGGGGCCACGGTCCGCACCGTCATGCTCTATGGCTACGGCGTGCTGGGCCTGCTGCTGCTGGTGGTCCTGACCAAGCCGCTGCTGTATCTCCTGTGGCGCGCGCGCACGCTCAAGCCCACCAGGGCCGGCGGCACGGCGCGCTGGGCTGGCTGGGGCGACCTGCGCCGCTACCGCCCGAAGCGCGGCCAGGCCAAGGTCATGCTCGGCCGACTGCAAGGGCGTGTGGTGGCGCTGGTGGGCGAGCTGATGTACCTCAACGTGCTCGTCGTCGCCCCGCCTGGCATGGGCAAGACCTCGGGTCTCATCATCCCCAACCTCTTCGCCGAGCGCGGCGATCGCGCCCGGTCCTGGTGGCGCCGCGCGCGGCTGGGGCGCAGCCTGGTCATCACCGACCTCAAAGGGGAGTTGGCGCGGAAGACCCTGGGCGCCCTGTCGCGCACGCACCGCTGCGTCGTGCTGGATGTCTACGCGCCGGCGACGAGCGCGGCGTGGAATCCTCTGGCGCATGTGAACACGGCGGCCGAGGTGCGCGAGTTCGTGGAGTGCTGGTTCAAGAACACCGGCGGCACCAGCACCACCGACAAGTACTTCGACAACTCGACCATGCTGCTGATGCAGGCCGGCATCCTACACCTGAAGGAGGTCCACCGCCGGGAGGGGCGGGGTGAGCCGACGCTGGCCGCCCTGCGCGCCTTCCTCCAGCAGGGCCTCGACGGGCCGGCCAGGGTCACACAGGCGCTGCTCGACAGCCCCTCGCCGGCGGCCTACGAGGTCGGCTCCAACTTCCTGGCCATCGCCGCGACGAACGACAAGATCATCAGCGGCGTGTTCACCGATTTGCCTAACCGCTTGAGCGTGCTGCAGGACGACGAGGTGTGCGCGGTCACGGCGGCCAACGAGATCGACTACGCGGCCCTGTGCGACCCGACGCAGCGGCCCACGGCCCTGTACCTGGTGCTCGACCCGGATCGCGGCCAGGTCTTGACGGCAGTGTTCTTCCAGCAGCACTTCAAGGCGCTGGCGGCCGCGGCGAAGGCGCACGGCGGGACCTTGCCGCGCGCGGTGTACCACTACCTCGACGAGTTCGGCAACTGCGGCACGATCACCAACCTGACCGGCGCGATCACGACGCTGCGCGCCGCGCGGGGCGGCTTCCTGCTGATTCTGCAAACCCTGGCCCAGCTCGTCACCGCGTACGGCAAAGAGGGCAAGGAGACCATCATGGCTGGCTGCGCGACCAAGCTGTGCCTGGCCGGGACCAGTGGCGAGGACGCGGCCTATTTCAGCAAGGAGGCCGACAAGCAGACGGCGGTCAGCGCCAACGCCGGCGAGTCCAAGAAGCTCGGCGCGTTCCGACCGCAGCACGACAACCTGGGGTACTCCGAGATGGCCACGGAGCTAATCAAGCCGGGCGAGATCCGCACCCTGCCGCGCGATCGGATGGTCGTGTTGTCCGGGAACGTGCCCCCGATGACGCTGCGGCAGCGCGCGTGGTATCCGCGACGCTACCGCGACAACTGGTGGATGCATGTGCAGGCGGCGATGCGACCGGGGGCGCCGTGGTATGCGCCGTGGCGCGGCGCGCCGCTGACAGGCGCCGGGCCGCTCCGCGCGACGCCCCTTGTCGCGCCGATTCTCCCCTCGTCGCGCCCCGAGTCGGGCATGGAGTCGCAGGGGCCGCTCGTGGCCCTGGACGTGGACGCTGCGCCCAAGCCCACACCCACGCCCACGCCGGCTGCGCCGGTCAACGCGGCCGTGTCTCCCGTGGCGGTGACGATAGCGGCGGGCGACCCGGTGCCGCACACGACGCATGAGCCGACGGCGCCACATAATGTGGCAGCCGAGGGCCGCGTCGAGAGTCAGGGGCAGGGGCGGACGTCGCGCCGGCCGGTCCCACCCCCACGGCCGCGGGCGAGCGTCCCGCCCCCGCCGTCCCCGCGACCGCGCGGCGCGGGATCGCGCTCGCCCGTCCCCGCGCCGGCGATACCGGCCGGAGTGTCGCCGGCGCCGCCGGCGAGCCCGTGGGATGACGTGCTACAGGGTGTACAGGGTGTACAGGGCACACCCGGCGACGGCCGTGGCCGCGACTAGGGCGGGTAAAGGGAGGCGAGGGCGATGGCCGGAGGGATACACAACGAACTGACCGCGCGCGCCGTGGACCGGCAACTGCGGGCGATGGGTGCGGAGCGGTATGACATTGGCCTTATCCACCAGGTCACGGATCGGCCGATCCCCCGTATCTATACCCACGAGCAGGCGCTGCACGCTGTCGGCTGGCTGCGCGCGCGCAACGCCGAGGGCTACAACATCTACGTGCGCCCGCTGGCCGACGAGGGGATGAACGTGGGCCTCGTGCTCGTTGACGACCTCTCCATGGATCGCATCGCGCAGATGCACTGTGAGGGGTTTGGGCCGGCCGCGGTCACGGAGACGAGCCCCGGCAACTATCAGGCGTGGGTGCGCCTCGCGGACCGCCCGCTCGCGGCGGACCTGGCGACAGCGGCGGCGCGGGAGCTGATGGAGCGCTACGGCGGCGATCCCGCCAGCGCCGACTACAAGCATTACGGACGGCTCGCCGGCTATACCAACAGGAAGCCGGAGCGCGCGCGCGCCGACGGCCTGCAGCCGTTCGTGACGCTGCACGAGTACAGTGGTCGGCCGGCCACCCGCGCCAACGAGTTGCTGAACGTGGCCGCGGAGCGCCTGCGCGTGCAGGAGCACCAGGCCCAGGAGCGCGCCGCCGAGGACGCCCGCCTCCGGGCGCGGGTGGGCGGGCCGCAAGACCCGGCCCGCGCCGACGACTTTTCCCGCCCCGGCCAGGGGGGGGCGTTGATCGATGGGTCGCACTTGGCTGCGGAATATCGACAGCACGCCGAGCGGCTGATCGCGCGCTACCCGCTGGCCGACATGAGCCGGCTGGACTACACGGTGCTCCGGGACCTGGCCAAGCGGCACCCGCATGCGAGCGCGCATGACTTGAGTCAGGCGCTCCGGGAGGGCAGCCCCAACGTCCATGATCGCAAGACCAATGATCGCTGGCTCGACCGCTACGTGGAGAAGACGGTGACGGCCGTCAATCTCGATCCGCAAGTGCGGGAGGCCCGGCACGAGTACGAGCGGCAGCGCGGCGGTAGTCGCGAGCGCTAGGGAGTAGCGCCGGCAGTATGGAAGGATGTGGTGTGGCATCAGACGATGTGCCCACACCAGGCATGTGGGCCTAATCAGCAAGGCCGCGTGCGAACGGGCCGAATGCTACAGTGGGACCCCGTGGCGGACTGGTGCCACTACGGGCGGTTGGCCGGCTTCATCAATCGCAAGCCCGAGCGTGCGCGCCGATGGCCTGCAGCCCTACGTGCTCGTGTGCGACGCGGGCGGCCAGCCCGCCCCTGCGGCCGCGGGGGTGCTAGAGCGCGCGCAGGAGCGGTTCGAGGCGCAGATGCGGGGAGAAGTCCAGAGTCGTACTAACGTCCCGCAGGCGCGCGCACAGACGCGCAGGAGTCCTCTTTCTCGCCCCCGCCGGGCGGGGCTGGTCGGACGTGTCGCGCCTCGGCCGGGCCTACCAACGCGCGGCGCAGCGGCTCTTGGAGCGGTACCCCAACGCCGCGCTCACAGACCTGCACCGCCTCGACTGGATGGTGACGCACGACGTGGCGCGGGCGCACCCCGAGGCGCGCAAGGAGGATCTGATGCGCGCGATCGGCGAGGGCAGTCCTCGGATCGAGGAGCGCAAGCGAGGCCACGTCTACGACGACGCGGAGCGCACGACGCGCGACGTGCTGCTGGACCCCGACATGGAGCGCGTCAGGGGCGAGGTCGCCCGGAGCGCCAACCGCGAGCGTGACCGCTGGTTCTAAATGGCGGATTTGCTCAGAACTGCCTCTGCCAGGTCCGCCCCCCATTGGACGTGGCGAGGATTTCGGTCATGTGGCCGGTCGTGCCAGTGACCCAACCATGTGACGCATCGACGAATGCAATTGCCAAGGACCCTTCTGATGTCAGACCCGGTACAGCGCCCATATAATGCACCGTCCGTCCCCCGTTCTGCACTTTGGAGATCAGGATTGAGCTATGGAGGCTACAGGGGAAACAGATACCTAGGACGTAGGCCGTCGCGCGGTCCACGGCACTCAAGGGACCAGTATAGTTGCCCGGCCCTGCGACCGCTGTCGGGAGGGGGGGATAGGCCGACCCGGCAAAATAAACTTCCTTCAGCACAGCCTGCCAGTGTCGCCCACCATCGTTCGTGCGATAGAGCAGGTAGGGTTGCTGATTTGACGCGCCGAAACCACCGGAGAGCAGAACCCATGCGGCGGCAGCACCAGTGCATCGCACGGACGCGAACCACCCCCTACTATGAATAATGGGGAACGTAATCGTGCGACGCCACGTTCGTCCACCGTCCTGCGTCCGCAACACCGTCGCCTCGTGCGCCGCCCAACCGGTGCCACCATTGAAGCATATGGAGTCGACCGGCCCCGCCGTCGGCTGGATCGCCCATGTGCGGCCGCCGTCGAGCGTCTGAACTAATGTCCCACCCGCGAAGGGCCAAGACGCTTGGTAGGTCCCGGCGTAAGAGAGCGGTATGCCGCCGGCAATACCCCATCCGTTTGCGTCCGTAACGAAGTCGACACTCCGCAAAGGCTGTGTGGGCTCACCTACTCCTGCTTGCGTCCAATGTAGGCCTCCATCGACCGTCTTGAGTAGTGTATGGACGCCGACAGCCCATCCTACGTGGGGCGTAAGGAGATTGAGCCCTACCACCGTTTCGGCACCGGCGTACCGCTGCACCCACCGCCGTCCGGCGTCCGTTGTACACACGATGCGGTGAGGACCGCCAGCACAACCGATACGATTGTTCGCGAAGGAGAGCGCATACAGTCCGGGCCGAATCCCCGGTGGCGACTCGACCGATGGCACCGTAAGGCGCGGTGATACGCCGAGGCCATGGTGCATCGAGTGCCCTATGGGTGGGACCCCTCCAAGGTGTGATAGAGCGACTAACCCTGTACCGAGAACTAGAGCCCCTGCGATTGGTATCGGTCCTTGGCTGGTCATCATACTCTTCCGTCGTTTACTGTCATGCCACTTGATTCGACGGCACATTCACTGTATCTACCAGGTACTCGAACGCATTTCTCAGGTTAAACCGATCAATCGTGAACACCAGCTAGCCAATTAGATACCCGTTGTCTGGCCCCACAGACACAATCGCGGGAGGTAGACAATGTGGTGTCATCACGCCCCATGTAATAGCGAACCCGAGGGTATCACCAATACCTACTAAGGGAGGTATAGCATCTTATTGAGTTCCGTCGAGGAGTTCGGATTAGACTTGTCTAGGTCTACGGGCGGGAAGCCGCTATAAGCGAGGCATAGGGTGGGGATGGCCTCGTCGTATTGCCACAGCGAGGTGAAGATATTTCCACAAGCGCAGTTATCTGGTCCCCAGCTAGGTGGTGCGGTGGTGCAATAAGCAGGGTCTTCCGGCGAGTTGGACCACAACGCATAGCAGATATTGGCGCTGCTATCGCATAACACCGGGCACGGCGTCTGTGTGTTGTACTGAGAATTAGGCTCGGTGTAACAGCATGCATAGAATGGGTAAGAGCCGTTGTAAGAATAGCCGTCGACTGCCGAGGACCACCCATTCCAGTACTGCAGAGTGAGCGTCTGCCCCTGCTCAACGTCTAGATAAACGTTGACAGCATTACCGCCGGGTATGGCAATGCGGCCGCCGCTGTTCTGTACCACCTTCACGATCCCGTCGCATCCAGCCTGACCGGCCGCGTATCCGTCGCTGGTACCCAGATAGGTGTTGCCCGGCGCGTTGATCGGCACGATATGTGTGATCCCCGCGCTCTTCATCCAGAGAGCCTCCAGCGCGATGTAGTTCGTGGGCGACGTACTCTCGTTGTTCATGGATGTGCCGAATTGGCCGTTGTTACCGAAATACCTACCCCAGAACTCGAACACCTCCTTGCCGCTGAAGTAGCTCTGGACATATTTGGCGAGGGCTTGTCCGTTAGATTGAAATCTGTAAGCGGGTGTGACGCTATCGACGCCCGATGACATGGTTAACTCCTCTCTTCTCTAAATGGTGGCATTTGAGTGAAAGCATTGGCGAGCGCCTAGCTGGCACATTGTCCGCGCGTCAGCTAGGCGCTCGTAGTGTGCTCAGTAGTTAGGCCAAGCCCTTCCCTCCTGGCCCAAAGAAACCCTGGATAGTTGTTCCTGTGTGCGTTGCGCTCTCAACGTGACCGTCTGTACCCAATGCATAGACAAGATCGGTGTCCATGCCTGAGGCATAGACCGTTAGGCCATCTGGCGCAGGCCACACGGCGCGCACATACTGACCAGGCAGCCAGTGGCTGACGACCTGCAAATCGGGGAGACTTAGGACCCATATACCATCGCCACCGCGACCGTCGATGAGGTAAAGACGTGTACCATCCGGGGAGAGGGACGCCCCCTGAACACTTGTTGCCGCACGCATGTCGGGGGCTACGGGGCTCTGCGTTTCTGGAGGTAGCGTGGTGGCGTTGCGCAACGCCCTCTGACCAACATCGACAGCCTGTACGGTCGCGCGCGCCGTATTCACGGCATAAAGCGTGTTCCCATCAGGAGAGAATAATGCTATCCAGGGAAACTCTTTGGCGTGAGGGGTAACGGGTATATCGAGTTGTTGCGCGAGGGTGAGGCCACGCAAGTCAACCCATTGCACGGTCGGGCCATCCAAATGCACGAGGCTCTGATCGGTCGGCCGGATACGTGTTGTCGCATGAGCTTGCGGTCCTATAGGAGGAAGGACGTGGCCGGATTGTCCGTTCTTCACTTGTATGTCAGGGCGTAGCGTAGCGCCATCAAATGTAACGACCGTCGCAGAGACATCGAAGTTCCGGTCCGACGTGAAGACATAGAAGCGGTTGGCTTCGGGCGCATCAAAGATCTGGCCGCCTAGCCTGCTGTCCGGCGAGGCATCGAGCTTGACGTAGGTCAGGGAGCGGCTAGCCTGCACGTCGATGATCTCGACACCGTTGATAATGGTCACGTCGTCGATGGTCAACGTCGTCGTTGTCCCGTCGGGCGCGAGCTTGGTCGCTTGCGTCGCCCCGGGTGTCACTACGTATCGAGTTTGATGTAGCACGGCGAGGTAACGGCCGTCATCGCTCGTGACGGGTGCCAGGGCATCGAAGCCGGTTGGACTGCCCAGTGGCAGCGTCTGCCCTTGGATAGTGCTCTGGAGCGCCCCTGTCGTCGCGCTATAAATGGCGACGATGGTCGTGGAGGTGGCTCCATCCGTGCGCGCCGAGAGGACGTATAGGAGCGTGTTGTCCGCCGAGCGCAGCACCTGTTTATTCGACGCGTCGATGGAACCGACGACCCCTCCGCTTGCCGTGACGCCCAGCAACTGCGATGCTCCCACGGGTGCCGTCCCGAGTATCCACGCCACGTAGGCATCGGGAGGTCCCGCGGCCGCAGCCGCAGCCCGCACGGCAAGTTGCGGTAGGAAGCCGCCAGCCGCCGTCAAAGCCGCCATACGCGCCGCGCCGATAGCCGCTATCTTGAGTAGAGCACTACGAGATATATCGGAGGTGCGGACTTCAGGAGTCGCGGTGATGGCGCGTTCAATCTCCTCCTCCGTCGCGCCATGCTTCCGCGCTAGGTTAAGGTAGCCTTGCGCGCATTCTTCACAGCCATCGAGCCCTTTCTTGATGGCCATGGCGATGGCGTCCGCACGTATATGCGCCGAGTCACGACTTTGCCTCATAATCCCGTCCCTCCTCACCAAAATAGCCAGCAATACAAGGCTTTACTTCGAGCCTGTTGCCGAACTCCTAACACCTTGTGGCAGTGCTAAGGCAGTGCTAACGACAGCCTATTGGGATGCTTAAACCACTTTTCTACATCTTGAATAAGGCTCCACGGTACACACGTCAGGGGGCTGCGGTCGTCAGCCACTGGTTGAGCATAGATTAACAATACACTCGTGACCGTCGGCAATGGAATGGGGTAAACCGCAGATATAGGAGCGGGAACCCGCGAAATTAGGCGCGGGTTCCCGCAGTTCTGATGCGGGAACCCGCGCCCCACGATCCAACTACCGGAGGAACCCGAAGCGTTCCGCCTTCATGCCTAGCATGAACGGCGTCGGCGCCTCAAGCTTGTCCTTCAGGATGGCGATGTGCTCCTCGACCGTGCGCAGTCCCACCCCCGCCGCCTCGGCGATCTGCTGCTGGGTCATCTCCTCGGCCAAGCCATTGAGGATGGCCTGGTCCAGAGGCTTGAGCGCGACGCCGCTTTTCTGTGACCTGCGTCGGCGATCCAGCGCGCCACGCCGTTCCACCGCCGCCGTGCTCTCCACGCACACGTCGTGATGCACGGTCTCCAAAAGCGGCCACAATGTCTCCTCGGTCACGTCCTTCCACAAGAGGAATCCGCGTACGCCCAGGTCCGTGAGCTGGATGTGGCACAAGCTGTCCAGCAGCTTGCCCACCACGACGATTCGGCTCGTTGGACTGGCCGCGCGCAGCGCCTGGACGAGCGGAATGATAGGGGTGCTAGGAATATCCGAGCCGACGATGATGACGTCGGGCTGCTCGGCGGCGGCGGCGCACACGGCCTCGTCGTGCCGGTGGCCCTCCCCGACGACCTGCACGTACCGTTGCTTGGCAAGCAGTGTCCGTAGTCGTTCCCAATTGAGGTGTGGCGAACTGATCAGCAATATCTGTGTCGTCGTGAGTTGCGTATGCATGGGTCCCGTCTTTCTCGCAGCGGGGAGGGCGACGCCTGCCGCGTCGAGGGCTCCGCTGCACTCCCCTTCTCCTTCTCGCCCGCGCTGGGCCGCCGCAGGCCATGAGCGGTGCGGCCCTCCGCGCCGCGTGGACGCGATCGCTATTCACCCTGCCACCCTGCTATAGCCCAGTGCGCATGGGCCAGCGTCGCTCTGTAGCTCTATCGTCGGACACCGGGTCGATAAAGTCTATTCCCCGCAGCGGGGGGTTTTTGCAGATGCATCCCCCGCTGCGGGGGGCATTAGCCCCTTCCATCCGGACTCAGACTCCCGTTGTCGTTCCTCTCTAGCGGAGCGTGCTCATCCGATTCCCGTGTTTCTCCCCTGCGGTACACGCGGCCGAACGCGCGCCGCGAGGGCATCCTGAACTTGTGCAGGATGGCCTGCACATGCTTGCGCGCCGTGTCTTCACTGATAGAGAGCCGCTGGGCAATCTCGGCGTTGGTATATCCGTCGACGACTAACGCGGCGACCTCCCGTTCGCGGTGTGTCAGCGGTGGGGGTGATCCTGCCGCCGGTCGTGCCCATGCCGCGCGTTGCGCAGGCGTGAGCACCAACTCCTCGACCCGCGCGCCACGCCGGCGTTCGAGCGCCGCGCGCAGTGTCGCCAGCACGATAGGACTGGCCACCAGCACGTCGTCCTCCACGACGAGGAGCAGCGCCCGCCGCACGGTCTCGGGGCGCATGTCCTCCCACACGAGATAGCCCCTGATCCCGAGGTCGTGGAGCGTGATGAGCGCGTCACCATCGAGCGTCGCGGTGGCCCCGAGTAGGATGATCTTGCTGGCGGGGCAGAGGGCGCGCAGATCGCGCACGAGCGGGACGGGTGGCCGGTTGGTCAGGTCGGCGGTCACGAGCATGACCGTGGGGTGGCGGCCCGCCAGGACGTCGAGCGGCTGCGTTGGCCCGATGTCGCTGATGATAGCCAGGGCGGGTGGGGCGGTGAGAGCGCCGCGCAGCGCATTCCACTGGGGGTGCGCGGAGCGGACGAGGGCGAGCGTTAGGGCAGACTGCATGGTAGCCATCTTTCTTGCAGCAGATAGGGCGATGTCCTCCGCATCGAGGGTGTCGCTGCCTGTCCCTCACTGTATAGGTCCCGCAGGACGTGCTTTTTGGACATGTATTTTTGCGATACTTTCGGTGTTTTTTGCGCAGTATGTCCATACGGCCTATAGTGGGAGTAGGCATCCCCCCCATGGCCTGCACGCGAGGACAGCCGGTCGATGATGACCACGCACGGCGAGGACGAAGCGCCGGATCGCACGCTCGTCGCCGCCGCCCAGGCTGGCGACGGCACCGCCTTCCTGCGCCTGGTGGCGCGCTACCGCGCCCGGCTCGAAGCGACCTTGCGCGATGTGGGGAACCCCGCCCGCGCCCAGGACGCCATCGACACGGCGTACGACGAGATCGCCGACCTGCGCGATCCCGAGGGGTTCTATCCGTGGCTGCGCCGCATCGCCACCAACCGCCTGCTCAAAGACATCCGGCAGCAGGGGCGACGGCAAGCGGCGCTTGACCGACTGCGCCCCCATGCCGCGCGTCGCCGACCCCCTCGTGCGCGTCCTGATCCGCGAAACCGCCGTGGAGTTGAGCCGTGCGCACCGCACCGTGTTGGTGTTACACGATGACCTGGGCTACTCAATCCCCGAGATCGCCGTCCACCTCGGCATCAGCAAGGACGCCACCCGGAAGCGCCTGACGCGCGCCCGCGCGGAGTTCCGGAGGCGCTATGCTAACAAGTAGCTGAGAAAGAATACGTCGCTGAGAAAGAAAAGGGGGGCACGATGCGGGAGGCCACGCTGGTCAAGGCGCACGACTTCACGCTGGACGAGCTGCAAGCCTACGACGAGGGGACGCTGGCCCCGGACCGGGCGGCGGTCGTGGCGGCGCACCTCGCCGCTGGCTGCGCGGCCTGCCGCGCCTGGATCGCCACCTCTCACGAAGTCGGACGCGTGCTGCACGCCGACGCCGACGCCCCCCTGGACGACCCCGATGCATTCCTGCTGAATACGCCCCCCACCCGCGCCCGGCGTTGGCTGCGCCGGCGTCTGCGCCCCCGGCGGTTTGTCGTGCTGCTCGTCGTCCTGCCGCTCAAGGCCCGCCTGGTACGCCATCTGTTCCGCACGCAGCAGGGCTGGGAGGCGCGCGCGAGCGCGATCGTGTCCTTGGTGGCGCTGACCGTGGCCACGCTGCGCTTCGTCTTCGCACGCCCTTCCTGGCCGGTGGCCGCGCCCACAGCACACCAGGCCGAGGCGACTGGACACGGGGACAGGGGGAGGGACCGATGACCGCCGGCCAGGACGCTGAGCTAGACCGGCCCAACGCGGCGCGGATCTACGACTACCTCCTCGGCGGCGCGCAGAACTTCACGGTCGATCGCGCCGCCGCCGAGCACGTCCTCGACAACTATCCCGACGCCGCCCTGGCCGCGCGCGCCAACCGCGCCTTCCTGCGCCGCGCTGTCGCCTACCTGGCCGGTCAGGGCATCGCCCAATTCCTCGACATCGGCTCCGGTCTGCCCACCGTCGGCAACGTCCACGAGGTCGCGCGGCGGGCCAATCCGCGTGCGCGCGTCGTCTACGTGGACAACGACCCCGTCGCCGTTCGCTACAGCCGGGAGCTGCTGGCGGAGGAGGGGGTGGGCGCGCGCGGCGTCGCCGCGATCGAGGCCGACCTGCGCGACCCGGCGGCGATCCTGGGCCACCCCACGGCGCGCCGCCTGCTCGACCTTCGCCGACCGATCGGGCTGCTGCTGGTGGCGGTGCTGCATTTCGTCCTCGACGACGACGAGGCGCGCCGCGCGGTCGGCGCCTTCCGGGAGGCCCTTGCACCGGGGAGCTATATCGTCCTCTCGCACGGGACGCTCGACGGGCTGCCGGCCGACGTGATCGCGCGCTTCGAGGCGATCTATCGTCGTTCCAGCAACCCGACCATCGCGCGGTCGCGCGCGCAGATCGAGGTGCTGTTCGAGGGCCTGGACATCGTGGAGTCAGGCATCGTCCCGACGCCTCTCTGGCGACCGGATGCCGCGCACGACCCGCTCGCGGACCAGCCCGTCCGCGCGGGCATCCTCGCCGGCGTCGGACGCACAGTGTAAGGCGAGGTGAGCGCGGGATAGCGTTCGCACCCTAACAAAACGCCCCCAGGGGGAGAAAGACAAGGGGGACGGTGCCGCCCCAGGGGGAACTTACCGGTCAGTCCCCTGAGCCTGTACGCAGCGCGCCACGGCCGTCGCCAACTGCGCACTGTCGACGGTCGGCGGCTGCGCGGCCGCGTGTGGGACGACAGTTACCGCCGGACCCTGGGCCGTGTGCGCGATCAGCAGGAGCACCGGGATCGCGGCCGTCGCTGGGAGGGCGTGTAGGCGCGCCCAGAGCGCCTCCCCATCATCCGGTTCGCGGCTGTCAAGCACGATGGCGGCCGGTTGTAGCTCATGCGCGATCCCCAGCGCCTCGGCTGGGTGGCTGCTGAGGACGCGTGGGACCGACGGTACATGGGAGCGGAGGACACACCGGGCCTCGTACTAGAGGCGTGTGATATCAAGCGCGCTCACGCTCCCCGTCGCATCGCCTCCAACCCCATGCGCCTCTTCGTTGAGCACAAAGAGGCGCTGCGCTCGTGCGTCGAGCATGAGGGCTGTGGGGATCCAGCCCACCGTGGTCGTCGCCAGGACGGCCCCGCTCGTCACGTCTTGCACGGTCACGGCCCCCGGTCCGCGGGGCGTCTCGTCGGTGATATTCCAGAGGGTTTGATGCGCGATGAAGACGCGCCCCCGCGCATCGTCGAGGGCCACGGCGACCGGGACGTAGCCCAGGTCGGTTGTGGACAGGATCGCGCCGCTCACCGTGTCGATCCGACTCACGCCGCACCTGTCGTAGCTGTCCTGCCAGGCGACCACTAGACGATGCGCGGGCTCATCAACCGCGAGTCCCTGGATGGGTCCAATCCCGGTCGGCGCACCGTTGGCGACGCGGACCACGCGCAGGACGCGGCCCGTCGCCGGGTCGAGGACGGTGACGGTCAGATGCGCCCGCCCATCGCCTCCGACGACGACGACGCGCTCGGTCCGTGCGTCGAGGGTCATCAGGCCCCGTGCGGCGCTGCGCCGCAGGACGACGCCCGTCCGACCGTCGAGCAGGCGCACGCCCCCGGTATCCTGCACGAAGACGTGCCCCGCGCGCGCCGCCACGAGCACGGTGGGCTGGGCCGGGGATGACCCCAACGTCACGCGGCGGAGGGGTGTCCCTGTCGTGGCATCGAGCACGGTCACGCTCCCGGTGGTCCCGCTCTGACCGAGGACGAAAGCACGTTCGGTCGTGGCATCGACCGCGACCGCGATAGGATGGGCGGTGAGGGCGACCGTGCGCAGGAGCGCGCCGCTCGTCGCGTCCAGCATACTCAGGCGGCGTGTCGCCAGGCCTGTCTGGGCGACGAACACGCGCCCGCCACGCTCATCGACCGCCATCGCGCCACCCGGGACGGCGATCGTGCGCAGGACGCTGTGCCGAGCGGGGTCCAGGACGCTCACCGTGCCCACACCGAGGCTGTCGCCGTTGCCCACGAAGACGCGGTTCGTTCGTGTGTCTATGGCGAGGGACCGGGGTGAGCGTTGCGCGGTCGGGATCGTCTCGACGCCCGGCACAGGGGCGCTGCACGGCGCGCCCTCTTCGTGCTCGATGAGGGCCGCCCCTCCCGAGGTGCGGGGGCCGACGGCCCACACGTCGCTGGCCGACACGACCGCGAGCGCGCCCGCGTCGCCGCCGTCGGGGCCGGGGACACGGCGCCAGGCTGTCCCATCCCAGTGTGCGATCACGGAGCCGCCGACGGCCCAGATATCGCGGGCGGCGGCGGCGGCGATGCCCGTGAGCACGCTGTCGGGGGGCAGGCTGGGACCGGGGACCACACGCCAGCGACGGCCGTCCCAGTGCGCGATGACCGTCCCGCCCCCGGCCGGATACCCGTAGCTCCCCACGGCCCAGGCGTCGTCTGGCGCGATCGCCGCGACCGCCGCGAGGAGGCTGAGCGCGGTGGGGGGGCCGGGGACGGGGACGGACACCGCGCGCCAGCGCCGGCCGTCCCAGTGCTCCGCTAACGGCTCCCGATACTGGCCGGTGGTCCAGCCCACGGCCCACACGTCGCGCGCGGACACGCCGGCGACCGCGAGGAGCGCGTTGCTGGCCGTCGGGCCGCCAGGGCTCGGGCTCACCACGACGCGCCAGCGCGTCCCGTCCCAGTGCTCGACCAACGTCCCACTGGCCGTGTCGCCCACGGCCCACACGTCGCGGCGCGAGAGCGCGACGACGCCCCGGAGGGCTGATGGGTAGCCCACCGGAGACGGGCTCGCCACGACGCGCCAGCGCGTCCCGTCCCAGTGCTCCACTAGGGCCTGCTCCTGGCGGTCTCCCACCGTCCACGCATCGTCGGCGGCGATGGTCGCCACGCCGTAGAGGTGGCTATCGGCGCCGGCATCGGGGGTGAGGACCACCCGCCAGCGCCGTCCATCCCAGCGCTCGGCCAGGGTGTGTTCCAGGTTCGGGTCACCGAGCGCTCCTACGGCCCAGACCAAAGTGGGCGAGACCACGGCAACCCCGGAGAGGATGCTGCTCAGGGCGAGGCGTGGACTCGGAACGATGCGCCACGACGATGGACACAGGCGCACGCGGGCGGGTGCGGGCCGCGCTGCCACGCCCATTCCCTGCGCACGGGTGTAGGGGGCCGGCCGCGCGTGCGCCGCGGCCGGGATAGCCCGCGCCGGCAGAAGGGAAATGAGGGCCATGGCGATACACATCATGACGCCGGGAACGCGCTGCCGTGGACGTGGAGGGCTAGTCATAGCCTTCTCCTTGATCAATGGGCCGATTCCGCCGATTCCGCTGTAGCCAGGTAGAAGTCAAGGTAGAACATACCTGCCTTCCTTTCAGCATAGGACACCTGCGTCGGCGGCGCATGATATGTTTCTCACGACGGGGATGCCGGAGCCTCGCGCGAGGGGGCTGGCCCGGCACAGAGACAGGGCGGTGGCAGATGGCCCCCGTGCGGGGGGCCATCTGTCGGATCAAAGGTCGGGCGACCATAGTGGTGTTTCGCCTCGCCGTTTAATAGCAGGACGATTGATTCAGGTAGTAATAGTCGTTCGACATCGTGTGCGTCCCGGCCACGTAGGGGCCGGCATAGCCAAAGCCGGTTGCGCAATGGCCGATCGTGACGTTCTTCTCGACGCCGGTCGGGACAAACGTCCCCGCCGAGTTCTTGGTCGCGTAGATGCCGAGCGGCTTGTCGGCGTCGACCCCCCGGAACCACATCACGCGGAGCGGGCTGGTACTCGCGTCCGCGTACCCCCCGTTCGACCCGTGGTCGTATAACCACGTGAACAGGTCGACGAGGTAGCTCCCCTCGCACTGAGTCGAACTCCCGCAATTCACGTCGGACGGATAGTTGTAGTTGATCTCCGTGAAGAGCACCGGTAGGCCCGGGAAGTCGTAGCTCGTCCACTGATTGATCATGTCGTTCAGATTGGAGCATGGACCATTGTAAAAAGCGAAGTTTTGCCAGTAACCCTGGCCGGTCGGGGTTGTGTATTCATAGGGATGGACAGCCGCCCCCAGGTACGACGACGACACGTTGTAGGTATACCCGTCGGGATTGAAGGTCCCCTCCGCCGTCTCGATGGCGAGTACGGCGATAGCGTCGTCGTTGTTGCCGTTGATGTCGAAGCACGAATTGCTCGCCGTCGGCTGCGCCATACCGCCCGTGATCACGCGGTACGTGCGCGTGGCGCCGAGCACGTTCACTATGCCCTGTGCCGCGCCGCCAAACTCATCCTCGTAGTCGTACGCGCCCGTCGGGGCGTCGTACTGCGAGTAGTAGAAGTTCGGCTCGTTGCCGATCTCGAAGTAGATCATGCCCGTCGGGTAGTACGGCTGCACGATCGTCGTCACGAAGTCCGCGGCCTCGCTCTGCCAGTAATCGGGCGAGAGCGGCAAGATAGCACTGGGGCATGCGTTAGGCTTGGGCGGGACCAGGTCGATGACGGGGATGAGCCCCCGCTGCGCCGCATTCTGCAGGATCTGCGAGATGATGTTGGTGTTGAATGGATCAGCCTGCGGGCTGTTCCACCACGTCGCCCCTGGCGCCTGCGTGCAGGCCAAGGTCACGCCGATGCGGAAGTAGGAGCCCCCCAGGCCCGGTGGGCTCCCGCTCTGGGCGTTGGCCACCGTATTGATGCCGACCGCCGATGTCGTCATGGCCGTCGTCTGGCCGATCGTGCAGACCAAGGTCGGACAATTGGCCGCGAAGGTTCCCGAGACCCCGTAGATGGTGGTAGCCCCCGCATCACTGTAGCGAGGCGACACGGCGGAGCGTCCGACGTGCGGCGAGAGCCCAGCAACCGTCGACGACGCGGGCGACGCGTGCGGCGCATACGTGATGTCCAGGTAGGGCGCTATGGATGGATCAGCGGTCCCGGCGCCGAGGGGCGACGCGAAGAGTAGCGGCGTCCCCGCCCCGACCAGCGTGAGGCCACCGTTGGTCCGACCGTTGCGGACCCATCCGCGTACGAGGTCGGTGACGTCCCAGCTTTGCCAATGGCCGTCGCTCGCGCTTTGCCCCATCCCAGCCGCGCCCTGGACGATGGCCGGGGCGGTATTCCAACTCGGCGGTCGCCACGACAGGGGGCGGTACACGGGCATCGTGGGTGAAATTGGAGGGGTATTGGGAAATACCTGCACGCCCGTCGATCCGACGTGGGCGGGCGTATACAGCCGCAATGTCGCGGAGACGACGGGCGTATCATACTGTAAGGACGACACATCGACGTATGCTTGCCCATGGTACATGCAAGCACCCGTGCTCCCGATGACGACATCTGTCTGCGGGGCTGGAGCGTCGGGGGCACAACTGTCGACCGTGCCGAAGAGTCCGGTGTGGACGGCCGACTCCGCCGTGCTGATCGGGAGGTCGAGACGTACCGGGAAGTGGCGACCTGGGTCGCGCAGCCAGGCCGGATCGATGGCGAGCGTCACGTTCCGTGGGCCGGATTGGGCGGGCGCGAGCGTCAACGTCACCGGCCCCGTGTGCGCGAGGGCCGCCGGATCCGCGCTACTATCGGTGGCGACAGGCGCCCCGACGATGTACTCCGGCTGCTCAGTGACAAGGGGCGCCCCAGCGGTGGCATCGCCGTCGCCATAAGACGTGATGGGCTGCGTCACGCGGATGACGCCGTTCGGCTCCTGAATCAGGTGCGTCCGCGGGTCTGGCGTGAGGGTGAAGACGAATGGCCCTGCCTCGTCGGCGCTATGCACGATGACTTGCGCGTCCACACCGAACGACGTGACACGGAGCGCCACGTCGGTGCGGGTGGTCGTCACGGCGGTGGTCGCCGGGCCGATGGCCGGGTAGGTGATCGTATTGGCGCTGACACGGCCCGGCGTCGCGGCGGGCGGCGCGCCGTCGAGCGATGTGAGGCCAAGGCCCAGGGCGACCCGATCCTCGCTGGTGAACGACGCCAGGGTTGGCCCGGCGCTGGTCGGCGCGACGTGCAGACCGAACGGCAGGTCCGTCGGCGCGATCGTCCCCGACGCGGTCGGAGCAGCAAGGCCGATCCCGCGTAGACGCCACCCGGCGAAAGATGGGATGCCGACAGGGCTATTGTAGAGTTGCAGACGCACCTGGCCATTAGCGCCCTGGGTATGGTGGCCAGTATCCGTATCCAGATGGTACACGTCGGCCCCACCGGATAGGAGCGTATCGTGGGCACGCGCCGCCGCGACAGGGTGCGCCGGTCCTGCGACCAGAGGCCCGAGGGCGCTGCCCGCCAAGAACATGGCGAGGAGAGAGCGGCGTAGACGAGCTGTAAGATATCCGGACATTGGAGCTGTCCCTTTCCGTGTTCTACGGTCTACCGGGCCAGGCTTGGTATCGTCCCGCAAGGTCGCCGCGGCCGTCGGCTCCCAACCGGGATGCGCCTTCTCGATATCGCCCCCGTTGGGGCCTGTTGCCGAACTCTCGGTACCTTGCAAGATCGCGAAAAACAGTCGGTTGAGATGCCGTCTGAACCGCTTAACCCCCTCCTTGAGAGGGGCGAGAGGGGTCCAAGAGACTCGAAAGGGTTCTCCGATGGCACTTTCGCCACGAACATAGAGTTTGGCAACAGGCCCGTTGGAAGCATGTAGTCTCACGCTAAGGTAGGATGCGTAGGCGACGGGTGGCTCTGTTGCCTGACACCCGTCGCCTATGTAGATTCCGGTCTACGCCCACATACGGAGGGCATTTACGGGCTAAATCCTCCTAGCAAATAGTTGCCCGTGGTGGCATCGAAGAGAGCCCATCCCGTGTGAAAGTGCATGGGTGGTGTTCCATAAGGGACAGAACCACCGGCGCTAAAGTTGCCATGCAACTCTACCACGGCGACGAGCGACGTGGGGGGGCGCCCGATCTGTTCCCCGTTGAGCAGCTTGCTAGCCTCGCCCGCTGTCATGATGTCACTGCGCACAATCGACAGTGCCGCTCCGCTATCGTCGCGAAACAACCCGTGGGTCAGGACGAAAGTGCGCGCATCCTCTGTCGTGAATGTGGCCTGCGCTGTCGTACCGGCGTTACTGCTGGGCAATCGTGGCGTAATTGCCGCCACACCGGGAGGGTATTGGTAGGTCGGCGCTCCTGGGTACAACGGAGGCCCAGGGGTGTCTTGCGGTACAGCAACCCCGCTCACCGGTTGCCCGGCCGCCTTTAAAGGAGTGATGTCATGTAGCGCGGTCGCTACGACGGCGATAGACAGCACGAGCACCGCCGCTAGTGCGAGCACTCGGCCAAAGATTCCTTTTACCATTGCAATCAACCTCCTATGCACGTACCCTGCTGTGAGCGAGGATTCAACGCGTGAGTGGGCGGCATATCTCCCTAGCCGTTGCAGCCGCAACTAACGTTCCAGTGTGCTGTCCCGCCGCCCTGGGTCTGACTCGGCGCAGGCCCCCATCCGCCAGACCACGGGGCCTGATCAGCGGGGGAATTTCCATCACTCGTGAAATAGCTATAACCCGAGCCGGTGTTATACGTGTTCCATGTCAAGGACGTGTAGGGGGCCGACTCCCCGGACGTGCCCTCAACTTCGCCCCCAATCTGGATATTGTTCGGGGACATATTGTTCGATGTAGAGCTGCTGGAATCATGCTGGCTTGGAGCCCACATGTTAACGCTCCATGTACCAGAGCCGGCGTTTGCAATCTGGAAGGTCGCGAGATTATTGTAATCGTTCGACTGAGCTGCGCCCATAACATGCCCAATTAGGGTACTACCGGGGCGCTCATCCTCCCAGAAATAGCACACTTGGATGGGGCAATACGCTCCTACGCAGTCGTTGCCAGATGTCAATCCCGCCTCAACCCAGTAGTCGTGTCCGTTCTGGGCGTCCGATAGCCACTCCTCGACATTGATGTGGGGGCAACTGCCTCCTGGTGAGTAGAGTTGCGAGATCGAGATCGAGGTTTTGGCGGCTGAGTAGTAGCCCGTAGGGGAATACCATTGATTTATGGAATAGCAGTGCCCGTAGGGGTTTTCGCAATTGTATGCCAAGGCGTGTTGGATCGGCATGGCCGGCGCGATCATCAAAGTCAACAGACCAATTAAGAAAATGATGAGACGGCGAAGGGACAGAGTAGACGGTTTCAAGAAGATAGCCATGGGTGTCCTCCTCATGATGATTGAGGTGCGTCGATTGACAAGATGCGGCTGGCGAACCTCACTGGAGCCTCGTCGGCAGTCGGTGGCACGCGTGACACGCGAGAGGGAGGCTACGTCTCCCTCTCGCGCCGCCGGCCCTGCGGATAGCTGCGGCCGCTAGCCACCAACTGGGCATATCTCGACAATACACCCATGCAGCGTCGCTGTCTGTCCTATTCGGCCAATCTTCGTGGCCGAAACGGTCAACTTTTTGTCCTTTTCCGGTCACGGCGTGGCCGTTTCCGGTCAGGTAGGGTGTCGTCCTGTGCCGCTACCTCGTCGTCCATGGGCACAAGGCCCAGCCGCCCGGCCTGCCAGCACAGTGCAGTCGTCGTCCGCACGCCGAACCTGGCGCACAGCGCGGTGCTGAGGCGGCGCACCGTACGCTCGCTCAGGTGCAGCGTTTCGGCGATCTCAGGCTGTGTCCAACCGCCGACGAGCAGCGAGAGCACAGCCCGCTCATCGTCGGTCAGAACCGGCTCGTCGTTGCGCGGCCGCTGGCGGCGCTCCGGCGCGGCCAGCAACTCCTCCAGGACCGCCCGATGCCCGGCCAGCACATCGTCTTCGCGCACGACCGCCAGGCAACGCACGACTGTTTCCCCATCCAGCCCCTCCCACAGCAAGTAACCGCGTGTCCCCTGCTCGATGAGTTGCAGCAGCGTGTCCCGGCGCAACGCCTCTCTCGTGCCGACCACCACGACGCGGCTCGTCGGGCTCCCGCGGCGCACTTGACGGACGAGCGGGACAAGCCCCATGCCGCTCACGGCGGCGTCGACGAGGACATAGTCGGGGTGCTGGCCCGTGGCGGTGTACAGGGCTTCGGCGGGCCGCTGCACGTCGGCCAGCATGTGCAGATCTGGCTGTTCCTGCAGGAGCGCGCGCAAGCCCAGCCACTGACAGGTGACGTGATCGGCGCCGACGAGCAAAACGCTGGATTGTATGGGCTGCATTTGTCCTGTCTTTCTTGCGGTGGATGGGGCGACGTCCTCTCCGTCCGGGGCTCCGCTGCAACTCCCTCTATCTATAAGGTGCTCCAGCTCTCCCAAAATTGGACATTGCGGCAAGGCAAAATTTGTCCTACTATCGGTGCATAGCTTCAAGGGTGGTGCTGGTGGTACGGGAGGCGGCCTATGGCCGATCGGGGCGGCGGCGAGCCGTCGGTGGCCGATCTGGTCGTCCACGCCCAGGCCGGCTCGGTAGAGGCGCGCGCCCGCCTGATCGCACACTACTATCAGCCGCTGCGTGCCTTCTTGCGCCGGCAGACCGGGGACTCCGCGCTGGCCGACGACCTCGCCCACGACACGCTCCTCTATGTCCTCACCCATCTCGACACGCTGGACAAGCCCGAGCGGTTCCGGGGCTGGCTGTTTCGCATCGCCGCCCGTCAGGTCCTCATGGAGCAGCGGCGGCGGCGGCGCGAGCGGGAACGCACGGTGCCCCTGGACGTGACCGACATGGCCGCTGACATCCCTGCCCCCACTCCGTCGCCTACTGATGAGGTGGTGCGTCACGTCCTCGCGCGGCTCTCGCCCGCGCTGCGCGAAGCGTTGGAGGGGCGCGGGCTGCACGGGGAGGAGATCCCACGGCTCGCGCGACGGGTGGGCCGCTCGGTGGCCGCGCTGCGCAAGAACGTCACGCGGGCCAAAGCGCGGTTCGCGCTGCTGTATGCTAAGGAGCAAGAGCAGCAACGGGGGCAGGAGAACGATGGAGACGATGGAGGACGCCCGACCCCATGAGATCGCGCTGTGGGAAGTGCTGGCGTATGCGGCGGGGCGGCTCCCGCCGGACCGCGCCACGGAGGTCGCGACGCACCTGGACGGCTGCGCGCTCTGCCGCGTGCGGCGCAAGGACATCCCCGAGATCGACGACTGGCTGTCGCTGGAGGAGGACCCTGCGGCCCCATCGCCGGGTGAGCGCCGGCTCTACGCCGCCGTGGCGGAGCGGACGCGTCGGCACGCTCGTCTGCATCGTCTGTGGGTGCTGGCGCTGGCGCTGCCGCTCAAGGGGCTGCTCCTGCGCTGGTCGCTGCGGACAGCGGGACCGGTGGGACCGGCCGTGGGGGGCAGCCTGATCGGCGCCAGCACCGTCGTTGTACTGCGCTACCTCCTCCGCCGTCGGACGTCCGAACGGACGAGGGGGGATCGCCACGGCGGCTGACACGCGTCGGTGCGCATGTCGGCCCCACGCGGTATGCTACAGGACAGCGACACACGCCACGAGAGCATGACGCACGGGAGCACGATGCTGCGCACGCCATCCGACGACGCCGATCTGTACCGCCCCAACCCGGCCCGTATCTACGACGCCGCGCTAGGCGGCAGCGCCAACTTCGCCGCCGACCGCGCCGCCCTGGAGGCCCTGGTCGATGTGTACCCCGACTCCTTGCACGGCGCGCGCGCCAACCGCGCCTTCCTGCGCCGCGCCGTCGCCTTTCTGGCGCGGCAGGGCATCGACCGCTTCCTCGATGTCGGCTCCGGCCTGCCCACCGTCGGCAACGTCCACGAGGTCGCCCAGCGCGTCAACCCCAAGGCCCGCGTCGTCTACGTGGACAACGACCCCGTGGCCGTGGGCTACAGCCAGGACATCCTGGATACGGAGAAACCGCTGCGGGTGGCCGCGATCGAGGCGGATCTGCGCGACCCGGACACGCTCCTGGCGCACAGGGAGGTGCAGCGGTTGTTGCGCGCACGCCGGCCCGTCGCGCTCATCCTGGCCGCCGTGCTGCACTTCCTGCCCGACGATGACGCGGCCCTGCGCACGGTGGGGGCGCTCACGGCGGCGTTGCCGGCTGGGAGCTACGTGGCCATCGCGCAAGGCACCGTCGAGGGGGCGTCGCCGGAGCTGCTGGCGCAGTTCACGCGCCTGTACGAGAAGACGACCCACCCCCTGGGCTTCCGCTCGCGCGCCCAACTCGCCCGCTTCTTCGCGGGCTTTGAGCTGGTGGAGCCGGGCATCGTGTTCACGCCGGCGTGGCGCCCTGACAATGCCGACGACCCTTTCGTGGACGAGCCGGAGCGCGCGGCGGGCATCGCCGGGGTCGGGCGCAAGCGCTAACCCCATGACACCCCTGTAGCTCTCAGGGCCGACACACGCCCCCCAGGGGAGAAAGGGGCCTCGTCTTGACTGCGGAATGTGGACAGGAGCGGATAGGGGGTGTAGCGTGACCACAGAGACAGGCCGTGTCTCCCGGCAGGACAGGCGAAAGGCAGGCGTTCCCATCGCCGAGCACACGGACCCGACGCCGACGACCGGCGCGCCGACCACGACGACGGAGATCCTGGCCGCGCTCACGGCGGAGGAGCCGCACGGCGCGACCGCCGATCAGGTGGCCCGCACCATCGGGCTTGGCCTCGACGGGGCGGTGGTGCAGGATGCGTTGGAGGAGTTGGTCACGCGCGGGCTGCTTGATCGGCGGGGGCTCGGCCGTGGCGCCGTCTATACCCTCAGCGCGACAGTGTGATGCGGAACACGGCGGGCGTTTTCTTTCTCCCCCTGGGGATGCTGTTGGGAAAGTCTCTGGCGCGCCTTTCAGGCGACTCCGTTAAGCGTGATGTGGGTCCCAATCTCGTGGGTTGCTGACCAGAAAGCGACTTTCCCAACAGCGTCCTGGGGGGCGTGTGTCGGATCGGTTGCCGGTGATCCACCCACTCCCGAGGGGCGGTCAGCCAGGTCCTTACGAGGTGGGACACTGATGAGAGGAGGGAGCGCATGGAGGACGACACGACCGACGGGTACCCCTGGAGCGTGGAGGACGCCGGCGACGCAGACGCTGCCGATCTGGTAGAGGAGCGCGAGGAACTGGCCTCGGCGCACGATTTGTGCGCCGCCTTGCGCTGGCACCACGACTTCATCGCGTGGTGCGCAGGCGGGGTCGATGAGGACGACCCCGCGCGGATCGCCTTCTACCAGCGGATCAGCGCGGACCTGGAGCGCGCCCATGCGTCGATGATCGCCTATTACGAGGGGTTGGCGCCCACGGAGGCCGCCGCGCCCTTTGCACGAGGCGGTGCCGGCCGGCCCGTCGGCAAGCCGCCGCGCTTGGTGGACCCCGCGCAGGTGCAACGCGTGGTCAGCGCGATGCAGCGACGGCAGGCCGCGCAAAGCATCGAGGGCGTTTTTGCCGTCTACGAGGCAGGGCAGACGGATGGGCCGCGGCGGGGAGTCATCGCCCGCTTGTTCGGACGCCGACGCGACCGGTAGCTCACCGTCGATCACTGCCGTCCTGTGGGGACACGGGAGCGGCGCGGCTCCTTACCTGTCGGTTCCCTGGGCCTGCACACAGCGCGCCACGGCCGTCGCCAACTGCTCACTGTCGACGGCCGGCGGCTGCGCGGCCGCGTGTGGGGCGACGGATACCGCCGGACCCTGGGGCGTGCGCGCGATCAGCAGGAGCACCGGGATAGCGGCCGTCGCTGGGAGGGCGTGTAGGCGCGCCCAGAGCGCCTCCCCATCATCCGGTTCGCGGCTGTCAAGCACGATGGCGGCCGGTTGTAGCTCATGCGCGATCCCCAGCGCCTCGGCCGGGTGGCCGCTGAGGACGCGGTAGCCGGCGTCCTCCAGAGTGGTCTCCGTGCAGGCGAGCAGGAGCGGGTCAGCGCTCACAACCAGGATGATGGCGGTGCTCATCGTGTCTACCTTTGGTACAACGCTGCGGTGTCTATGCTGTCGCTGTTGTTTTCATGCTACACCTCGACGCGCCCGCCGGCCAACCAGGACCGACACACGCCCTCCGCGGGGAGAAAGAAAAGGCCCGCCGCGCACGGGGCCGCATCCCCCGAAACGTGCGTTCCCACAGCCATCCCCCCGATGGGCGATCATCCGGCGCGCATCCCCGCGATGTCGGCGCGATCGGCACTTTTGCGTGGGACAGCGGTGGCTTGGACGCGTTATGCTGGTGGGGGAGAGGACAGGGGAGAGCAGAGGGAGAGGCGAAGGTTATGGGGCTGCACCGGGATGGGGATGACACCCCACGCGCGCTGCCACCGCGCGGCACTGATCTCGACCGGCCTAATCCGGCGCGGATCTACGACTACGCGCTCGGCGGCGACGCCAACTTCACGGCCGACCGCGCCGCCTTCGACGCGCTGCGTGCCATCTACCCAGACACCGCGCTCGCCGCGCGCGCCAACCGCGCCTTCCTGCGCCGCGCCGTCATCTTCCTGGCCCAGGCGGGCATTGACCAGTTCCTCGACATCGGCGCGGGGCTGCCCACCGTCGGCAACGTCCACACGTTGGCCCAGGCGATGAACCCGGAGGCCCGCGTCGTCTACGTGGATAACGATCCCGTCGCGGTGCGCTACAGTCGGCAGCTCCTAGACAGGGACAAGGTGCCCCACGCGGCGGCGATCGAGGCCGACCTGCGCGACTCGGCGGCGATCCTGGCGCATCCCCGCGCGCGCCGGCTGCTCGACCGCTCCCGGCCCCTCGCGCTTATCCTGGCGGCGGTGCTGCATTTCATCCCTGACGACGACGAGGCGTTGGGCGCGGTGCGGGACCTCACGGCGGCATTGTCGGCGGGCAGCTACCTGGTCATCTCGCACGGCACCTACGACGGGGCCTCGCCGGAGACGCTGGCCCAGGTCGCGCGCCTGTACGCGGCGACGACGCACCCGTTGGGCTTCCGCTCGCGCGCTCAAGTCGCCTCCTTCTTCGACGGCTTCGAGGTCATCGCGCCCGGCATCGTGTTCACGCCGGCCTGGCACCCTGATGGGAGCCCCAGTCCGCTCACCGATGAACCGGAGCGGGCGGCCGTCCTCGCCGGTGTCGGGCGCAAGCTCTAACCCCCTGACACATCTGTAGCTCTCAGGGCCGACACACGCCCCCCAGGGGAGAAAGGGGCCTCGTCTTGACGGTCGGGATGTGGACAGGAGAGGATAGGGGTGTAGGGTGACGGCAGAGACAGGCCGTGTCTCCCAACAGGACCGGCGAAAGGCAGGCATTCCCTTGGCCGAGCACACGGACCCGACGCCGGCGACCGGCGCGCCGACCACGACGACGGAGATCCTGGCTGCGCTCACGGCGGAAGAGCCGCACGGCGCGGCCGCCGATCAGGTGGCCCGCATCATCGGGCTTGGCCTCGACGGGGCGGTGGTGCAGGACGCGTTGGAGGAACCGGTCACGCGCGGACTCCTCGATCGGCGTGGGCTCGGCCTCGGCGCCGTCTATACCCTCAGCGCGACAGTGTGATGCGGAGCACGGCTGGTGCTTTCTTTCTCCCCATCGGGGCCGCGTTGATCAACCTCCCCATCGGGGCCGCGTTGATCAACGCGCGCCGCTGCGAGCGGGGAAAGGGGCGGCGGCCGGTGCCGCAGCTTGACAAGCGTGGTGTGGACGGGGCAGAGGTAGACGGGCAGATTGAGCCGAAGCTACGCCAACCACCGCGGCACTGGCGACGGCGGTCCCGCGCGGAACACGCGGACCGGGAAGCGCGACGACCAGGCGCAATATACGCGCGGCGCATAGGGCCGAAGGGGCAGGGCGGCCGCTCCCAAATATCTGCCATGCTACAAGGATTGGCGCATTATGCCGCCGGCCGTAGCCTCTTTCCGGTAGTGGGCGGTTCCCCGCTCGGATGCCTCGCCGCAGAGCCGAGGGGGCCGGCATAGGTGCCCCGGCAAACATCACGCCGGGCGCCGTTCGATCAACGCCCCCCCAGGGGGAGAAAGAAAAAGGCGGCGTCATCGTCCAGGGGAGCCGGTCGGCGGCGCAATTCCGAGGCAGACGCCTTGCTATTTCAAGGTGTATGCCTTATAATTAGGGAGCAGGGACAAGAGAGGCGGGCTCCCCCCTCGGCGAAAAGGTTTGGAGCCCGCCCGGTACACCCCCTGTGAAGGAGGCTACCTGTATGGTAGCAGAGGCGACCGCGCCGGCGACCCCGACGCGGACAGTACGACGCGCGCCGCGCCGCCCGACGTGGTGGACGGTGCGCGCCCTGGACGCCGCGGCCGGGACCTACGAGGTCGCGGGCTGGACCCAGGGCTGCCCGGTCAACTGGCACACCGTGACGGTTAACGGGGCGACAGGGGCGGTAGGCTGCACCTGCCGGTCCGCGCACGAGGGGTTCCGCTACACGCGACGCGGGTGGTGTAACCACATCGAGGCGCTGATGCGGGCCTGCCTGCAAGGGCGCGGGCCGGTGCGCATCGACGCCGAGCGGCTGACGTGGTGGCCGCTCTGCCGGGGCTGCCGCCCGCTGTGCCGATCGTACACCGCCGAGTTGAGGCATAGCGTCTAGGGTCCGACGTTGCGCCCGTTAGGGGGAGGGGTGCCCCGCCTCTCCCCCTTGTTGACAGGACCGCAGCGGAGACGAGGAGACGAGATGACGGAGACACCGACCACGACGCCGGCGCCGGAGTGGGACGCCGAGATCACCTTAGCCGAGGCCGCGCGCCTCAGCGGGCGCTCACCCAAGACGATCCAGGGCGCGGCCGCCACCGGCGCGCTACGTGTCAGGCGGCACAGCCCCAAGGTGGTCATGACGACGCGCCGATGGTTGGATGACATGCTCCGCGCTCAGGCGCGGCTCGCCGGACCGGGCCGCCCTCCGAAACCTCTGCCTGCGGACTACCAGGCGCCGCCCCGCGAGGGGTCGGACGCGCCTACTGCTCATAACAACCGACACCACGCCATGCAGGAGAGAACCACGGATGACGACATCCAGGACGACCACGAAGACCACGTACATCTCGGCCACCGACACCGCCAAGCTGGTCCGCCAGGCGCTTAAAGCGGCGTTCCCTAGCGTGACGTTCAGCGTGCGCACCAAGACCTATAGCGGCGGCGCGAGCATCGACTGTGTTTGGATTGATGGCCCCACCGGCACACAGGTCGAGGGCGTCACGTACCGCTATGAGGGCGCGCACTTCGACGGCATGATTGACCTCAAGGAGAACGTTTATCACGAGGTGGACGGCCGCCGCGTGAGCTATGGAGCCGACTACATCCACACGCGCCGGCGCTTCTCCGTCGCCTTCGCGCAGCGGATCGCCGACGAGGTAGCGGCCCGCTGGGGCCAGCCCTGGCCCACGATCGCGGCGGACCCAGACGACGGGTGCGCCCGCATCGACATACGCGGCCCCTACGTGAACGAGATTGCCGGCTATAGCCTCGGCGATCTGATCAATCATGCGCTCCACGAGACAGCGGAGGAGGACATGCCTACGATAGAGGACATGCCACGATAACGGAGTAAGTAGGAGGGGATGGACGGGCCGGCGCGGTGGTCAGACCGCGCCGGCCCTTAACTGCGGGGGGAGTGAACCACTATGCCAACACAGGGTAGCATGTCGCCGGAGACACGGCGCGCGTCCATGCGTGCGCTCGGCCGTCGCGGCGGGAACGAGACCGTACGCCGCTACCGCGCGGTGTACATGCGGGAAATCGGGCACGCCGGCTATGTCGCGGCCGGCGCTGCCGGATTGTGCAATGATGTACGGACGCGCCTGGACGCGTGGAATCGGCGCTACAATGGAGCCTGATGGCACATCGTGCGCCCCGAGTGGAGGAAACCGGCAGAGCGGGTTGCGCGATGAGATCGACGCCGCGCACGAGCGCGCGAGCGCGAGGAGGGCACATGACGACGGCGCACGGTGACGACACGAGCGTGGAGCGGCCGCTGTTCCGCGAACCCACCGACGACGAGATCGCGGGGCTGGACCGGGACGACGACCTCGACGGCGACGTGGACGACGGCCCGGACATCATCAGCGCGGGCGACGATGAGGACGACGAGAGCGACGAGGCTTTAGATCGAGAGTATCGCCGGCAATTGGCGCAGGATCTCGACGCGATCGGCGCATGGCTGGACGACTGGGCGGGTTTCCATGCCGGGTCCATCGACGAGGCGCTGGACGCCTACGCAGAGGCGCTGCCACAGTATCGGCGCGAGCGCGTCGAGGAGGCGATGACCTTTATGGACGGCGCGGTGGCGCAGCTCCGTGAACGCGTGCTCACGCTGCGCGCGTTCATGGACGAGCAGGAGGGGCGGGCGTGAGGGATGCGGGACCACGCGTGTCCACACGACGGCTATAAGTAAGGGGAGGCGCGGGACCGCCGCACCATCAGGAGGAGAGAGACATGACGGACAATCACAACGGCCGGGGCGCGCATGCGGGCGAGGGCGTGACGCACCTCGTACGGATGGACCCGGAGGGAACGAGCGAGGTGGAGCGGGCGCAGCTCGCCGCCGATTTCGCGGCGCTGCTGGCCAGCGGCCAGCCCCTCTTGGGTGGGACCCCGCTCATACGGGAGCCTGTGCTGTGCGACGTGCGCGATCCTGACGAGTCGGCTGGCCCGCGGCCCATCGGCGGCGGCAAAAGCGCGCGCCCGCGTCGACGGCCGACCGAGGCGTAAGGCCGACCGATGAACCCGAGTGACGCTCGACCCCGCGACGATGTGTTGACGACGAGCGCACCGTGCTGGAGGAGGTGAAGAAGTGGTGTGTGAACGCACGGCGCCGCCGAGGACGTAGACGACGGGCAGAACCGCGCGAGGGGGCTGGAAAAACGGGAAAATCGGAGAACCGGTGTTCTCCGATCCGCTATACTGGTCTCAACGAATGTCTCCCGGGGGCCTTGATCCGGACGAGGGGAGACCACGGAAGGAGGAGTGATGACGGTCTATTACGGCGTGGTGCGCGACAACCGCATCGAGTTGGACAGTGCCGCGCGTCTGGTCGAGGGCCTGCGCGTGGAGGTGCGTCCGCACCCGGCTGGCTCTGTCGGCGTCGGCGACAGCGCCGCGGACGAGGCGGGTGAGGAGGTCGTGAAGGTGCGCCTGCGGGCGGCCGGATTGCTCGCGCCAGCGCCGGTGGCCGACGATGGCGATGAGGACGACGAGGAGGAGTTCGAGCCCGTCGTGGCGCAGGGTGAGCCCCTCTCGGAGCAGATCATCCGCGAGCGCCGCTAGTGGCCGCGTACTACCTGGATACGAGTGCGCTGGTCAAACGCTATACCCGCGAGCGCGGCTCGCCCTGGGTCACGCGCCTGCTGGCCCGCCGCGCCAGCCACGACCTGTATACCGTCCGGCTGACCGGTCCCGAGGCCATCGCCGCGCTCACGCGCAAGGTGCGCACGGGCGAATTGACGGCCGCCGACGCCGCGCGCTCCAATCGGGCGTTCCGCCGTCACTGGCACCGCCGCCTCCTCATCGTGGAGGTCGCGGAGGCGACGGCGGAGCGGGCCATGGACCTAGCGGAGCGGCGTGGCCTACGCGGGTACGATGCGGTGCATCTGGCCGCCGCATTGGTGGTCGCCGAGGCGCAGCGCCGCGCGGGGCGGCCGCCGCTCACGTTCGTGTCGGCGGACACCAATCAACGCCAGGCAGCCGCGGCCGAGGGGCTGCTGGTCGAGGACCCCAATGCCTATCCATAGTACAGGAGGGGCCGCACCGCGCGCGCGCGCGCGCGACCCGCGGCCCGACCCAGACGACGAGACAGCGGTCGGGGCCAGGAGCCCGGACACCGCGCTGGTGCGCTACGTCGGGCGCGATCCGCTGGACCGGGCCACGGCGTGGGCGCGGCTGCCGTCCGACGAGCGCCGCCGCCGCGCGGTCGCCGCCTGCCTGACCCATGACACGGCGACCTTGCTGCTGATCGCCGAAGCCTGGACGACCCTGCACGGCACGGCCGGGGCCACGACGAGCGCCTTGACCCGCAAACGGTACCGCCTGGCCCTGGGGGCACTGCTGGCGCATTGGACCCAGGAGAACCTGCTGCGGCCGGCGCGCGACGCCGGCGTGCTGTGGCTGCGCCACCTCGAAGTGGCCGGACAGCGTGACACGGAGGGCCAGCCGATCGGCCTCACGCCCTCCTCCGTGCGCGTGCATCTGGCGGCCGCGCGGGCGTTCTACAAGGCGCTGCGCTGGACCGGGGCGACCGAGGCCGACCCGTTCAACGGAGCACGCCCGACCCGCGACCCCACGGCGGCGTGGGACAAGCGTGAGCCGTATACGCCCGCGGAGATTGAGACACTGCTGGGAAGCGCCGACGCGGCCACGCGCGTGCTGCTCCTGCTGGGCGCTCACGCCGGCTTGCGCGTCGCCGAGTGCCTGGCCGTGCGCTGGGCCGACGTCGCCGTGCCCCAGCGCCAGCTCATGGTAGTTAAGGGCAAGGGCGGCCGGCAACGCCGCGTGCCGCTCTCACAGTCGTTGATCGCGGCGCTAGAAGAACTGCGCCGCATCCAGGAATCGGGCGCCGTGTACGTGCTGCCCTACCGCTCCGATTTCCCGGCCCGCCAGCGCGTCAAGGCCCTGGCCAGCGGGGCCGGCGTGCCGTATAAGGGTCTCCATGCCTTGCGGCACGCCTGCGGCACGCGCCTGGTGCGCGAGGGCGCCAGTCTGGAAACGGCGGCGCGCCTGCTGGGGCACACCCACATTGAGACCACGCGTGTCTACGTCAAGTGGAGCGACGACAGCCTGCCTAGTTCCATCGGCCAGTGGTGAGGATGACGCGCCGGACACGGCCGCCCCCGCCGCGCATGTCCGCGCCTATGTCCGGCTGCGCAGCCTCGACCCCGCCCGTCACCGCGACCGCAGCGACACGCTCACCTGGACCCCGACCCTCTTTGAGGGTGGCGCGCTCTTGCGCGTATGGGGGTGCACGGACGTCCCGAGCGGACGCACATCGACGACTATCCCGACCGTGCCGGCGCCCAGGCGCGCGTCGAGGCGATCTTGCGCCCTCGCCTGCGCCATGGCTATCGCATCCTCATGTGGCAGTAGGCTTGTAGCCCCCACTGATCGCGTCCCCGAAAACGTGCGTTTCCCTGTCGTCCCTGCGCCTCTTGTCACTATGGCGTAAAGACGCTAGGATGTAGTAACGTAAGGACGTAAAGACGCAAAGACGCAAGGACGCATTAACGTCAAAGCGTAAGAGTGTTGGTGTGTCGTAACGCCAAAACATCAAGGCGTCGGGAGGACCGATGAGGACGATCAGTGTACTCAATTTTAAGGGGGGCGTGGGCAAGACGAGTACGGCGACGAACGTCGCGCACGCCCTCGCCCTGCGTGGGGTCCCGGTGTTGGTGATCGACTGCTGCTTGCAGGCCAACACCAGCTCGCTCCTGCCGCAGGTCGAGGGGCCGACCCTCACCGCCGTCCTGCGCGGCCAGGCGCCGCTCGCCGCGGCGATCCGGCAGGCCCGCCCAAACCTCTGGATCGTGCCCGCCGATTTGCAGTTGGACAAGGCGGGCAACCACATCGTCGCGGAGGGCCGCCGCGGCTACTATCGGCTGCGCGGCGAGGTCACCGCGCTGACCGGTTTCGAGTTCGTGTTGTTCGACCATGCACCCACCTTCAGCGCGGTGTCCGAGGCCGGGCTGCTCGCCAGCGAGGAGATGCTGGTCCCCGTCGAGTTGGCCACGTTCCCGGTGGAGGGGTTGCTGGGCATGTTCACTAAGTTGGGCGACGACCTGGTGGACCACACGCTCACGATGGTTGGCGTCGTCCCCGTCAAGCTCAACCGTGGCCATAAGATGCACCGCGACTACCTCAGAGACCTCACCGAGACCTTCGGCGCCAAGGTCCTGCGGCCGATCCGCACCGATACCGCCGTGGAGCACGCGCAAGCCTACCACCAGACGGTTGTCGAGTACGATCCTAAGAGCAAGGCCGCCCGGGACTTCCGCATCGTCGCCGCGACCGTGGCTGGTCTCTCGCTGGAGCCAGCGGACGAAAAGGCGATGGCGGGTGAGGACGAGGATCTGGCCGGCGCTGCGGCCACGGCGGCGAGCGCCGCGGAGAGGACGGCGACGGCATGACGAAGAACACCGAGCTACCCAGCCCACTCAAACGCGCCGCCCAGTTCGGGGAGATCGGCGCCCCGCGGCCGCCGGACCGCGCCAACGTTGAAACGCTACAACATACTAACGCTAATGCGTCAGAACACACTAACGTCAGTACGCTACAACGTCCTAATGACAAAGCGCCAGCGGGTACCCCCGAGATGAAGCGGCAGACCGTCTACATGCCCAAGGAGCTCGCTACTTGGCTCAAGGTCCATGCCGCGTCGATCGATGATGACATATCCGGCATCATCACCCGGCTCGTCGAACACTACCGCACCCAGCAGACCGCCGGGACAGGGGAGAGGTAAGGGAACGGCGTGGAGGGGCGATACTCTCCACGCCGTTTCACACAGGCGGGATAAACGGGGGCGCGCGGTCCACGCGGCGGTGTACGATAGCTGCAAGGGAAGCACGCCGCAAAGGGAGCACGCGATGGAGGACAGGGACGACGACGACAGCCCGCGGACGGAGGCGCGCCTGATCCTGCCGGTGTCCCGCCAGAAGATGGCGGGGAACCGGTGGATGGAGTTGGTCTACGGGGAGGAGCATGAGGCCGACCTGGGCTTCATGGCGCGGCTGCTGGTCCAGGCCACGTTGCCGCACAGCGACCCCGGCGCCGTGCCCGTGTGGGGCCGCCAGAACGGCACGCTGTCGATGCACATGCAGCCAGGCTGGGAGTTCGTCGAGGGGCAACCGCGAAATATCGGCTTGCCCTATGGCTCGGTCCCGCGCTTACTGTTGGCGTGGGTCACGACGGAGGCCGTGCGGACCAAAGAGCGCGACCTACTGCTGGGCGAGTCCCTGAGCGAGTTCATGCGCAAGCTGGGCCTCGTCCCAACGGGCGGGCGCTGGGGCAGCATCACGCGCCTACGCGCGCAAATGCGCCGGCTCTTCGCCGCCACGATCGCGGTCCACTACGAGCAGGGCAACGCCGTCACCGACGCCGGCTTCCGCGTCGCCGACAAGACGGTGACGTTCTGGGACCCTAAGCAGCCCGACCAAGCCGCGTTGTGGAAGTCTACCGTCACCCTAAGCGAGGGTTTCTTCACCGAAATCGTCAGCCGCCCGGTCCCGCTCGATCTAACGGTCCTCAAGGCGCTCACACGCTCTCCCATGAGCATCGACATCTACATCTGGCTGACCTACCGCATGAGCTACCTGAAACGGTCGACGACGGTGCCGTGGGCGTTGTTGGAATTGCAGTTCGGAGCCGACTACGCGCGCCCCATTGACTTCCGCCGTAAGTTCCTCGCCGCCCTCAAGAAGGTTCTGCTCGTCTACCGCGCGCCCGTCGCCACGACGCCCGAGGGCCTGCTGATCGCCCCAGGCCAGCCGCACATTCCGCGCCGCTCCTAGCCCCCTCCACCTCTGCGGATAACCCGGTGGATAAGGGACCATTTTGAGCACTTATCCACGCATAAACGGTCACCTAGTCTACGCATAAACGGTCACCCCCGCCACCCGTAAGTCTACGCATAAACGGTCACCCCCATACCTTATCTTATATACCTATAGTAATCCTGTAATTATGTGTACCTGTAGTAGGCCGGCCCCGGCCGTGGAAAACGGGGCCACCACCGGATCAACGCCCCCCCCCGGGGGCACGGAAAAGGCCCTGGTTCATCGCGGAAACGCGCGTTTGCGGATGCGGAGGGGCCGCGGGGATGAGACGTCACCCGCGCCGCCGCCGGCGCCGCGCCCGCTTTCTCCCCCTGGGGGCCGCGTTGATCCGTGCGTCGCCGGCGGGGCTGCTGCGTATGAGACGGCGGGGACAGTGGCCGCAGGGGGCGCGTACGACGCGAAACGCGGTACAGTGAAATCAGGAGCGTGGAGGGAGAGGGGGACAAGGGCCATGGAGCACGATGGACGCGGCGCGTTGCCGCCGTACGACGACTACCTGGATATGCTGGCGTGCCAGGGGCGCCGGCTCGACCCGGCGGTGTGGGACGAGTTGGTGGACCGCCTGGCCGTCCACGACGTGACCCACCTCGGTGGCGGGAGCGGCGACGCGGGGCGGCCGTCGCCCTACCGCGGGTCGGCTGATGTCGATCTGTGTCTGCTGATCCTCGACGGCGCGCGGGCGCCGGAGCCGCGCCTGCGCGACGCGCTGATCGCCCTGCTACTGCGCCACCCGGAGCACGCGGCCGCCGCCCGCGAGGTGCTGGGCGCGCTCCTACCGGAGAGCCCGATCCGGATGAGCCTGCTGGCGCGGCTCCTCGTCGCCGCAGCACTCCAGCGCGAGTACCGTGCCCTGTGGGCGCGCGCGATCCCTGGCTACCGGTTGATCGACGTCGCCGATCTCGTCGCGGCGTACGCGCTGCCGGCGCCGGAGGAGGACGACGGGCGGGCGCTGCTCGCGGCCGCGCAGCGCCTCGTGCGGGGACGCCTGCGGACGGTCGACTACGTGGACGGCTGGGAGGACGTGGCTCGGCACGCCTTGCGCGAGTTGCTAGGCGTCGCGGCCTTCGAGCAGGTCATGGTTGGAGCGAGGGGGTAGGGCGTGTCGTTGTACGATCCCGTCACGCCCGCGCGGTTAGAGCAGTTCTTGACCCGGCTGGGCCGCGCGTATCGGGAGCAGGGCAGCGTCTACCTGGTCGGAGGGACGGGCCTGCTCTATCAGCAGCTCAAGGGCTTGACCAAGGACGTGGATCTCACGACGCGCGTCCTGCCGGCGTCCCAGGATCGCTTCGGCAAGGTCGTGCGCCGGCTCGGGGTCACAACATTATTTCCGGGATTTTCCCCGCTAAGACCCTGATCCCGTGCGGCAATCTCTGGCCACCTGCTGTAGCTCCACCGTTCTGCGACGAGTTTTCAGTGCCAACTCCCCCCGTCGGCGCTTCCTGTGTGAGCGTCCGCGGACTGTGGCAACGGTTTGGACTCGTCGCGGAATAGCTATTCCACGACGAGTGTTCCGCGACAAGAAGCGGGTGATGCCTCCGGCTATGCTAGTAGCCGTTGCGGCACCATCAGGGCCAATCAAGGATAAGCTGGCTGTGGTGCTTGGCGACGACCACCTCAGCCGACGAGGGCGCATAGGGCGTGTCCTGCGGATAGGCCCTGATGCGGAGACCGGTGGTGGTCGGCCGGCCCACTGCCTCCCACGCCTCAAGATGACCGATCAGGCGCTGGGTAAGGTCGGCCTGCGGGCCGAAGCGGCGCACGGACAAGGCGTCGACGGACGACCCCGCGTCGGCCGGACGCGCGAGCACACAGAGGGTTGTGTCCGCCAGCAGCCCGAGCGTGGAGCGGTACAGCGCGGCACTGCCAAAGACAGCGGGAACCAGATCGCGCGCCGTCACATCGCCGACCGCGGCGAGGGTACACATGGCGGACTCGTGCGTCGCCAACCACAGGTTGAACCCTGTCCACAAGGCGTCTGCGGCGGCGCGCACGGGAACTGTGGTGTCTGTGTGCGGCCCGGTCAACGCCTGGTACACGGTATCCGCCTCGACGGCGCACGGCTGGCCGAGCCCGAGGACGAGGCCGGTGTCGGGACCCAGCGCCACCTCGATCCGTGGTCCCGCGTCGCCCCCACGCAGCGGCATGAAGCCACCATCGCGCACGGACACGCTGGCGAGGTGATCGTCGACGCGCTCGAACGCCACGAGCTTCTGGATGGACCCTTGTATCGCCAATGGGACGAGGAGGCGCCCATCCGGTCGCACCTGCGCGATCCACGCCGGAGCAATATCCCGTGCCCCGACGGTCAGGATGATCCGGTCGTACGGCGCGGCGTCCGCAGAGCCGAGCGCGCCATCGCCGCACACGACGTGGACCGCAGGGAAGCCGGCTGCCGCTAGGTGTGCGTGCGCCGCTGCCACGATGTCATCGTCGATGTCCACCGTGACAACCTGGCCCGTGTTCCCCACGATGTGGGCCATGAGCGCCGCGTTGTACCCCGTGCCTGCCCCGATCTCCAGGACATGATGGCCCGGCTGTAAGGCGAGTTGGGCGAGCATAATCGCCATCACGGCGGGCTGGGAGGAGGAGCTGATGACGAGGCCATCGCGCCGCTTCGTCGGGATGGCCTCGTCGGCATACACCACCTCGAGCGGCACATCCGGGAGGAAGAGGTGCCGCGGGACGGCACGGAAAGCAGCCTCAACACGCGGGTCGGAGAGGTAGCCGCCCTCCTTCAGCCTGGTCACAAGCGCGTGATGCCGCGCGGATGCATCCTTCTGACCCTCGCCAGCTGTCCCGTCTATCGTCATGAGAGATCCTCCTCCGATGCTACGACTCCACCTCTTTAATAGTCGCAGCATTTGGCGCAAAGGGTTATCTATCACATGTGGGACGCGCCTAATGCAGAATCAAGGAACTTACTTTGCAGTGCCGACGAACACCTGACCGCAGTCGCCCCGTGGTTTGCCACCGGGTCCCCTCTGGGGAGGCAGTCGCAGGCTTTGTCCGCTGCAAACAGACCGCTTTAAGACGACACTAAGCGCGTAGGGCAGGTGTCAGGATTACTGAGGGGCCTCGGCTGTTAATAGTCTTCCTCGCGTATTAACTGTGATCGCTAGGCGAAATTCCGCCATTCGATACGATAACTGACGGCCACGCTGGGGCACCATTTCCGATGCTCATGTCGTAGTCCTTGCTGCTTGGAAAAAATAATTCGCTGTCGCCGTTGTAGAGCCGATAGATAGCAGGACGACCATGGCGGGGGTTATCGTATCAAGTGGCCGTAAATTGAGTAGCGTTCACATTAACCTTTGGTGCTAGTTGAAACCGCCGCTTTTCTCGCGTCCTCGATGCTTTGATCTAGTATTTGTTGCACAGATGCCTGATGGGAGGCCGATGCGGCTATCGAACAGGTCCTGACGACCCTGATTCACCCGTGTGCGCACCATTTGACGCAATACAGAGGCATTGGGGCTACCTCCATCGCATCAAAGGCGTTGGAGAGACTCCCCAACTAGCACCAAAGGTTATTAACCTGTGGTGCTAGTGGCATGATGTCACAAGCTAAATCGAGCGATAGAGCGATGGGTGCGGCCATGCTCATCGAGAGTGAGGCCATCCCATTGCACGAGGATATTGAACAAGGCCACGGTGAAGGCCAGACGCATGGTGAAGTAACGCCAGGCGCGATGGGCGGCTTTCTTACTGTGACAGATCTGCGTGAGCATCGAGAAGGTGGTCTCGCTGAGCATGCGGTCGTTCCAGGTGCCACGCGCGCAGACCTTCATGTTGGACGGATGGCCCTCCTTGCGCCCAAAGGTGGTATCGGCGAAGACGACCATGCGCGCGGTGAAGCGGGCGACGAGCGGGTGAAAGGTACGGTCGTGGGCAGTGGCGGTGTCCGCGCCCCAGGCGCACACCAAGCCCCACTTGTTGAGGACCACGCCGAGCTTGCCGCCGACGATCCAGCGGTGGTTGGAGACGCCTTTGCGCCCGATGCGTGCGAGGCGGCGGCGCCGCTGCTCACGGTAGGGATGGGTCAACTCCACGCCGTAGCTGTCGGCCACGCCGAAGATGGTTGGCTCGGCCAGGAAGCGCTCGGCCCAGTTCTGGTGTGTGGCGAACAGGCGGAACAGGCGCGTGCGCTCGGGCAAGCGCGGGA